>Ga0209181_10000007_pt1 | contig 355747 bp, 302 predicted proteins | sample MAT05_FD_187208 | JGI IMG/M metagenome (GOLD analysis project Ga0209181, IMG submission 187208) | Freshwater microbial communities from Lake Fryxell liftoff mats and glacier meltwater in Antarctica - MAT-05 (SPAdes) (version 2) | ecosystem: Environmental > Aquatic > Freshwater > Ice > Liftoff...
CAACCCGCTCTATCGCGACGTGCTCGCGCAGCGGCGTCGTCGCGCTCCCGTGCCGCGTGCGCGATCCGGATCGGAAAGGCAAAGTGGAATCGGGGATCGGGCACACGCAAAAGACCCCGCTGCGTGGGATGCGTTTCGACAGCGCTTGGGCGGTGTCGCTCGTGCGACGCCATCAGCGGCGCTTTGGCATAGCGCCCCGCCAAGTCAGCATGGATGGCGGCTTTGCCTCCCAGGCGAATCTCACCGCCATCAAACGGCTCACGGTCACGGATGTCTGCTTCACGAAGAAGCGCGGACTCGCCGTGCGCGACATGACCCGCCGTCAATGGGTGTACGGCAAACTCCGCCGCTTTCGCGCGGGCATTGAAGCCGGCATTTCGCTCTTGAAACGCGTGTTCGGACTCGCCCGCTGCATCTGGAAAGGCCCGACCGGCTTTCATGCGTATGTCCGCATGGCCGTACTGGCGGCGAATGTGCTGCTGCTCGCGCGTACTCTGGCGTACGAGAATTTTCGGCGCTGGATTGAAGTGGCACCACCCCTCCCGGCGCGCCGCGGACTGGCGCAACCCCCGTATAGCCACTACATTATGGCCATAGCCACGAACCGTCAGCCATAATCATGCCATGATACCCGCCAAGAAACGTCCCGCCAAAGTGACCGAACCCGCTCCGTCCACGCACATGGCCCAAACGCCCATACTGGAAATCGGCGCGGGCGCGTTCAAGGACAAGTGCCTGCAATTGCTGGATCAGGTGCGTGGTCGCACCGTCGAAGTACTGGTCACCAAACACGGCGTACCCGTCGCCCGTTTGGTGGCGCCAAACCAGGCACTTCCCAGTGCCTTTGGCTTTCTGCGCGGCACGGTGAGTGAGACCGGCGATATCGTGGCGCCGGACTTTGCGGCGTGGGAGGAGGGCGATTGAGCGCGGTCAAAGTGTGGCGCCCGACCGATCTCGCGCAGTACGACGGCCCGTTGTTGTTGGATACACACATTTGGCTCTGGCACCTGGAGGGGGATGCGACGAATCTCGCCCCGGGTGTCACCGCGCTGCTTGATCGCCTTGGGCAAACATCCGCGCTCTACGTGTCGGACATTTCGTATTGGGAAGTAGCCGTGAAAGCAGCAAAAGGAAAGTTGTCCTTGTCGTTAGAAGTCACCATTTGGCTCAAGCGCGCAGAACTTGCGCCTGGCATTCGATTTCTTCCGCTCGACCGCGACACATTGTTGTTGAGCACGCGCTTACCGGGAGCGGTGCACAATGATCCCGCCGATCGCATGCTGATTGCCGCAGCGAAACTGCACAACGTCCCGCTGGTGACGGCCGATGGCTTGATAGTTGATTACGCGCGGACGCATGCGGGAACGCCGGTGGTGGATGCGCGTGTCAGCGCCCCGCTGAAATCACGCGCTCGTTGAGCGCGTTGCGCGATCGCCCAACGAATTTTTCCATGTCCGCTGCGGTAGGCGCCTTGACGTTGACTGCTGCCGAATTGTTCCGGAAATGTGGTGGCATGAGTGCGCTCGCGAGATACACGCTATCGCAGGCCGCCAGAACTGAGATGTTGCGCGCTCCGCTGCCACTTCTATGGCGAGCATGAGCCTGGATCTGCACAAACGCGAGGGTCAGCTCGCGATCAAGGCCAACGACGGCACGATCACGAACCGCCGCATCGCGACCAGTCGGGAGCGGTTCACTGCCCTGCTCGGTGGTCGGTCGCACACCAAGGCTCTTGTTCGCGGTGCGCGTTCACTCGGACTGGCGCCAGCTCTTCCAAGACTATCGCCATTTTGACCAATCGGGCGCAGAAATTTCGCGGAACGATTGTACACGACAACTTGTTCAACGCCGAGGGGGATATGAAAACTCGCCGGGAACTACGGCTTCTTAATCTCCGCACGAAAGATGTCCAGCACGCCGATGCCGTTTGCGTCTTCCCTCGGCTCCGCCAGCAGACCTGGGGCAACCATTTTCAGTCGGCGGCCGGTGAAAGTTGTCGAAACTACGAGACGCGCGTTCATTGGGTCGATGACTTCGACAACGGTGTAGATTCTTTCCAGATAGTCTACGCCCGCGACCGCGCCGCCGGCCGGAATATTGGACCGGGCCCTACCCGTGGTGCTGGTTTCTCCCATATAGGGCATCGGGCGCCACTTTGGCGAAGGACCGTTCCCGAGTGCCCAAAGGAGACCGTCAACATCCTCCTTGAGACTGTGCAAGATTGTTGGTGGGGGAAGCTCGCGATTGCCTGGAGCTGCCCGCGACCAGTTGCGAAACCACTTTGAATTGGCCACCTGTAGCTGCTGGAGCAGTTCCCCTTTGGCGCTTCGACGCTCGATCAGGTACGTGTTTGGTCCTGCCGTCCAAAACTGTCCTTTTGAGCCAGCCCTGGCGACCACGTATGCGGGGCAGCGACCACATCGGGCGGCCGTTACGTTCACCGCAGGCCCCACTGGCGTCACCTTGCCGGCCGCCGAAACAAACTTGAGTGGTTGCGGCGCCGTGTTCGCACTGCCGGCATCCAGTACGAAATCGCCGCTGGGGAGCCCAATGAATGCGCCGTAGCCCGTGAAAGCGAGCGGTACGGTTCGCACAAGTGAAAACACACCAGAATAGACGGTGAGTCTTCCGATCGACAGGATGAACAGGGAGTCATCCGCACCCGTTTCGGCGTGCAATATAGCCTGATATTCTCCCGGACCCTCACCCTTGCGACCAATCGTCCGAAGCAGTTTCCCAGACCGGCCGTACACGACGACCTTATCAAGGCCGAGATTGGGAATGAAATACTCGCCCTTGCTGTTCGTTGAAGGCACGAAGTTGTATGCGAGCGCCGGCAAAGCGTCGTCATCTGCTGACCCCAATGTCGCAACCTTTACCAAGGTGATTGAGCAACCGCGACATGACGTGGAAGACGCGTCAACCTGTTGCGGCGATTGTGATATGGCGAAAGCAGGATGCAGGATTGCAAGGATGCAAGCAGCTTGAAAGATCGTTGGTCGCAACTTCATGACCGTACCCGCATTGATGTTTGGTTGTCCTGTGGCGCATGAAGCACGAACGCATGGAGGAATGCAGGCGCTCCGCAGCAGTCCTCCATGACAGACGGCATCCTGACCTAGACTTAGTGTTGAACGCTGGCTTTGCGCAAAAGAACCAGCTGCAGATTCACGTTGTTAGCGAATGTCATCGCCACCGATCGCTTGTAATCGACGTTTCCGTTGCAGTTCAGCCACTGAATGAGGCCAGAGTTCTTGTCAAAGCTCAGATTCCTGGAGTTCGTATGCAAGAGTGAGGCGAGATTCTTTGCATTCTCGTTGTTGATAGCAAACCCAAGTTCCTCCTCGAACTCACGAGATATCGGACAGCCATACGAGCATGGATAGTTCCAATAGTTGAAACCATACTCACAGTTGAAGTCGCACTGTGCGCATTCCTGGTAGCCAGATGTCTCGCATGGAGCCCCCATGTACGCCGGCCAGCCAAGTTCAGGATCCTCGTCACCAGCCGACAAGCACCCGTAACAACCCGGAGGCTCGAAGGCATTGGCAGGAGACGCTTCAGCAGTCACAGTCGCCGATGGCAACGAGAATGCCGATGCAGTTTTCGTCGCCGCCAGTGCGCTCATGAAAAACAGTGCGAGACTGATGCCGACCACACTGAACAAGGTTCGTTGAAGCTGCATCTCTTTAGCTCTCCAATTGAAGGAACATCAGGCCAACGAGGACCACATCCACCACATCCACCACATCCACCACATCCACCACATCCACCACATCCACCACGGGCATCATCGTAACACCTCAGGTTCCGCAGCGCAATAGTCATTCCGACCGGCTTCTCCGGTCAAATTTGCTCCGAATTCCCTTCCATGATCACAGGGTTACGTCGGATCCAGTGAAGCGCCACAGAGTGCCGACACCAGAAATATGACCTATGCGGGGCGCCGCATCGGGGCCTATGCCGCACTGCACCCACCAGTCCGCGCACCAGTGAAACGGGCGAATCGTACTCGCGCGTCGCTGCAACATGAAAGTGTGGCCTGACGCTCGTCGCACCAGATTATCCATACGATCATTACCCGAATGGAAGCGAAGCCTCGTCCTTTTGCACTTTCCGCTTTGATGAACGATCGAGCGACAAAACACGAGTTGGCCGCATCCGCCATGCGCAGTGCCTGTTGGAACGGAGTTGCCGGAAGTGCATCACAGCGTAGGACGAAAGCGCCGGCTAAGCACTCGCTTGCCAAGAGCGGTGCACAATGATCCCGCCGATCGCATGCTGATTGCCGCAGCGAAGCTCCATCACGTTTCGCTGGTGACGGCTGATGGGTTGATTGTTGATTACGCGCGTGCGCATGCGGGCACGCCGGTGGTTGATGCGCGTGCAACTGTCTGGCCGAAGCGCTCCCGCTAACCGCCATCACCCCACCCGAAACAACTCCAACGCCCGCTGATATCCCGTCTCCAACGCCCGCCGAATCAGCGCGTGCTTCGGCAACGACAACAGCTCATCACTCTCCAAAATCCGCGCCGCCTCCGCCATTGCCTTCTCGTTCAACACCTCGTCGCGCAGAATATCCGCAAACCGAAATTCCGGCATGCCGTGTTGCTTCGCGCCGAACAAATTACCCATCCCGCGTAATTCCAAATCGGCGCGCGCAATCTCGAAACCATCCTCTGTTTCGACAAACGTCACCAACCGCTCGGCCGACTCGGGGCCGACGTCACCAAGCAAAATGCAGTACGACTGTTCGGCGCCGCGTCCGACACGCCCGCGTAACTGATGTAATTGCGACAACCCAAACCGCTCGGGGTGTTCAATGATCATCACTGATGCATTGGGCACATCGATACCAACTTCAATGACGGTGGTCGCAACTAGCACATCAATATCGCCATCACGAAACGCACGCATGGTGGTGTCGCGCTCAGCAACCGGCAACTTGCCGTGCAACAACGCCACGCGTTTGCCCGCCAACGCACCCGCGGACAACTGCTCGAACATCGTAGTCGCCGCGCGCAAATCGGTCTTCTCCGACTCTTCAATGACCGGATACACGATATAAGACTGACGTCCGGCCGAGAGTTGCGCATTGAGAAACTTCATGACCTTCGCGCGCCCGGCTTCCGCACGCATGGCGGTGGAAATGGGCATTCTGCCAGGCGGACGTTCGTCGAGAACGGTGACATCCAGATCGCCGTACAATGTCAACGCCAACGAACGCGGAATTGGCGTGGCACTCATCAGCAGCACGTCCGGCGACTGCCCCTTCGCGCCCAGCAGCGCGCGTTGCTCCACACCAAAGCGGTGTTGTTCGTCAACAATGACGAGCCCCAGCTTTGAGAAGGCGACTGCTTCCTGCATGAGCGCGTGCGTGCCAATCGCAAGCACCGGTTCCGCATCAGCGATACGCGCCAGCGCCGCGCGTTTATCCTTTGCACCCAGTCGACCGGTGAGCAGCACGGGCGTCATTTCGAGCGTCTCCATCATACGCCCCACTGACCGCAAATGCTGCTCGGCCAGCAGCTCCGTGGGCACCATCAACGCAACCTGGAAGCCATTTTCAATGGCCATCAGCGCGGCAAACAACGCGACGACCGTTTTCCCGCTGCCGACATCGCCTTGCAACAAACGGTGCATGCGCCGAGCATCGCTCATGTCCTTGAAAATCTCGCGGACGGCGCGCACTTGGGCACCGGTCAGCTTGAACGACAAACTTTCGCGTAGTCGTTTTGTCAGCAGGCGCTTGTTTTCGAATGGCGTCCCAGCTCGCAGTGCACGTGCCAATTTGTTCGCACGACGGTGCAACAATTGCACAAGCAGCAACTCTTCGAACGCGAGGCGCGCCCTGCCCTCCAGCGCTTGTTTGAGCGACTCCGGTCGATGCATTTGCCGAAGCGCCTGCGCGAGTGGCAACACTCCGCCGGCTCGCTGCACTTCCGGGGGCAGTGCGTCTTTCACCAGTGGCAACAACGCGTCGAGATGTTGCAACACGAGCGATCGCAACACGCGCGCCGACAGTCCGTCAGTTGCCGGATAGACCGCGAGCACGCGACCGCCGGTCGTACCTTCTTCGTCGGGCCCGAGATTTACAAACTCGCGCGGCTGCAAACGACGTCCGTGAAAGAAACGCACGGGTCCCGTGCACAATAACCAATCGTCTTTGTTGATGCTGCGATCCAGAAATGGCTGGCCCGGCCACGCAATTTCCAGCAGGCCGCTGGCATCCTGAATGACTGCCTGAAACACACGCAGCCCCTTACGCGTGGGCAACACCCCCTTGGCGATTACCCGACCCAGTACGGTGATATCATCGCCCACATTCACCCGATTTATCGGAGTAACCGTGCTCGCATCTTCGTAGCGATGCGGCACATGCAACAATAGATCGCCCGCAAAACGAATACCCAATTTTGCCAGCGCGGCCGCGCGTACCGGGCCGATACCCTTCAAATACGCAACCGGCGTGTCGAGTGCGAGACTTGGCGCGGGGTACTTGGGTCCACCACGACGTCGCTCGCCCTCGTTGTAACTCACGTGTCCACCACCTCACGCGCAAACTCGGCCGCATCAAACGGCTCGAGATCGCCAATTTGCTCACCCAATCCAACGTACTTGACCGGAACGTCCAACTCCGCATGCACCGCGACAACGATTCCGCCCTTGGCGGTGCCATCCAGCTTCGTGATGACAAGTCCGGTAATGGGCACCGCTTTCGTGAAGTTGCGCGCCTGCGCCAACGCGTTCTGCCCAATCGTACCATCAAGCACCAGCAACACTTCGTGCGGCGCGGTGGGCATACGTTTGGTGATCACGCGATTCACCTTGCGAAGCTCGGCCATCAAGTCGTCACTGGTATGCAGACGACCGGCCGTGTCGATGATGATGACGTCGATGTTGCGACTGATACCAGCGTCAACCGCGTCGTACGCCACCGCGGCCGGATCACTTCCGGGCTTGCCCCCGACGAAATCAGCACCGCTGCGCTCCGACCACACGCGCAACTGATCGATGGCGCCCGCACGAAAGGTATCGGCCGCCCCAACCAAAACGCTCCGGCCTTCGCTTTTGAGTTGCGCGCATAACTTGCCAATAAATGTGGTCTTCCCTGCGCCGTTGACACCAATGACCAGCACAACCGTCGGACCGGACGCCGCATAATTCAACGCCGGGTTGGAATTGCCTGCGCGCAGCGCCTGCTCCACGCCGTTGGCCAGCGCGTTCTTGAACTCGGCTTCGGTCTTTACCTTGCCCTGCTTGGCCAGTCGCTCGACATCAGCCACCAAGGCCAACGACGTGGTCACGCCAAAATCACCTTCCAACAACAACTCTTCGAGCGCCTCCAGCGAACCATCGTCAACACCACCGCGCAGCAGTACGCCAAAGTCGGTGCGTGCAGCGTCCTTGATTCGTTGCCAGATACTGAGCTTCGGGACGTCATCCTTCTTTCGAAAAAGTCTCATGACTTCGGAATGGCCTGGAGTACCGGGAGGCACGCGCTGCACTGCAGAATTGCGGCGCGCGGTGCGCCTTGAACGTTAGCCAACCGACGTGCGCCCTGAAGTGGCAATTCCGCTTGTGTATCAGCCATTTACGGCACGGTGCCGAGCACGTCGACGACGCCAGCAGCGTTAGCGCAGCCCCGCGTTCCGGCGCAACAACCACTCGGCGCACAGCAGCAACAGGGCGAGGCCGAATACCCATCCCAGGTCGGCGAGTCGCGGGCCGGCGCCGGCTGACAGACCGCGTGTCGCAGACGTGGTGTTGAGGGCCGGGGCTCGCGGAACCAGCTCGCGCGAAGCATTAACCACCAGCACGCTTGAACCAGTCGCCGTAGTGGCCCCGCTGGTCCTCACGTCGTATACCCCAACGGGCAGCGCCGCAGACACGGTTTCAACTTCGGCGTTGGTAAATCGCAAGCTGACCGTGTCGCCTTGCCCGGAACCAGTTTGTGTGCGCCGAGTGACAATGGCGGTGACCATGGAATCGGTACCGCCGCGACGCCACCGCACTTGTTCACCCGAACGCACAATTGCTGCGACGGGCCGCGCCGCACCCACATCACCGCGCGCAGCGGCGAGCCAATCGAACATGGCGCCCCACAGCGCGACAAAGGCCGCCTGCGAGCGACCGCCCCGCAGCGACCACCCGGCGAAACCCGAACCGGAAATAACCAGCATGCGGAAGCCCGCGTTTTCGCGACCGGCAATGACCGCAACTGGCGCACCAGTTTTTCCCAGTCGTGCCTCAAGTACGGTAAACGAACCTTTTGCGGGCGACGCCGCCGTGATGGGTGGCAGCGTATCCCACGGTAGTCCTGCTAACGCGCCCATCAGCGGCGAAGCCGGCGCACCCGTGGCGTACCATTCGGACACGCGCACGTTCTCGCCAGCTCGGGCCATTGCTGTTGGAGCCGCCGGCACCCACAATGCATGCGCGCCGCGTGTTCGTTTGGAAACGTCGCCCCACGACGTATCACCATGCACAATGACGAGGCCTGCACCCTGAACGCGCGCCCGGACATCTGCCTCGGTGACCGCACGCAGCGGACCTTCTTCACGCCACACGCCGGGTGCAATGCGCAGATACGCACGCGCTGGCACATCAAGCGCGCCACGCAACACGCTGAGTGCTTCGCGCACGTCCAGGTCGGGCGAGGTGGAGATGAACACGGCAGCGGGTTTGTCGCCAATATCGAGTGCCATGCCCAACGTGTCGTTTCGCACTTCTGCGTCGTTGTTGGTGTTTACGACCGCCTGCAACAACGATTTCTTCGCGCCACGCGGCAACGGCAGCGCGATAACCGAGCGACGCGACGCGTACGCGCCAAGTGGCGTGACTGGCGACGACCCAACCAACTGCCCATCCAGCAGCAATTGCACCGTGCCTTTCTCTGCTCCTGCGCCACCAGCGACCACCACCACTGCCACCGAAAGCGTATCGCCTGCATTGACAGTAAATGGCGACTCGAGCGCCGAAAGTGCCGCATCGTTGCTGGGCGTTCTGGTCGGAACTATTATGCGCGAGCCTGCGGGCAAATCTGCCTGCAACGACCCATCGTCTATTTCGCCGTCGGTCAACAAAATGAGGGGACGGCTAAGCGCGGCGGCCCGATCAATTGCGGGACGAAGCGAACTCTGGGCGTCATTGATGGGCGACTCAAGCGCCGCGCTGGCCGTGATCATGCGAACGGAATCACCCGTCAGCATGACAGAATCGGCAGCCGCTTCTTTCAGTGCCGCGCGCAACGCGTCGCGAATCTTGGTCGAGTCACCCGCAGCAGCGCGCAACCACGATGCAGACGCGTCGAACGCGACGAGAGCCGGTGCCGCCCGCGACCGACCAGCGGGTGCGCCCAGCAACAGCGCCACAACCAGCATCACTGCCAAACCGCGAAGGGCGGCGAGCAGAGCGATGCGTGCGCTAAGGGAAGTTCCGGCGCGTCCGTAGGCAATCCACGCTACGACGGCGCCAACGATGAATGCGATGAGCCAGCGAATCACGGAGGAAACGTTACCGGATTCGCGCGCGCTGTCTACGCTTGGGGGACAACGCGCACTTCACAACGTTCAGCGGCTTTCCTCGGGCACGCCATCGATTGTCGCGCCGGTGCCGGGCGACAACCTATTCATTCCGTTCAGGGCCGGTGCTGCAAGACGCGCATCAAGACTGGCAAACAGCTTGGACTTGGCGGCCGTAAAGGCCGAGCGATCGGAAACAGCCATGGGTTCGCCGGCGATGTTGCGCAGGGCGACACGCGAATCGCGCTGCTGGCCGTTGATCAACACCTCGAAATGGAGATGCGGCGCAGTAGCCAGCCCTGTCATTCCAACGAAACCAATGGTGTTGGAAATGGCGACGTTCACACCGCGCTTGATGCCGGCGCCAAATGCGCGCAGGTGGCCGTAGCGCGTGACCATTCCATTAACGTGGCGAATTTCGACCGTGTTTCCGAAACCGCTTTTCCAAGCGGCGTAGATGATGGTGCCATTGCCGAGTGCGCGCACCGGCGTTCCTGCAGCGGCGGCGTAGTCGGTGCCAGCATGGCGGCGGAACGTGCCCAGAATGGGATGTTTCCGCATGCCGAACACGCTGGAAATACGACGGAAGGCAAGCGGCGCGCGCAGAAAAGCGGCTCGCATTGACTTGCCTTCGCCATCAAAATACGAACGCTTCGTGTCCTGGCCGGTGAACTGCACGGTTTCGATAGGCCGTCCGTCCACATGCAAACGCGCCGCCAGAATTTGCCCGGGGCGTACCAAACCGCTTGAGGTGCGCTGCCGTTCAAGCAATACATGCACTGAGTCGCCGGGCTGCAGGTCGCGGCTTAAGTCGACGCGGTATTCGAGAATGTCGGCCAACGCATAGGCCAGCTCGGTGCGGACTTTTTGCGGGAACGACTGGGCGCCGGTTTCGATGGCGCCGACCAACGTGCTGCGAACCACTCCGGCGACGGCCACCGTGTCGGTGGTCCACGCCATCTTCTCTTCTTTCTGCAGCCATTCATTACTGGCAGACCGGCTGAGCCGAACCAGGCGGTCGACGGACAGCTTGAGGACGATTTCAGACGGCGCCGCCGAATCGGCAATGGCTGATGTGGTGATTTCGAGCCCTGCGGGCACCTTTCGAGGGTCGAGCACGCTGGCCGCCTTGACGGCGCGCATGGCGTCGTCCGGGGCAATTCCGGCGCGTTGAAAGGCCGCGACGAGGGTCTCCCCGCGCTTGAGCGAGTCGGTGCGGGTGCGCCAGCGCTCGGCCATAGAAGCACGAGGCCCCGCCGTGAGTACACTCGCGGCGGGGCGGTTCGGAACCGGTCGTCCAAATGTCAGTGCAAGGGCGCCCAAGCCAAGGACTCCGGCTGCCAGCACCCATCCTGCAAGATCCTTCTTCAATCCATCTGTCTCCGAATGAACGTCGGGATTTCCATGTCGTCCAAGTCAGTGCCCGCCGGCAGCAGCGGGGGGGCTGGCCGTGGTGCACGTTGAACCGGAACGCCTTCCCAGGCTGGTCGCACGGGACCTGTTGCTGCCGGTTTTTGCACTGGACGCTCTGCTGACGGGAACGGTAGCACCGTTCTGGTCTTGGCACCAGCGGCAATGCCCGGTATAGACGAGCCCGTTCCCGTGTTGGAACCGTAGGGTGCCGAGCCGTGGTGGGCGTTGGAACTGTGCGGTTGGCCAAAGGCCGGTGCCCCCGCCCCTCCCTGCAAGTGTCGGTCGAAGCCGGTGGCAATAACAGTGACGCGGATTTCCCCTTGCATGGCTGGCTCGTGCACGGCGCCAAAAATAATCTCCGCGTCACCTCCGACGGCCTCGTGCACGATGTCGTTGATCTGGTGCACTTCGCCCAAGGTGAGATCTTCGCCGCCAGTGATGTTCACCAGCACGCCGGTTGCACCGGAGATGGAGACGTTATCGAGCAGTGGCGAGGCGATGGCCTGCTGTGCCGCCTCAAGAGCGCGGTTTTCGCCGCGACCAACCCCCGTACCCATCAACGCGGAGCCGCCGTTGTTCATCACAGTGCGCACGTCGGCAAAGTCGACGTTTACCAAACCAGTTTCGGAGATGAGCACCGAAATACCCTGGGTGGCATGCAGCAGCACTTCGTCGGCTTTCTTGAGGGCTTCGTGGAATGGAATGCCTTTGCCCACCACGGCCAGCAATCGCTCGTTGGGCACGATGATCATCGTGTCCACGTTTTTGCGCATTTCGGCAATGCCCTCTTCGGCCTGGCGCATGCGTTTACGGCCTTCAAACAGGAATGGGCGTGTGACAATGCCCACCGTTAGCGCACCGGCTTCTCGCGCCAGTTGACAGATAATGGGCGCCGCACCGGTACCGGTTCCCCCACCCATGCCGCAGGTGACGAACACCAGATCGGCGTTTTGCAGCACGCGTTTGGTTTCGTCGCGGTTTTCTTCGATGGCCTGGCGTCCGATTTCAGGGCGAGCGCCCGCGCCTAATCCGCGCGTGAGTTTTTTGCCGATCTGAATTTTGACGTCGGCGCGTGAGTTCATGAGCGCCTGCGCGTCGGTGTTCACGGAAATGAACTCGACGCCTTCGAGGTGTTCTTCGATCATGCGGTTAACAGCGTTTCCACCACCGCCGCCGACCCCCACCACTTTCATGCGGGCGTTCTGCGCGACGTTTTCTTCGAATTCGAAGGGCATGCGGGGGAGCTCCATTGGGTCTTCGCGAGGCTCGGGGGGAAGCGCGCTTTCCAGTTCGAAGGGCATTGGTCGAGCTCCGTTGCGGTCGTGGAAAGCGCTGGGTGTCAGGTGCGGCATCGACGAATTCGGTGATGCGCACATGTTGTAGAGTCGGAGCGCAATATAGGAGTGCAATTCGCATCATGCGAGCAATATTTGAGTGCTGTAACAACCGATTAACATCACAAATTTTTTCACCATTTTTTTCCTCGGGCAATAATTGTGACTCGTATTTTCGCAGTGTGTTACGACTGCGAATGAAAACGGCTGCAGAACTAGAAGAAGTCCTGCAGCCAGGTCTTCACGCGACCAGCAATCTTATCCACACCACTGCCGCCAATTGACGACGGTCGACGGGCAACGACTCCGCCAAGTGCGATGCGATGCGCGCCGTACAGTGCCAATCCCGCGACGGTTGAGAATCGCGGTTCGGCGACCGTCTCACGCAGGCCGGACAGTTTGGCGTATGGAACACCAATTCGCACATTCACTCCGAATACGTCGGCCGCCAGTTCGGCGATGCCGTCCATTGCCGCGCCACCACCGGTCAGCACCATGCCCGCGTTCAATCGTCCTGCGTATCCGGCCGATTTGAGGTCGCGTTGCACCAAATCGAACACTTCATCCATGCGTTGATGAATGATGTGGGACATGAGTTCGCGGGAGAGATGCCGTTCGCCGTGTGTCGCGGTGGCCGGTACGGCAATGAGTTCATCGGCACTGACCATGGGCTCGTACGCACACCCGTAGGCCTCTTTCAATTGCTCGGCATCAACCTGCGTGACACCAAGGCCCTGCACCAGATCGCCGGTCACGGCGTTGCCGCCGTAGGGGATGGTGCCAAGGTGGCGAATTTTGCCTTCGTGGAAAATGGCGAGGTCGGTAGTGCCGGCGCCCAGCTCGAGCAACAGGACGCCCAGCTCTTTTTCCTCTTCGGTAAGGACCGCCAGCGCGCTGGCCAGCGGTTCGAGCACCAGCTCGCGGGTTTTGTAGCCCGCTTTCTCGATGCTTTTGCGCAAGTTCATGGCGGGCGAGGTGCCAATGGTGATCATGTACATCTCGGTTTCGAGACGAGTGCCGACCATGCCCACAGGATCACGAATGCCCAGATTCTTGTCGACGTGATACTCCTGCGGAATGGCGTGCAACAGCTCGCGATCCTGCGGGATGCTCATGGCGCGGGCCACCTCGTTGACACGATCCACGTCCGAGCGACGAATTTCATCGCCGCTGATAGCGACCACGCCCGTGGAGTTCATGGCGCGCACGTGTTCGCCGGCAATGCCTACGTACAGCGAATCGGGCACGACGCCGGCAATACGGGTAGCCTCTTCCATGGCCTTTCGGATGGAGAGCGTGGCTTCTTCTATGTCCGACACGACGCCGCGGCGCAGTCCCATGGTTTTTGTGCGCCCCACCCCCATGATGCGAAGAATGGGCGCGCGCGGCAAATCACCCTGCACGGCGGCAACCAGTGCTGTCGTGTGGGCCGTGCCGATGTCGAGAGCTGCTACGATGGGATCAGTGGTCATGGGGTGCGGGCAATCACCTGGTCCTGGAAGCGGAGATCGAGTTCAACCACTCGCTGATTCTGATCCGCCAACGATTTCTCTACCGGTAATATGTCGCCAAGGCGGTCTGCGGTCAGGTCGTCCATTGAACGAACTGTTACGCCTTTCAGCTCGATCCGGAATTCCCGGCGGTTGACGCGCCGCATTTCGATGACCCGTTCGTACAGGCGCGGGTTGTTGGAGCGGAGCCCGTCGAGGAAACGGAGAATCGCCGTATCGGCCTTTGCGACGATGGGCACGTCGAGATTTTTCCGGGACGGGTCGATGGGTAACATGTGCCCCGCCACATCCACGGGCGCCAGCGCACCGCTGTCGGCGACCAGGGCGACAGGCAGGCGTTCGACAATTGACACCACGACCGTTGACGGCAAGGTGCGCGTGACTTCCGCGCTCAGCACCATAGGATGTTGCGCCACGCGGATCGCGAACTGATCGAGGTCGTTCCAGATGGAGGCGGTGCTGTCAAGCGCGAGTTTCGCCACCAGTTCGGACGGATTCACGAACCGCACTCCGTCAAATTCCACCCTGCGCACATGAAAGTAATCGAGGCGCGAGAGTGTTTGCGGTCCCCACCACGGTGTAGACAGCACCGCTCCGGCAAGCGCGACGAACAGTCCGCGCAGTGTCCAGCGCAGCCATCGCGGGCGTTCGGCGACGGCTGGTGTGCCTGAAGCGTTGGATGCGGTAGTCACCGGGTTTGTGATGCTGGTTCTGGGGGCAGGTACTGGGGGCAACGTTCGGTCCTGGGGTCAGAGCCGTAGTACTGGTGTCAGAGCCGAGAGTATTTCATGATCGCAGTGTTCTCTGGGCGATCTCATGCAACAACACTGCCCTCTGAGAGCGCCGTCGCGAGTTCTACACTCGCCATGGTGATATCGCCCGCGCCCATGGTGATGACAACATCGCCTGCCTTGAGCGCCGGATAGAGCGCGGAAACTACGTCAGCGCGCGGACCAATCCAGGCGAAGCGTTCTTTGGGCAACAAGTCGCCAATTAAAGCTGATGTCACGCCCGCGACCGGTTGTTCGCGTGCTCCATAAATGTCGCACAGGTACACCGAGTCGGCCGCACCCAACGACTGGGCAAACTCGCGATACAGGTCGAAGGTGCGTGAGTACAAGTGCGGCTGAAACGCAACGATGAGGCGTGCTTCAGGAAAACTTGCCCGCGCAGCCGCAATGGTGGCCGCCACTTCGGTGGGATGATGCGCATAGTCGTCGATCACCCGAACGTTCAACGCGTTGCCGTGATCGATGCGCTGGAAACGACGCTCCACCCCGCGGAATGCGGCAAGTCCCTCGGCCAGCGTTGCAAATTCGCAACCCAATGCCAGACCACTGCCGATTGCACCCAGCGCGTTCCGGACATTGTGAATGCCGGGTACGGCCAGAGTCACGTGGCCAAGCACTTCGCCGTCAAACGCGACGTCGAATTGTGCCCCGTTGCCATTCAGCACCACGTGTCGCGCCACCAGGCGCGCATCGGCGGACGTCGCTGCGGGCGTTTCACCAGGCGCTGTTGCCGAATACGCAATAACCTGATGCGCAGACCCGACCGTGAGCGACATCGCACCCGCATCGTCTGCGCAACGCACTACAGTTTGAGCGGGCGCCAGGAAGTGCTCGAACGCGCCTGTGATGTCTGCAAGATCTTTATAGATGTCAAGATGATCGGCTTCGACATTCAACACCACCGCCACCGACGGAGTCAGCGCAAGGAAGGAGCGGTCATATTCGTCCGCTTCGACCACGAATGTCCTCTCGTCGCCCAGTCGCAGATTTCCTTCCCAGCGCCCCACACGACCGCCCACCACACCGGTGGGATTCATTCCCGCAGCTGCCAAGGCGTCGGTAGTCATGACGGTGGTGGTCGTCTTGCCATGGGTGCCCGCCACCGCTACAAGTGTCCCACCACTGACGGCCTGCGCCAACGCCTCGGCACGTCGCACGAGGGGAATGCCAAGTTGCCGCGCGGCTTCCATTTCGGGGTGCGCCGTGGGAATGGCGGACGAGTACACCACGGCACGCGCGTGACGAACCAAGGATGCATCGTGCGCCGAAACGGCAATGCCAAGCTTTTCAAGGTCGGGCGCCGAGTGCGGATTGGCATCGGTGCCCTGCACGTTCACGCCGCGCCGTTTGAACAACTCGGCGAGCGCGCTCATGCCAGCGCCTGCAATGCCAATGAAATGCACAGGGCGTGGGTCGTTGGCGTGATCGCCGAACCAATGCGGGTTCTGGGTCATGACGTCGGTACCGGCGATGCAGAAGAGCGGAGTAAGCGGCGGAGCCAGCGCGTGTGCTGGCTCATGATGCCGGTACCGGCCAGGCTGCGTGCGACTGGTCGTCGAATACGAACTGGAGCATCATCATGGCAACACCAGTGAAAGAATCTGTTGTGCAATATCGGCCGCCGCGTTTGGATGTCCCCGTAGCAGCGCGGCTTCTGCCATGGCCATCATCACGACTGGGCGCGACATCAACTCGCGTACCGTTGCGTCAAGCGACTCGGGCGTAAACTCGGATTGTGGCATGTGGAGTGCGGCGCCGGCCGCCGCCATGGCCCGCGCGTTGTGCGTCTGATGATCTTGCGCCGCCGTTGGCAGCGGAACGAGCACCGCAGGAATTCCCCAGGCGCACAGTTCGGCAATAGTCATCGCACCAGCGCGTGTGACCGCGAGATCGGCGGCCGCGTATGCGTCAGCGATTGGTGAGAGGTATGGTCGCACACGAACGGTCGCGCGCTCGTAGGTCAGGTACGCGTCAGCTTGCCCTTTGCCTGTTGCCCAGATGACAGCGACGTTCTCCGGCAACATGCGACTCCACTTGGCCAGACATTCGTTGAGCGCACGCGCGCCCTGACTGCCACCCACGACCAGCACGACAAACGCGTCGTCAGGTAACCCCCAGGCACGACGCGCGTGCAATCGCGTTGGCGCTTCCAGCGGCGGCGGAACGATTGGACAACCCATGGAGAACACCAACGTCTTTTTCCCGACCGGCAACTGTGATTCTGCCTCGGGAAACCCGAGAAAAATCGCGCTGGCTCCTTTGGCGAATTGACGGGTCGTCAATCCTGGATGACTATCAGGTTCGTGCAACATGGTTGGTACCCCGTTGCGGCCAGCCCACGCCAGGGGAACGCCTGCTGCGTAACCGCCCGTCCCAACCACGGCCAGCGGGCGGTGCGGTTTGGCGAGCCGGGAAATGGCGCGCCATGAGGAGAATGCGCCCACCAGGGTGCGCCAGTTGTTGAATGGCGACCGCCGATAGAGCGGATGCAAATCGAGCAGCGTATGTGGAAACTCGGTGGTTGGCAGCACCTCGCGTTCGATTCCGCGCTGCGCACCAATGAAGAACGGCTGCACGTCGGGCGCCTGCTTTTGAATCTCGTTCGCAATTGCGAGTCCAGGATACAAATGCCCACCAGTGCCCCCACCGGCAAAGAACATGAGATGCGGTTGGCCGCGCGTCGCCAGGCGTTCCTCGCGCTGTTTGGCCGCAAGCCGTTCGATGGCGCGGCTCACGTGGGCAGCGATGCCAGCGGGTCAGTGGCCCGGCTGCCGTACACGCGCTCCTTCTCGCTGCCGATGTTGACCAGGATGCCCGTCATGAGCAGCGTCAGCACCAGATTCGATCGGCCACCCGACACAAATGGCAGCGTTAATCCCGTGTTCGGCAGCAAGCCAATGGACACACCGATGTGCACAAATGCGGTGAATACGGTTGTGAATGTCAATCCCACGGCCAGCAATTGTTGGAACGGTGTTCGAGCGTTTCGGGCTATGCGGAATCCAAGCCAACCGTAACCAGCAAACGCGAGCACTAACGCAGCGATGCCCACGAACCCAAATTCCTCGCCAACGACCGAGGCAATGAAGTCGTTGTACGCCAAGGGTGTCCAGCCGCGTTGCTGATTGCCTTCACCAAACCCCACGCCGAACAAGCGCCCGGACCCAACCGCAATGAGCGCTTGCCGTTGTTGATCGGACACGGCCGACAGCGGCGTGTCGGCGGGCGACTGCTGACTGCTTTCACTGGCCCAGAAGCTGCGCAAGCGCTCGCGAATATACGGTCGCTGCATCGCCTGTTGCAGCAGCAACGGCACCGCCAACGCACCCAGGAAGAGGAAGTGCGAGACGCGCGCGCCGGCAACAAACAGCAACAGCGCCATGAGCAGGCAAAATGTCGCAGCGACTGACCAATCGGGCTGCAGGGCCGCCAGCAGACTGAGCGTACCGATGACCGTGAGAAACGGAACAATGCCCTTGCCCATGCGGCGTACCGTTTCCCCTTTCTTAATCAGCAGCATGGAAGTCCACATGACCACGGCGAGTTTCGCGAACTCGGACGGTTGAACGGATCCACGCAGGAAACGCCGCGATCCCCCACGTAATGGAGCAATACTTTGCGTGAAGGGCAGTACCGTCAGCAGCATTAACGCGATGCTCACTATCATGAGAGGCCAGGCGAGTTTGTGCCAGATTTCCGCATCCATCTTGGCGCACACCGCGAACAACACGCCGCCAACCAGCGCGCCCAGCAGCTGTCGCGTAAAAAATGCGCTTTCGTACGCGCCATCTTTGAAGACAGCCAGCGCGCTGGCGCTGTACAACACCGCCAGTCCAAACGAAAGCAGACACGCGGTGAGCAGCAATAGCGCGCGCCCTTCGTTTCCCATGCGCCAGCGTTCCCGTACGCCACTCATGGGTTGCGCCGGTGTGGTCATGGGTGGCCCGCCGGCAGTTCGCCACGCGCGAGCATGCCGAATGTCTCGCCGCGTTCCTGGTAGTTGTTGAACATGTCGTAGCTGGAACAGGCCGGCGACAACAAGACCGCGTCACCCGGCTGTGCGAGCGTGCGTGCCTGTTCCACAATGCTGCGGAACGACGCCGACGGCATGAAATGCAGGGGCACGTGCCTCGCCAGCAGTGGCTCCAGATCGTCCTTGATGAGTTGGGCCGACTCCCCGTACACAATCACCGCGCGCCCGGATTTCAACAACGGGCCAGCCAATGCCGCATACGGCTCGCCCTTGTGTCGGCCACCCAACAGCAGCACGGTGGGCCGAGTCATGCCGGCAATGGCGACGAGCGTGGAAGAGACGTTGGTGGCCTTGGAATCGTTCAGCCACAACACGCCGCCGGTGTCCGCCACCGGTTCGATGCGGTGCGGCAGAGCCTTCACCGCACTCACCGCATTCGCCAGCAACCCGCGCGCTTCGCTGGTTGCATGCGACGGATGTGCGGACATCACCGCAAGCAATGCCGCAAGCAGGTTGGCCACATTGTGATCGCCAGCCAGCGGCAAATCTGACCTCGGGACAATGGAGTGCCCAAGTACTACCAGCTGCCCGCTCCTGCGGTCAAGGTACGCGTCGACGTCCGTCCGTATCGTTGAAAAACGAAGCGTGCGCCCTGGCAATTGGGCCGTCATCTCCAGCGCATCTTTTCCTTCACCCGGCACTACCCAGCACGATGGGCTGCTTGCGTTGGCAAACATCAGCGCCTTGTCCGCATAGTAGGCGGCGAGGTCGTTGTTGTATCGGTCCAAGTGGTCGGGCGACAGGTTGGTCAACACACCAACGGTTGGTTTGACCGCAGGCGTGTCATGCAACTGGAACGACGATAACTCCAGCGCCATCCACTCGGGCGGATGTTCCTCGAGCGCAATTTCTGATACCGGCGTGCCGATGTTGCCTGCTTCCACGACGCGTGTGCCGAGCGACCTCAGGAGGTGCGCAATAAGCGACGTGGTTGTGGTTTTGCCGTTTGTCCCGGTGACGGCGATATACCGCGTGTTTTTCAGCAACCGCAAACCAATTTCGACTTCGCTCACGACGGGGATTTGCGCCTCATGTGCCGCTTTCAATGGTGGCACGCCGGGCGGAATGCCGGGACTGACGACGACACACGCGGCACGGCGGATGCGCGCGACATCGTGACTTCCGGCGTCGGCCGCAATGCCGGCCTGGACGAGGCGCTGCGCCGCGCCGGCAACGTCCTCGGATTTTCCGTGATCGGACGCGTAGACCGCGATGCCGTGCGCGTGAAGCAATCGTGCGGCACTCTCCCCGCTTGCCCCAAGGCCGAGCACCGCAAATTCGCCTGTGCGCGCGTCCAGGAGCTGCTGCACGCGCGCGCCCAGTGATGCGCCGCGCAGGCTGGCATCGACGGGGACGCTTTCGCCGAGCGGCGTAGAATGGGCAGCCATGATTAACGCAGTTTGAGGGTGCTGAGCGCGAGAATTGCGCACAACACGCCGAGAATCCAGAAGCGAACGACGACTTGCGTTTCTTTCCAGCCCTTCTTTTCAAAGTGATGATGGATGGGAGCCGTCAGGAATACCTTGTGCGCGTTGGCGTACGGCCGGTCATATCGTTTCAAATGATATTTGAACACCGTTTTCTGAATGATGACCGACGCGGTTTCCACCAGGAACACCGCACCCACGAACACGAGCAGAAACTCGCTCTTGAGCAGCAATGCCACGGCACCAAGCGCACCACCTAGCGCCAGTGAACCCGTATCGCCCATAAACACTTGCGCAGGGTGCGCGTTGTGCCACAGGAAACCAATACACGCGCCAACAATCGCTGCACAAAATACCGTCAGTTCGCCGGCCCCCCGCAGGTAGAAAATCAGCAGGTATTGGCTGGTATCGATACGACCCAGCACGTATGCGAACACGCCGAACGTCAGCATCGCGATGGCCACCAGTCCGGCCGCGAGTCCATCCAGACCGTCGGTCAGGTTCACGGCATTGCTGACACCTGTCAGAATGAATGTCACCCACGGCACGTACAGCCACGCGAAGCCGTTGGAGAGCGGAACGATTAGCAGATATTTGAAGAATGGAAGTGTGGTGGACGCTCCCGGCAAATCGTTTATCGGAACCTTGAACAGCACCAAACCGAGCATGATGCCACACGTCACCTGACCGGCCAGCTTGTAGCGTTCAACCAGTCCTTTGTTTTCTGCTCCCGCGCGTTTCTGCTTGAGCTTGAGGTAGTCATCGAGAAAACCTATCGCGCCCATCCACAGCGTGACAAACATCGCCAGCAACACGTATCGGTTGTCCAACCGTGCCCAGAGCAGCACCGGCACGATTAACGCCGCCAGTATGATCAGTCCACCCATGGTTGGGGTTGATCCCTTGTTCGCATGCGTATCGGGCGTGCCCGCGCGCACCACCTGGTGCACCGCCATGCGCTGCAACCGCCGGATAATAAACGGCCCGACAAAAAACGAAATGAGCAGGGCGGTGACGAACGCGCCCGCCGATCGAAACGTGATGTAACTCAGCAGCGCCCGACCGCGCTCGGCGCCCTGCAACCACTGCATCAGGAAATAGAGCACTTACTGGTTCGCCCAGGCGGTGAGAAACGGGACCAGGCGCTCCATCTTCGCGCCTCGGGATGCTTTCAGCAGTACCACGGCGTTACGATGGAGCCGTGGTTCGAGCTGCGGCCAAAGATCTTCGAATTGCGTCGCGGAAACAACGCGCGCGTTGTTGGGGGCCACGCGTTCAAAGGCCGCCGCAAAATCGCCAACGGCGGCAATTACGTCGGCCTTCGACTGGAGCGCTGACCGCGCGACGTCATCGTGCTGGCTGTCCGCCTGCGCTCCCAGTTCCCGCATGCTGCCCAGTACCGCCACACGTTGCCGCCCCTCGCCAACACTGCTCAGCAGTTCCAGCGCCGCTCGCGCTGAAGCCGGATTGGCGTTGTACGCGTCGTTGATCAGCACGGCGGATCCCATCGGTTCCCACACGCCGCGCATATTGGGTACTGGCATGGTGCGCAGGCCTTCCGCCGCTCGTTCAAGTGGTACGCCACATGCCTGTGCAGCCGCGAGCACCAGCGTCGCATTGGCCACCTGATGTGCGCCGCGCAGTGCCAGATTCACAGTGACAGCGTCGATGGTCAGCCAACCGCTGCCATCGGCCGCGAGTCCCCACGCGGACGGAGTGACGTCGCCCGCGTCGAGACCGGCACGCACCACGCGCGCTGCGCGTGCACGGGCAATGGGTTCAACATCGGGATACGCCGTGGGAATGATAGCCAGCGGCACATCCTGAAAGACGTCGGTTTCTTCGCGGAGGACACCTGCGAGATCACCCAGACCTTCCAGATGTTCTTCGCCTATAGACGTAAGCACCGCCATGTCCGGTTCGGTAATCGCCCGAAGCATTCCAACTTCCCCCGGGGTGTTGGTGCCAATTTCAATTACGGCGAGCTCTGCGTGCGACGGCAACGCCAGTAAGGTGAGCGGTACGCCCACCCGATTGTTCAGGTTGCCATCCGTCGCATGTACCGTCAGTGTGCTGCCCAGCGCCGCGCGCAGCATGTCCTTGGTGCTGGTCTTGCCGTTGGAACCCGCAACGGCAATGACGGGCCCACCCCAGGCACGACGCCACGCAGTGGCGAGTCGTCCAAGCGCAACCAGCGTGTCGTCCACGACGTACGTGGGAATTCCCAAACCGGACGCTGCGATTGCATTTGACACCACGAACGCCGCAGCCCCACGTTCCTTCGCAGCCGCAAGAAATGTGTGCCCGTCAAAATTGTCCCCCACCAGCGCGACGAAACAATCACCGGTGCGCAGGCGGCGCGTATCTGTTGAGATTCCCCCGAGCGCGTGTGGCAACGACGGTCCCGTTCCGAGCGCGTGCGCAACCCGACGCAACGTCCAGAACGGGTGCGGATGCTCGGCTTTGACAAACGGCACCGGTACAAACGAAAGTCCCCGCGGCACGTCAGACGGCTGCGCATTCGCACTGGGAGGCAAGAGGTTGCCTGAGGTCATAATGCGCTCAACTCCGCAACGATTGCCTTTTCATCAAAGGGATGCGACACGGTCCCTCGAATCTGATATGTCTCGTGTCCCTTGCCGGCCAGCAAAATGACATCGTGTGGCCCGGCAATTTCCAGAGCGCGCGCAATGGCGTGGCGGCGATCTTCGATACGTTCATGCCCCCGTCCCGTCATGCCCGCTTCGATATCATCGAGAATGCGCTCGGGATTTTCCGTGCGCGGATTGTCACTGGTGACAATGACGTGATCGGCCAGCCGTTCGGCAATGTCGCCCATCACGGGGCGCTTGCCACGATCGCGATCGCCACCGCATCCGAAGACAACGACAAGCCGTCCTGCCGTATTGCCCGTGCCAGTAAACGGACGGACCGCTTGTAACGCGCGCGCCAGGGAGTCGGGGGTGTGCGCGTAGTCGCGCAACACCGTGGGATAGCTGCGCAACTTTTCAAGACGACCCGGAACCTGCGGGACGCTACCCAGTTTCGCGGCGACGTCGGGAAGCGGAATATTCAGCGTCAACGCCGCCGCCGCCGCGCCGACCGCATTGGAGACGTTGAATTCACCAATCAGCGGCAACAACACCTCGGCGGCGCCAGTACTGGCCACTAACTGAAAGCGGCTGCCTTGCGTGTCGTACACCATATCGCGCGCGCTGACTTCCGCCCCAACATGCAGTCCGAACGAAACACGATGCGGAGCAACCGGCAGATCACGCCAGGCTGGATCGTCGTCGTTCACAACCGCAGTACCGTCGCGTGACAACAGCCCAATGAGTCTGGACTTGGCGCCAAGGTAGCGCTCCATGGTACCGTGATAATCGAGATGATCACGAGTGAGATTGGTGAACAGCGCAATGGCGAATGACAACCCTTCAACGCGGCGCTGATCGAGGGAGTGCGACGAGACTTCCATGATGACATTCTTCACCCCTTGGCCAATCAGTGCCCGCAGCAGGCGCTGCAGCTCGACTGGTCCAGGTGTGGTCAGTCCGTCGCCTCCCGGAAAGACATCGCCCCGGCTGCCCGTCAACACGCCCAACGTGCCAAGGGACGCCGCAGGATGCGTTTCGCTATCCAACAAATGGCGCAGCAATCCGACCGTGGTGGTTTTTCCGTTCGTGCCGGTCACGCCAACCAATTGCACCTCAAGCGCGGGCCAATGGTAGAACGCAGCTGCGGCCACGGCGGCAGCACGTCGACCATCACGCACCACAATGGCGGGCAAACTTGTGCGCGATTCGTCTTCCAGAATGGCACCGACGGCACCGCGCTGCTGGGCCTGCGCCAACCAATCGTGTCCGTCCTGCGCATGGCCGCGCACGGCAATAAACGCCGTGCCCTGGGTCACTTTGCGGCTGTCATCAGCCACACCCTCAATGACGGTCGGAAACGCTGGCGACAGGGAAACAAAAAGCCCGGCCGCGCTTAACGCTTCGACAATTCGAATGGTGGGCACACCGGCACTTGTTCCGGCTGCGGACACCGTGTCGTGTTTGCGCGTATTGCCGTCGGATGCACTCGTCATCAGCGTCCCCGTTCCAACGCGACCGCTGAGCCCGCGCGCGCGTATGTGCCCGCCATGGGTTTTGTGCGGCCCTGCGTCCCGGCCACGAGATGCACCTGGAAGCCCGCCGAGTGCAGGGTGCGCACGGCGTCGCGCATATCGAGGCCCGTGACGTTCGGAATCATTCGTAATTCTGCGGCGGGTGCACGTACCGCCTTCGGTTTGTACGGCAACGCCACAATCACGGAGCTTGGCGATGGCATTGCCATTCTCGGCGCAACTTTTACGCGCAATGTGCCAGTATCCGGTGCGGCCACCTCTGCCGAATCGCGGACCCCCATGGACACCGCAACAGGCAGCTGGCCGCCGTTCGCGCGCATGGCAAGGGTGCGTGCCACCGAGTCGCGTCTTGCCGCCGCGCGCAATGCCACCGTATCCACCTTGATCGGAATGGGACGTGCGGCCGCCGCCAACGCGGAACGGTCCAGTTGCACGTCGCGCGTGGCAAGGGCGCCCTGCAGAATTCTGTTGACGACTGGCGCTGCCACCAAGCCACCGAAGATCAATCCTTTCGGGTCGATGAGGCGCGCCACAATAACATACTGCGGATTGCGCGCGGGAAACATGCCGGCAAAGGTTGCGTTGTACCCGCCGCGATACGCGCCAGCGACGGCGCGACGAGCGGTGCCGCTTTTTCCGGCAACGTCAAACGTTTTGAGGTCAGCCGCCACCGAGGTTCCGCTGTCCACCACTGACTCGAGGATCACTCGGGTTTGTTCGGCCGCTTTCGGGGATAACACCCGGCGCAACGCACGTCGTTGATGCTGAAACACCACTGAGCCATTGGCATCCCGAATTTCCCGAACCAGCGCGGGCTGCAGTAATTCGCCACCGTTGGCAATGGCGGCGTACGCAACCGCCAACTGCAGCGGCGTCACAAGCACCTCATACCCCATGGCCAGTGCCGCCGAAGTTTGCGCGGTCCAATTGCGCGGCAATGGCACACTGCCGCGAGATTCCGCAGGATAGGGCGTACCCGGCCACACCCCAAACCCAAAGTCGCGCAGCAATTCGTATTCCTCGGCCGACTTGAGACGCGCGGCCAGCTTCACGATTCCGATATTGCTGGAGTTGCGAATCACATCGCGCACCGGCATGGACGCGTGCTTGTGCTCGTCCGTCGGCCAGGCGCGACCCTTGACGATGTATGGACCGACCTCCGTGTTCACCATTTCATCGGGCGTGGTCATGTCGCGGTCCAGCATGTGTGCGACGATAAACGTCTTGAGCACGGATCCTGGTTCGTAGCCTTCCGAAAGCGGCGTGCTGCTGATTGGCACCTTGCCGTCCCGGTAACCGGCCAGCGCGAGTATCGATCCGTCGCGCGGGTCGACGATGACCACATCGCCACCGGTCGCGCCCGTCCGTTGCAGCGCCGCCGTCAACTCGCGTTCGCAGATATCCTGCAGAATGGAATTGATGGTAAGGGTGACGGAGTGCCCGGGTTGTGCTTCAAAGCCCGTGAGCGATGGCGTGTCAAAAATTTTTCCGCGCCCGTCACGCAACGACGCGCGTTTCCCGGTGTGCCCGCGAAGCAGCGAGTCCATTTCCTGCTCGATGCCACCAACGGCCTTGCCCTCCTTGTCCATCACGCCAATGAGGCGTCGAATACCATCGGGCGCGGCAATGACGCGCTGCATAACAAATTGCGGATGCACGCCGTTGCGCAGCTTGAGCAGATTCTCCACGTCACGCGGTGCGTAGAATTTCGGGAGTTGTACCCACCTCTTGCTGGTGTCGAGCGCGGCCAGAATGAGCGGTTTGGGCACGCCCAACCTGGTCAATCCGTCTCGCAGCGCGCGCCGATCGTCCTGGTTTTTGGCGCGGTCACGCCGAATCTCGCGCGGCGCAATGTGCAATTGCACCAGTTCGCGGCTTTCCGCCAACACGACGCCGCGTTCATCCAGAATGGGACCGCGTAGCGCTGGCAGCGCACTTTCCCTGATCTGCTGATTGGCAGCGCGCTCGGCCCAGAATTTTCCGTCGATGAGTTGTACTTGAATGGCGCGCGCAATCAGCGCCACGGCAAACAACACCAGCGACCCATGAATGAGCGCCGCCCGCCCACGACTGACCAACGGTTTTCCGTGGCTGTCCGTGTGGAGTGCTGTGGGGGGCGTCCTGTCCATTAGCGACGCGATGCCAGGTTACGCGCCAGTGTATCCACGACGACTGTGTCGCGGGATGCACGGTCGCGAGGGGCCGTCTCCCCTTGCACGTTTTCGCGAATGGCCGCGGAAGGAAGATTGCGAACTTCCAACTCGGTCGCGACGTGCATGCCCAACCGCTTTTCGGCGGCGGGCACGATGCGTTGGCGACTGGTGGCTTCGACCAGATCGCGTTCGAGCGCGGTTCGCATGGACAACAGCTCGCGTTTCTTTTCTTCCAGGCTTCGCACTTCGCGGTTTTCTGCGACAGCAATGGCGCGACGCCAAATGACGAGCGCCGAGACACTGAGCAGACTGGCCAGTCCCAGCGCGACCAACGTCCGCATACCAACGGGCGCGCGTTTTTTTCGGGCCGTAGTGCGAGCCATTACGCGGTGCTCACGGTTCGCGCGTGGGCGTCGGACGCGCGGGCGCCATGGGCTTGCAGATGACGCGTGCGCGATACGCGCGCGCACGGCATTCGCGACAGCGTCACGTGCCGTGACGCCACGCGCGCAACTTGGCACTGCGCGCCCGCGCATTACCCGCAATTTCTTCTTCGCCCGCGCAAATGGGCCGACGAGTGATTGTTTCGCCCAGTGCGACACCGCGGCAGGTGCAGATCATTTGCTTCGGCGGGCAAATGCAGGCCGTACTCCAGTCACGGAACGCCTGCTTCACGAGGCGATCTTCGCCCGAGTGGTAGCTGATAATGGCCAGGACTCCGCCAGGCGTCAGGCGGTCGCGCACGCTGGGCAACGCGCGTTCAAGCCCCGCCAACTCGTCGTTCACAGCAATGCGTACGGCCTGGAAAATTCGTGCGAAGTCGGGGGCCCCACTGCGTGGTCCGAGTACGGCGCGAATAGCATCGACCAGATCGTCGGCGGTGGCGAATGGTCGTCGCTCGCGGCGACGCGTGATTTCGCGAGCCATGCGGCCAGCCCGAGGCTCGTCAGCATAGGCGCGCAGCAGCGCCGACAGATCGACCTCGTCAATGGTGTTCAGCAGCTCGGCGGCATCAACCCCCGCGTCTTCGCCCATGCGCATGTCCAGCGGAGCGCCTTCGCGAAAGGTGAAGCCGCGGGTGAGGTCGTCGAACTGGTGCGAGGAGACGCCGAGATCGAGCAGGATGCCGTCGAATTTCTCGACGTCGGCCAGTCCGGCTCTGTCCAATTCGGCATAGTTGCCCAGTAGCGCCCGGAACCGGCCGATGCGTTCGAATTCCGCGAGCCGTTCGCGGGCTGCGGTAAGCGCGCGCGGGTCGCGGTCGATACCGGTGACGCGGGTTCCGCGTTCGAGGAACATCGACGAGTGACCACCGCCGCCCAGCGTGCAGTCGAGCACTGTGGTCGCGTTCGCGAGCAGCGTTTCGACCTCGCGGAGGAGGACGGGAACATGATAGGCGCCTGCGCGCCCGGATGGGGAAGTTCGAACCGGGCTCACACCGTTGGTTGCAGAGAGGCGCGGCATGTTAGCCGATTGCGAGGCATAGCGTCAAGCGACGTGGTGATGATGAAAGATGTGCATTTCATGAAACCCCGCAGAGTTGTGATGTTGCATACGGAAGGGATGGAAATGCGCGAGCCCGCTGTCGACTGACAGCGGGCTCGCGGCAGGTGAGGCGGCCAGGCCGCTTAACGTGACGTCTACTTACACGCCAGCTGCTTGATCATTGTGTCCAGTGCCGGGTCGAGTTGAAGCGCGATGCCCATCAACTGCTGCATGGTGGCCGCATTGGTTGGCGAGGCCCCGCCCGGAAGGTTGATCTGGCCGTCGATCACATTGCTTTTTGCTTCTTTCGCAAGAGCGCAGCTTTTCTGAGCGCCGGCCGCCTGATACTTGAGGTTGGCCAGCAGAATGTAGGATGCACCCTTCAAGAACGCGATTGGAGCCTTTTGGGCTTTCATCGCAACGGAGTCTGCGTACGCCAGTGTAGCCAATGCAGTATTGAAGGCCTCGGTGGCAGCAGGAATATCGGTGTTTCCGAGTTTCTGCGCGGCGCTGAACTGCGCGTTGCCCTGATTCACCAGTATAAAGCGAACGTTCTCCGTTGTATCGCCCGCTGAAATTGCTTCACGGGCGGCCGTGACAATTTCCGCCGGCGTTTTGTTGAGTTCCTGAAGCAGCGTCAGCTTGAGCGCGCCGGCCTGCGGCACCGGAATCTTTCCAGCAACGGCTTTGTCCAGCTTATCCAAGGCCTGTTGTTGCTGCCCCGCCCGTTGCAAAAACTGAATTTCAAATCCAACCAACTGAGCGTTGGTCGGGAATTTCGCCACACCCTGCGCGGCGGTCGCTGCGGCTTGCTGCCACTGACTGTCAGCGGTGAAGGACGCCGCCGTGCGGAGGAAATACAGCGTGTCGGCGAACGCGGTGTCGAGGCGGAGCAGTTCTGTGCCCTGCGTGCGCATTTCTTTCCAATCCTTCATGGCGTTCAGAATCTGCCAACGCGTCTTGAGCAAATCGGGGTCGCCCGGGTTCAACACGATGGCCGAGTCGATGATTGGCCGTGCCAAACCAGGATTCGTCGCTCCCGCGATTTCGCTGACAGCATCAAACGCCAACTGCGCATTTTTGGGATCGTTCCGCATCATTTGCGTCAACACGGTCACCAGCGAATCACTCTGCTTATCCGCGCGATATGCATCGGCCAGATACTTCAACCCAACATTGCTGCGCGGGTCAAGCATGACCAGCTCGCGCGACACTTTCGCGATTTCAGCGCTGGGTGCCTTGGACGCGTTCAGCACACTCACCAGACACATGCGGGCCAGCGTCGCTTTCGGATACACCAGAATTGCGGCGTTCGCGAACTCGATGGCCTGCGGATAATTGCCAGCGCGCGCGGCGTTCATGCACTTCTTTTCGCCATCCATCTGCTTGCGCGCTTCCTTCATTTCCTTCACAAGCATGTTGAGCGCGTCACCCATTTTTGGCGCTTCGCCAATGCCCAGCGGCTGGCGCGCCGAAATGTCGCGGGTTAACACCAGGTCGGCAGTGACACGAAAACCGGTGCCAACTTTCGTGATTTCGCCCGCCACGTATTCGTCAGAACGCAACATGGTTGCCAGCGCCTTGGCATCATGCGGTTCGAGCGACTCGGTCGTTGGGAACTGCGAGGCTTCGAGTTGCGGGTTGATCCGTTCTACCGGCACAACGTAGACCTGCTTGGGCGGAAACGCGCGGTCCACTTTATCGCGCATTTCCTCGGCGGCTTTTGAACCCAACGTCGGTCCAGGCCCCTTCTCCACGCTTTTGAACGACGTGATCATGATCTGCGTCGCGTCCTTGTCCGGGGCCCTGTTGACCTGGCCGATTGGACGCGCCTGCGCGAAGAGAACCACGGGTGCGGCGAAGGCACTGATTGCGGCCAGACCGAGGTGTCGAAGGGACATGTTATACCGTGCCGTCAAAGTTTTAACTCCCAAGCCGAGAAGTTGTCTGAACCGGCCTGCCGCATTCGGTCGTGATGCAAGGCGAATACACCCCGCTCCCGCGCGAATGCCATCAGGTATGAGGACTGTAGAAAGTCGCTCTGCCAGAAACCGGTCGCAAGGTAGGAAAGATTGCGATGTGGTTACGGTGAGGTGAGCAATGGGCGAAGAGGGACTCGAACCCCCGACATCCTGCGTGTAAGGCAGGCGCTCTAACCAACTGAGCTATTCGCCCTGAACCACCAGCGTCTGGTACAGTCCGGGCCGCCTCGCCTGCAATGATGGTACCATTGCCAGGCGGGACGGTTCCGGGACACGCTGAATTCTCATACGGCCCAGCGCATCCGCGGTAACATTCGCCCGCAACGGTTAGATGGTATCCTGTCCCGGCACTGCGACGGCGCTATCGCTTGAGAATGGCGACCGGTACCAGCACCAGATATCCGATGACCAGCAGCACCGGCGCGATGGTCTCTCCGCCACGCCACAAGTCGACGTATCCAACCAGCAAGGTGCCAAGCGCGGCACCCCACCAAATAAACGCACGGGTGCGCGACGAATTTTCAGTCGTGTTCATTGGTCATACGGTAGGCCGCCCCGTTGCTTGTGTCAAGCGAAACTGTGATGAACGGGCGCGTTTCCGCGAGGAACTCTCAGCTCGCTCGATGGCCGTTGTCCGGCAGGGTCACGCCGCTCGCCACCCCGTTGGCCTCGGCCGAGGCGCTTTCCAGCGCCAGCAAGGCCTGAAGCGCGCTCCGACGCGCCGCCTCTTCCTGCCGGGCCTCGGTGACCCGCATCTGCTCCAGACGCTTCCGATTTCGCCGCCGTTTCGAGACGTACGCCGGCCCGATAAGCAGCGCGATAAACCCAAACACGACCGACAGGTTGGCCAGAAACGCCAGCGCGCCATACCGCCGACGCACACGCCCGTGCCAGTAGTTGTCGAAGCTGGACGTGGTCAGGCCGAACGCCTGCCGCACCGCCAACTCGTACGAGCCCGTCTGCTTCCAGTACTTGAAGAAATTGGCCAACCCGCGATTGGTGTCGATGCCCTGCATTTCCGCGACCGCCAGATGCGCCAATGCATATGCAAACTGCGCGCGGGAGGCGCCGCCGTAGAAACCCTCGTCCAATTCCGCCGCGTCCGGCAGGCTGCGCCACAGAAGCGTCACAGACGTCTCCAACGCGGTTGCCCGGTCCCACTCGCCAGCTGCCACGCTCGCATAGCCCTCATCGAACCATCGCGGCGGCAGGTTGCCCAGTGCCTCGTGCAGGGCAAGGTGTGCCAGCTCGTGCCGCAACACGACCAGCGGATCGCCCGCCCCGCTGTTGCCGTATGCCCCCTGCATAACTATGCGTTGCTCGGCAGGCATCGCGATGGCCGCCCCCCACTCGGGTGCTGAAGGGCCGACCCACGAACGAAATAGTTGGGCCGTTGGGGCAATGGCGATCAGCACACGCGCGGCGGGTCGCTTTAGTCCTGGGAACGTGTCGCGCCGCAGCGCATTCGACAGTACTGCGCGGGCGAGGCGCTCGTCGCGCTCACCCGCCACGACGGTAAACCGGCCGCTGTCAAGGCGAATGTTGCCGGTGGGCGTTCCGCGCACCGGCGCGGTCTGCGCACCGAGGCCTGAGCCGAGCAACGCACTGCACGCCAACCACCCGCACGCGCGCACCGCTGGTCGGATGCACCGAACGACGTTCAGCGTGGCGGCGCGCCACCAGTATCGAGACTCTCGAGCAGCTCCGCGCAGCGTTTTCCCCATGCATTGAACTTGTTGGCCTCCGCACCAGCGCGCCACGTCTCGCGCGCCTCGTCCCGACGTCCCGCAAACCACTGCGAGCGCCCCAATTCATACCAGGCCTGCAACAGGTTGGGTCCGAGTTCGATGGCCTTGCGAAAGAACAGGTCGGCGTCGTCAAACATCTCGCGTTCGTAATACACCTGTCCGAGATACAAATGGGCGTACAGCGTCGCCTTGCGATCGTCATTGAGACGGATGGCGCGCGACAGATGTTCAATGGCTTCGCCGTAGATTTTCTTGCGCAGGCAAATGTACCCGACATTCGTGCGCGCCAACGCGTTATGTGGTTCGCGCAACAATACATTATGGAACGTCAACAACGCGCTGTCATAGTGCTCCTGCATCATCTGCGCCCAGCCCAACAACGATTCCGCTTCGCTACTGGCCGGTGCCAGTTCCAGCGCCCGCTCGAAGGCCTGCTGGGCACCCACCGCATCCCCCAATGAAAGCAACGACCATCCCTTTTCGACAAAGGTGCTGGCGCCAAGATGATCCACGCGCTGCGTCTGCCGAGCCGCTCCGGCGATTGATGCTCCCCCGCCTCCGTCAGCGTGTTTCCAGCGAGCCGCCAGTTCCTTGACCGACGTTTTGAGCTGCGCGTACGCGGATGCCGCCGCTTCGGCATCCCGAAACAATCCGACAATTTCCCCCTTGATGCGCTCGCGATCGTGCAAGGACAACGGTTGATCCATACTGCGCGCAATGGCATCACGGCGCGCAACGAGCGACTCGCCGTTCGGCACCGATTTCGGAAGCAGCCTGTCCAGCTGCTCGAGCAGCGCAGAATCAGTCATTGGGTGGTACCGGTTGTTCACTCTGCAGCTCCTGAAGGGTGAGTGCCTCGCTTGCCGTCAGGACCCGGGCAATGTCCAGCACCAACATCACCTGCGCCTTGTGTGTCACCATGCCAAGCAAGTACGCCCCGGAAAGCCCCCGCACGAGGGCGGGTGCCGGAGCAATGGAGGACGCATCGACCGTGACCACTTCGGTGACGGCATCGACAATCGCGGCCAACCAGTCCGGTTGAGTATTGAAGACCACCAACCTGGTCGTGGCGCCCGTCGCCACGCTGTTGCGCCCGAAACGTTTACGCAGGTCGATCACCGGAACCATCACGTTTCGATGCTCGATCACGCCTTCCAGCCAATCGGGCATACCCGGCAGCGGTGAAGGGTCGACAAAACGCAGCACGCGTTCGACCGTTTCCACCGGCGCAGCCAACGTGTCGGCTCCGACGGTAAATGTCACCAGCGTCGCGCGGTCAACCGCCGCGGCGGCGGCGGCGGCGGCCGACCGACTGCGCACACTACCGGATGGGGCGCCGAAAATGCCCGACGAGTTGTGATCAGCCATGTCTCGCCTCGGGAAACGGTTCGCCGCTCTCACGTTCCAGCGCGTCGATCAGCGCTGCCGTATTCACCAGCCCGACCCAACGTCGGTGGACGAACACCACACCGTCCAGCACCCGATCCATCGCCATCAGGCGTGCCGGTGTGCGGACCTCTGCGAGATTTACCTGAGGTGCCGCTTCGGCGCCATCGACCAGCAACAACAGCAGTTTCGCCCGGCCCTGCAGCACCAGCGCCAAGGGTGCAGGGCCTGTGCGAGCCACGTTCAACACACTCGCAGGTTCATACGCGGCAACCAGCTCGTTCCGAAGGCGAAGCACTCCCACCATGTTGCGAGAACGCGTGCTCCAATCGGCCGTGCGTTCGACGCCACAACCCTCAACGATTTCCTCAATGGAAGACAACGGCATGGCAAACCGTTCCGCGCCCACGTCTATGCACAACAAGTCGCACCGCGTGTCGGGGTTCGTACGCACTTGCGTCGCGACGGCCGCCATCAGGCGGTACCCATCGATCTGGATTTTACCATTGGCGCGGCCTTTCGGCCACGAAGAGCGGCCGTTTCTTCGAATGACGCCACGGCGTCGGTGATGGCACGCGCGACGGCGTCGAGCGGCACGACCACGTCGGCCCCGGCGTGATGCAGCGCCGCAACGGGCATGCCGGCAATGACGGCAGAGTCACGGTCCTGCACGATGCCAATGGCGCCAACCGCGCGCATCAGCCGCAATCCCTCGGCACCATCGCGTCCCATGCCGGTCAGCACTACCCCAACCGCCGACGCCCCAAACACTTGCGCCACCGTGCGGAAGAGTGGATCGGCTGCAGGTCGAACGCCCCACTCTGTTGGACCATCGTCGAGCCGTAGTCGCACGTCGGTACCGCAACGCTCCACGCGCATATGCACACCACCCGGAGCAATGTAGACGTGTCCATTCTGCAGCACATTGTCATGCGCCGCTTCCGTCACAACCAGCGGCCCGAGTGTGTGCAGTCGCTGCGCAAGACTGGCGGTAAATCCCTTGGGCATATGTTGCACCACGAGCACGGCCGCGTTCAGGTTGCGAGCCAACCTCGGAATCACTTGCGTGAGTGCAGCCGGCCCACCAGTTGACGCGGCGATACACACCACGCGTTCGACCAACGCTGGCATCAGCGCACGACTGGCAACGTCCGATTCAAGTCGCTGCGTGCGCAGCGCGCGCGCGAGGACGTGCACCCCACGCAAGTTGGTGCACGACGCCGCGCGCAGTGCGTCCAGCAATTCTTCGCGCACGCGATCAAGATCGAGACTGATTGGCCCGGACGGTTTCCGCACAAAGTCCACCGCCCCAAGCTCCAGCGCGCGAAGTGTCGCTTCTGCGCCGCCATCGGGCCCGCCTGCACTCAGCATGACCACGGGACGTGGGACTTCGCTCATGATGTAACCCAGTGCGTCGAGCCCATCAAGTCCGGGCATCTGCACGTCCAGCGTCACAATGTCCGGGTTCAGCGCGTGCACCTTGCGTAAGGCATCCTCACCATCGCGCGCCGTACCTACTACCACGAATTCGCCGCTCGAACTCACCACGTCACTGACCATACGTCGCATGAACGCACTGTCGTCGACGACCAACACGCGCTTGCGCGCCTCGGGGCTAGAGGCTGACATCGCCCATGGCCAACGAGCGTACCAGCACGCTGCCATTGCGCACATCGAGGTACACGCTGCGTCCGTGTGAACCGCCAACATCTTCCCCAACCACGGCCACGCCGTGCGCCGCACAGGCCGCGCGCGCTGCCGCGATGTTCCGCGTGCCGAGCGGCAATGCACCGGCGGGGAGGAGCGAGGCAAACATACTGGCCCCGCCGACGATGCGCGCCCCGATTGGGTCGCGCGCGCCCAGTTCGCGCATGCGCACCAGCATGGCCGGCACCGCGGATGCCGCGAACTTTCCCGGGACATTGCGATTGGACGACATCGCCTCATTGGGCAACAGAACGTGCGCCAACGCACCGACACTGGCCAATGTGTCGTGCAGCACAATAGCGACACAAGACCCCAGTCCAATGGTTGCCAGGGTCACTTGGCCCGCGCTCACGGCGTAGTCGGCGATGTGCACGCGAATCTGTTTCACGGCGTGCTGCGACGGAACAAGCGCTCACGCAGGTTGAGCGTGTCAAACTTTTCGCGCGCCGGACCCACAAGCGTTTCCACCTTGCCCAACATCAGGACTCCGCCGGGAACAAGCGCGTCGTGCAATTGCTCGAACAACGCCGCCTGCGCCTCGCGAGAGAAATAGATGATGACGTTGCGGCACACAATCAAATGAAACCGCTGTGCAGGCATGGCATCGCGCAGGAGGTCGTGGCGCAGGACGGTCACTCGCGACCGTAGCTCCGACCGCACAATGGCGGGATCGCCCGGCGTCATCCATCGATCCCGACGTGCCAATGGAATATCAGCAACCATTTCACTGGAATACTGCGCCGCGCGCGCCGCTTCGAGTGAAAGCGCGTCCACATCCGTCGCTTCCACCTGAAACCGGGCCAACCCCACGACCTCGGCCAGTCCCATGGCCAACGAGTATGGTTCCTGTCCGTGCGAGCAACCGGCACTCCACACGGCGAGCAGCCCCGCATGTGCGGCGGCCAGTGCCGGATACGCGTCCTGCTCCAACGCAGCAAACGCCCCGGCGTCGCGAAAGAATCGCGTGACATTAATGGTCAATGCTGCGAGCAACTTGTCCCATTCACCCGGTGCCGAATCAAGCACGGTTGCATAGTCGCCAAACGTGTGAACACTGTTTGCGCGCATGCGTACGCCAATGCGCCGGCGCAGGCACCGGTCCTTGTACCCGCGGCACGGTACCGAATGCTCGCGCTCAATCTTGCCGAGCAGCGCTGCGTATTGCGCGGATTCGTCGGGTGCGTTCACCGTGGTGCCGCTGTTCATGCCAATGCCCCCGCGGTTTGCGGACGTGGAACGGTTTCGCGCCCGCGCACAGCGCTCAGGTTTGCCTGCACAATGCGGTTATCAGGTTCCAGCGCAAGCGCCTGCTCCCAACATTCGCGGGCGTCCTGCACCGCGCCCCGGCGAAAATGGATGTTCCCAAGCTTGAGGTGAACATCCGCTCCCAGCATGGGCGCCAGGCGCACCACGCGCAGGAAATCGGCACAGGCTTCCTCGTATCGCTGCCCACGATAATGATAGTCACCCAGATTCTTGTGCAACTGTGGCGAGTTGGCGTCTTCCAGCAGCGCGTGTTCGATCGCACGCGCTGCCATCTCATAGCTGCCACGGCGCTCATGACACACCGCCAGATTGTTATGCAGTGAGGCCACATGTGGATGCACGTCTACGCCTGCCTCCAGCAACGTCACGGCGCGCGGTACGTCGCCAGCCAGTGCCGCGGCGAGTCCGGCATAGTGAAACCACGCCGCCGACGGTTGCCGAGCGCCCCACAGGGCACGGGCGGTGCTCAACCGCTCCTCGGCGTGTGTCAATTCACCACCCTTTATGGCGAGCACCGCTTGTGCCAAACAGGTGCGCGGATCGTCACCGCCGCCCCGTCGCACGGCTTCTGCCAACGCGAGTTCCGCGTCAGTAAAGCGTCCCAGTTGCTCCAGCGCAAACGCGAGATTGTGAAAAACCGCCGCTTTCGCTTCGGGTTGCTGTGCAGCCGTTCCCAGCACCTGCGCAGCGTCGTTCCATTCACTGCGTCGCAGATGCACCAGACCCAGAAAGAACCGCGCCGCCATATCTTCGCTGCTCAATTCCAGTACGCGACGGAATTCGCGCTGCGACTCGTCATACATGGACGTTTTGTAAAACGCCACGCCCAGATTGCGGTGTTCCGCCACACGACTTTCCGGCGACGGCTGCCGCCGCGCTGCACTGCGGCCTACCCGTTGCGCGAATCCAGCCGTCAACAGCCCAAACACGGCTTTTCCCACTTCGAATTCGTTGAGGCCCGACCGTTGCACGACCGCCGTGACGTCGTTCGTCCCATCCAGCCACGGTGCAATACGCTGCTGCTCCGCACTCAACGCGACTTCGCGGTGCGCAAAGCGGCCGTGATCAATTTCAAAGATCAGGTCGAGGCTGGGAATTTTTTTCGCAATGAGTGTCCATTCGTCCACGCGTCGCGCGCCTTCCAGCAGCAACGAGTCTGCATTGATGGACACCAGGGTTTCACGGCTGGCCGGCCGACCATCCGCCTCAAAGGTGAACGTGCCCTGCGACCAGCTGAAGAGATGAAACACGGCCTCTTCCACCTGCTCGCGGTACGCCGCTTCCAACTGCTCCCGTTCCACGAGCTGCTGTGCAAGCAAGGCGTCCGCCAGCTCGCGATCATCCCCGGGGGCCGCCGTCGCTACCAGACGAGCCAGCGTGTCAGGTTGGAGCGCGCCATCACGAACCAGTCGATCGCCCAGTCGGTCGTACCGGTTTACCACCGATGCGTGCACGATGCGTCCGCGATCGAAGTGGATGGAGCCAAAGCTTCCTTCGCGCGCGACACTCAGACATCCGGTCTTCTGCCCAAGTGCCAGGAGCTGCAAGACATCCGTGAGGCTGGCTTCGTTCAGGCTGCCCTTGATCGCCATCAGCGCAAGTCCTCAATGAGTCGGCCTGACAAATCAGGCCATTCCCACACCACTTTCTCTGTATCCAGGAAGAAGTCATCCATCGCCCCTGCTTTCGCGTGAAGGACGGGCATGACCGGCAAGGCGCTCGCACCATTCAGCTCACGTTGTGCGATGTCCAGCGTCAGCGTGGTGCCGAGCAGGTCGGCAGCGGCGGACAGGCGCGTGATCAGGCCGGAGAGTTCGCGCACGCTCGTGACTTCACGGTCGGCGAGCCAGTTGACTAGCGCCTGGAGGGGATCGTGCCCGCTCTCGAGCAGCCAACGCGCAATCAGTCGCTGGCGCATGGCACGGTCAGGTGCCTGCAGCGCGACCACCAGCCCCCCTTCGAATCGGGAACGCAACCGTTCGGCAACCCCGTGCATGTCCTTGGGCGACCGATCGGCCGTCATCACAATTTGACAGCCACGTTCGTACAGCGGGTTGAACAGATGAAACAGTTCTTCCTGTGTGCGCTCCTTGTTTTCCAGTTGTTGCACGTCGTCAAGAATCAACACGTCGGCCGCACGATACCGCGCGCGCCAACGTTCCACCGTACCGTCCTGCATGGCGCGCACCAGTTCTTCGACGAACGTATTGGCGGACACACACGCCACGGATAGTCGCGGGTGCCCAACGCGCAGTGCATTGCCCAGCGCATGAGCAAAGTGCGTTTTGCCGACCCCACTGGGGCCGTGTACGAACAGCGGGTTGTACCGCGCGCCCGGATTCTCCACCACCGCATCAAACGCCTTCAGTGCCAATTGAATGGCACTGCCTCCCTCAAATCCACTGCGCGTGTATGATGGCAGGGGCATGGGAAGCGGTACGGCCGAAGCCAATGCGCGGTCGACCAGGAGTTGCGCTTCGGCAATCGTTTCGGGGTTCTTGAACGCAGGTTTGCCGCGAAGCGCCGGGTCGAGCGCAACAGCCTGCACTTCCAGCGCCTGCAAGTGCTCAATGGCGGCGGTGAAGGTTGCAAGGAGGCCATGCAAGTCGGGGGGTTCGGATAACGTCATGGCCCGTTCCAGCACCACCGTGGAGTACCCTTCGCTTTTCCAGTACGTGCACGCTTCGCCCAGATGGATGCGCCATTTCTCCACGCGCGTTTCGACGACCTCGGTGACATCCGCCAAAAATCCTTCATACTCCGTGCCCGACGCACCGAGCAATGCGTTGGGAATGACGACCACACGGGGCGTCACTACATGTGCCACGCGGTCCCCCAGTACGGCGCGCACGTCGGCGGCGGCAATCGCATTTCCATCCAATTGCTGGTAAGCCGAAATTCGATTGAGCGCACCTTTCAGCTCGCGCACATTGCCGAACGGCAACCGCGCGACCTCTTCCAACACACCGTCCGTAAAGACGACCGCACGCTCGGTCGACGAATTGCGCAGAATGGCCAAGCGCATTTCGAAATCGGGGGCACCAATGTCGGCAATCAGGCCGCCGGAAAGTCGGGACAACAGGCGTTGATCGACATCAGGGATATCTTCTGGTGGCCGGTCACTGGTCATGACCAACTGGCGGCCGCGCCCTTGCATCAGGTTGAATAATCGCAACAACTCGTTTTGCGTTTCACGCTGCCCTGTGAAAAATTGCACATCGTCCAATAGCAACAGGTCCACATTGTGAAAATGCTGCGAGAACGATTCGGGCTGGCCGCTGGCAATGGCGCGATGCAAGCGTTCCACCACCTCTTCGCCGGTGCTGAACTCGACCCGCAGGTTGGGTTGCGCTTGCCGTGCATGATACGCCAGCGCCGCGACGAGGTGTGTCTTCCCAAGACCGGGAGGCCCGTACAGAAAGAGCGGATTGTATGAGATCCCCGGCGCGTCCCCCACCGCGCGCGCAGCCGCGGCCGCGAGACGATTGCTCGGCCCAATGACAAAGTTTTCGAAGCGGTATCCGCCCTCGGTGAACGCCGCGCTCATGGCCGTCCGCTCCGGCGCAATACGCTCATGCGCAATACGCTCCGGCGCAATACGCTCCGGCGCAACACGCTCCGGCGCGACACGCTCATGCGTGGGCACTCAGCAATTCGCTCAGGCGCGTGGCCAGTGCCATCGCTTCCCGCGCGTGTTCGGCGTCAGGTCCACCCCGATTGGCATCAACCACGGCGCTCCATCGGGCGAGCGCTTCGGCCAGATCGCCGCGACGCGCCGCATCGTCGCCTAGCTGCCGTTCGTGCGCAATCAACACGACGTTCGAGGCGTTGGGTGTGCGAAGGCGCGGCAATCCTTCCGGCGTGATGACGCCAACCCGAACCGGGTCGAAAATTTCATCGTTGTTATCGCCGTGGCCTGCCGACAGCTCGGGCACCCAAAGATCAACTCCGACCGTGCGGTCGTCGTGCCTCGACGAGGAGGGCGGCGTTGCGTGGGTTCTCAGAACACGCAGCGAATCGCTGATGCGAAGCAGGCCCGTCTCCAACAGTCCATACACGATTTCTGCGGTTTCCAGCAAGTCGCGTCCCAAGGCTCGGGACAGCGCCAGAATGTCGCGCTGTCCATCGACCGCCGTCAGCACTTCCCATTGCGGTGGCAGCAGATTGAGCAACGGCAAATGGCGCGACTCGACTTCGACGAACGCCGGAACAACGCGCGCGTGCGGTAGACGATCCGCCAGCCGGCTCCAGACATCGATGCGGCGTGCACCTTCCATCAGCAAGACGTCGGTATTCAGGCGCACGCCGGTCGGCGCACGGTCGTGGCGATCTGCCAGTGGCACGAACTGGAACGAACCATCTCGCCACCCCAGCAACTCCAGCACCAGGTTTTCGGCCACCTGCGACGGGTCGGGTTTCCCGTTCACGTAGGCCGCCGCGTCCTCATGCGGTAACCCTTCAATCGTGGCGTTTACCACCGCGCCATATTCGAACACAATCGAGGCCGTCAGGCCTGCGAGGGGCGCGCTGATGGTCAAGTGGCCGGTTTTGCGCGTATGCGAGAGCAGTTGTAGCACTTCTTGCAGCGCCAGCTCGCGAAGGTTGCCTTGCAGTCCCATGGTCAGCTGGCCATCGCCAGCGGCACGTTGGCCTCGTCGGACGTCTGCCGGAAGGACGCTTCGAGTGCGCGCGCCTCGGGATGTTCTGGTGCATACCGCAGTGCTCGCGCGAGTGCGAGGCGCGCGTCACTGGCGCGACCGGCCTGCGCCAGCGCCGTCGCAAGCACTATGAGCGCTTCCACATCGGCGGGTGCCCGTTTCAGGTACGTAATCAGAATGGGCAGCGCGTCGTGAGCGCGACCGTCGCCACAATGCAAGCGCGACATCTCGAGCAACGCTTCCCGGAGGTGTGGTGCGACAGCCAGCGCCGCGACGAGTTCCAATCGCGCTGCCAGGACATCGTTTTGCAGTCGGAGCAGGCGGGCAATCGCCACGCGCGGCGTGGGACGCATGGGGTCAACCGCGAGTGCGCGCCGGAACAAGACCATGGCCAATGCATCTTCCCGCAGGGTCAGCGCGACATCTCCGACAAAGTGCAACAACGCTGCGCTTCTGGACTCGAGCCGGAGGAACCGAGCAATGGCCGCGCGCGCAAAACGCGGCTCGGCGGTTCCCGTCCACGCCGCGGTGTGTGCTGCGGCCAGCAGCGCCAACGTCTCGGCGTCGTCTGCCACCACCTTGCGATCCGCGTGCAACAGTTTCTCCAGAAGGTCGAGGGCATCAGCGCCGCGGTTGGTCAGGCAAAGCGAGCGCGCTTCACCCAACGCGGCTCGCCGCCAGAACTGACGGGCGCCGTCCCGTTCACAGCTGCGTCGGGCCTGCTCGTACAAGGTGAACGCATTGCGATGCAGCGCCGCGGCGGCCAGTGCGTCTGCTTCGTCCAACAGGTTGCCGGCCTGTACCGGCACCTCGAATTCGCCGGGGACATCGGCCATCGCGCGATCTGCCACCTCGACAGCCACGTTTCCAGCAGCCGCTCGCAAGGCCAGCAAATTGATGGGACCCACCGCGTCGGGACACTCGAGCTGCAACTCAATGCTGAGTTTGAGTCGGCTGGAAGCGCGAGCCGCGGGTTTGGCCGATAAATCGATGAGTCCCAGTGATTGGATTGCGGCATCACCTAATCCCGCTGACATGTGCGCCAATGCGCGTTCGGCCTCTGGAAAGCCAGATCGATTTTCGAGCGCGAGCTCGAAGGCACGCTGCGCGTCGTCCGGACGATGCAGGGCCTGCAATGCTTCGCCCATTTCGAACCACACATCCGCATTGTTCGCGTGAAATGTTGACAATTCACGCAGCAGTGAAAGTGCCGCGAGGGGATCGCGCTGATTGGCATGCCAACGCGCCAGATTCAAGCGCGCCTCAACAAAGGTGGGATCGATAGCGGCGGCTTGCTGCAGCGCTTCACGCGCAGCGGCGTGCTCGTCCAATTCGGCAAGTGCGACCCCAAGGTTGCCATACGCCATCGCGTGGCGCGGGTCGCACCGCAACGCGCGACGGTAACTCTCGGCTGCCAGATTGATTTGCCCACCTTGATGCATTGCCACACCATGCTCGTTTCGCCAGCGCGCTCGCTCACCGTGCGCCTGCAGCAGCAACTCGTACCCTGCAGCCGCGGCTTCGTGCCGGCCGTCGACGAGATCCAGTTCCGCTCTGGCATGTCGGACGAGGCGCTCGTCTTCTCCTTCATCGAGCGCCCGCTGAAATTCGCGGCGCGCCTCAGCAAAGTAGCCACGCTGGCGAAATGCGAGACCCAGGCTATATCGCGGCAGTGCATTGGCCGCATCGGTGGCAGCGCCCGTGACGCCGGTCATGGCCAGTTCGACGACGGGAAACGATCCGCTGGTCAGGCCACGTTCGATGGAGAGGTTGGCCTGTACGGTGAGACGCGCGGGATTCAGCTGCGCGGCTGTTCGTGCCGCGACCATTCCCGCTTCGTGCCGGCCCATGTCGCCGAGCACAAACCCGCGCAGCAAATGCGCGTCTGCAATGCCGCTGTCGATTTCGACGAGCGCATCGAGTACCGCCAGCGCCTGCTCGTTCTGTCCGCGCTGGTACAGCACTTCGGCCAGGTGCAGTCGCGAAAGTGCATTGCCTTCATCCGCGTTACTCGCGCGTTCAAACCAGCGCTGCGCTTTGCGCAGATCACCCGCCCGTTGTTCCAGTAAACCGCGCTCAAAGAGCGCGGGCGCGTCGTCGGGATCTTCCGCAATCAACGCGTCCAGCTTTTGCGCCGCTTGCGGAAGCCGGCCAATCAACCGCAGCAGTCGCGCCTCTTCGCGCGCGGCGACACGGTCATCGGGATTCGCGGTCAGGCGTTCGACGACCGAGGTGAGACGGGCCTCGCACGCTCCATCGGCCGCTGCGAGTTCGAGATTGCGTGCGGCCATCTGCATGCGCGGATCAAGTTCGAGCGCGCGCAGAAACACATCGGCCGACTCCGCAAACAGTCCCTTGCTGTGGTACAACACGCCCAGATTATTCAACGCGTGCGGGTCCTGCTGATCAATACGCTCGATCAGTGCCCGGAGCAATTCGGCATCGCGCGAGACAACGGGCACAGACATGTGGTCGGCGGTATCAGGCCGTTCAGGCCAGGCGCAACGCGCGCAACATGACCTGCAACGAAGCCGTGTCAGGCAGCAACAGGAAGAATCCGCGTAGTGACTCATTCCGGTCGGTGAGAATGAACTCACTTTCCACGCACAGAATACTGTCCGCGTCTGCGGCGAATTCGCCAAACGCACTGGTCAGCACGGCGGCAGACATATCAACCACCAGCGACGGCGGCGACGGCAGCAACAACATGCCAAGAAAATCACTCAACGCATTCATGTAGGCGCCGCTCAGGATATTTCCGGCTTCCTTGATGGCTGACGTTTCCATCTCGCCAAGGGCCACCGATGAACCCACCGGACGCTTGAGCATCAGTTCCGCCAACCGCATGACCGTTGGTTTGGGAAACACCAGCAGCGTGCGGCCACTTAAATCGCCCAACATGTGCATCATCACCGCAGCCACCGGTTCTTCTTCCGGAAAAAACTGTGGGGGAATGTCCTCCATACTGGCGACATTGATGGACGGCACTTTGATCATGATGGTAGTGCCCGTCATTTGCGACAGCGCCGTGGCCGCGTGGCCCGCGCCGATGTTCGCGGTTTCGCGCAGCGCGTCCAACTGGATGGTCTTGAGTGACCGGATCGCCTCCATTGCCGCTCCAAAAATTGGTTCGCTCTGCGAACATCGCCGTGCGCCGATCCGTGTTTGTCCTGCAGGCCGCTTCGAATCAACCGCGCTCGGGCACTGCCGGGACAACTTTCTTCATCACGTGAGGCTGCCTACATCGACGATGAGCGCCGGGGTCCCGTCACCGAGAATCGTGGCTCCCGCAAAGAGAGTTTCGGCACCGTACACGGCATCATACGGCTTCACCACCACATCCTGTTGCCCAATGAGTGCGTCCACTTGCAACGCCGTGTGTCGGCCTGCCGCTTCGACCATCACCACGTGGGTTCCTTCGTCACAGTCCTGCGCCAGGCCGAATCGCGAACGCATGCGTAACAGCGGAATAACGTCATCCCGCAACGTGACCGTTTCCTGCCCACGCAACGTGAGGAGCGTGGCGGGGTCGTACTCCAGGGCCTCAATCACATGCGATGCCGGCAAGGCATACGTTTCCCCTCCAATGTTGACCAGGAGCGCTCGCACAATCGCTAATGTGACCGGCAACCGCAGGGTGAACATCGAGCCGCGCCCCGTGACCGTCGCTAGCTCGAGCGCACCGCCCAGCGCGCGCACGCGGTTGGCGACGACATCAATGCCCACGCCCCGCCCCGACACAGATGTCACCGACGCTGCCGTGGAGAAGCCTGACCTGGCCAGAATGCGCAGCAATCCATCGTCACTGAGTGAGGTGACGTCCGCATCCACCAATCCCTGCGCCTGCGCGCGTGCGAGCACCGCGTCGCGGTCAATGCCGCCGCCATCGTCCTCCACTTGCACGACCACCGCCGCGCGGTCACGCGTGGCGCGCAGAATCAGGCGGCCCTTTGGCGGCTTGCCAGCACGACGGCGGGCATCGGGTAGCTCGATGCCGTGATCAATGGCGTTCCGCAGCAAATGGACAATCGGGTCGCCAATGGCATCCAGCAACGAACGGTCCAGTTCAATATCCCGCCCTTCGGTGACAAACATGAGGTCTTTGCCCAGATCGCGCGCCACGTCGCGAACCAGCCGGGGGAAACGGTCAAACACCTGCCCCACCGGCACCATCCGTGTGCGCAGCACCTCCTCCTGCAAGGCACTGATGAGCCGAGCCGTATCGTGGACCACGGTGCCGAGCACGCGTTCGGCCTGCGCGCGATCTGCCAGCGCGCGAGCAGTAACCGCACTGTCGGTTTCCCGGCGCGCTCCCGCCGCGCGATCAACGCTGCAATCGCTGAGCGTATCGGTGGTGCGCACCAGGCGATCACGCGTGATGACGAGTTCCCCGACCAGGTCAAGCAACGTGTCCAGTCGGCGAAGATCAATACGCACATGTCGCAACGTTTCACGCTCACGTTGTCCGGCCGCCGGTTGGCGTACGGTGACGCGCGCAACGTCTCCCGCAGCACGCACGGCGGCTTCAATGATCGCATCATCGCTGGAGGTGCCCAGCGCAATGGTGAACGTACCATCGAACGAATCGTCGTTCCACGTGTGTTGCGCCGGATTCATTGAACGCACCGTGCCGAGCGCTTCCAGTCGCCCCAGCACCATCAGCGCCCGCACGCCCTTGAGTGCCGCATCCGGTGAAAGACGAATTTCAATCAGTCGTTCTGCCATGGCGGCCGGGGCCGCGACCATCGAGTCGCTGAGTTCGAGGCTGCCCAAATCCTGTGGAAGCAATGCCGGCGCCAGCATGGGGTCGGGTAGCGTTGCGACTTGCACTGCGACTGGCGTTGCGACGGGCGTTGCAGCGGTCTGCGGCCCATTGGGCGGTGACGCGGTTCCGTGCCGCGCAGCGGTCGGATCCGGCAGCGAGCTGCGGGCTGTCGCAGCCGTTGTGTCCACGGCACTCGACAATCGCTCAAGCAGCGCCAGTCCCGGGCTACTGGGCACGTGGCCGCGGCCTTCCACCGCGTCATTCACGGATTGCGCCAGCGCATCGGTGCCGTCAAACAGCAGCGCGATGACATCGGCGTCTACCGTGCGCGCGCCACTGCGCAGTGCGTCCAGCAAGGTTTCGAGGCCGTGTGACAGGTGTTCGACCGCGCGGTATCCCATCGACGCGGCCATGCCTTTGATGGTGTGCGTCGACCGAAACAATACCGCAATGTGGGCCGGGTCTCCGTCGCGTTCGAGCGCCAGCAACGCTGTCTCAATTTCGGCCAGATGCTCGCGCGATTCCGTGCGGAAGAGCTCCGCGTATCGAGCGAGATCCATGGTCAATACCTCAAGGGGTCACACCTGGCCCGCGCGTCCGCACCTGGCGCGCGCGAACGTTCGGTTACGCGGCGGCGAGTACGCGGTTCACGGCTTCCAGCACCCGACTCGGTTGAAACGGCTTGACGACAAAATCTTTGGCGCCCGCCTGAATGGCTTCCACCACCAGCGCCTGTTGGCCCATGGCACTGCACATCAGGATTCGCGCCGCAGGGTCCTGTTTCGTGATTTCGCGAACGGCATCAATGCCACCCATGTCGGGCATCACGATGTCCATCGTTACGAGATCCGGACGCAGTTGCAGATACCGTTCGACCGCCTGCACACCTGTTTCCGCTTCGCCAATAATTTCGAAGCCCGCGGCCTGGAGAATGTCTCCCACCATCGTGCGCATGAAAATCGCGTCGTCGCAGATTAATACTGTCCGGCTGCCCATCATGACTCTCCCGAGATCAAGTGCCGCGATATGAGCGCGGCTACATCCAACAACGTCACCACTTCGCCCCCTGCACTCGCCAGCCCTCGCACCAGCACCGGAGGTCCGTCCACAGCGTTGGATTGTCCGACCAACGCCTCGTCGTCGAGCGCACGCACTTCGCGCACCTGGTCGACAGCCAGCCCTACCAGGCGGCTCCCGTGTTCCAGCAGGACGATTGAACCCGGCATTTGGGCACGCCCCTCCGTCACAATCCCGGCAGGGATCCCGCCGGGAGTGACCGGCTCGTAGCCCAGGCAAACAGCGAGGTCAAGGACAGTAACCACCATTCCGCGCACATTGACCAAGCCCCTCATGACCGTGGGCGTCCCCGGCACCCGCGTGGTCAACCGGTTGCGGATGACTTCACGAACATGGGCGACGTCCAGCGCATAGGTGGCTTTGCCTGCCCCTGCCTCCACCAACAACACCCGGGCGCGCTCATCCTCCTCGTCCAGGAGAATGTGCGCGCCGCGTTCAGTCGTCGACTGGGGTTGGAGGTTCACCATCATCGGTCTCAGCAGGTTTGATGTCCAGCACACCCTCGGTTCGATAGAAGCCGAGGAATTCCAGTGGCGCCGGATGGTTCTCAAGCTCGGGCATGCCGCTCATAGCGAACAGCGAACGCCCCAAATCAACCGGGAGGTCCGAACGGAGGTCCAGCACGTCCCCACTGATTGGATGACGAAACCGAAGCCACGCTGCGTGCAGGAACTGGCGCTTGGGAGGCAGGGCAGCCAGTCGCCGCCCACCGCCCCCTCCATAGGTATCGTCACCAACCACCGGATGCCCAATAGACGACAGGTGTACGCGAATTTGGTGCGTGCGGCCGGTGTGGAGATGCGCCCGAAGCAGCTCACAGGCGTCGAATCGGGCAAGGCGATAGAAATCCGTACGTGCCGGTTTGCCGCCGGCGACAATGGCCATGCGGGTGCGGTCTTTGGGATCGCGCGCAATGGGTTTCTCCACCCGCTCATTGGGCGTGTTGAGATGCCCCCAGGACAGGGCCGCGTACCGACGTGACACGCGGCGCGCGGCCAAGGCTGCACTGAGCAATCGATGCGCCTTGTCGTTTTTCGCCACCAACAACAGGCCCGACGTTTCCTTGTCGAGGCGATGCACCAGCCCGGCTCGATCGGGATCGCCAGTTTCGGCAAGGTCGTCGCCACGGCCCATGAGCGCGTTAACGAGCGTCCCGCTCCAGTTGCCCGGTGCGGGATGCACTACCATGCCGGCCGGTTTGTCGACTACCAGCAGGTGCTCATCCTCGTAGACGATGTTGAGCGGAATGGATTCCGGTTCGATGTCACGCCCAACCGGTGGTGGAACCATCACCACCACTTCGGCCACGCGCTCGGCACGGAACGATGCTTTTTCGCGTTTGCCGTTCACGAGCACATGCCCGTTGGCAATGAGCGTCGCCGCTTGCGTACGCGACGTGTCCAACTGCCGCGCGAGAATCAAGTCGAGACGTTCGGCTCCACCGTCTTCGATGGTGAACGCATGTCGCGTGGGCTCGGCGGCGGTCATGGTGTTTTGGGGTCGTCGTGACGCCAGAGCGCGATCACGAGACAGATTGCACCAACAGTGACCGCTGAATCAGCGACGTTGAATGTCCAGAAACGCACAGTGCCCACTCCAACGTCGATAAAGTCAACGACTCCTTCGCGAAAACGAATGCGATCGATCAGGTTGCCAATGGCCCCACCAATGACCACCGGCACGCCGACCGCGGCCATGCGCGATTGCGCCACTAAATCGCGCGTTGAACGCAGCAGCACCGTCACGATTACGATACTCAATGTTGCAAAAATCCAGCGCGATGCCGACCCCAGATGAATGCCGAACGCCGCACCGGGATTGTACGCCAGCGTAAATCGCAGGTAATCGCCAATGACCGGGTGCGGAACATGGCGAGGCACCAGATGCTTGACGGCCCATGCTTTGGTGAGGACATCAAGTACCACCACGATCAGCGTCAACAACCAATACCTCGCGCTTGGTTTGGCAGACGTGACCGACTGAGCGGAAGCCTTACGTATGCCGTTGCGCGCTGGTGTGGCGGGCGAACTCACGTCGAGTCTCCCGCGTCACGACTCTGCACGGAACTCAGGGAACCGCCGGGCGACGGTGTCGGCACAGCTATTGGCGCAGTCGCGGTCGATGCAGCCTGCTCGGTCAACGCAGCCGTGCGTTTGTCTTCATTCCACAACACCCACGCGAGCAGCAACGCGCCGCCACTCACCGCCATGTCGGCAATGTTGAACGTCGGCCACCGACTCGTGCCAAATCCGATGTCAATAAAGTCGACGACGCCACGATCGGTGCGAATGCGGTCAATCAGGTTGCCCAGCGCGCCCGACGTTACCAACGTGACGGCCACCACACGCGGCAAGTCGCCCGGCCTGGTCTGCCGGTACAAACGCCACAGCACGACCAGCGCTCCTGCAGTGAGCACCAGGAAAATCCAGCGCGAGTACTGCCCAAGATACAGGCCGAACGCCGCCCCCGGGTTGTACACCAGCGCCAGACGCACGCCGTTGCCCAACACCTCGCGCGGAATGCCTGACGGTGCCAGCAACGTAACGGCCAGTGTCTTGGTGAGGACGTCCAGGATTACCACCACCAGCAGAACCGGCCAGAAAATCACTGCCTTCACATCAACCCTTTTTGGCGTCTTCTTCGCGCTGCTTACACGAGTAGCAGTAGCGCGCATGTGGCAGGGCGTCGAGGCGTTCGTACGCAATATCCTCGCCGCACTGGTGGCACTTGCCGAACGTTTCCGGGGTGCGGTACAACCGACGCAACGCCTGGTCGATGTGCCACAAAAACCGACCTTCCTGCGACACGAACAAGAACGCCTTCTCGCGTTCCATGGCATCGGTGCCCTGATCGGCCATGTGGAACGAATACGCGCTGGTGTCGCTTTCGGTCTCTTCCGCGTTGGGGCCGAACGTCTCCCCGTGATGGCCCAGCTCCTTGATCACGCGCCGGCGCTCTTCCATAAGTCGCTTCTCGAAGTGCGCGAGCTGCTTCTTGGGCATGGACTTCGACTTCTTTGCTGCAGGTGAACCAGTCATCAGGATTTTTCCTTTCTAAGCGCGATGTGTACCGGGCGTCCTTCGACGTCGGTCACTTGAGTTGCGGTCCAGGTACCAACATCAGCTGCCGCCGCGCCGTTCCGAAACGGTGAGGTGGCGTCCTCGCCCAGCAGCACACGAATGGCGAGCGTTTCCTCCATGATGCGATCACGGTAGTGAACCACGGCCGCCTCCACTTCGTCATCGGCGTCGACCACCGCGGCAATGCGGTCGCTGACGTCCAGCCCTGCTTCCTTCCGAAGGCGTTGGATGCGGCTGATCACCTCTCGGGACAGCCCTTCCGCGCGCAACTCCGGCGTGACCGTGGTATCCAACGCGACGCCGTACCCACCCGCCTCCTGTACGACCGCGTCTCCGGACGCCCGGCGAATAATGGTCACGTCATCGGGTTCGATGAGACAATCAACCCCGCCAACCTCGATGGTTACACGGCCGCCCGACGCAAGGGTTCGCAGTTCCGCCACTGTGATGGACGAGACCGCTGCCGCGACCTGCGGCGTTTCCTTACCGAACTTCTTGCCCAGCGCGCGAAAATTCGCTTTGCCCTCCAAACTGACCAGGCCATCCGCACTCTGAATGAAGGTAACCGCTTTGACGTTCAGTTCGGCCGCCAGCAATGACGCCAACGTCATGGCTACGGTGGCGTCGCCCGGCACCACACACTGCATGCCGGGCAGCGGTTGCCGCACCTTGACGTTCGCCGCGTCCCGCGCGGCGTGCGCCAACGTGGCCAACTGACGGATATCCTCCATGGCCTGCTCAAGTTCCCCATCCATCTCGGGAGCATTGGCGCGGACGTAAGGCGCCAGATGCACGGAGTCACCCGTGAGCGAGCGGTGCACCGAGTCGGTCAGGAACGGCGTGAACGGCGCCAGCAACCGGCACGTGACCACCAGCACTTCGTGAAGCGTCGCGAACGCCGCCCGGTTGTCGTCGCTGTCCACTTCATAGAAACGATTGCGCGTCAAGCGCACGTACCATTTCGAAACGTCCTCATCAAAAAACTTCATGATGGTGCGGACGGCGACGGTCGCGTCATACGCCGTGAGCAGGTCATCGACCTCGCGTTCAACCCGCGTCAGTCGAGACAACACCCAGCGGTCAAGCGGCGGTCGGTCGGCAATGACCGGATCGCGGGCGCTGGGTTCCCAACCAAAATTCGCGTACTGCGCAAAGATGCCGCTGTACACGTTGCGGAACGTGAGCAGAAAACGACCGGCCACTTCGCGCACGGCATTGTCATCGTACCGGCGCGGCAACCACACCTGACTGGCAGCCAGTACAAACAGGCGCGCCGCGTCGGCGCCGTGTTTCACCATGACATCCCACGGGTTCACCATGTTGCCTTTGCTCTTGGACATCTTCTGCCCATTCGCGTCGAGCACCATGTCATTGACCACCACACTGCGGAACGGCGCGGCCTGATCGTTGCCATTGTTGGGCAACGCATCACCAAGTCCGGTTGCGATGGCCAGCAGCGAATAGAACCATCCGCGTGTCTGGTCCACCCCTTCTGCGATGAAGTCGGCCGGGAACTGCGCGGCCACCTTGTCCTGATTCTCAAACGGATAGTGCCACTGCGCAAACGGCATCGAACCGGAGTCGTACCACGCGTCGATTACTTCCGGCACACGACGCATGGTGCCGGTGCCACTGGGTGACGGCCACGTGTATTGGTCGATATGCGGCTTGTGCGGATCGAAATCGGCGGGCAGCGCGTGCCCGAACCGTTCCGCCAGTTCGGCGAAACTGCCAATCGCCACGGCGTCCGTAGGATCTTCGTCGTTCACCCACACCGGCAGCGGCGTTCCCCAATAGCGGTCGCGCGAAATGGCCCAGTCCACGTTGTTCGAAAGCCATTCACCGAATCGCCCCGAGCCCGTCTCGGACGGATTCCAGTTCACGAGATGATTCCGCTGCATCATCTCTTCCTTGAAATTCGTCGTGCGCACAAACCAGGAACCGCGCGCGTAGTACAACAGCGGCGTGTTGCAGCGCCAGCAGTGCGGATACGGGTGATTGAATTTCCCCGACTTGAACAAAATACCGCGCTCGCGCAAATCGGCTTCGATGGTTGGATCGGCCTCTTTGAACCACAGGCCACCCACCACCGGTACTTCCGCTTTGAAATGTCCGTTCGGGCCGATGGGCTGCAGGAATTCCAGCCCGTGGCGATGCCCCGCCGCGTAATCGTCTGCGCCGAAGGCGGGCGACATGTGCACCATGCCGGTTCCATCGTCGGCCGACACAAACCGTTCGGCAATCACCTTGCCGTGGACGTCCTCGACGGGCAGCCACTGGATGGGACGCGTGTAGTGCGAACCCGCCAACTGCACACCTTTCAAGCGCGAGAGTATCGCCCAGCGATCGTGCCAGTCGCCGCCCAACACCGCCGGCACGCGCGCCTCGGCCAACATCATGGTGCGGGCATCGCCCGTGAGGCGCCGCACTTCGACGTAGTCGAGATCATCGTGCACGGCCACGCCGACATTGGATACCAGCGTCCACGGCGTCGTCGTCCACACCAGCAATTGCCGCAGCGGATTGCCGTCAAACAATCCGCGGGTTGTCGCGTTCACATGTTCGCCATCGGACAACCCGGCACCAAGGGCAGGCGCGTCATCATGTAACGCGAACGCGACAAACACACTGGGATCGTCCACGTCCTCGTAACCTTGCGCCACTTCGTGACTCGACAACGTCGTGCCGCACCGTGCACAATACGGAAGAATCTTGTGGCCGCGTGACAACAGCCCTTTGTCATGCAACGTCTTGAGCGACCACCACACACTTTCGACATAGTGGGTGTCGTACGTGACGTAGGGATGGTCGTAGTCCAGCCAATACGCCATCCGCTCGGACATCGCCTGCCAGTCGCCGCGATACCGCCACACGCTTTCGCGGCACCGGCGATTGAACTCGGCCACACCAATTTCTTCGATGAGCTGTTTGCCACCCAACCTGGACGCGGCCAACGCTTCATCAAAGGCATCGCCCTCCTCGGCGCGCAGGCGTTCCAGTTTTTCGCGCTGCAGCTCTTTTTCCACTTCAATTTCGACTGGCAAGCCGTGGGTATCCCAACCGGCTTTGCGCAGCACCAAATGGCCCTGCATGGCGCGATGACGGCAGAACAAATCTTTGACCGTTCGCGCAAACACGTGATGAATGCCGGGTTTGCCGTTGGCGGTCGGTGGGCCCTCGTAAAACACAAACGGCGGGGCGTCGGCACGCGCAGCCAGCGTCCGCGCAAACAAATTTTCGGCCCGCCACTGGGCAAGCACCTGCTGTTCCAGTGCGTCGGCACTGAGTTCGGCCGGCAGCAACGGAAAACGATCGCGGGTGATAACGGCGGACGCACTGCGGTTCACAGACGGTTCGCTCTCGCTCACAAACGCGCCAACACGCCGCACACCACTGCCGCCAACTTCGGCTCGGCCGCGCGCGCCACTTTGATGATGTCCTCGATGTTTGCCGGCGCGAGTGCGTCAGGCAAACACTGGTCGGTGATGATGGACAACCCAAGCACCCGCATGCCGCCGTGTCGCGCGACAATCACTTCAGGTACGGTGCTCATGCCTACCACGTCGGCGCCCATGAGCCGCAGAAAGCGATACTCGGCCCGCGTTTCAAGATTGGGGCCCTGCACCGCCGCATACACACCTTCGCGTATGGCAATGCCCTCGGCCAACGCAACGGCACGCGCTTGTTCGCGCAGTTCGGCGTCGTAGGGCGCTGACATGTCGGGAAACCGGGGGCCCAGCGTATCGTCGTTCGGACCAATGAGCGGATTGTCACCTAACAAATTGATGTGATCGGCAATGAGCATGAGATCGCCCGCCGCCCACAACGGGTGCATGCCTCCACACGCATTGCTGACCACCAGCAGGCGGGCTCCCAACGCGCGCAGGACACGCACCGGGAACGTCACCTGCTGCAAGGAATATCCTTCGTAGCGGTGAAAGCGGCCTTGCATGGCCACCACGGTTTTCCCCGCCAACGTTCCGCATAACAACCGCCCGTGGTGTGATTCGACCGTGGACAACGGAAAGTTGGGCAAATCCTTGTAGTCAATAACGACCTGCACGTCCATCTGCTGCGCAAGCGCACCAAGGCCCGTGCCGAGGATGATTGCGGCATCAACTGGCGCGGCGAAGCGCGCACGCACGGCCTGGGCACACGCTTCAATGCGCTCGCGCGAGTGCAATCCCAACGCGGGATTGGCCAGCGCCACCGCTTTGTGTTCCTGCGTGTATTGCAGGGACGGGAACGATTGCGGGGTGCCGGATGAGGCGGAACGTTCAGGCGGAATCACTCCCCCTCCACAACGTCAAGCCACGAGGGCGTAGGAATGGACGGCCTGGCGGGGGGCTGCACGTTTGTCGGCACGTTTCCCTCTTCGGTCAATTCTTCGCGCATGGTTTGAAACTCGCGCACCTGCGGGACCGACGAGCGCAGTGCGTCTCGATTCGGCTCGGCAGGGGCCGCCAGTCCCGGCGGGGGTGGTACCATTTCGGCGCCGTCCAAATCGTGCAACTGGCGCTCCATCTGCTGCCGCAACTGCTGCAGGAAATTGCGGCGATTGCGCCAGAGTTGCTGCAGGTCGTCTTCAGCCCGGCGAATTTCACTGCGCAGCGCTTCCAGCGAACGCTCGGCGTCGCCCTGCGCTTCGCGAATGATTAATTGTGCCTCACGCTGCGCCTGTTCGCGTATTTCCCCGCGTAACTGCTGCGCGCTGATCAGCGCATCGTTCAGGGCCTTGTCGCGCTCACGAAAGGCGCGAAGCTGCTCGTGAAAGTTGCGGGCCTTGGCTTCGAGCTCCTGATTGGCGCGCGACAAACGCTCCAACTCTTCTGCCACCTGATCACGAAACAGATCGACCCGCGTGCGATCGTACCCTCGCAACGCATTACCGAAATCGTAGCGTCGCGCGTCAAGGGCTGTTAAGTGAAATGCGTCGTCGGTCATGCCAGGCTCACGGTGATGCTCGATGTCCAAAAAGTACGGTTCCCAATCGCACCAGCGTCGCGCCTTCCTGTACCGCGACTTCGAAGTCGTCCGACATGCCCATCGAAAGTTCCGTGGCGGGATGCCCAGCGGCCCGAAACTGCTCGCGGGTCGCACGTGCTCCGCGGAAAACGTGACGCAACACTGTTTCCGGCGAATCGAACGGAGCCATCGTCATGACTCCCACCACGCGCAGTCCTCCGCACTCCAGCAACCGGCCTGCCAGAGCCGCGACATCGGCTGGGGCAATGCCACCCTTCGTCGCCTCACCACTGACGTTCACCTGCACCAGAACCTCCTGCACATGGTGCACCGCAATCGCAGCTTCGTTCACCGCCAACGCCAGTCGCTCGCTGTCGATCGAGTGAATCAACGCAAATCGCACGGCCGCTTTCGCTTTGTTTCGCTGCAGATGCCCGATGAGATGCCACCGCACCAGCACGTCAGGCGGTACCTGACCCATCTTGGCCTCGGCTTCCTGCACCTTGTTCTCACCCACATCACGCACCCCAGCACGCCACGCCGCGCGTACCGCGTCTGGCCCGTGGGTTTTTGTGACCGCTACCAGCGTCACCTCCTGGTGGTGCCCCCCAAGCGCCCGCGCATGCGACATACGCTGCCTGACTTCCGCCACCCGAGCAGCTATATACTCGTCATAGCCTGACTCAGGCACATTTCCGCCGGACGTCGCGAGGTGCACGGTAAATGGCGAGTGGGAAGAACCTTTGAAAATAATGCCTCCGAACCGCCTCGAAACCAAACGTCATGAAGCGGCCGAAATTGGTATAGCATAATAAGTTAGCCGCCGTTACAAGACCCAGCAAGTAACGGGTCGCCGAGGGTCGTGATGGCCGTGCATTTCAGGAGTCGCTGCATCATGCTGGCCGTCCCGTCAAAATCGCCCAGCGGTGCGAGGAATGCGGGTGGCACTTTCGCGCGCGCGCGGGCCATCGCCGCGACATCCAGTTGCATCGCCCCCGCAGGCGCGGCGTCATTCGGGGCGTAGACCACCCCCTGAAGCATCCATCCGCTTGACGGACGCAATTGCTTTCGTTCGCCAGCGGACAAATACACACTGACACGCAGCGGCCGGTGGCGGGAAGCCGCATACTCACCAATGCGGTACAGGGCCGTCGACGAACCGCGCCACACTTTCTCAAAATCACCAGGCGGTGCGACACCACGGCGCACCAGAAATGCGCGGTGCCAGCCTGCGGCCAGCAACGGTGCCGTGACCAGAGTGACGTCATTCCGGATCTGCTCCACCTGCTGCAGGTACAACAATGGATACGTGTCGTTGTCTCCGGCCACGACCAGGACTCCACCGGGCGGTATTGATTCGAGCATCACGCGCGCGAGCATTCGCGGCAGCAGCGACTCGGGCTCACGCCCGCGATTCATGACTGTGGCGTTGGCGACCAACGGAATGGCAGCTACACCCATCAGCACCGTGCGCACACCGTTTGCAACAGGACGCTTCAGATGCGCGGTCACACGAGCCGCGGCCGCCGCAATGCCAACACCGGCCAGCACCCCCCACGTCCAGAATCCCAGTGCGAAGAAGTAGTCGCGTTCTCGCGCTTCATGCGACGCGCCGCTGGGCAAGAACCCCTCACCAAAACTCGGCCCCGCACGAAGGTTGAGCCACACCACCACGCCCAATGTCGCGCTCACCAACAACACCGCCACACCGCGCCCGACGCGGCGCTCGACACTCCACAAATACTTGAGCCCAAGCACGCCCAACAGCGCCCACACAATGGTGAGGGGCGTCCGTACGATGGATGGGCCCACCGTGGGCCGCAAACCGAACGCAACCTGCCAGTCCGCCCATTCGAACAGATTGCCAAACTGAATCCACAACGGAGCACGGCGTGGCCACAGCCCCGCGACGTCGTATTGCGCGCGCGTCAACACGTCATACAACGACTGCAGCGTCACGGGATTGCCCACATTCAGTTCCGGCGCAAACTGTGCGCGAAGAGGCAGCGCGGCGACCGCCGAGAACCCAAGCGCCGCCAGAGCAATCCAGAGGCCAATCTCACGTACGCGCACGCGCGGCGCGTGATACGCGAGCGCGACGGCCGCCGGCAGTGCAACCATCGCACTCAAATGCAGGGGCACCACCAATCCAACAAGAAACGCGATCAGCGCGCGCCCGCGACGACGGGCGTCATCGGACACATCACGTTGCCCCGCCAAATCCCCAGCGGTCAACATCGCGACGGCCAGCAGCAACGACACCGCATACACTTCGGTTTCCGTAGCGTTTGCCCACACACTGGTCATCGTGCCCGCACTCACGGCTGCCGCGAAGCCCGCCATCATGGCGGTGCGCCCGTGCAGCCAGCGCGCGACAAGACGCGCGCCCAGAGCGCAGGCCGTGGCCGTCGCAATGATCGACAGCATGGTAACGGCCAGCGCTGGACCTCGAGACGCGAAGACCATAGCAGACACTCGACCAAGCAGCACCCACAGCGGGGTGCCCGGCGGATGCGGAATGCCCAGTGTGTGTGCGGCTGTCATGAACTCGGGCGCATCCCAGAACGTCAGGTCGGGCGCCGCAGTTGCCAAATACACTGGCACCAGCACCAGCAATGTCGCCAGCATTGCCAGCGCCGGCGGTCCAATGGTGAATTGCAAGCGTGGCCGTGTAGCCCCTGTCTCAGGGGCAGAGGTCCTCACCGCTCCAATGGCCGGCTTCACGTAGTGCGTTCGAAAATAGGGTGTTCTGCCGTGGGCCTGAGCGGACGACCGGCCAGCAGGTCGCGCACCTGCACCGCCGACAGATTTTGTTGCAGTTGCCCGTGCTGTGCCACCGATATGACCGAGCGTTCTTCGGAAACCACGATCACCACCGCGTCGGTCTCTTCACTGAGTCCAATGGCCGCGCGGTGCCGCGTGCCCAAGGCGCGGTCGGCCACCAGCGATTGGGACAACGGCAGAATACATCCCGCACCAATAATGGCGTCGCCGCGCACCAGAATGGCCCCATCGTGCATAGGCGAATACGGGGTAAAAATGGTGGTGATCAGATCGGCCGACAGTTTCGCCTGCATGGCCGATCCGCTCTCGACATACTCACTCAATGACATCTCGCGTTCCACGGCGACAATGGCGCCAATGCCGGAACGTACCAACCGTTCAACGGCGTCCGCAATTTCATCTTCGATGTTGCCCGTTTCACCACGCTTGAACATGCGCGTCATGCGCGACTGTCCAAGATGCGCGAGTCCCGCTCGCAGCTCCGGTTGAAAAATAATGAGCAAGGCAAAGGCGCCATACGTAAATACCAACCCGAGCAGGGAGGTAATCATGGACAACTTCAGAAAAAACGCGACGGCGTACACTGCCGCCAACACCACAATGCCGCTCAGCATCTGCACCGCGCGGGTACCCTGAATCAGCAGCAAGACGCGATAAAAAATGAACGCGACCACCACCACTTCGATGAAGTCGCGCCAGCCAAATTCCAACGCGCGAAAGAGCCCGAAGTCGTTAATCACCGGCCACAACCAAAAACCGGCCGCGTGGTACGCGGCCGGTCTGGAAAAACACTGGTCACAGCGGTTCGATACAACGCTTGCTCGTCAGGCTGGTGACGGTTCCGGACCGCCCAGCAACGGCGGAGGAACGATGGTCCGCGCCGGCAATGCCGGAGTTGTCGAGGTCGGCACCGTCGGCGGATAGTTGTCCGTTGGACGCGGGCCGAGTGTCTTGCCGGCTTTGAGCTGAATGATGTCATCGCGCGTCAGCGTTTCGCGCTCCAGCAACTGGGCCGCGACAATCTCAAGCAGTGGGCGATGTTCGGTGAGCACCGCCACGGCGCGCGCATGCGCATCGAACAACACGCGTTTCACTTCGGCATCGACCAGCTGCGCCGTCTGTTCCGAGACTTCGCGACGCGATTGGATATCGCGGCCAAGAAATAACTCTTGTTCCACATCGCCAATGAGGATGGGGCCAATGGCGTCAGACAAGCCCCACTGCGCGACATACCGACGGGCAATACTCGTTGCCTGCTGAATGTCGCTGGCCGCGCCCGTGGTGACCCGATCGTGCCCGAACACAATTTCTTCGGCCGCACGCCCCCCGTACGCCATGACCAGGCGTGCCTCGAGCTGCTGACGCGTCACCGAAACGCGATCGTCTTCCGGAAGCGTGAACGCGATGCCCAGTGCGCGACCGCGCGGCACAATGGTGACCTTGTGCAGCGGGTCGTTTCCGACAACCTGCATGGCGCAAACCGCATGTCCGGCTTCGTGGAATGCAGTGAGCCGGCGCTCTTCGTCCTTCATCACGAGGGACTTGCGTTCCGCACCGAGCATGACGCGATCTTTCGCTTCCTCGAGATCGTTCATGTAGATCTTGTCGTGGTTCTTGCGCGCTGCGAGCAACGCGCCTTCGTTCACGAGATTGGCCAGGTCGGCGCCAGCCATGCCCGGGGTACCACGGGCGAGCGCCGTAATGTTCACGTCCTCGGCCATGGGCTTGTTGCGAATGTGCACGCGCAAAATGCCCTCGCGTCCACGCAAATCGGGCGCATCGACCACAATTTGCCGGTCAAACCGGCCCGGCCGCAACAGGGCGGGATCGAGCACGTCCGGACGGTTGGTGGCCGCGATCAGAATGACCCCTTCATTCGATTCGAAACCATCCATCTCGACCAGCAACTGATTAAGCGTCTGTTCGCGTTCATCATGTCCACCGCCCAAACCGGCGCCGCGATGGCGACCGACGGCGTCAATTTCGTCGATGAAGATGATACACGGCGCCTGCGCCTTGCCTTGCTCGAACAAGTCACGCACGCGTGAGGCACCGACCCCTACAAACATTTCGACGAAGTCCGAGCCAGACATCGAGAAGAACGGACGTGCCGCTTCACCCGCCACGGCGCGAGCGAGCAACGTCTTTCCAGTGCCTGGCGGGCCCACCAGCAATGCACCCTTTGGCAAACGTCCGCCAAGCTTGGTGAATTTTTGCGGGTCTTTCAGGAACTCGATGATTTCCTGCAATTCCACTTTCGCTTCGTCCGCACCAGCGACGTCCGCGAACGTGACTTTCGGCGTATCGCCGCTGAGCAGTTTCGCTTTGCTCTTGCCAAACGAGAACGCCTTGCCACTGCCCGCCTGCATTTGACGGAAGAAGAAAACCCAGAACCCGATGAGCACCAGATAAGGGAGCAACGAAAGCGCCCATCCGTACCCGACCTTCGGTTCCTGCGTGCTGATGTCCACCTTCGCGTTTTCGAGCCGCGTTACTTCGGCCGGGCCTGCGCCTGGGGGCATGCGGGTGATGAACTTCGAGGCGTTCGGTTTGTCCGCGGTCGCATTCTGAATGCGCACGGGCTGCCGGAACTCGCCCAGAATCAAACCGCCCTCCGACTGGAACGTGACCCGTTTCACGTTGCCAGCGTCGAGCTGCCGGTGATAAGTGGTGTAGTCAATTTCCGGAGCCGCCGGGGTCCGGGACCCTGAGTACTGCATCAGGGCAACCGGAATCAGGAACACGAGGATCCAGAACGTGAGATTCTTGGAGAAGCGTGCCCAATTAAAGGGCTTCTTCGGAGATGGCGTCATGGGGGCAGGCATGGGTGACCGCGTTACTCCAGGCTGGCAATGTACGGCAGATGCCGAAAGTTCTCGGCATGATCCAGTCCGTAGCCAACCAGGAACTCGTGCGGTGCGTCGAACCCGACAAACTTCGTGGGATACTTCAGCTCAACTGCAATGTGCTTGTGAAGCAGCGCGCAGATTTCCAGTGTTTTCGGTTTGCGCTCACCGAGCAGTTCGATCAATCGGCTCAGGGTGCGCCCCGAGTCGACGATGTCCTCGACCAGCAAAATGTTCTTACCCTCTAGTTCCGTTTCCGGATCGTACAGCAACCGAACGACACCACTGGACTCCATGGCGTCCCCGTAGCTTGAGGCCACGAGGAAATCTACTTGAAGCGGTCGCTCAATATTGCGCACGAGATCGCTAAGAAAAATAAAGCTGCCTTTCAGCAGGCCGAGCACGAGCAAGTCGCCATCCGGGTAAGCGGTCGTAATGGCCGCGCCCAGTTCAGCAACCCGTGCTTGAATGACGTCGGTTGGATACGCGATGCGTTTTACCGCAATACCATCCAGGCGGGGGTCAGCCGTGTTCGCGCTCACACCGATACCATGAGACAGCCGGCCGACCGGGCCGGTTCGGAGCCGCGGCACTGCGGCATACTCCGGGAACCCAAACGATGTGCCCACCGACAAGGACGACCGGCCAGTCTGGTCGGTCAACCGGTGGCACACGCGCTTCTGAAAGGTATCGTGCGACACGCCGTCCTGCTGGTGCACCCGAGGTGACAATTCGATCTCCGGGAAGCCACGTCCGCACGTCGCACAGGGCCCCCTCAGGCACCGCCGCGTACCACGCACTGGTCTCGATCAACGCCGGCGCGTCACAGGGGACAAAACGCCACATCCCAAACCGCTGTGGCAGTTCGGTACGGCGACTGACGCCAGCGGTGGCCACCTTGCCAGATGGATTGCCTGGTGTGACCGGTAGTCGGCTAGACGGAGTCATTGGAGGATCGGACCCCCGGTCGGTACCGACGCGCATTTCGAACACGTCTCCCTGCGCCTCCCGCACCCGCATTACGCTGGCTTTGCTCGCCAGCTCGAGCCGCATGCTCGCGCGCGAGCGGTTGGTAAACCGAACCAATGCCGCCGTTCCCCGTGAATTCAGCGCCACCCCGCACTTGGCGAATAACGCGGGCCACAACACCGCCAGGCCGGCGTCGCCAATGCCCTCCAGAAATTTGGCGGCAAAACGCAACGATCCCGGGGGCGAACCCCGGGGAGCGAGCCGTACCTCGAACTCTGCAACCGACAGGTCGATCTCTCGCCGAAGCGTGGCCGCTCGATTGCCCAGATCCAGCATTTCGGCGGCAAACCCAGGCCGCACAGATTCGAGCGCGGGCAGCAGGTCGAGACGCACGCGGGAGCGGAAATACTGGCGCGTGTGGTTGGTGGGATCTTCCACATATGGCACGCCCTCGGCCAAGGCCCAAGCGGCCACCTCACTTCGACCAATGGGCAACCACGGTCGCACAATGGGCGACGGAGCCGCCAATGCGGCCAGTCCCCGCGCGCCCGTGCCTCGCAGCAGCCGAAGCACAATGGTCTCCACCTGGTCGTCCCGCGTGTGAGCGGTCGCCACCGACGCGTGATACCCACGGGCCACCCGTTTCAGGAACGACCATCGCGCGGTGCGCCAGGCGTCCTCGGTAGGAGCAATGGCCCGCGCCCGCTCACGGATGACCGTGAGGCCCAGGCGACGCGACTCCGCGGCGACCAGTGCCGCGGCGTCCGTCGCGGCTACTCCCGAGCCATGATCGAAGGTCGCAACCGCAGCGATGGCGGTCGGATACCATCGGGCAATCGCGTGCAACAGCGCCATTGAGTCGCGGCCGCCGGACACCGCGAGCACCAGCCGTTTCGGCGCGTTGGAAATCGCCACATCCAAGGCAGCGCGCAACGCATCTGCCACCGGAATAGGCGCTTCCGCTTCAGAGGGCTTCCTCACATCGTGCGAAGTCACTACACTTCCGGCGAACTTACAAACCGGAGACCGGCTGTGGAGTCGCACGGAACATTTGGCAGCATTTGGGCCTCACTTGGCATGACGGCTTACTGGATGGCGCTGATTTGGATTAACATCCTGCTCGGCCTCTTTCTGTCCCCGCTGTTCATGATTCCGCTCACGTGGCTTCAGGACAAAATGCGCGGCAGCAAGGCATAAAAGAATAGCGCGCGATCAGCTGATCGCGCGCTTTCTCTTTTTGTAGGGCGACGGCAATGTGCGATCTGCGAACTGCGATCTGCTCAACTGCTTACCTTCCTGTAAAGGACGAACGGCGGACAAAGTGCGGACCAACTGCGGATGGACCGTCGCAGATTGATGGCTTGTCGGGCATCCGACGGACATGCACAGGCCGTGCGCCGTGCGCCGATCACCGTCGCGGCTTGGCGAGGTCGCTGGCCGGAATGAGCACCGCATCGCCCAACGAAAGGCGCCGGCCTGTAAGATCGCTCAGATCGCTGCCGTGGTAGGCCTCCTCGCCATGCTCCGTCAAATCGATACCGGTCATCTCCGCGTCAATCGGCACGCGCAGGTCCATCACCAACCGCATGGCGCGCAGAATGACAAAACTGGCGCTGGCGGCAAAGGCGATGGTTGCTGCAACGGCAACGCACTGCACCCCCAGCCGCGACACGTTGCCGTAAATCAATCCATCGGCACCAGCCGGATTGACCGCCTTTGACGAGAACACGCCGGTCAGCAACGCACCCACAATGCCCGCAACGCCGTGACAGGCAAATACGTCCAGGGTGTCATCGACGCGTGTCTTTGACCGGAACTGCAGGGCGAAATACGAACACGGCGCCGCCAGCAAACCAATAACGAGCGCCGAAAGCGGCGTCACAAATCCGGCAGCCGGCGTCATGGCAACCAGGCCCACCACGGCACCGGTTGCGGCACCAACGGCGGTTGCACGACCAGTCTTGAAAAACTCAAGCGCCATCCACGAAATAAGCGACGCAGACGCGGCCGAATGTGTGGTCACCAGCGCGTTCGCGGCAATGCCGTCGGCCGCCAGCGCCGATCCCGCATTAAAACCAAACCAGCCAAACCACAACAAGCCAACGCCGAGCAGGGCAAAGGGCACGTTGTGTGGAACAGTGGGGGTGCGGCCAAATTCGCGACGCGGTCCCAGCACCAACGCCAACACCACGGCCGTCGTGCCCGCACTGATGTGCACAACCGTACCGCCGGCGAAGTCCAGTGCACCCAGCGTGCGCAACCATCCACCGCTGCCCCATACCCAGTGCGCGAGCGGATCATACACCAGCGTGGTCCACAACAAACCGAACAACAGATACGCGACAAAACGCATGCGATCAATGACGGCACCCGAGAACAGTGCCACCGTGATTCCCGCGAACATTCCCTGAAAGGCGGCGAACAGCAGGTGTGGCAGCGCGGCCGCGTACGTGCTGTTGGCCGCGGCACCAACGCCGCTCATGCCGGCCCAGTCAAAACTGCCAATCCATGACGAACCGGGCCCGAACGCCAGACTGTACCCGAACAACACCCACTGCACCGTGACCAACGCGAGTGCGCCCAGGCTCATGAGCATGGACCCCCACTCGGAACAGGGCAAGTTTTACGTCCGGTAACTTTTCCGGACGTATGATCGCGGTAATCAACTTCATGAACGGTTCTCCACCCTGGTTGCGTGAACAGATAACGCGCAAAAAAATGCCCGGCCGTGCACCGCACATATCGAGGCTGCAGGAATGCCCTGTCGTGGTCGGCGACTGCGTGCGTACTACCCGAGCGCCACGGACAAACGATGCGGCAGGTCGAAAACGCGAACGCGCGGTGGGACGCCGCTACTGCGATTCACAGAGGGCGTGCGGCGCAAATGTTACTCGGAACGCCGCACTAATTGTAGCGCCGCCCCCGCCACTGGCGGGGACGCTGCGCGGAACTGATCGTGAGGCGAATGGCTGCAGGAATGTCGGCCAGCCACGACGTCCAGAATGCCAGTCCGCGCTTGCCGTAACTGCCGCGTATGGCATACACCAGCAATATGCGCACGCACCACAACAACGCGTTGGCGGTCACGAGCGCAGTAAGCCACCCGTTCGAAACGAGAACGTCAATATGCAGCGCGGTATGCAACCAGTCGGCCTGCGAACCGGCCGATGAAGCAGGCGAGAGTTCTACAGAGTGCAGCGCCGCCCATGTGCCAAACGTTTCCTCAGGTCCGATGGCCTGGTTCAGGGCGATCGTTGCCAACACCGGAACGGGCAACGCCATAGTGAGCCATACAAAGACTACATCATACCAGGTTCGCAGCGCGGTCGTGCTGTCCTTGAGGTCGAAGCTGCGCCCCCACTCACGCCACATTTCGCCGGCCGTGCGGTACGCCCGAACGGAAATAATCCGGCTGCCGTCGAGAAAGCCCACGCGTGCGCCATTCTGTGCGAGATGTCTCGCTAACGTCACGTCATCCGAAAAGGAATGTTGCGCAACGGCATACCCACCATTGGCCTCCAGCAATTCACGTCGCGCCATGAAACATTGACCATTGGCCAGCACCCGCTTGGGGGGAACGGACTTGGCGCCGGCCGCACCACAGCGATAAATGAGCGTCATCAACATGGCCGGCTGCAGCCAGCGTTCGGCCGAGCTCTGTCCAACAAAACGTGGACCGAACGAAGCGGCGTCATAGCCGCCAACCCGCATGGCGTGGACAATACCCGCCACCATACCGGGCGCCGGAATGGTGTCAGCATCAATGCCGAGCACCCAGGCACCGCGCGCTTGTCGCAATCCCGTTTCCAGCGCCCACACCTTGCCAATCCAGTCCTTGGGTCGGGGCGAGTCGCTCAAGAGCCGAATGCGCGGGTCGAGCGCACGGGCGGCCTCAATCAGTTCGCGCGTGCCGTCGGTCGAGTCGCTGTCGACAAAGAGAATTTCCGTAACGAGGTCGCCCTGCGCGCGAAGCCCTTGAAGACATGGCGCAATACGCGCGGCCTCGTTCAGGGTTGCCACTATGACCGAAACGGTTGTCGACGCGCCGCTGCGGGTGTCCGGTGCAACCGCGCGCATTCGGGTGCGCCCGGGCAGGAGGCGGAGGAGCAGGATCAGGAGCGCCACACCCTGCAGCACTGCGAGCACCGAAACAAACGTCGTCATGCAGGGTAGGTGGGTCGCGAAACAAGCCGACTGCAGCGTCTGCAGCGGAGGGGCGCGTTAACGAAAAATAAACGCTCAGTCACCCGCAACAGGTGCTTGCGGCAAAAACGTGCCGCGCATAGGATGATGGGGCGGGCTGGGTTCTGGCCTGCGTTCACGAATTCTTCGTGATCCCGGTGTTCCGCCCGATGTCCCACCCAACACAGAGGAGGTGATCCATTGTCACATGATAGTCCCTTTGCCGGTTCCGTGTGGGCAAGCGATTTCCTGAGCGTCGCCCGGTAGCAACACGGGATTCCGGTTCGGGCTTTTCGCCTGGAACCGGCACTGGACAAGGCGGCCGTTACAGCAATGCTGTGGCGGCCGCTGGTCTTTCCTACCCTGAACAATTTGGTCGCTGTGGCGTCTAACTTGACGTAGCCAGTAAAACGGAGCATTGTCGAGGCACCTCCAACATGTCTCGACCGCGCACCCCGTTTGTCGGGCACCACGCTGGTGCACCCGTTGCCTGAGGACAGTAGCTTGCTGCCGGCAACACAGATACTCTCTCACCTGAATGATCAACCACCCATGAACACGCCCAACAGCGCTCCACGTGCCTCGCGCAGTGTCTCACGTTTGCTGGTGCTGGCTGCGGCCCTCGCCGTGGGTCCCACCGTCGCGCAAGCCCAAGGCAGCGGAAAGTGGCTCGCGACAATCGCGCAGATTCCTACCGTGGGCGGAAGTGCCGACCTGACCATCGAACCACGCAACGACAAACAGTCTCGGGCCAAACTCAGCTTCCGGAACGGTGGCCGCGATCGCCGCATCGCGTGGGACATCGTGGCAGGCCGTTGCCGCGACGACGGTCTCGCAATCGCCGCGCAGGCAACGTTCACGCAGGTGCAAACGCAGATGGACGGCAGCGGCACGGCCTCGGCAAACATTCCAAAGCTCGAGTCCGGAAAGCTCTATTACGTTCGTGTGTTCGATCCGCAGTCGCCGGCTTCTGACGCGACCGCCTACGCCTGCGCGAACATCAGCGAAAAACCGTAGTCGTCCATCGCACTGACGCGCGAAACAAAAGGGGGCGGACCGATATACGGGTTCCGCCCCTTTTCCGTGCACCTTTTGAGAAACCTGTGGCTCGGTGCAGCCAACCGAGCCACAGGTTCGTGCCGAATTACGGAGCAGACCCCGGTAAGCCCACTCCACCAAACGTGTAAAACGGGAAGCCCAGCGTCAGCAATTCCCGTCCGGATACCGGCGCATGGAAGGGGGTGCCCGGAACAAGCTTGCCCCAGCCACGTGCATCGTACCAGGATACGTCTGCGGCCATGGGGAAGAGTTCGATCTTCTTCTCGTATTGAATGGCATCAAACAGTGTGCCGCATGTGCCATCGTCCTTTTTTGGTACACAGTCACGACCGGCCGGGATTCCGGCAGCGGTGGTTGGTTGCAGGCCGGCCGCTACGCGAGAGGGGTTAATGAGGGCTGCGGCTTCGGCCAGGCGCCCAAGCCGAAACAGCGCTTCGGCGCGAAGGAATTTCATTTCGTCCGTGCTCATGTAAATGATGAGCGTACGACTGCCGGAATCGGCCGAAACATTGAGGTAGCGAATGCTCCGGTACGACGATAACAGGTATGAACCGTTCTGGGCGCTGCTCATTGCCGAAGTTTGCCGCAAGAAGCGCGTGCCGGTTAGGGCATTCGTGGTCCCGTGAATGCGTCGATCGGGTGTGGTGATGATAAACGCAGCACGAGTGGCCAGCGGCTTGGCAATCCACGCCTGGTACTGGCCAGACGTATCGGCCGGTCCGAGGAAACGATTGCTGATTCGCACCGTCGTGTTATTGAACGAGTTCGTGATATAGGCCGATCCCGTGCTGGCCAGGGTCGGGTCAGCTTGCTGCGTAAAATCACGAGTGATCCCTGAATCGAGTCGGGCGAGCACCAGCGCCCAGTTCACCGCGGCACGGTCTGCCACGTTGCGTGCCGCGTACACTTCGGCGCGAATGATGTAACTCATGCAGATGCGAATGAGTTCATCACGGGTGATCAGGCGCGCCGCTAGGTTATTGATCCACAATGGCTGAAAGGTGAAGTCGGGAGTCGCTCGTGCGTCGGCAATGACCTCGCGGAGCTTGACGATTGCGTTGGCGACAATCTCCTTGTACGGCGTATACGTCTCGCCTCTGAATCCCTGTGGGGTATTGACGTCGGTGAGGAACGCCTGGTCAATATCCAGACCATGCTTGAGCTGCGCTACCGCAATGATAAACTTTGCGAAGATGAGGCGTGAGGGTGTGGCTGACCCATTGGGCGTTGCGGCATTGATGGTGCCGTATTTCAGATTGTTGCCAGTAATGCCCTGATACGCCTCGCGAGCCCCTGCAATGGCTTCGTACGGAACGTTATACACATTCCGCGTTACGCAATTCAGGTTGTCGCGATTGTTGATGGGAATACGCGGCTCTGTGGAATAGTCGATGTACGTGGTGCTTGTCGTAGTCTGATCATTGCCCCAAACGCTGAGCGGCAGCGTTGGACACGTACCCTGCACCACGGAACTGTACGCCTTCCATGCACCCACCATTGCCGCTTCCGCGTTTGCGGCATTGTTGAAGACGTTGGTGATGCCAAGGCTATTGGGATTATCGACCTGCAGGTCCAGACAGGCGCCCAGTGACGCAGCGCCGACAAGGGCCGACGCGGTGGCGATGGCTCGCCACCGTGACGCACGCTGTCTCACTCGCTTTGCAAGCTCTTTTTGCATGAATGTAGTGTTCATCAGAAGGTGAGGGTGACCACGCCCGACCACGTGCGCGTCATGGGATAAACGGCGTCGTCGAACCGGACCGTCGGTGAACCCGCCATGACGTTGAGACCGGTGTACTTCGTGAACGTGGTCAGGTTGCGGCCCACCAGATCGACCACGGCCCGGCTTACGCCCAGCTTTTTCAGGAATCCGAACTCCTTCGCATCAAACGTATAACCCAACAACGCTTCAGAGATGGTGAGGTGCGTGGCGCTCTCGACGAAGTTGGCCAGGTACAGGTTGTTCTGGTTCGCAACGGCGCCGTAATAGGCCACCGACTTCTTCAGCTCTTCCGGTCGTCCAAATTGATCGACGATTGGATGGTCGCCCGACGTATAGTAGGTCTGATTGCTGTTCGCATAGACGTTGCCGCCAAACTGCCCGGTAGTCTGCACGAAGAAGCGAAAGTTCTTGTAGCGGATGTTGTTGTTCCAGCCGTATTTCAAGCCCGGGTTGGAATCGCCAATTTTTCCGTACCAGAGCTGACCAGCCGAGTCGCGCTGGGCAATCGGGTGTCCCCAAGGGTACACGGACCCATCGACCGTCACTGTGGTGCCCCACAGGTTCTTTGCCACCCCGTCGCGCCAGGTGTTTCCGGGGCCAACGGCGACGACGAAGCCTTCATCATTCACATCAAACAGCGACAGCGAGTTTGCATGACGGGCCGGGAGATTTGCCTTGTCTGAAATAATGCGATTGCCCCACATGGCGCTCAAGCTGGAATTGTCGCACTTCCACTGCAGCCCGTCATCAAAACAGGTGCGACCGAATTTCTCGAGTGCTTGATTGGCCCGGTCCGCGACAATCAGCATGTTCCACGACAAGCCGCGCGGATTGGAAAGAATGGTGCCTTGCAGCGTCATTTCGACGATGTTGCCGGTCATGATGGCCGGATTGGTGGTCACCACTTGATAGCCGGAAATGGCGGGGGCCGGAATGTTTACGAACACGTCTTCGCTGCGATTCTGCACGAACACGACCGAGCCCGAAATTCGCCCTTTGAACGTCGCATCAAGCCCGAACTCCTGCTCGTTGGTGAAGGTGGGCGTGATGTTCACGTTGCCAAGCGTCGAACGACGAATGCCGCCAGCGCCATCGGAGGTCATGGCTTCGTACTGCGAGTTGAAGCCCGGGCTGACGCCCGTGACACCCCAGCTGTACCGAAGCTTGAACTGGTTCAGACTCTCGAACGGGAACCAGCTTTCTTCACTCATGACCCAGGCACCCGAGGCACGACCAAACGTATTCCAACGGTTGGCGCGGCCGAACAGCGAGTTGCCTTCGCGGCGCAACAAAAAGTCGCCAATGTACTTTTCGTTAAACGTCAAGCCCAGGTTCGTGATCGAACCAATCGTGCGGCGATCGGTAAATTCCTGCGTCGTATTCTTGGTGCGCGACTGCGACATGGCCTTGACGCCTTCCGTCGAAAAGTCGGTACCGGTGGTCGAGATAAAGGGGTTGCTCTCGCGCTGCACTTCGCCACGCTGCGCCAACCGCGCGGTCAGCCCTCCCAATGCCTTGGTAATGGTTCCCGTCGCAGTCAACAGATAACCGTCCGTGATGTCGTTCTGGATGTTCAATGAACCGGTGCTGAACCCGAGCGTGCCGTTGTTATTGGTCGGCGTGCCACGCGCCGTATACACCTCCTGCGCCAGGTCTCCGCGATCGTAGTTGGCATCGCCCGCGAGCGAAAGCCATGAAAACGGACGATAGTTACCGTTGACGTTAATAAGCGTACGAGCGCGGCGCGTGAAGTTATCCGTCACGAACTGGGCGTACAACGGATTCGTGGCGTTCGTGACCGAGTCTGGAACAATCAGGTACGGAAAGCCAAATTTCGGGAATGGATCGAGTGCACGAAGATTGATGTCCGTGTCAAACCGATAGAAGTTGTTGAACGTCGCGGCCGAGATCGGCGCGTCATTGATGCTACGCGTATGGCTGGCCGAAACACCAACATTCAACTTTTCGTTAATGCGCGAATCGACGTTGATGCGGAACGCCTGCCGCTTAAAGCCTTCGTTGTACTCGACAACGCCCGGCTGATTGTTGCGCGAATACGAGACAAGGTAGTTGGTGGAAGCGCTGTTGCCGGTTACCGTCAACTGCTGCGTGTTGAACTGACCGGGTTTGAAAAACTCCTTTCCATGATTGTAGGTCGGTGACGTGAACGGGGCATCCATAATCCCGAGCGGTTTCAGAACGCGCTGGGCGCGCGGCACAATACCTCCGGCCGCATTGAGCCAATTTCCCTGGGCGTCCTGCAAAAAAGCATGGTGCTGGTTCTTGTCCAGCGTGGTCTGGAACTGATCGCGACCATACTCGGTTCGCAATTGGAACTGCGTGGTGCCGAGCGCGAGGTTCTTGCCGCGGTTGGTGGTAATGGCAATGACGCCAGCCGCAGCACGCGATCCGTATAACGACGCAGCGGCGGCGCCTTTAATCACTTCGATACTCAGCACGTCCATGGCCTCGATATCCTGCGTGGTCACCTGCTGCGTCGAGTTCAGGAAAATGCCGTCAACCACAAACAAGGGGCTTGGCACGGCGCCATTCTGTGTGGCCCCGGAAATCGGTGTACGCACCACGATGTTGACGCCCGAGCCCGGTGCGCCGCTGGGTCGCGAGACCGCGACACCCGCAATCTTGCCCATCACCATGCCGGCCGCCGACGATGTCGTCGGAACGGGCAGCTCCTCCAGCCCGATTTTGTCAACGGTGATCGTGGCTTTCGCCATAGAGGTCTCCGTCATCGTACCGGAGACCGTCACCTGATCCAGGCGCATGGGGGTATCCGTCAGCTTGAACTCAAGCGTCGTCACGCTGTCCGCGCGGAGCCGCTGGTTTTCAAATCGCTGTGCCCCGTAACTGATGCGCTTGGCTTCGATTGTGTAAACGCCGACTGGGGCGCTCGCAATCGAAAACCGGCCGTCTGCTCCGGTGGTCGCGGTAATCGGCGTGCCCAGGATGAAAATATTCGCAGAAGCGATGGGCTGATTGGTGGCCGCGTCTCGCACGATGCCGGTCACGCGAGCGCGACGGCTCGGTTCGGTAGCCTGTGCGGATACGCTGGGCGCAATCGCCAGCGAGGCGCTGAACATGCCCACCGCTGCCAGAATGATCGTTGGCAGTGGGGCGCGTGCACGAGGGGGGGTGCGAAAGATCATGCGGGTTCCAGTACAGAGTGAGAACGGAAGATTGAACGGGCTTCGGTTCACGAGTCCTTCGGGGGGCGAGCCTAGTGTAACGCATTGGTCATTGGGCCGCCACACCTTTATTGGCGGTTTGTTCCGCAATTTCTGTTCCGGTTGCCTATGCGACGGGAGCATTTACCGAGATGGAAAGCGTGGGACCGCACGGTCCACCGCCCGTACCAGCATTTCCGCAAAATCCACCACACGGCGATAAAATGCGGGATCGATTTTGGCGACCTCGTCGCCCGCTTTGTGATAGTCCGCGTGATCTTCCACACCCAGATACAGGAACGGAATGCCCTTGCGGTGAAATGCACCATGATCAGAGCTGCCCGTCCAGTCGTAGTCGGGTTTGTCGCCCTTGGTATCATGACCGAACTGAATTTTGACCTTGGAGCCCGCAACCAGCGGCTCGACGACCGGACGCAAAAACGGGTTGTGCGACAATCCTGACACCCAAAGCGACCCGCCGTCCTGTCGGCCCACCATGTCGAGATTCACGTTGATGGCAATGCGCTCAAGCGGAACTGGCGGATTGGCCACAAATGCCTGCGCCCCACGCAAACCCGACTCTTCCGCATCGAAGAAGGCCAAAATCAAATCGCGCTCGAGCCCGGCCTTCTTGACCCGCTCCGCAATCGTCAACACCGCAATGCAGCCCGATGCATCGTCGTCCGCCCCATTGAAGACCTCGCCATTTCGCGTACCCAGGTGATCGTAGTGGGCACTAAGGACGATGGCCGGCAACGAGGAATTCCGGCCAGGAATGCGGGCAACGATATTGGCGCCCACCGTGTCCAACACGACAGGTCCGTCGTTGGGGCGCGCCCGCAGCTTGACGGGCTGTTCATATGTTGCCGCCATGGGCTGCACCCCCATGGCCTGCAGTTCACGAATCAGCCAGAGTCTGGCACGAACACCGCCGGGGGAGCCCGCCAAACGTCCCTCCATGGAGTCGGCGGACAGCGCGGCCAGACGGGCCATGAGTTTGCGGGTGTCGGCGTCGGTTACTGGAGCAAATGAAGCGGGCTGGACTGCTGCACCGACGGGTGCAGCAGGCGCCGCCGCCTGAGCGCAGGCCGCACGCACGGTGACAACACTCACAACGAGTGACGTCAAGCACATCACTGGGAACTGCCGCCAAAAGAGGCGCGACGCTGGTGGCATGGAGGCACGTAAAAGGAATCGGCGCTTCGGGGTAGAACAGTGCAGTTGCACCTGACGTCACTTTCGTCCCGCGCAGTTGCATCTTGACTGCCGCACTTTCACCTTTTCATCCCATGCCAATTTATACAACGCCCGCCACGACGCCGACTCGCTCGGCGTATGCCATTGCGCTGACACGCCGCAAACACGCCGATGGTCGGGCTTTTCTGTTTGCAATCACGATCGCTGTTTCAAGTGTGCTGCTCGTCGCGACACTGGCACCATCGGCCGTGCACGCACAGGGCGGCGGCGGGGGGGGCGGCGGCGGCGCGCCAGCTACCGCGCCCGCCGCGTCAACCAACATCAAGCGCCTGTTGGACAAAAGTGATCCGCTGGAATTTTTGCTGGACCGAAAAAAACCGTTGGAACTGACCAGGGCGGTTGAGGACTCGCTCAAGCTGTTGCGCAAGGAAATGCAGCGCATGCAGGAAGTGGTCTATAAAGACCTCGACAAAGCGTCGACCGTCAAGGAACAAGGGCAATTGCCCAGTCCCACGGTGGTCTTCAGCATGACCAAGGAGTCGGAGGAACGCGTGAAGGACATTCAGTCCGCCTATCGCGACCGTGCCCGCGCCCTGTTGTCCCCAGGACAAACGCAGCAAGCCGATTCGCTCGAAGTGATCTGGAAGCGCGGGCTGCCCCGCGCCGAACCACTGCCGGTCAAGCGCCCGCCGCCGCTCGACTAATCAGGGGGCCGGTGCAAAACCGGTGAGAATTCGCTCGACCGCACGCACGTCCGCGTCAATTTCGATGGGCCGATTGGCACCATGCGGCGGCGGTTCCGTTTCCTGATGAATGCGCGTGAGGATGCCCGGATCTTTCAGCACATGACCCGTGAGCACCGCGACGACCCGATGGTGCGCTTGCATGATCCCCGCGTGCACCAGCTGGCGAACACCTGCCACGCTTGCTGCTGACGCGGGTTCGCATCCGACACCCGACGCATCAATGGCCACCTTCGCGGCGAGAATTTCTTCATCGGTCGCGGATAACACCAGGCCGTTGTTTTCTTCGATGGCCTGACGGGCCCGGTCGTGTGACGCGGGATTGCCAATTTTGATGGCCGTAGCGACTGTGTGCGCCACCACCTTATACCGCGTGGCAAATCCTTCGCGAAAGCTGCGCGCAAACGGTGAAGCTCCGTCAGCCTGCACCGCCACGAGTCGCGGCAACCGGGAAATGAGCCCAAGCGCATGGGCTTCGCGCAACGCTTTCCCAAACGCGGACGTGTTTCCCAGATTGCCCGCCGGCAACACAATGAAATCGGGCGCCTCCCACGCCAGCTGCTGCAACAGCTCCAACATAATGGTCTTCTGTCCTTCCAGCCGGTACGGATTGATGGAGTTCAGGAGATAGACACCCAACTGCGTCGCGACACGTTGCACGAGGCGCAGACAATCGTCAAAGTCTCCGCGCACAATCAGTGTGCGCGCGCCATACGAGAGGGTTTGCATCATCTTGCCCAGGGCCACCTGCCCCGCCGGCACAAACACGAGCCCTGGAATGCCGGCCTGCGCGGCATACGCGGCAAGGGACGCCGACGTATTCCCGGTGGACGCACACGCGACGGCCGTCGCACCAATGCGCACGGCTTGTGTGACACCAACGGTCATGCCGCGATCTTTGAACGAGCCCGTGGGGTTGTGTCCTTCATGTTTGAGAAGCAACCCGTCGCACCCGGTATATCGCGCTAACGCCTCACGCGACAGTAACGGGGTATTGCCTTCGGGGTGACTGACAATTGCCGATCCGGCACCCGGCATGACCATGTTTTCGTATCGCCACACCCCCGATCCGAGGCCGAGTGTCTGCGCGCCAGGATCTCGCGCGAAATGTTGCTTGAGTGCCTGTCCGGTTAGTGCTTGCCCCGCGCTATCAGCCGGTGCCGGATTTCGAATCTCAAACAGTCCGCCACATGATTGGCACACGGGCTCTGCAGTCAGTTCGCTGTACGCCGACTGGCAACCCGGGCAGAACTGAATAGCCGATGTACCGACCGGACGAAACAACGAGTCTACTCCCTGCGCCATGTCGCTCCCTCAAAGTCGATAGTGGCCACCCGCGCGGTGCAGGCGACGCCAGACACTTCAAACGACCATCGCATCGCCTCGGCAACGCCAAGGGCGATGGCCTCGGACGCGCAGACCATGAAGGTGGTGGGCCCGCTTCCTGAAAAACTACCGCCCAACGCGCCGGCTTCGAGCGCGGCCTGTTTCGCCTGGTAAAACCCTGCGACAAGTGGCGCGCGCGCGGGCTCGGCGTAGTGATCGGTTAGTGCGCGGCCCAGCAGTTCGAGATCACCGGTAGCAAGCGCCGACACCTGCGCTGCGACGTTGGCGAGTTGGTCAATCAGCATCGCACGTGGTACAAACTGCGGCAGCACGGCGCGCGCGTCGGCGGTGCGCACGGCCACCTCCGGGTGCGCCAGCGCTATCCACAGCGGCACGTTCACCTGAATGCGCGTGACATCGGGCGGTGCAATGCTTCGCACACAACACACCCCCCCCAACAGCGACGGCGCCAGATTGTCGAGATGCCGACCGGCCACGGTGGCCTCGGCCACAAGCGCTGCGGACAACAGCGCCTGCGCATCGAGCGGATCTTTGCCGGCGTCGCTCACCAGCACATTGACCGCAACGGCAGCGGCAATGGCCGATGCCGCACTGCCACCCTGCCCTCCGGCAAGCGGCAAACCTTTGGTGACCGAAAGCGTCACTCCCCAATCGGACAGTCCGGTGCGCGCCAATACCTCGCGTGCCGCAATGGCCGACGTGTGCCGCGCAGGGTTGGTTGGTAAATGCGGATGCCCCGAGTCGGCGACCACAATGTGCGGCGTATTATTGAAGGCAACCCGTACTTCGTCGCCCGCACCCGTCAGGGCGCAGCCGAGTACATCGATGGCGGGACCGAAGTTCCCGATGGAGCCCGGTGCGTAGGCCACCACACTGTGCGCAATTTCGGCCATCAGGTGGTCGCCAGTTTCAGGATGTCGTTCAACACGCCGGCCGCGGTGACCGCCGGCCCGGCCCCCGGTCCTGTAATGACCAAGGGATTGTCTCGATACCGGTTCGTGGTAAAAACAATCTGATTGTCGGTACCGCGAAGGCTGGCCAACGGATGCGTGTTCGCGACCGATTGCAAACCGACGCGCACACTGCGTGGGGTTACTGACAACACATATCGCAACACCTTGTGTGCAGCCTGCGCCGTGGCTTGCCGCGCTTTCCACTCTGCGTCAAACGATTCGAGCGACGACAGATATGTGGCCAGTGGCATGCGTTGCGCGTTGGCCGGAACCAGCGACGACACCGCGACATCGCGCAGTTCGCCGCGAAACCCGAGCATCCGTGCGAGTATTAACGCCTTGCGTGCAACGTCCATTCCCGACAGGTCGTCGCGCGGATCGGGTTCGGTGTAGCCCTTCTCCATCGCACGTCTGAGCGCCACACTGAATGCGACACCGCGTCCAATTTCCGTCAGCAGAAACCCCAGCGTGCCGGACGTGCATCCCTCAATGCGCACCACCCGATCGCCCGACTCGACGAGTTTTGCATAGGTGTCCATGACCGGCAGCCCGGCACCGACGGTGGCTTCCTGGCGCAATCGAACGCGATGTTCGGCGATGGAAGCGCGCAGTGTTTCGACGCGTGCGCGTGAGTCGGTGAGGGGACGCTTGTTGGCCAGCACGATGTCCATACCACCGGCCACGCCTTTCCGCAGCGCGTTCAGTGTTTCATCAGCGGTCAGGTCAATGAGAATGGGCCGTGACAACGCGTGCGCAGCCATCGCGGCAACGGCCGCCTCTGCCTTTGCCGCCGTTCCACCTGTAACCGTGGCCAGTGAAACCCCTTGTGTTTTGGCGGCCGCCAGGGACTGCAACGTCCGCGCTGACAACCCGGCCGCGTCGAACACGTAGCCGCTTCGGTCAATCAACCCCACGACATTGATTTTCGACTTGGCTTTGGCGCGGGGCAACATGCGTGTCAGTTCACGCCCGATTTGCCCGAAACCCAGAATCACAATATCCACGCTGCGATCGTTCGCAACACCACCGCCGCCAATTTTGTCCAGTTGAAATTCGGCGTGAATGGCTCGCACGGACTGCTGCGCTTCACTTTCGGACACCACAATGGAGATGTTGAGTTCAGACGAGCCCTGCGCGATGGCCACCACATTCACCCGGGCGGTGGCCAACGCCTGAAACACCCGCGCCGCGATGCCGGGCGCACCAGCCATGCCCAGCCCAACAACGGCAATCATGCTCACGCCCGCCTGCACTTCGACGCCGTCGATTTCGCGCCGCGCCATCTCTCTGGCGAACGCTTCATTCAGCGCCGAGCGCGCGCGGGTCGCACTCGCGGCCGGCACGCACAGGCAAATAGAGTGCTCGGACGACGCCTGCGAGATGAGCGCGACAGAAATATTGGCCTGATGTAGTGCAGCGAACGTGCGCGCCGCGATACCCGGCACGCCCAGCATCCCGTTCCCGGTGACGGTCACCAGTGCTTGCGCGGGCACCATCGAAATGGCTTTCACCGGATATCGCGAGAGCGTGCGACGGGTCGAGATTTCAGTGCCCTGGCTGTCCGGATTCCCGAACGGCCGGACGAAGACGGGCAGCGAACGTCGCGCCAGCGGAATAAGGGCGCGCGGATGCAGGACCTTTGCGCCGTAGTACGCCAACTCCGCGGCTTCCCGGACGTTGAGTTGCGGAATGACGCGGGCTGTCACAACCACGCGCGGGTCGGTGGTTAGCAGCCCCGGCACGTCCTTCCACAGCGAGACACTGGCCGCGCCCAACGAGCGGCCTAGAATGGTAGCGGTCAAGTCGCTCCCGCCCCGGCCCAGCGTGGCGACGGTACTCATGGACGTGCCGCCAATAAATCCGGGAACAACTGGCAGCACCCCTTTGGACAACAACGGACGCAGTCGCGCCCGAGCCAGTTTGTCGGTGGCGACCAGATCGGGAAAAGCGCCACCATGTACGCCGTCCGTAACAATCACCTCGGTGCCGTCTACGTACTGAGCACGGGTACCGCTGGCCAGCAGGCCATTCGCCACTATTAAAGCCGACAGCCGCTCGCCGCGCGCGACGATCAGGTCGCTGGTTCGCGGGGTGAGTTCGCGCAGGCTGGCCACCCCGTCCAGCAATAGCCCGAGTTCGGTAAACGACTGATCAATCTGCGCCAGCGTGGCCGAACGTTCTTTGGCGCCCTTCAGGACCTTTTGCACGACCTCCCGATGCCGCGTGCGCAATTGGTCCAGTGCGTCACTGTCTGTCAGTCGCTGCCCCTGCAGCGCGAAATTCGCCAGTGCGAGCAACCCATCAGTTACGCCGGCCAGCGCCGATACTACGATGACCGCCGGCGGAGTGCGCGAGGCAATAATGTCCAGGGCATGGCGGACCGCGTTTGCATCGGCCAGGGACGCGCCGCCAAACTTGTGAACTTCCGGAGCTCGCGAACGTTTTGCCATGCCGGCTGCACCTTGAGATTATGTTGCGGCGGGCCCTGAGAGGCCATCCACGGGCTCTGTTCCACCGGCCCACAGCTATCCTAACGTCTGATCGCCCATGACTGCACCTGCTGGATCCACTGGTTCTCCACCGCCACCGACGCCTGGCCATTCACCAACGCCGGCGTCCAGTCTTCGGATCACTGCGCTGCCGCCGCGCCTGGAAGGGCTGCAACGGTTGGCGATGAATCTGGCCTGGAGCTGGAACCGCGAGGCCCGCACGCTGTTTCGCGACATCGACGAACCCCTGTGGCAGAAACTGCGCCACAACCCGCTGCTGCTGTTGCAACTGGTCGCTCGCTCGCGATTGGCGGAACTGGCAACCGACGCCTCGTTTCTCGCGCGGTACGACCGCGCGCTGGTCTGGCTGGACGCCGAAAAATCGTCGCAGCACACATGGTACACGCGGAACTTTCCCGATTTGCAGGGCCAACCCATTGCGTATTTCTGTGCGGAGTTTGGCATCCATAACTCGGTGCCCATTTACTCGGGTGGCCTTGGCGTGCTGGCCGGTGATCACCTCAAAACCGCGTCCGATCTCGGCGTTCCTCTTGTCGCCGTTGGATTGTTGTATCGCAATGGTTATTTCGACCAGCACATTCGCGCGGACGGGTGGCAGGAAGACTCGGACAATCGTTTTGAGCTGAGTTCAACTCCCATGACCCCGGTGCCGGGTGTGAAAGGCGCGCGGCATCTGGTCACAGTGCCGACGTTTGGCCGCGATGTGCATATTCGCGTGTGGCGCATGGACGTTGGCCGCGTGCCGGTGTATCTGCTCGATTCCGATATTGAGGAAAATCACCCGGACGATCGTCCGCTGCTTAGCAAACTGTATGCGGGTGGCCCTGCGCTGCGCTTGCGTCAGGAATGGCTGCTGGGTGTTGGCGGCGTGCGCGCACTGCGCGCTTTGGGCATTGCTCCCGCCGCGTGGCACGCCAATGAAGGCCATGCGGCGTTCATGATGGTGGAACGCGTGCGCGAATTATGCCTGAGCGGCCTGGCGTACGCCGACGCCGTCAAGGAAGTGCGGAATCACAGCGTCTTCACGACGCACACGCCGGTTCCGGCGGGCCACGACATGTTCAGCAATGAGCAGGTGGTACAGTGTACGGGCACGGTGTGGGAGGACATGGGCATTGATGCGAAGGCGTTTGTTCGCATTGGTTATCACCCCAGCACCGGCCCCGATCAGTATCACATGACGGCCGCCTCCATTCGTCTGGCGCGGCGCGTGAATGCCGTCTCGCGTCGACATGGTGTGGTGTCGCGGACGTTGTGCGCACCGTTGTGGAGCGCGCGTGCGGTTGAAGAGGTGCCAATTAGCCATGTCACGAATGGCGTACATCTCGCCACGTGGATGGCGAATCCCATCATGCAGTTGCTGGACCGTACCATTGGCACAGGGTGGGGCGCCAGCGGGGACAGCGCCCTGTGGGAACAGGTGCTCACCATGGATGACGATGCGCTGTGGGGCGCGCATCTGAAGCTCAAGCACACGCTCATGCGCCTGATTCGCGAGGAAGCGCGTCGCGGTTTCACGCAGCGGACCATGGATGCCTCGCAAATTGTCGGAGCCGGCACCCTGCTCGACCCGCACGTCCTCACTATTGGATTCGCGCGCAGATTCGCGACCTACAAACGCGCCAATCTCCTGTTCCGCGATCCGGAGCGGTTGCGACGGCTCGTGACACGGGCGGGTCGGCCGGTGCAATTCATTTTTGCCGGCAAAGCGCATCCCGCCGACAATCCGGGCAAGAGCGTCTTGCAGAACGTGTACCAGTACACCCGCGACGATCGGTTCGAAGGTCGCATTGCCTTTGTCGAGGATTACGGCATGCACCTTGCACACTTGCTGGTGCAAGGGGTGGACGTGTGGATGAATATGCCGCGCGTCCCTCTCGAGGCGTCGGGCACCAGCGGCATGAAGGCCGCGCTGAACGGCGTTCCGCAGCTCTCCACCATTGACGGATGGTGGGAAGAGGGCTTCGAAGGCAACAACGGCTGGGCCATTGCGCCCGAGATTGATGACGATAGCGGCGACCGCACGGTCGAAGCGTTATACGATTTGCTCGAGAACGACCTGGTCCCGCGGTACTACGAACGGAGCGCCGCCGACATACCCGTGGCGTGGCTCACCACCATGAAACATGCCATTCGTGTGGCCGGTCAGCACTTCACGGCGCGCCGCATGGTCGAACAATACGCTCGCGGATTCTACGCGCCGTCAATTCTTGGCGACGCGCTTCCCGACGACCCACCGCTTTCCTGAGATCCGAGAGCGATTCATGACGCCACCAGCCGAGCTCACGCCGCACGCCGGGTTGCCCGCGATCCAGGCACCAACAGACGGCTCGTATACCATCGTGCATCTGACGGCGGAATACAGTCCGTTTGCGCGCATCGGCGGATTGGCCGAAGCCGTCATGGGCCTCGCCAATTTTCAGGTGAAAGCAGGAGCCACGGTGGTGGTGTTTGTGCCCCTGTACCGATCCGTGCGCGATCACGCCCCCGATCTGGCACCGCTGGGCCGACCTATTCACATCGAACTGGGATTTCGCGGACAGGAGGTGCGGTTCTTCCGCGAAGTGCATGCGCCGCCTGGACCGAAAGTCGTGTTTGTCGACATGCCGGAATATTTCAACCGGCATGGGTTGTATGGGGAAAATGGACAAGACTACGCGGATAATGCGCGACGCTTTGCGCTGTTCTCGCGTGCAGTGCTGGATGGAATTCCACGGTTGATTGCGGGCAAGACGCTCATTCATGCGCACGACTGGCATACCGCGCTCGCGCTGATGTACCTGCGCACCTATGGCGACCTGCGCGAGCGCTACGCCGGCACGCCCACCGTGCTGTCCGTGCACAACGCCGGATATCAGGGCCACTTCCCCGAGTCCGTGATGGGAGACATCGGGTTACCGCCGGAAGTCTACAATTTCCGGCAAGCGGAATGGTACGGCCGAGTCAATTTCCTGAAGACCGGGCTGGCCTTTGCCGACCAGGTGGTGACGGTCAGCCCGACGCATGCGCGCGAACTGCGCACACCCGGCGGTGGGTTCGGGTTGCACGACATGTTCAACTGGTTGGGGCGCCGCTTTCACGGCATTACCAACGGCATCGATCAACAGGTGTGGGATCCGGCCACGGACGATCAACTCACCGCGAACTACTCGCGCGAAGACACGTCGGACAAGGTGAAATGCAAGGCCGCACTGCAACGCTCGTTTGGCCTGCCGCAACGCCGTCGCACCCCGATGTTTGGTTTGACCGGTCGGATGGTCACGCAGAAGGGCATCGACCTCATTCTCAATTCGCGTATGGTGTGGAACCTCGATGCCCATTTCGTGTTCCTCGGCGCGGGCGAACCCAAGTATGAAAAGGCGCTAACAGCACTGGCCGCCGCCCGACCGCAGCACATCGGCGTGCAACTCGACTTCACCGATCGCCTCGAACATCGTCTCATGGCGGGCGCGGATATTTTTCTGATGCCCTCGCAGTACGAGCCCTGTGGCCTGACACAAATGCGCGCGCAGCGGTACGGCGCGTTACCCGTGGCGCGACGCGTTGGGGGCATTGCCGACACCGTGGAAGATGATGTGACCGGTTTCCTCTTCGATGAATTCCAGCCGGCCGCACTCGATCGGGCCATGTCGCGCGCACTGGCGCGCTGGTCAGAGCGCGATGAGTGGGCGCCGCGTATGTACGAAGCCATGGGACGCGATTTCGGATGGGAAGTTTCTGCGAACCGGTATGCCGAGGTGTATCGGCGCGCAGTGGACGTCGCGAGACAGGGCCGTTAGCCGGCATGGGTGTGTGATGGCCGTCACGCAGTCCGTCATTGTGCACGCGCATTGTTATCAGCCCCCGCGCGAAGACCCGTGGTTGGAAGTGGTGCAGAACGAGCCCTCGGCGGCGCCAGATCACGACTGGAACGTCCGAATCAATCGCGAGTGTTATGAGCGCCTCGGCGGGGTCGAACTTCGCGCACGCGACACGCGGGCCCTTGCTCGCGATCCGGACGCTCGCTCGGGACTTTCACGCATCGTCAACCTGTATGCGTGGTGTTCGTTCGATGCGGGGGCCACCCTCTGCGAATGGCTGCAGCGCGAGGCGCCTGGCACGTTGCATGCCATGATCGAGGGCGACCGCGCCAGCGTGAAACGGTTGGGACACGGAAATGCCATTGCCGCTCCGTATCACCATGTCATTCTGCCACTCGCGTCGCGACGCGACAAAATTACGGAAGTGCGCTGGGGATTGGCCGACTTTCGCCGGCGCTTTGGACGGGACGCGCAAGGCATGTGGTTGCCAGAGTGCGCGGTGGATGAAGACACCCTGCAGGTGTTGGCTGAGGAAGGCGTGCAATTCACCATTCTCGCACCGTATCAGCTTCGCGGCGCCAGCGGTGACGGAATGCCGGTGCTGTGGAAGGGGGCCCGCGGCCACTCCCTTTCCATCTTGCCGTATGAGGGCAATCTGGCGGGCGAAGTGGCGTTCGGAAATTTGCTGCAGCACTCCCGCGCACTGGCAGACCGACTTTCACCACGCCATGACGGCGACGCGCCATCGTGCACCACCTTGGCCACCGATGGCGAAACGTTTGGGCACCACCACAAAGGGGGCGACGTCGCGCTGGCAGAAGCGTTGCTGCATGTTGCGGGGCGCGCCGCTCGGCAGGTCACCAACGCGGCCGCACTGCTGGCCGCACATCCGCCGGGTACGGTGGTCTCGTTGGTATCGCCGTCCGCGTGGAGCTGTGCGCACGGGGTCGAGCGTTGGCGAAGCGACTGCGGCTGTCGCCTCGACTCCAATGCGCACACTTCGCAGCGTTGGCGGCGGCCCCTGCGTGAAGCCATGGATTGGTTGTCGCACACCCTGCATGACGTGTACGAGCATGAGGCGCACACGTTGTTTCGCCACGACTTGTGGGCCGTTCGCAATGAGTACGGAACGGTTGTCGCGCAAGACGGCGATGTATTGACAACGTTTGTGCGCGGTGCGCTGCGCCATCCCGGCCACCCGGCCAACGAGCAGCGCGCCCGTGAACTGCTGGAGATGGAGCGCGCGTTGCTGCGCACGTTCACCTCCTGCGCATGGTTCTTCGATGACGTCGCTCGCATTGAAACGCGCCAGGTGTTGCGGTACGCCGCCCGGGCGTTGGAGCTATCGGGGCAGGCAGCCAAGTGGCAGGCGGAATGGTTGTCCATACTGGCGCAGGCCGAGAGCAACGTGCGCGAGTCGGGTACCGCCGCCGACCTGTACTTGCGAGAGGCCGTGCCCAATATGGATGTCGCCGTTCCTGTTGCCGCTGCCGCGGGGGCGCTGAGGCAGCAGGGGACGGGGGTATCGCAGATTGCGAGTTACGACATCACGTTTGAAGCGGGCGGCGATGAAGGCGCAATAATCGTGTGTACCCGACATCGTCGCTCGGGTATGCACGCGCGGCACAGGGTGCGGTTTGATGGTGAGCTGCATACCACCTTATTCACTGTCTCAAATCTTGACCAACCGGCACAGAGTGCGGTCACAGTTACGGTTGCCGATTTGCCGGAGAACGAGGCGCGGCAGTTGCTGCGGTTGTGGGCGGAGGCAGTGTAAGTCGACGGCGAGCGTTGTTTCCCAAGAAAGTGCCGTCGTGTCGTATGTATCACCGTCATTGCACACGATGCGGAGCACTGCGTTGGTGAATTAACCCGTGCAGTGTCCGCCGTTCGTCAGCCGTTCATCCCATCCGCACTCACGCGCATCGTGGCATAAGGACGGCTCCGTATTTCACCGGATACCAATGGGGTGCGTTGCCAACACGACTGGTCAGGGCACCGACTGACCGCGCGCACCCGTCCCGTAGGTGTTCGGAGCCGCCATCGTGCCTGGCGACTTGGAAACCAGTGGGTTGGACACCGAGTCAAGCGGCGGCCCAAGAATTGGTTCGGTTACCCCTTCTGCCGTTTCCCGAATGAGCTGGTCAACCACTGCGCGCAAATCACCCGTGCGCGCATAGGTGGCTAACTGTCGCTGCGCACTGCTGCCCCCTTCAAGAATCGTGAACGCGTATTCCACTTCCTGGCGCGTGCCCAACTCATCCAACACGTCATCCAGAAACCACTGCACCAACTCGCGTATCAATACGGGCGCTGGTGACTCGGCTTTTTTGCCAAAATCAATAAGGTTGCCGCCCAATCCATACCGAACGGCACGCCACTTGTTCTCCTCAATGAGATCGCTGGCATACACCCGGAACGTGAGGTTGTCGCGCCGCAACTTCCACATCTTGGCGACCACTGCCTGCAGAATGGCTGCGACACAAATGGCTTCATCCACACGCGTGTTCACATCACAAATGCGAAACTCCAGCGTTGGATACCGATAGTGCGGGCGCACATCCCACCAGATTTTTGAGCCGTCCGGAATACTTTTGGTGCGCACCAGGGTGTCCACGAGGTCGGTGTAGTCGCTCCACCCCTGCAGAATACGTGGCACGCCCGTGCGCGGAAAATTCTTGAAGACAATGCTGCGATACGAATGCAAACCGGTGTTGCGCCCAAACCAGAACGGCGAGCTGGTGGACAGCGCCAGAATGTGCGGCAACACATACCGCGCGGCGTTCAGACAATCGATGCGAAACTCGGGGTCTTCAATACCGACGTGAACGTGCGTCCCGAAAATCAGCAACCGATGCGCCAGGTCCTGCAGTTCTGCCTTGACGCCCAGATACCGCTCCTTCGGCGTCATTTCCTGATTCATCCAATTCGAGAACGGATGCGTGCCGGCGGCCGCGATTGTCAATCCGTGCTGTCCGGCCGCCTGAATGACCAGTTTCCGCAAATTCGTCAGGTCTTTTCGCAAGTCGGCAATGTTCGCGCACGGCTGCGTGCCAATCTCCACCTGACACTGATGCAACTCCGCCTTCACCTCGGCGAGGATAGCGAGATCACTCGTAACGAGCGCATCGAAGCCAGGCGTCAGGTCACGCGTGACCGGATCGATAATCTGGTATTCTTCTTCTATGCCAACCGTTAGTGACGGAGCCTGCATGGACGCCTCCGGGCCGCGTGGGCCCTACACGTTGGACTGCCGGACAATTCTGGCACGAATACGCTCTGCTTTGTTCCCAACCCCTTGCACAGCGACCACGGCCGGATCGCTGTACTGGAGATTGGTTGACTACCGCGCGTCGCTGCGGGTGGACCCGTGTTGCGCCGCCCACTCACGGGCCGCGCGAATGAATCCGCCAAACAACTGCCCTGCATGATGCTCCGCGACTTCAAACACTTCGGGATGCCACTGCACGCCTACGAGAAATGCAGCGCCCTGCCCTTCGACCGCCTCTATAAGGCCGTCGTCTGACACGGCCGAGGCCACCAAGGCGCTGCCCAACCGCTTGATGCCCTGATGATGCATTGAATTCACCTGCACGCGCGGTTCGTCAAGCATCAGTTGCAAACGCGAACCACTTTTCAAATCGACTGCGTGCGCGAGGTAGTCGCGTTCAAACCCCGTGGTGGGAAAGAAGTCATGTTTGGCGAACGCGGGATTCTGGGATGGCAAGTCCTGCCACAGCGAGCCGCCGCTGGCCACGTTGATGACCTGCAAACCCCGGCAAAGGCCGAGTACCGGTTTGCCGTCTTCGATAGCCCACTTGGTCAACTGCAGTTCTACTGTGTCGCGCGCGGGATCGAGATTGCCACACTCCTTGCGCACCTCTTCGCCATACTGGCGCGGATCCATGTCCACGCCCCCGGGAATCAGCAATCCGTCCAGGCGCAGGTACAATTCGCGCAAGGTTTCCAGGTCGTCGTCCAGCAACGGGATCATCCACGGAATCGCGCCCGCTTGAGCAGCGGCCAGAAAGTACCGTTGGTTCATCACCCAGGACGCGGGCAGTCCCGTCGGAATACCGTCAATGGAGTGCAACGTTTGCGTAGTCAGCCCGATAACCGGACGGGGTAAAGACATCAGCGTTCCTCCACCAGAAAAGTTGGCACGTTCGAGCCACCGCCTGCCGTCACGTTCAGTAGCGGGTCGGTCGCAATCCGTGTCAGGCACCCCGCCATGACGCTCCCATCAAACAGGAACGGCGCGGTGTCGAGCATGCGTTCCCCAAAGTGCACCCGGTCGCCCTCCCAGGCTGGCCAGATTTCACTGGGTACCACTACACGCTCTTGCACAATGTGGGGCGCGGCCAATGCCACCTTGATGGCGTCGGCCCACTGCGTGTCGTCGACGGTCCAACCAAGCACAATGCCCTTGCCCCCGTACTCGTCGTTGGGCTTGAGCACGAGGCGTTCACGATTGGCGGCGGTCCACTCCACCAAGTCGATGTCCTGATGGCCGTGTTTCGTCGTGCGCTCGGTCAGTACGCGTGTCCACGGGACGTGCGCGGCCACCGCCGCCTGCTCGACCGGCGAGAGCAAGTCCTGGTTCGCTTCATCACTCACCAAGGCCAGCGACGCTTTTTTGTGGAGCACCTTGCAGCGAAACGGATTGACCATACACACCGCGCCGTCACGCACGGCGCGCACCACCGGTGAGGACAACCCACTGCGCTCGACCAATTCGTCAATCAGCACGCGCTTATAAATGAGCGTGACTTTGCGGCCGCCTACCCACAAGGTGCCGTCCTTGTACTCGGCATCCCGCGGATCGCCAATAAATGCGGGAATGCCGCGCGCTTCAAATTCTTTTTCGAACAGGACGAATTCGCTGCGCGTGGGGACCTCGGCCCAGTCAAGGATGCACACCTCGGGCATGTCCCGCACACCGCGCCAGCTATGATACGCCGACAGGAGGGCGTGAATGATGCTGGGTGCGGCAGGAATGGGCTGCACCACATGCGCGCGCGAAAACTCGTGCATGACCGGCAACGCCAGCATCACGCGAGACAGGGCGTCATTATACGCACCACCGGCCGGCGTTTCCGCGTTGAATTCGGTGAACTTCAACCCGCCTTCGCCCGGCGCATAAAACGCGTCCAGGCGGGACGTGGGGCTGGCAATGGCAAAACCAGGATCGGCGTGCACGAGTTGCTCTTCCCAGTCCTGCAAACCAAACTGTGCGCGCAACAAGGGGCGCTGCATAGCCGCCACGCGCAATTTCTCGAACGCGCGGGCCACGTGCAGACAGCCGCGCGCAATGTGTTGGTACTGTTCCAGGGTGAGAAAGCGAGGACGCAACACTCCGCACAATGGACGATCGCCGAAGAACAGGTTGTCACGACGCAGCATGTCCACCAGCGTTTCCTGCGAGGCGGCGGCCAGGTCGTTGTTGGTCAGCAGGGCGTGATAGTGTTCCAACGGTGCGGCCGGAGACGAGGGCGCGCGAAGGCGGTCTGCCTCTCCCGCCGATGGGGTCGTGCTCATGCGCTACCGCTCGGCAAACGTGGCGCCGACCGGAGAGATCGGACGCGGGGCCAGCGCCATCTTGATCGCCATGTCCGCCATGTGTTCGACCACCCATTCGAAGTAGCTGGGCGTCAGCGAATAGATGTCCATGTCCGGGGCCGGATTCATGAAATCAATGGCGTACGGAATGCCATCTTTCACGGCAAACTCCACCGTGTTCATGTCGTAGCCCAGCGCGTGGCACAGCGTCAGCGCATCTTTTACACAGCGATCGCGAATGTCGTCGGACAGGTAGTCCGGATCGGGAATGTATTTTTTCTGTCCCGGATCGTACGGCATGGGCAACACATGCTCGCGACCCAAGACCATACAGCGCACATACTGGTCCCACTTGACGAATTCCTGCGCAATCATGGTGAGCGTGCCGCTGTTGTTGTAGTGGGCCAGCAGGTCGTCCATTGACTGGCACACGTACACGTCTCGCCAACCACCGCCGTGCGCGTCTTTCAGAATGCAGGGAAACCCAATGTGATCGGCCACGCCCTTCCAATCCATTGGGTATGCCAGGTTGCGCAACGACTCACTGTGCGAGATGCCCGGGATGTAATCCTTGTTGGGCAGCAACACGGTTTTGGGATGCGCCACACCGTGCTGAATGGCCAGCGTCGCGTCGTAAAACTTGTCATCCGCACTCCACATGAAGGGATTGTTGATAACCGTGACCCCCATCCGCGTGGCGTGTTTCAGGAACGCGCGATAAAAACCCACTTCGTGCGAAATGCGATCGATGATCAGCGTGTACGGAATGGGCTGCGCCATTCGTGTGGCATCCAGCTTGATGAAGTCTGCCGTCACGCCGCTGTTCTTGCGGGCGACCGCCTCCATGAATGCGGGCGGAAACGACCATTCGCGTCCGACCAGCAGGCCAATCCGGGGTTCGATCACCATCAGCGCTCCACAGTGTTGGGTTGATAGACGGAGAATGTCCTAAGGCGAGCAGCGGCGCCACCGGGACTCCGGCGTAATTCGCCCTTAAGATTGGACCCTGTCAGTAGCGCTCTCAGAATGGGAGCATAAATATCAGGAAGCGTGGCGACGTCGCTAAGGCTGCAACCCCCTCTAAGACTTTGTGGAGCAATGCACATGCTGACCCGTAAACTTGCACGCCGTGCCTCCCTCGGAGCCGCAGTTCTGGCTTCGGCATTCGGTATCCAGTCTGCTGGCGCCCAGAGCCTCGCTGGCAAATGGGAAGGCAGCATTTTCGCCCAGGGCACGGCAATCCCGGTCGTCATTACCTTTGATAGCACCGCCGCCGGCTGGAGCGGCTCGTTCCTGGTCGCGCAACTCAATCCCAATGCGATCAGCATGGCGGTCACGGTCAAGATGGACACCGTCTCCATGCAACTGCCGGAGGAGGGCATGAACGCCTTCCTGCAAGGCATCCTGGGCGCAGACAAGAAGACGCTGAACGGGATGCTCGCAGTTCAGGGGGACAACAGTGGAAGCTTTCAGGTGACAAAGGCTGCGGCTGCCGCCAAGTCGCCGGTGAACCCGGGCGCGAAACACTAACCCTCACCCGCATGCCGTAGATCATGGGTGCCGGACCGGCCTCCTGAAAGTCGGTCCCATCAAACGGGATGTCATTTGTATCGCGGGCTCGACCATGGCTAACGGCCGGACTCGAGCCCGCTTTTTGTGCCTCAGACGGTGTAGAAAGTTACAGCGAAGTCAGATTTGTGACATGATCTGATGTTGATAACTTTCGGCCGGCCCCCTCGTGTCACAATGTCGTAACACGGCACCTTATCCACAGACCAGTCGGTCCGAGGTGAAACCCCCGCAATGAGTTACGTGTTTTTCCACATGATGTGAACATTGTATCAACAATACTGTCAATAACTTAGCTCACTTGATCGTATTGCGTGGGCAACGAGATCGTCATAACATGACCGCCCGCTGACACCCTGCTTTTGTTTGCAGAAGCGCTGACGACTCTTCCCAAAACGCATATGCGATTTTTGCCCTGCCTCCGGCCGACGGACAATCTGGAAATAGCACCGCTCACAGATATGTCTATCCACATGGGCGCCATGGCTGACAGTGTGCACGCCTTCTGGGGCGGCGACGACGCCTATTACGTCTGCGCGGTCGATCAGGCGGGGGCCGAAGCGTGGTATCGCATTCAGGCAGAAGCGACGAACGAACTGGCGGCCACCGAAACGGAAGCCGCCGAATTGAGCGCGCAGCTTGCGTCAATTCTGCCGTTGGCCACGGGTTGTGCCACGTTCCCGGTTGGCAGTTCAGGCCGGACGGTCTATCGCGTCTGGCGTACGCGTTCGGCCGACAGTCAGGGCCAGGGCCGGACTAAAATCCGGGCAGTTCGAGCTGGGCGGTCACGCCGCCTGCCAGCGTAGTGCCAGCAGCCTGCAACCAAGCCAGCAACAGGTCGTGCCCATGATCACCCGCCATCGCGGAACGCGCCGCACTGAGGTGCAGCTTGAACTCGGCGGAGACGTCGGGAAGCGTGCGACGGAGTACCGCCACCGTGAGGAGCTCCGTGGCGTCGGCCAGGTGACGGATCGAAAACTCGGACATGCGGGCGCGAAGCGCGGCCGCGTTGAGCACCGCCGCATCGGCGGGGGGCTCGTGCACAGCGCGACGCTCGCGGAATGCGGCGAGGCGGCTACGAGTGGCGGCGAGTGGCTGGCTCACAATGCTGGCGTCCCGGCCGAGCTTCGATCCGGCTGGGGCGACCCAGTGCGAGGCCATTGGAGCGCCCAGGAGACCGAGCCACGCCAGCCACAGGGTACCACGGGAATATGGCTCCCACGGCTGGGACTCAAGCTCCTGCGCATATCGACGGACAGTCTCAGCCAGGCCGGTCCGCTGATTCCACCAGACCAGAAACGCGTCGGATTGTCCGGCCACCGCCGCCTGGGCGCCGAGTCGAAGAGTCCAGCGAACGGTCGCTTCGGTGTCGTCGACCGGAATACGCAGGGAAGCCGAACAGCGGAAGGCACGCGCGGCGCCCAGCGCCAGAACGGCCTGCGCCAGGTCCCGGCCCGATGCGGCGGGATTGAGCGCGGCGTCGAGCTGGCCGAGGGCCGCCAGTTCATAAGCAGTCCCCAGCAGCGCCAGACTGTCGGAAATGGGCTCACCCAGCCCGTCACCCGGCGCCAACGCAGCCACTTCCGCGCGCTCGACGAGCAGGGCGCGTCGGTCAGTGGCGACCGCAGCAACCGCCCAGTGCTCATCAAGCGTACTCTTGGCCAAGGCCGCGAACTCACGTTGAGCTCGCTCCCGGACAGCCAGAGGCGTCAGCACATGCATCCCGCCGTCTCCACACGAGGAAACTGCTGACCTGCAGAACCCGCTTTTGGGGATCGCAAAAGAAGATACCACAAGCGGTTACAATCTGCGTGCAAAATTCCGGTACATACTTCGTAACATATTCTCGTCTGTCAAGGTGCCTCGGTGCAAAACTTGCGGACGTCAGGAGAACCATCGGTGGGTTTTGAGTCTGCGCACGCCGCAAGACGGCGTTTGGCGATGGTGGCCATGAGCAACGAGCACGTGCAGGAAGCGTTGGGTCCGGCGTCGTTTCCCGGCCTGGAGGTGCCGCGGTCCGCCCCCGGCCAGACGCTCAAGTTCGAGTCGAATGCGCCGCCTGGCGTTGTGAATCATTTGGACCAATTAGCGCAGGACATCGTCGCCACGCCCGGAGCCGGCGGCGCTTTGCTGGTCGCATTTGCCGCACAGGCCCGTGCATTGTCGCTGGTCATGGAGGCCGCGCTGCGCACTCAGGGCGCGGCGGGGCTTCCGGCCGAGGTCATGGCGGCGGTCCAGAATGCCCTGCGGGCCCCAGCACCGATGGCCGGCCTGGAGCTGGTGTAGGGTCCGGCGTACAGTAGCCCTCCCCGCACACACCGAACAGATTTGACAAGGCAACGCCAACGGGATTGGCCACGTATGGCTTGTGCGAACTGCCTTGACTCTGGAGCGAAAAACATGCGGCGTGCTCTCATCACCGGTTTGCTGCTCATCCCGGGTGTTTTGTTCGCCCAATCCGAAACCGAACGTGGCGAAATCGCCTGGAAGGCGGGCATGACGTTCGCCCTCCAGGGCAGCGCAGATTCGGCGCTGGCCTCGTTCAATAGGGCGCGCGCCATCGCGGAATCCGTGCGCGACACGTCGTTGCTTTCGGCAGCCCTGCGCGGTGCCGCCGAAGTCCAGAGTGTGTACTTCGGGTGCAATGACTCGTCGTTCGCGTTGTTGCGACGCGCGCAGGAGTCGTCCATCGCCGGCGATCGCGCTGCGGGTCTGGTGCTGCTGCGGCGTCTGGCTGGTGCCGGTCGCCTGGAGGAAGCCCGCGCCTTGCATGCCTCCTTGTTTGCCGACCTCCAAGGCGAAGTGCCCCGCACCATCACGCGGGAAAGTGTCAGTTATCTCACCGCGCAGGCCGCTATTCAACGGGCGGCCAAGCAACACTCGGCCGCGCTCGCAACGCTTCGCCGGGCGCGCGCCATCGCCGATCGATTGGCCAATGGGGACGTGGCGGACAGTGCCGCGCGCGTGCCATTGACGGACATCAATTCGCAGAACTATTGGGTCACGTTTGAGATGGCCGACCTCATGCTCACCTCCACCACACGTGGAGTGGCCTCGAAAACAGAAGGAAAAGCGCTGATGGATGCCGTCGCCACCGCTACGGATGAGCCCGAAGAAGGCAACGAGCGGCGCTTTGGCGCGTTTCGGCTGGCCGATCGGTTGGCGGTGAACGCCTGGCGCTGTACCCTGCGCGGTGAAACCTGTCCGGTGCCTCCGCCTCGCGGCTGCCGTACGTCGTAATTACACCCAGGTCGCTCACGTCGTCGAAGGATTTTGTTGTGCCCCCCTCCCCCGAGCCGTTTCGTCCTATGAAGAACTGTTTTTCACGAACGAGCGTGGTGTTGCTGGCGGCGTGTGTGCCGTTCGCCGCACACGCCCAGAAGAAAGCCCTGACGCAGGCCGACTGGGATCGCTGGCGCTCTATTCAAGGCGCCACCCTTTCAAACGATGGCCAGTGGGTAGCCTACACCTTGAGTCCCCAGGTGGGCGACGGTGAATTTGTGGTGCGCGCGACCTCAGGGACGTCCGAATACCGCGTGCCAGTCGGGTACATTGGACGCCCGAACAACACCCCCGGTGGATTGCGCGCCGCCGGTGGTGGTGCACCGGCCGGCGGCGGTGGGCGTGGCGGTGGACGCGGAGGCGGGGGCGGCGGCACAGCCGGTCCATTCAACGCATCCAGCAAGTACGCGTTTGTCTCGACGCAAGCAACCAGGGAAGAGGTTGAACGCGCCCAACGTGCCGGGCGTGGCGGCGGGCGGGCGGGTGGCGCCGCTGGTGGTGCGGCTGGTGGTCTTGCAGCAGAAGGCGCGGCGGCAAATCGCTCGTCGCTGGTCATCATCAGCCTGGCCGACGGCCGGCAGACCACACTGGCCGACGCCCGAAACATTCGGCTCCCCCGCGAGAACGGCAGCTGGATGATTTATTCCCCTGGCGCCGACTCCGCCGCACGCGACTCGGCGTCGCGCGCAGGGGCAGCCGGTGCGGGCGGCCGCGGTGGCCGCGGTGGCGGTGACGCAGGCGCGGCGGCCGGACCGCGTCGCACATACGGAAGTGCGGTTGTCTTGCGCAATCTGGACACGAATGCTGAAGAGCGTCTGGCCGACGTGCTGTCGTACACGTTTGACGACAGCGCGAAAGTGCTCGCGTACTCCATTGCGTCACGGGACAGTACGAAAGACGGCCTGTATCTCCGCAACATGGCGACCGGTGTGGTGAAAACGCTGGCGGCTGGCCGCGGCAACTACCGCGATTTCACCTTCGATCGCACGCAGCAGCAGTTTGCCTTCACCTCCGATCGGGATGAATTCGGCAAACCCGACGCGCGCACGACGCTGTTTCTGGGCAACATGAAAACAGCCACGGCCGTTGCGACCATTACGACCGCCGCGTTGCCCAGGGATATGCGTCTCGCGGAGAACGCCGGCATTGCTTTTACGCGGAATGGCACGACGCTGCAATTCAGCATTGCCCCACCGCCCGAGGACACGGTGCCGGCCGATTCACTGGTTGGCAAAGCCAATTTTGATTTGTGGCACTACAAGGACGCCAACCTGCAGCCCACGCAAAAGCTGCAGATCACTCGCGACCGCAATCGCACGTACACGGCGGTGTATCACATCCCGACAAAGAAGTTGCTGCAGCTGACCACCGACTCGATGCCCAGCGTGACGCTAAGCGACGACGGGCGCACCGGATTGGCCAGCACCAGCATGGCCTACAATGTCGAACGCATGTGGGGTGAAGGCGGCAACGATGTGTACGTGGTAGATGCAACAACGGGCACGCGGAAGCTCATTGCCGAGAAAATTTCTGGTCAGGCTCAGCTCTCGGTTGATGCGAAGTACGTGATATACTGGCACGAGAACAAATACCGCGTCTACACTCTGGCGACCGGAAAAACGGTAGATCTCACCGGTGGCGTGAAAGGCGTGAACTTCGAGCAGGAAACCTGGAGCACGCCCAACGAGCCCTCCCCGTGGGGTATTGCGGGTTGGACCAAGGGCGACAAGTCGGTGCTGCTCTATGACCGCTTTGACATCTGGGAACTCGATCCGCTTGGCGTCAAGGCGCCGGTCGTCGTCACCGACTCGGTTGGACGCCGCGAAAGCCTGACGTTCCGGCTGGTCGATCTCGAAGCGGACGACGAACGGGCGGTCGATCCGACCAAGCCCCTCATGATGCGTGCGTTCAGCGAAGTGAACAAGGGCAGCGGTTTTTATCGGGATCGTCTCGATGCGAAAGCCGCCCCCGAAAAAATCGTGTTCGCGGACCTGAACTACGGCACGCCATCGAAGGCCCGGAATGCCGAGCAGTATCTCGTCACCAAGAGCACGTTTGTCGATTTCCCCAATTTGTACACGGGCCCAAGCCTGACCAATCTTTCCAGGATCAGCGACGCGAATCCGTGGCAGAACGAGTACAACTGGGGCACGGCCGAACTGGTGACGTGGACCAGTTCAGACGGCAAGCCGCTGCAGGGCATTCTGTACAAGCCGGAGAATTTTGATCCGAGCAAGAAGTATCCAATGGTTTCGTATTTCTACGAAGACCTGTCAGATGGATTGCACAATTACATCGCGCCGACAGGCCGGAACGTGATCAACCCAACGCACTACGTCTCCAACGGGTATCTCGTGTTCGAGCCGGATATTTACTACGAAATCGGGTATCCCGGTCCGAGCGCGATGAAGTCCATTGTGCCCGGCGTACAGATGTTGCTTGGCCGCGGATATGTCGATCCGAAGGGCCTGGGGTTGCAAGGCCAAAGCTGGGGCGGATATCAAACCGCGTACATCATCACGCAGAGCACGATGTTCAATGCGGCAATGGCCGGTGCGCCGGTGGCCAACATGACGTCGGCGTATGGTGGCATTCGCTGGGGCACGGGCATTGCGCGGACGGGCCAGTATGAGAACGGGCAGAGCCGCATTGGGGCGTCGTTGTGGGATGCGCCCAGCCGCTACCTCGAAAATTCCCCGCTGTTCTCGCTGCCGCGCGTGACCACTCCGCTGTTCATCATGAGCAACGATCAAGACGATGCCGTGCCCTGGTACCAAGGCATTGAATTGTTCCTCGGCATGCGTCGATTGGGCAAAGAGGCGTACCTCATCAACTACGTCAACGACGTACACAATCCGGCGAGCCGCGCCAATCAGAAAGATGTCGCCATGCGCATGGAGCAGTTCTTTGACGCGAAGCTGAAAGGAAAGTCAGCCCCTGACTGGATGACGAACGGCATTCCGGCGAAGGACAAAAACAAGGCGATTATCACGCCGATCATGAAGCAGTAATCGGGGTAGAATAGCGACCATCGAGAAGAGCCCGTCATGGAAGAGATGGCGGGCACTTTTTGTCGGCAACGATTTCCACGGAGCGAAGTTTCGATGCACACGCCTTTACCGGTAGCAACGCTGCGCGTGATCGTCGCCTTGGTATGGGCGCACGGCGTTGCGGTCCCGGCGCGTGCGCAATCACTGCGCGTAGTGACCCAAGCCGACAGCGCTTTGGTTATTGCCAGTCTTCCGGCCTGCGCGGCGCCCTGCACAGACTCCGCCCGGGTGGAATGGCGGTATGGAAATCAGTACCTGACCCGCGTCGTACGAAATCGGACGCAGGACACGCTGCGTGTTGCCCGACTGCTGGCAAACTCCGCGTACCAGGACAGCGCGCGCCTGAACTACATCCCGCTTGGCGGGGCGCGGCAGGCACGAAACGTGGCCACATTCGTCACTCCCGTTGCAGCCGTCGCAACGGCTGTCGAACCGACGCCACCGGCCGCCACCAACCCGGCGGCGGCACCTGTGGTGTCGAATACGTCAGCTCCGTCAACAACATCCGCTGCGCCAGTAGGGTCTGCCAGCGCGGCGACAACGTCGACCAGCCCCACCCCACCCGGAACAGCGCCCCCGGTGCCGCCCCCAGTCGGTCGGTATGCCGACCCCATCAAACCAGCCACCGTATCCGTCACCTACCCCGCCCTCACGGGGCAATCACGTCGGGTTGGCGCCGGCGGCGACTTACAGGCCGCGTTAAACGCCGCACAGTCGGGGGACGAAATTGTGTTGGCAAACGGCGCGAAGTTTAGCGGCAACTTCACATTGCCCACCAAGCAGGGCGCCGGCTGGATTGTGGTGCGCGGGGAGGCCCGGTTGCCAATTGCCGGCACCCGTATTGACGCGACCACTCTGGCCGGGGCCGCGCACATTATGACGCCGAACAGTATGCCCGCCATCATGACGGCTCCCGGCGCTGCGCGGTGGCGACTGGTCGGCATTCAGGTGTCGCACGCGCCGGGTTCGGTCTACAATTACGGCATTATCGTGCTCGGACGTGGTGATGAAAAATCCGTAAGCGCCATGCCCACCGACATTGTGCTTGACCGCATACATGTGCACGGATCGACCACCGATGGCAATTCCCGGTGCATTGCGTTTAACGGCGCACGGTTGGCGGTCGTGGATTCCTGGATTACCGAGTGCCATGCAAAGGGCTTCGACGCGCAGGGTGTCTGTGGCTGGAATGGTCCTGGGCCCTTTCTCGTCGAGAACAACCGCATCGAGGCGTCCGGGCAAGGGGTGATGTTTGGCGGGGCCGACCCGCGGGTGCGCGATGTGGGGCCAAGTGATATTACGGTGCGCCGCAATTACATCTTCAAGCCGCTGGCCTGGGGGCGTGGCCGCTGGACGGTGAAAGCGGCCTTTGAGCTCAAGAACGGTAAACGGGTCTTGTTCGAGGGCAATGTCATTGAAAATCATTGGGCCGACGCGCAGACCGGATTTGCCATTCTGTTCCAGACGCTGGCGGACAACAACACGTCATGGGCGTGGACCACCGTGCAGGATGTGTTGGTGCAGAACAACGTGATTCGAAACAGCACGTCCGGCGTGAATATCCTGGCGCGGGTGGCCTACAATGGCGGGACGCTGCCCACCAACCCCACGACGCGAGTGGCCATTGTCAACAACCGTTTTGACAATGTGGGACGTGATCCCATTCAGGGAACGGCCGGCATTGCGGTGCAGCTCATGAGCGATTTGCGAGACGTGACCTTTGTGAAGAACACGTTCACGTTGCCAAGTGGCCAGATGCAGAAAGCCATATCGTTTGACGGCAAGTCGCAGACGCGCACGACGATTTCCGATAACATTTTTCCGGCCAGTTCCTATGGCGTCACCGGGAACGCCACCGGCGCGGGAACGGCGACCGTGAATGCCTTCATGCCGGGCGGCGTGTTTCGAAACAATGTCATGCCGGGAACGAATGCGTCGATATATCCCCCGGGCGCAATTACCGGCAACGCGAGTGGCGCCGATGCTGCGGCGATCAACGCGGCGATTGCGGGCGTGGTGCGGTAACACGTCGTGGTGCGGTAACACGTCGTGGTGCGGTGACTGCGCAGACTGGACAGGCGCTGACCGTGATGTGCGCTGCCTTTAACGGATTGGCGCCAATTCCAGCCACGGCGTTCAGTTTTCGCTTAATGCATGGAACCATGCGCGTGTGATCGCGGCAAAGGCTACCGGCGACCAGCGCCGCCTTGAAATCCCCAACCAGATTTCGCAAATCGATGCGGTGCGCGCGCTGGAAAATTCGCAGGTCAGCAATATTGGTGACCTGCTGATTGGCAAGGCAGCCGGTGTGCAGATTTTGCAGGGGTCGGGCGTTAACGCCGCCAGCCGTATTCGCATTCGCGGCACCACGTCGATTTCGCTGAGCAACGACCCGATCGTGTTTGTCGATGGCATTCGCATCAACAGCTCCAATTCGGGACTGGGCACCGGCGGCGCGCCCGCCAGCTGACTTAATGATATCAATCCCGAAGATATCGAAACCATGGATGTGATTCGTGGCCCGGCGGCATCGGCCACGTACGGTACCGATGCCGCGACGGGTGTCATTGTGATCACCACCAAGCGCGGCCGCGTTGGCGCGGCCCGGTGGAGTGTGTATACCGAACAGGGCATTACGCGCGACGCTAACCAATACCCCATCGCGTACACGGCCTGGGGCAAACTCGCGAACCAGAGTAACCCCGTCAACAATGGCCGGGCCTCAGATTGCCAGATCAACACCATTGCCTCCGCCACGTGTGTGGTTGACTCGATTACGACCTACAATTTGTGGGACGATCCCCGCGCGACGCCTCTCAAGACCGGTAGCCGCCAGCAATACGGTTTGAGTGTCTCCGGTGGCAGCGAAGCCGTCAGTTACTTCGTATCACTGGAACAGGAGTCCACCACCGGCGGCGAAACGATGTTCCTGTACGGCGGACTTTTCGGAGACGAATACGGAACGGGCGACACGTTCACGCAGCGCGTAGAAACCGATCAGCGTGCGTTAACACCGCAAAATGCGAACATCACCACCGCCTTCCGCGGTCTGCACCTGCCGAGAGTCAGTGCCATTCAGACGCGTGAGGCACTGAAGGCATTCGCGCCGCTGGCGCCCACGTGGCAGTACAGCGAGATGTATTTTGTCGAAGGGTACATGCTGAATTTGTTGACCGAACATTTCTGCAACGGGCAGCCCATCAGCTATATCGTGGACGGCGTCGAGCAATACGGCGCGCCGCAGTCGAATGTGGAAACCTATGCGCTGGCGATGTCCAAAGTTGACTCGGGCCTCGCCGGCCTGGGTTCTACCGCGGGCACCAACGAAACACGTGTGCGCAGTGCGCTGCAGGTGCTGCGTGGGCGGATCATGCTCAATCAAGGCAACTTCGCTGGCGTACAAGCGGCGGTCTCGGCGGTTCCCAATTCGTATGTGTGGTTCCAGGAACACGCGCTAACAGTGCGGACCCCCGGTGTGTGGTCGCTGCTCAACAACCAGCGACGCTACCTGGTTTCCAACAACGAAGGGCCGCTTCAGCTCAACTTCGGAACAGCCAGCGATCCCCGCGTACCGGTGTGCGCAGTGGGACAGGCAGCGTGTACGACGGCCGGGTTCACCACCGCTCGCCCGTTTGACAGCGGCAACACGTCGGTGCCAAACATGCTGTACCAGCTCATCTGGCCCACGGACGCGTCGTCGGTTGCGCTACTGAACGGGTTACAGGCGCGCCTCTTTGAAGCCGAAGCACTCAACCAAACTGGCAACTTCGCAGGCGCACTGACCATCCTGAATGCGCTACGGGCAGCGCCACAGGGCTACGGTCGTACCATTGCGGTTCTGACACCGCTCGCCGATCCGGGCACGGCCACGTCGCGCCGCGACCTGATCTTCCGCGAGAAGGCCTTCTGGTTGTTCGGCACCGGTCACCGGTATGGCGACATGCGTCGCATGATGCGGCAGTACCAGATGACGGCCAACCAGGTGTTTCCGAACGGCGCAACCTGGCAAATTAATCGGGCTCCCGGCTACGGAAACGATGTCGTGTTCCGCACGCCGACGGCCGAAACGTTCAATCCGCTGCAGCCGCAGAACAACGGCGAGGCGGCCTGCACCAACCTCACGCCGTAGTCCGGGTGTGATGCAGGGACGAGGGGCAGGTGCTCAGGCATCTGCCCCTCTTTCGTTACCCGGCAGGGCGCGGTGTAATGTCGGACCAATTGGTGGCAACAAAAAAGCCCGCCACCATAATGGCCGCAGGCTTTCATGCAAAACACCATTTGATAGCAGGAGAGAGACTCGAACTCTCGACCCCGCGATTATGAGTCGCGTGCTCTAGCCAGCTGAGCTACCCTGCCCCACAACGTTCGCGCGGACCCTCGCCACGATGCTCCTCGAAACCTGCGCTACTTCAGGCGAACAACCACCGTCTGAAGCAGCTTCTGGCAAACCTTGCTTTCCGACTTTCGCCACGCAAACGGCCGGCCCTGGTTGGGACCGGCCGATGCGAAGAACTTCGTATTCCGTGTACTGATCCCGTGCTGCTTGAAAATCCCATGGCGGGGGCGGGATTTGAACCCGCGACCTTCGGGTTATGAGCCCGACGAGCTACCAGGCTGCTCCACCCCGCGGCAGACAAGCAAACAAACGCTACGCCAAGCGTAAGTCAAGCACTTGCGAGGCGTTACCGCTTTGACAGTACACGGGACGCCGTATCGCGCAAACCCGACGAGTCCGCGCCAGCGCCCGCGTCGTTCATCCAGAACAGAATTTCCTTGTTGCCCTTGAGCATGCCGAACTGCTCTCGCGCAACACGCTCCAGTACCGCGTCGTTCGTGAGCACCCGTGTTTGCTCTTTCTGCAGCGAGTCGACGTCCTGCTGCAGTTGCTCGACGTCTGCCTGAAGCGCGACCTTGCGGTCACGCTGATCAAACAGTGCCCGCGTGCCGAATTCCCCGCCTTCGACGGCAAACCACAGCAACCCGACCCCCAACGCCGCCACCGCTGCCCTGTTAAGCAGTACGCGCCAGCGAGGGGTTCCACGTTTAGGGGGCATGGGTGTGCAGTATAGAGCCAAACATGGATGGGCGCAGGTCGTGTTGAACAAGGAAGCAAAATGTCGTGGTTCTTTTTGCCTCCTGGTTCAACACGGCCTGCGACCCCACGCCAATACTTTTACGAAAGTGCGATACATGAGCTACAGGCCAAACAACGCGCCCCCCGGATACTCTGCGATCTCCCCAAGCTGTTCTTCAATACGCAGCAACTGGTTGTACTTGGCGACGCGGTCGGAACGCGATGGCGCGCCGGTCTTGATCTGGCCCGCTTGTGTCGCGACCGCGAGATCGGCAATAAAGGTGTCTTCGGTTTCACCCGAGCGATGCGAGATGATGCTGTTGTAACCCGCCGCGCGCGCAAGCTCGATGGCTTCGAGTGTTTCGGTCAGCGTACCAATCTGATTCACCTTGATGAGAATGGCGTTGGCCACTTCTTCCGAAATGCCCTTGGCCAGAATTTCGCTGTTCGTGCAGAACAAATCATCACCCACCAACTGACAGCGATCGCCCAGGGCTTCGGTCAACATCTTCCAGCCTTCCCAGTCGCCTTCGCTCATGCCGTCTTCGATGGAGACAATGGGATATTCCTCCACCCAGCCCCGATACAGTTCGACCATCTGCTCGCGCGAGCGCGCCGGCGCACCGCTCTTCTTGAAGTGGTATTGGCCGTCACGATAGAGCTCACTGGCAGCCACATCCATCGCGAGTGCGACGTCGTGCCCCGGACGGTAGCCCGCCGCTTCAATGGCCTGCACGATAATCTTGAGCGCGTCCTCGTCGCTGCCAAGGTCGGGCGCGAATCCGCCTTCGTCACCAACACCGGTGGCCAGCTTCTGTCCCACCAGCACTTTCTTGAGCGCGTGAAACACTTCCGTGCCCATGCGCAGCGCCTCGGCAAAGGAATCGGCGCCGACGGGCACAATCATGAATTCCTGAAAGTCGACCGTGTTGGTGGCGTGTGCCCCGCCGTTGATGATGTTCATCAACGGCACGGGCAGGGTGCGCGCCATGGGGCCGCCCAGGTACCGATACAGTGGCAGACCAGTGTCGATGGCTGCCGCTCGCGCCACCGCCATGGAAACCGCCAGCATCGCATTGGCGCCCAGCCGGCCCTTGTTTTCTGTGCCGTCCAGGTCCATCAGCGCGCGATCGATGGAAATCTGATCGCTGGCATCTTCCCCGTTCAATGCGTCTGCAATTTCGCCATTGACGTTCGCCACCGCCGTGAGCACGCCTTTGCCCCCAAAGCGCGCCTTATCGCCGTCGCGCAACTCGACGGCTTCTCGCTCACCCGTCGAAGCACCGCTGGGTACCGCCGCGCGTCCTGCGGCACCGGTTTCCAGCACAACATCTGCTTCGACCGTGGGATTGCCGCGGCTGTCGATAATTTCGCGCGCGGTGATGGAGACGATAGAAGCCATGGAAGGGGCGAGTGGTGGGAGTGTGGAATTCAGGGGGAGCCGCTGCCTTTCGGCGTGTTGCCGTTTCCGTACTGTCGGAACTTACGTGGGCGCAGGCGCAGCGCCGAGCGAGGTGGGGGCGTTCGAGATGGCGGTGAGCGCGGGATTCACGCCATAAGTGTCGCGCAAGGTGTCGGCCATGCGCATGCGCACCGTTGCGGCCAGTTCGTCGCGATCGGCGTACGTGAGGCCCGTGGTGGGAATGGGCTCGAGCATGTGCACATGCACCACGCCCGGGTGCGCCTGCAATGAGCCGCGCGGATTGACGGCTCGGGTACCGTATAACACGATGGGCACCACGGGGACCCCCGCTTGAATGGCCAGCACAAACGGGCCCTTTTTGAACGGGCGCAGTGCGTACGATTCGCCGCGCGTGCCCTCGACATACACGGCCACGGACTCACCGGCCTGCATGCGACGTGCGGCGTCCTCGTAGGCACCAAATGCGGCCTGATGATTGACGCGGTCAATGTAGATGACGCCAATGGCCCGCGCTGCCGACCCGAAGAGCGGAATTTTTTCGAGTTCGCGTTTGGCGACGAAACCAAAATTCGGCAGAATGTCGAGTAACACCGGCGTATCGTACCAGCTGACATGATTGGCGATGTACACTCGACTGGTGCGGCCCGTAATGCGTTCGGGGTTATGCACGACGGTCGTGATGCCCGCCGCTTTCACCAGCGCCCGGGCCCACCACCGGGGCGCCCTGTAATAAATGCCATTGGGTTTCTGTTGCACGCCAAACAGCCGCGCCAGCAGAACGAGCGGACCCAGCGTCAGGGTGGTCGTAACCAGAGTGATGACCGAATACAGAGTGTGCATCTAACGCGAAAAGTGGTCGTGCCCGCCAGGTAATTCAACGCGAACGGACGAATTGGGGAACTGGCCCCCACCAGCGAGCACGGTTTGGAGCAGGCCCACGCGAGTGAGTGGCAACGAAAAACGACGCACAAACGCTGCGGCCACTGACTCGGCGCCCTCTTCGCTGAGCGCGACGAGCAACTCATATTCCTCGCCGCTGATGAGCGCGGTTTCGGCCGTCACAAAGCTGAAGTGCGGGACGTTCTTCACCTCCAGCGCCGCGACCAGCCCGCTGGCGGCCGCCAGGTGACGCGCGTCCGCGGCCAGTCCATCCGAAATGTCAATCATGGCCCTGGCCCCATGGGCGGCCAACCACTGCCCTTCGGGAAGGCGTGCCTGGGGATGCAGAAACCGCTGCCGGGCCCGCGGCTCTGGAAGCGCTCCACGTTCCCAGGCGGCCAACGCGGCTACTGGGCCCCCCAATGTGCCAGTCACGTAGAGAACGTCGCCTGGCGTGGCTCCTGAGCGCCGCACGGGGCTGGCCGCGAACCCCAGCACCGTGAACGTGGCCGAAAACTTCGCACCATTCGCGATGTTGCCGCCAATAATGCGCGCACTCGCGGCCCGCACGGTCTCCCCGATGCCTGCGGCAAATTCTGGAAGGAGGGCGCGCCACTCGTCTGGCACCACCAGTGAGACCAGCACGCCGTGGGCCGTCGCTCCCATTGCGGCAAGATCGCTGAGCGCCGCCATTGCGCCGCGGGCGCCCGTCTCGCGCGCGGACATCCACTCGCGGCGAAAGTGCACGCCCTCGACGGTAGCGTCGGTGCTGACAACCAGCTGCTGCCCGGCCGGCGGCGTGAGCACGGCGGCATCGTCACCAATACCTTCAGCCAGCGGGCCCCAGCGTTCGAGGAGCGCGCGGATGTGATCGAACTCGTTGCCGGGGCCGAGTGGCGTGTGCGTCACGGCGAACGTGCCGCAGCATCGCGCGAGTTAGCCTTGTATCGGCACACGGCTGCCCATGCCCGCATGACGGTCACTGCCCCCGCACGGTGGGCAACGCGCCGAGCACCGGACCGGCTTCCCGTGGCGTAAGTAAATCGGCCCAGGCCGCCGGCATGGCCGCCAGCACATGGAAGAGCGTCACGCCACGAATACTGGCCGCACGTTCGACGGCCAGTTCGGCGGCGCGCCCGTGCACCCATGCGCCAATGGCGGCGGCATCCATTGTGTTGGCGCCCTGTGCGAGCAACGCGCCGATAATTCCGGTCAACAAGTCGCCGCTGCCGCCCGTTGCGAGCGCGGCGTTGCCACGCGCGACGACCACCGGCGTGTTGTCGTGCGGCCCAATGACGACCGTCGGCGACCCCTTGAGCAAAATGGTGGCCCCCGATTGCTGCGCCAGTTGGATGGTTTGCGCGACGCGCCCGTCCAGCGATTTTGCCACGTCGGTACCTAACAGGCGCGCCAACTCCCCCACGTGTGGCGTGCACACCACCGAGCGATGTCGCGACAGCGCGTGCAAGCGAGTGGTGTCGTTGGCAATCAGCGTCAACGCATCTGCGTCAAGGAGTACTGCAGTATTCGGCGCGACGCGCAGCAAGGTCTCGTCCAACACCTGCTTCGATTCCGTCGAGCGACCGAGCCCCGGTCCGATGGCGAGTGCGCGGATGTCGGCACGGCTGTGCCAATCATGCACCACAGCCTGGGGTACGGCTGTCTGCAACGCGAGCCGACTGTCGGGATGCACGTGCGCGTGCAACATCCCGATGCCCGCGTGCAGAGCCGCGTGAGACGCGAGCACAATGGCACCGGCCATTCCCGAACTTCCGCCCACCAGCGCCAGGCTTCCACGCGTGCCCTTGTAGGCATTCCAGACAATGGGCGGGACGCGCGTGCGCAACCGTTGTTCGTCGCCCGCAATCCACGCCCCGTCATCCGCGTCCGCGTGCTGCGCGAGTCCAATGTCCAGCACCGTTACGGCACCACATTGTTCGCGCTGCAAGACATGCGCGCGTTTCATGGTGCCAAAGGCCAGCGTATGGTGCGCGCGTACCGCGCCTTCAGCCACCTCACCGGTCGTCGCGTTGACGCCGGTTGGCACATCCAGCGCAATGACAAAGGCTCCACGCTGGGCGAGATCGTTAATCAGTGCCGCATACCTGCGTTCGGGATCGCGCAGCGCGCCATGTTGTCCCGTGCCCAGCAGTCCGTCCACGACAATCGGCGTCGAAAGGGGCGCGTCCTGGTTCGACCCGGTGCCCGACAACGGTGTGAATGCCCCGGGCGACGCACCCAGCACGCCGGACAAGCGTCCATCAACGTCATCACCGCGACTGTCCGGATAAGCGGCGGGCCCGGTGCGCAACAGCGGTTGCGCCAACGCCTCCTGATACAATGCGCGCGCCCGCTTGGCGTCCGGCGTACGGGGTTCTCCGGCTTCCAGGAGCAGCACGTCACACCCCATGCGCCGCAGCATTGCGGCGACAACATAGGCGTCGCCTCCATTGTTGCCAGCGCCGGCAAAAATGGAGATGGAATGGCCGGGGCGGTGGTTGCTGGTCAGAAGACAGTCGGCGACCGCTTTGCCAGCCGCGTACATCAACGCCCAGGAATCAATGCCCGCCGCGATGGCATTCGTGTCGCGCTGGGCCGCTTGGGCCGCTGTAGCAATGCGCATGGCGCCGGGAGTTGGCGAAACCGTTGAGATGAGCGCGCGCGTTGCAGACTGGCGCTGGCGGCCCGCACGTCAGACGTGCGCGGCACTCCACGGATATTCGCGTTCGAACGCCTTCTCGAAGTCAAACACTTCGCTGAAGTCATTGCGCGAATCCTGCGGCTGGCTGATGAGCAACCCAAGGTCGACCAGTGTGAAGACAATGTCTCCAATGTCACGGGTGCCTTTTACTCCCCAATGCTCCAGCACCAGCTTTGCCGTGACGCCGAAGCGTTGCAGCGCGAGCGTGCGGCACGCGTGCGCCAGTTCCGGCCCCGTGATGTGCCGACGTTCCGTCAGGCGCGTTTGACAGTCCTCGAGGGCATTCAGCACAAACAGATACGCACGCTCGTCGAACCGCGGTTCGCGCGCGCGTATTTGTTCCATAATGCCATCGCGAAAAGCCAACTCAGTCACAGCAACGTATCCGTGTTGTGGGGCGGGACGAACCAGATGATGATTGGAAAATGCAGCGGGCCGCGACACGCCACAATGCCCCGGCCCCGCGAGTGTTCCGTCAGGGCCGGGTTTGTGACGGGTACAAAGGGAATTGCTCGTTGAGCGCGCCCACTTCGGCTCGGATGCTCTCCAGGACGGCCGGGTCGTCCGTTCGCAGCGCACGGTCGATGAACGCGGCCGTGGCGTTCATTTCCGGTAGGCCGTAGCCGCGCGTGGTCACCGCCGGCGTTCCAATACGGATGCCGCTGGTCACAAACGGAGACTGCGTTTCCCTGGGTACGGTATTCTTGTTAACCGTGATGCCCGCCGCGTCCAATGCTTTTTCTGCCACTTTCCCGGTCATGTTTCTATTGCGAAGATCGACCAGAAACAGATGATTGTCGGTGCCGCCGGACACGACGTGATACCCCAGTTCCAGCAGCGCGGCGGCGAGCGCCTGCGCGTTCGCCACGGTGCGTTTCCCGTACTCCGCGAATTCGGGTCTCAAGGCTTCCGCAAACGCCACGGCCTTGGCCGCAATGACGTGCTCAAGCGGTCCGCCCTGCATTCCGGGAAAGGTGGCTTTGTCCACGGCTTTTGCGAAGGGTTCCCTGCACAGCACCATGCCACCGCGCGGACCGCGCAACGTCTTGTGGGTGGTCGTCGTGACGATGTCCGCAAACGGCACCGGAGACGGATACGCGCCGGTGGCGGCCAAGCCCGCGAAATGCGCCATGTCCACCATGAACACGGCGTCAATTTCCCTGGCGACGTCCGCGAACGCTTGCCAATCAATGACCCGTGAGTACGCGCTGTACCCGGCGATGATCATTTTCGGACGATGTGTGCGCGCCTGCTGGCGCATGGCGTCGTAGTCGATAAACCCTTCGTCATTGACCCCGTACGAAACCGCCTTGTACAGAATGCCCGAGAAATTTACCGGCGAGCCGTGCGTGAGATGTCCACCCTGCGACAAATCCATGCCGAGAAAAAGATCGCCGGGTTTGAGGAACGCCATGAATACGGCGGCGTTCGCTGAGGCACCCGAATGCGCTTGCACATTCGCGTGCTCTGCACCAAACAACTGTTTGGCGCGATCGATGGCGAGCTGCTCAATCTGATCGACAAACTCGCACCCGCCATAGTAGCGCTTGAACGGCAGCCCTTCGGCGTACTTGTTCGTCAGCGGTGAGCCCATCGCTTCCATCACGGCCGGCGACACGAAATTCTCGCTGGCAATGAGTTCGATGCCATGTTCCTGGCGCGCAATTTCCTTGCGGATCAGGGCCGCGACGTCGGGGTCTGTCTGTGTCAATGCATTTCCAGGCGGGCACCGATCCCACGACGTCCACTGCTGCATGCTCATGCCGATTCTCCGGGAAGGTCACCTGCGACATTGTCTCGCTCGATTTTTTCAACACGCCGCTGATGACGGCCCCCTTCGAAGTCCGTTTCGAGCCACGTTTTGAGGATCGCGAGCGCGTCCTCCTCAGACACAAAGCGAGCCGGGACGACCAGCACATTGGCGTCGTTGTGTTTGCGCGCGAGCGCGGCAATTTCCGGCGTCCATGCCACCGAGGCGCGCACATGCGGATACCGATTGGCCACGTACGACATGCCGAGTCCGGTACCACACAGCAGCACGCCGCGTTGCACGGTGCCTTCGGAGACTTCCTGCGCGAGAGGATGCGCGTAGTCGGCATAGTCCGTGCTGGCGGCACTGTGCGAGCCGATGTCCTGCACTTCGAATCCCATGTCGGTCAGCGCAACCCGCAAGCGCTCCTTCATTTCGAATCCGGCGTGATCGGACGCGATGGGAATAACTTCGCCTCCAGGGGTGTTTGCAGTCACAGATGTCAGGCCTCGCGATTGGGATACTGCGGCCACGTGCGAATCATGCCGCGCACCGCCTGAATACGCTGCTCGGCCACACGATCGGCGGCCTCGTACGTGGGAATAGATGACGCGTGCGCCATGCGAAATACCGTCAGCACGGTTTCGTAAATTTCATCGGCCTTCCGCAACGAACGATCGCGGCTCCATCCGGTGAGTTCGCTGTACACGTTGATCACACCGCCCGCGTTGGCCACGTAATCGGGTGCATACAATATGCCCTGTGCGTCGAGCGCATCGCCGTGGCGATCTTCGAGCAACTGGTTGTTGGCGGCACCGGCGACAATGGCCACCTTGAGCTGGGGCAGCGTTTGGTCGTTGAGAATACCGCCCATGGCGCAGGGGGCAAAAATGTCGGCCATCACACTATAAATGGCATCCAGCGCGACCACGTGCGCCCCGGTGGCGTCGACGACCTTCTGCACCCGGCCCGCATCAATATCTGTGACGATCAGTTTCGCGCCGGCCGCGTGCAGTTCGCGCGCGAGGTGCGCGCCCACATGCCCGCAGCCCTGAATGGCCACCGTGCGGCCCACCACCGATTGAGATCCCCACTTCTGGAAGGCCGACGCCTGAATGGCGCGAAACACCCCCCGCGCCGTCACCGATGATGGATCCCCAGACCGCGATCCAATGCCGGACACATATTTCGTCTCCATGTGCACGAAGTCCATGTCCTCGACACTGGTGCCGACATCTTCTGCGGTCACATAGCGACCACCCAGGGAATCGACAAACCGTCCGTGCGCGCGAAAAATCATTTCGCGATTCGTGATCTGGTTGTCACCGATAATGACCGCCTTGCCACCACCCAGATTGAGACCCGCCACGGCGTTCTTGTACGTCATGCCCCGCGAAAGACGCAGCGCATCGGTGATCGCGTCTTCGTCGCTGGCGTATTGCCAGAATCGCGTGCCGCCCAGGGCCGGCCCTAACGTCGTGTCATGAATGGCGATGATGCCGCGATACCCCGAGGCCTTGTCGTGACACAACACGACCTGCTCGTGGCCCATCTCGGAGATCTTTTCGAAAAAGGGCATTGGCTAGTTGATGAGTGATCCGTCGCTCGTGGCCGCGGCAGCCAGGACATCGCGGGCAATGACCATGCGCTGCACTTCCGAAGTCCCTTCGTAAATCTCGGTGACTTTGGCGTCGCGGAAAAACCGCTCGACGGGATAGTCGGTGACGTAGCCATATCCACCCAGTATCTGAATGGCGTCGGTCGTCACTTTCATGGCGGTTTCCGAAGCGAACAGTTTGGCCATGGAGCTGAAGCGCGTGACCCGTTCCCCCCGCTCTTTGGCCGAGGCTGCCGCGTGCAGCAGGGTGCGTGCAGCGGTGAGTTGCGTCGCCATGTCCGCCAGTTTGAACTGAATGGCCTGAAATTCAGCGATCGGCTGATTGAACTGCTTGCGATCGAGCGCGTACCGCGCCGCCGATTCCAGCGCGGCGCGACCGATCCCGATGGCTTGCGCCGCAATACCCAAACGGCCGTGATCGAGTGAGGCGAGTGCGTAAACAAATCCCTCGCCCACCTCGCCGAGCAACCGGTTGCCCGGAACGCGGCAGTGGTCGAGGTTGAGCGACACAGTGGGTGACGAACGAAGGCCCAGTTTCGATTCCTTCTTACCAACGTTGAACCCGGGCAAGTCGGGCGTCAGAATGAACGAGGAAATACCCTTGGCCCCTTCTCGCTGGTCCGATTCGTCGGTACGGGCCATGCAGAGAATGACATCGGCGTGGCTGCCGTGAGACACCCAGGCCTTGGTACCCGTCAGCAACCAGTCGTCGCCATCGCGGACGGCCTGACAACGGAGCGCGGCCGCATCACTGCCGGCTTCGGGTTCGGACAGCGCAAACGCGCCGAGCCATTCGCCGCGCGCCATGGGCTTGAGAAAGTGTGCTTTCTGCTGATCGTTGCCGAAGTTGAGCAGCATTTGTGTCGGCAACGAATTGTGCACGCTCATGAGCACGGCGGCCGATGCATCGACCACCGCAATTTCCTCCAGCGCCAACAAATACGTGTTCGCATCGAGACCGAGCCCGTCATAGGCTTCGGGCAACATCATGCCCAGAAAGCCCAGGTCGGCCAACTGCTGGACCATGGAACGGTCAAAGCGCTGCGCACGATCCCGTTCGGCCGCCAGGGGCGCCAGATCGCGTTCGGCAAAGGTGCGCGCGGTGTTCTGAATTTCCTGTTGCAACTCGGTAAGGGGCAGGAGCGACATCGTGTGTTGGCAGTGTGGGAGAGCGTCGTGCGCGAAGGGGGTGCGTTGCGGGCGTGTCTTGCACTACCGCGCCGCATATTCGTAGAAACCGCGACCGCTTTTTTTCCCGAACCATCCCGCGGCAACGTATTTGCGAAGCAAGGGACACGGGCGGTACTTCGTATCGCCCAGCCCGTCGTGCAGCACTTCCATGATAGCGAGGCACGTGTCGAGCCCGATAAAGTCGGCCAACGTCAGCGGACCCATAGGATGGTTCATGCCCAGCTTCATGATGGTGTCAATGGCTTCGGGTGTTCCGACCCCTTCCATGACGCAGTAGATGGCCTCGTTGATCATGGGCATCAGAATGCGATTGGCAACAAATCCCGGATAGTCGTTTACCTCAACCGGTGTCTTGCCAATGGCCCTGGATAGCTCCATCACGTGCTGCGCCGTCGCGTCGTTGGTGGCAAGGCCGCGAATTACTTCCACCAGTTGCATAACCGGCACGGGATTCATGAAGTGCATGCCGATCACTTGTTCAGGACGCCTGGTGCGCGCCGCTATTTCGGTAATCGAAATGGAACTCGTGTTGGTAGCGAGAATGGCACCGGGCGCTGCCAGCCGGTCGAGATCTTCGAAAATGCGGAACTTGAGATCGCGTCGTTCCGTGGCCGCTTCGATCACGATGTTTGCCGAACCCACGACGTCCATTGTGACCGACGTGGCAATGCGCGAAAGCGCCTGTTCGGCGGCCTCCGCCGCGAACGCGGCTTTCTTGACCTGGCGCTCGAGATTTTTTGCGATAGTGTCGCGTCCACGATTGAGAGCGTCTGCGCTGACGTCGATCATCGTCACGTGGTGACCGGCCACGGCAAACACGTGGGCGATGCCGTTACCCATCTGTCCTGCGCCGACCACTGAGACGTTCTGTGTACCTTCGGGCATCTACAAGCTCCGTGCACCCGCCGTGCGACCTGCACGCAGCGGGCGATTTGTTTGAGTGCGGTGGAACATCGTTGCGGAAAGTCCGAGCGCAATGGCGCCCAGCAGAACAACCGTCGCGGCCAGCCCTCCCTCCGGGCCCCACGCGCCGCCTGCGAACCACTCGGGTCCCGTCAGCACCGTGCGATACCCCGGCGTGGCAATGGGCAGCCCGCTGACCGGCACATGCAACGCTGCGGCCATCACCCAGTTCCAGGCGAGATGCGCCGTCCACGCAGCGGGCAAACTGTCGGTGTACAGACGAACCAGTCCGAGTGCGCCGCCTGCCAACACCACGTTGACAATGGCCAGTTGATTCACACCGGGGTTCTGCACATGCGCCACGCCGAACAATACGCTCGTAACCACCAACGCCGTGCGCGTGTTGCTCGAATCTTCCGCGACGCGCCACAAGTATCCGCGAAAAATCAGTTCCTCGAAAAACGCCGCGGGCGCCAGCAGTAGCGTAATGCGGACGGTGGAAAAGATCCATTCGCTGCTTGCCGAGCGGGCAATGGCGTCGCCGCCCAATAACGAGGAGAGGGTATCGGTTTCGAAGTGCAGTTGGCCCGTCAGCAGCAACGTGCCGGCTGTCAATGCAATGGCAAGGCTGCCCAGTGCGAAACCGCGCCCGAGTTGTGCCACCGTCCAGGCCGATCGCTGCATGCCGATGTCCGACCACTGCTGGCGATCGACCTGCATCAGCACAAACGTGATGGTCACGAGCGCCGACAGGAAATCGACCCACTCCCGGGCGCCCAGCAGGTTGCCCGTCTTCGACGAGACAACGGTGATGGGTGCCGTCAGGACGCTCTGCAGAATGCCGTTGATCAGGAAATACACGCCGACGACGACGCCAACGCGCCAGACGGCTCGCAACTGCCCACCGGAGCCATATAGCCAACCGGCTGGCCCACGTGATACGGTCGGATTGGTGGTCACGACGGCCAACTGTTTCTGGAATCGACGCGCCGAATGCGACTAACCGGCGCGTTCCACGGAAAGCGCCACCGCATCGCCCCCACCAAGACACAACGTCGCCAGCCCGGTGCGTGCATGGCGATCGGACATCGCGTGCAGCAACGTCACCAACACCCGTGCGCCACTCGCGCCCAGCGGATGCCCCAAAGCGATGGCACCGCCGTTGACATTGAGACGGGAATCGTCCCACTTAAGCCCGTCACCAACCGCCAGTGATTGCGAGGCAAACGCTTCGTTGGCTTCAATGAGGTCGTAATGCCCGATGTTCGTGCCGTTCTTCTTCATCAGGTTGTTGACCGCCGTGATAGGTGCGAAAAACAGGTCTTGCGGATGGCCTGCTCCGGTTGCGTATCCCGTAATCCGCGCAAGGATGTTGAGGCCGTGCGCTGTTGCGAAGGCTTCCGACACCACCACGACCGCCGCACCACCGTCGTTCAGCGTCGAGGCATTTCCGGCCGTGACCGTCAGGTCGGCGGCGTCGGTGCCCTTCAGCGAAAACGCGGGACGCAGTTTGGTAAGTGAGTCGACCGTTGTATCGGCGCGCGGTCCCTCGTCAGCGCGAATAACCGTCGGGCCTTTTCGTCCCGCAATTTCCACGGGCACAATTTCTGCACTGAACTTGCCCGCTTGTTGTGCGGCCACGGCTTTGGCATGCGAGGCCGCCGCGTATTCATCCTGACGTTGCCGGGAAATGTTTCCCTTCCGGGCCGTGTATTCCGCGTGGCTGCCCATGACCACGTCACACGTGGCGCACCACAGCCCGTCCTTCGTCACGCCGTCCAGCATTTGCTGATCGCCGAACTTCACGCCACCGCGCATGCCGTTCACATAAAACGGCGCATTGGACATCGATTCCTGTCCACCGGCGACAATAACGTCGGCATCACCCGCCTTGATGGCTTGGGCCGCTTGCATGACTGCCTTCAAGCCGGAACCGCACACCATGTTGACGGTGACGGCCGACACGGTGGCTGGAATACCCGCCTTCAGCAATGCCTGGCGCGCGGGCGCCTGGCCCGTGCCGCCCTGAATGACATGGCCCATGATGACTTCCTGCACCAGATTGGCAGGCACACCCGAACGGGAAAGCGCAGCGCGAATGGCGGCCGCGCCAAGTTCGGGCGCAGACAGGGGCGTCAGGCCCCCGAGAAACCGCCCGATGGGCGTGCGTGCAGCACCCACGATAACGGGTTGGCGTGAGGGATCGGACATGAGGTGGCGTTGGTAGATGGCGCGCCCACACGGGGTTCCCGCAGGGGCTTCCCAGAAGATCGGTGACTCCACCACATGAGGCTGAGGGGGAGCCTTGGAAAGTTAACCGATGACATCAGGAAATTGGTGGGCGCTGCACCACACCAGACGACCGCTGCCATGGGCTAAGCGTCGTACCCCACCACGAGGTTGCGCCCCGCCTGCTTGGCGCGCTGCACTGCGGTATCGCCGAGCGTGAGCATGCCGTCCACGGACGGCGCTTCGTCACTCAGCTCCACCACACCCACGCACACGGTGCACGTCACATCCCGCGTATCGCCGGGGAACACATGACGCGCCATGCGTTCGCGAATACGCTCGGCCAACACCAGGCCGCCAGAGAGTTCGGTGCTGGGCAACAACACAGCAAACTCCTCGCCGCCGACGCGCCCAACTACGTCGGTGGTGCGCGACTCCTGGCGACACACCCAGGCCAGGGCGCGCAAACATTCGTCGCCGAAATCGGTACCGTAAGTGTCGTTCAGGTGCCGCAGGTTGTCCGGGTCGACCAACAACAAAGACAGCGGGTGTCCGTAGCGGCGTGCGCGTGCAATTTCCGCAGCCGCCACGTCGAAGAATCCGCGCCGTGTGGAAACGCCGGTGAGGTAGTCGGTGCTGGTCGCCTGTTCTTCCGTCAGCGATTGCTCAAGTTTCTTGCGCTCGGACAGGTCGTGCGTGACGACGACGTAGCCGGTGGCCGTGCCGTCCTGCCCTTTCAGCGCGGTGACAATGGTGCTGGCCCAGAAGGTGCTGGTATCGCGCCGAACGCGATAGCCCTCTTCTTCGCACCAGCCGTTGCGAGACGCGAGCGCGAGTGTCTGCTGCACGTGACTTTCCGCGCCGGTGCCGGCCGGCGCGCAAATGGCCAGCGATTGCCCGATGACATCATTGGCCGACCACTGATGCACGCGCCCAGCGGACGCGCTCCAACTATCAATGCGGCCCGCGCCGTCGACAGTAAAGGTGGCGTAGTCACGCACCGCTCCGTCGATGGCCTGCATTTGCTGCTCGAGGCGCGTGACAAAACCGCGCGACGTGGCGAGCGCCGAGGCGTCGGCCACAATAGCGACGAACCGATTTTCCAGCACCTTGATGAGCGAAAACGTCAATCCGCGGCCAGCGCCGGGCGCGAGCAACTCCATGTTGGCGACCACAACACCACGCGGGCTGGCGAACGTGCGCGCTCGGGTGGAGAGGTCGGGGGCTGCGTCGCTCAATGCGCCGAAGAGGTCGCCGATGGACCAGTCACGAGTGAAACTCGCGAGCAGCTGCCGCGCTGCGGGATTGGCCACTTCGACTTTTCCATCCTCATCCACCTCAACAAACCCGATGGGCGAGAGGAGGAACAGCTCGAAGAGCGCTTCAGGCGTCATTTACGACTCGTTTCCTGGAGGGAGGGGTTCGACCGCATTCATCGGCACCAACGCATGTGTGCGAATTTCGTCCACCACACGTTCGAGAAAGGCCGCGCTGGCCATGAATTCCTGCTTCTTGCCTGTGCCACGAACGCGAAGTGCGACGGTGTTTTCATCGGATTCCCGCTTGCCAATGACACACATGTACGGGACTTTCGCGATTTCCCCTTCGCGGATGCGATAGTTGAGCGTTTCCGTTCGCGCGTCCAGGTGCGCGCGAATGCCGGCCGCCTTCATGCGCGCCACCAGCGCTTCGGCGGCCGGGTTGAAATCAGACGCGATGGGAATAACCCGCACCTGTTCGGGCGAGAGCCAAACCGGGAACGCTCCGCCAAAGTGCTCAATGAGAATGGCGATAAACCGTTCGAACGAACCACTGACGGCGCGATGAATGACGACGGGCCGATGCGCACTATTGTCCTCGCCCGTGTATTCCAGGTCGAAACGTTCGGGCGCGTTGTAGTCGAGTTGGATGGTCCCCAACTGCCACGCACGGCCAATGGAGTCTGTGACATCGAAGTCGATTTTCGGCCCGTAAAACGCGCCGTCGCCTTCCTTCATCTCGTACGACTTGCCCGTCCCGTCCAACGCCGCGCGCAACGCTCCCTCGGCCCGGTCCCACAGGGCATCGTCACCAATGCGCTGTTCAGGACGCGTCGCAAATTTGAGGCGCGCGGTCAGTCCGAACGTCTCGTAATAACCGAGAATGAAATCCATCAGGAATTTCACTTCGTCGGCAATCTGGTCTTCGCGCAGGTACACGTGACAGTCGTCCTGCGAGAACTGTCGCACGCGCGTCAACCCCGACAGTGCACCCGACAGTTCGTTGCGGTGCAACACATCGAACGTCACAAATCGCACTGGCAGTTCCCGGTACGAGTGTTTGGTGCTCGCGTAGTACAGGTGATGCGACGGGCAGTTCATGGGTTTGAGCGACATGGTGTGCTCGTTCGTCTCGTTGTCGAGGACGAGGAACATGTTCTCCTTGTATTTACCCCAGTGCCCGGACTGCTCCCACAGTTTTTTCGTGTACAGCAGCGGCGTTTTGATTTCCTTGAACGCGTCTCGCTGGCGCTCACGCACGAATCCTTCCAGCGCGTTGTAGAGCTGCGTGCCTTTCGGCGTCCAGAACACGGCACCCGGCGCGACCGGATTCAAATAGAACAGATCAAGTTGCTTGCCCAGCACCCGATGATCCCGCTTGCGCGCTTCTTCGAGGTTATGCAGGTGTGCGTCCAGCTCGTCCTTCTTGAAGAAGGCCGTGGCATAAATGCGCTGGAGCATTTGCCGCTTTTCGTCGCCGCGCCAATACGCGCCTGCCGCCGACAGCAGCTTGAAATGTTTGATATACGACGTATCCGGCACGTGTGGACCACGGCACAGGTCGATAAACGGCCCGTCCGTGTACGTGCTGATGATTTCGTCGCTGCCGTTGAAATCTTCGAGGCGCTCAAGCTTGAGCGGATCGTCGACAAACAGCGTTTTCGCCTCGCCCTGCGATACTTCGGCGCGCACGAACGGCAATTTGTCTGCACACACCCTTTTCATCTCGACTTCGAACTTCTCGAGATCTTCGGGGGTGAACGGCGTCGGCACTTCGAAATCGTAGTAGAAGCCATCGTCGATGGCGGGGCCGAACCCAATTTTGGCGTCCGGGCGCAAGCGTCTGACCGCCGTGGCCAGCGCGTGGGCGGCCGAGTGACGCATGACGGCCAGCGCGCGCGGGTCTTTGTCGGTGATGACCACAAAGGCACCGGAATGGCGCAGCGGTGTCATGAGGTCTTGCACCTCCCCATCGACCGCCACTGCTATGGCGGCTTGCAGCAAGCGTGCACCGATAGTGCCGACCACCTCGCGCGGTAGCGTTCCGATTGGCACTTCCCGCGTGGAGCCGTCGGGGAGCGTGAGAATCAGGGGAGTGTCGGGGGCGATGGGCGGAGCGCCAGCTGTCATGCGGGTTGGAATTGGGGGCGAAATGGACCGCGCGCGGTGGGCGGTGGGTATTGTCACCCAGCACCTCGCCGCGCGTGTTTTCAGAAGCTATCGTTGCGCTGATAGCAGCGCCACCTGACTTTCCTCGCACCATTCTCCGGAACTCCCATGTCACCATTACGCATGAGCCGTCGCAAGCCGCGCTCGTCTTCCATTTTGTTGGTGGCCCTTGGCGCGTTAACCGGGTTGGCAGTCGGTGCCGTCATTGCCGACCGCGTCGGTGGGTTGGATGGCCTGCTGAACGCCAGATCAGGACGAGCCCGCAAGCGAACGGCCGGCCAGCTTGACCACGATGATTTGGCCCTAGCGGCCGCGGCGGACAACGCCGACCACGATCAGGACTATGAAGACCACGCGGCCGACGACGACTCCAGTCCCTACGCCGACGAGGAAACCGTTGCCAACACGGCGACCGCCGCCGACCCGGACGAGCGTGAGGCGCCCGACGAAACCGAGCTGGAAGAGCGGGTTCTCGAGGCATTCCACAACGACCCCGTGCTCGCTGAACGAGCTATCGACATCGGCGCCATTGGGACCGGCGTCATTGAACTGACCGGATGGGTGCAGGCCTCGTGGGAAATTGCCCACGCGGTTACACTCGCGCGCGGGGTCCCGGATGTCACGACGGTGGTTGACCGGCTGGCCGTCCGCGACGGCGAGAAGCGCCGGGATCACAGCGGTCGTCACTACTCCGGCGACACCATTCCGGATACCACGGCTGCCGAAGTTCCGCTCCCGCGAGCTGACTGACCGGCCATCCGTGAAGTGCGTGCGAGGCGTTTACTTTTCGCCGCATGACCTCGCCCGCACTCCCTGAGCAACTGCCGCCGACCTACGACCCGGCCGCAACCGAAGCCACGTGGTACCCGCGCTGGACGGAACACGGGGTGTTCACCGCCGACGTGCAGCGCGCCAATGACGGCGAGCCATTTGTCATTGTCATTCCGCCGCCCAACGTGACGGCCATTCTGCATGTCGGGCACGGGCTCAATAACACCGTGCAGGACGTGCTCATTCGCTGGCGCCGCATGGCGGGCGACGAAGCCTTGTGGATGCCCGGCATGGACCACGCCGGCATCGCCACGCAGAATGTGGTCGAAAAAATTCTCGCGAGCGAAGGGCAATCACGCTTCGACCTGGGACGCGAGGCTTTTGTCGAACGCGTGCAGTCGTTTGTGGCCGAAACGGGCGGACAGATTCTCGGGCAGCTCAAGTCCATTGGCAGCAGCGCCGATTGGACGCGCACGGCCTACACATTTTCGCCCGAATTGTCCGGCGCGGTGCGCGAAGCGTTTGTGCGGTTGTTCGAAGACGGGTTGGTGTACCGCGGGCATCGCGTCATTCACTGGTGTCCACGTTGCGGAACGTCGCTGTCCGATGAAGAGGCGGAGTTCAACGAGACCGCTGGCAACCTGTATCACATTCGGTATCCGCTGGCAGATGATCCGTCGCAGGGCATTACTGTCGCGACCACGCGCCCGGAAACGTTGCTGGGTGACACGGCGGTCGCGGTACACCCGGATGACCTGCGGTACACCGCGCTGATTGGGAAAGCGCTGATTCTACCCATCAATGGCGCACGCATTCCCATTATTGGTGACACCTGCACCGACCCGGCGTTTGGTTCGGGCGCCGTGAAAATCACGCCCGCGCACGACGCGAACGACTTCGAAGTGGGCAAGCGTCATTCGTTGCCCATGCCAATCGTGATCGACGCGGAAGGACGCATGGCGGAAGTCGATATCGCGAAGGGGCGCGTGCCCGAAGCGTTACGCGGACTCGATCGTTTTGAAGCGCGCGACAAGATGGTGGCGATGCTTCGGGCCAGCGGTGCCTTGGTGCGCATCGAAGCACATCAGCACAACGTGCGCCACTGCTATCGCTGCGACACGGTAGTGGAACCACGCTTGAGCGATCAATGGTTTGTGCGGATGCAGCCGTTGGCCGAGCCCGCACTGGCCGCGCTGCGTTCGGGTGAACTGCGCATTTTGCCCGAGCGCTGGGAAGCCGTGTATGTGAATTGGCTGGAAGGAATTCGCGACTGGAACATCTCGCGGCAAATTTGGTGGGGACATCGCGTGCCGGTGTGGTACTGCGCGAATTGTGGTGGGGAACCCATTGCGTCACGCACCGACCTTACCAGCTGTCCGAAGTGTGGCGGTCCCGTACGTCAGGATGAAGATGTGCTGGACACGTGGTTCTCGTCGTGGTTGTGGCCCATTTCCACCCTCGGTTGGCCGAACGAGGAATCCGCCGATCTGAAAGCGTTTTATCCGGGCGATGTGTTGGTCACTGCGCCAGAAATTCTGTTCTTCTGGGTGGCGCGCATGGTGATGTCCGGCTGCCGTTTCATGGGCCGTGCGCCGTTTCACACGGTGTACCTGCACGGCACGGTGCGCGACATGGAACATCGCAAAATGTCGAAGTCGCTCGGCAACGGCATCGATCCACTGGACGTGGTGCGCCTGTACGGGGCCGACGCGTTGCGGTGGACGATGATTGCCGGACTGGGCATGGGTTCCGATGTCATGCTCGATCCCACCGATCTGGAAAAATCGTTTGGGCCGGGGCGCAACTTCTGCACGAAGTTGTGGAACATCGGGCGTTTCCTGTTGTCGCGCGTCGGTACCGAACCGATCCGCTCGTTGCAATCCATTCGCGCAGACGAATTCACCGCCAGCGATCATTGGATTCTTGAGCGACTCGATCAAGCGGTTCGCGATTGCGATGCTGCGCTGGGCCCGGCTCGCCCGGCCGCCGGAGGCTTGTGGACCGATGCTGAACGTCCGCGTGGGTTGCGATTGTCGGAATATGCGGAAGCGGCCCGACGCTTTGTCTGGAACGAGTTGGCAGACTGGTTTGTCGAAGCCGCGAAACCCCGGCTTTCGTCCGAAGGCGACGATCGCGAGGTAGCGCGCACCGTGCTCGCGCATGCGTTCGACGGCGCGCTGCGTTTGCTGCATCCCATCGTGCCTTTCATTACAGAAGAGTTGTGGCACAGGCTGCCGCAAACAGACGATGCCGCGTTTCTCGCCAAAGCCTCGTGGCCGCGCGTGGCTGGGCCGGTGCCCGAACCAACGGTCGAACGGTCGGCGCGTAGCAGCAGCACGTTTGAACTCACACGCGAAATTGTGATGGCGGCGCGGCAAACCCGCTCGGAATACGCGGTGGCACCGAAAACAGTGGTGCACGCAGTGCTCGTCGCCCCCACAGAACTGCACGGACTTCTCGCAAGCCAGCTGGAGACCATTGGGTCGATGGCCAACACCAGACTGACACTGGCGACGGCGGCGCACGAGCCGGCGGCGGCACATGCGCTGCTTTCCAATCAAGTCGAACTTGTGGTACCCCTCGCGGGTCTCATTGACGTGAACAAGGAAGTCGCCAAGCTCAAGGTCGAGCTGGACGGGCTTTCGCGTCAATTGCAACTGCTGGATGGTCGCCTGACAAACGAAAAGTTTACGGCAAAGGCCCCGCCCGAACTGGTCGCGGCCGAACGTGCCAAGGCCGAAGAGTGGCGTGCGAAGTGCGCGCAGCTCGAAGCCAAGATCGCAGCACTTGGCAGCTAAGATTTCTGGATAGACTGCACTGAAACCACGCACCGTGAATTCATCGAATCACCCCGCCTCACACACGCACGCCCGCACCGCGGCAGGCTGCGGACGCGCGCGTCGCAGCGCTGGTCTGGTCGCCGCGCTCATGGCGATGACGGCGCTGGGCCACGCGTGCGCCAATCCGAACCAGCCCCCTGGTGGGCCTCCGGACGCTGCCGCGCCACTCATTGTGAAGATCACACCCACGACGGGCACCATTGGGGCGCGACCCAAGGCCGTTGTGTTTCAGTTTGATGAAGTGATCAGCGAAGTGCCCAAAGGCGCGCAGGATCTCGCGAAGCTGGTCTTCATCAGTCCCAAAAGCGGTGACGTGGACGTAGACTGGCGGCGTTCCCAACTGGACATCAAGCCCAGGATCGGTTGGAAACCGAACACCGTGTACACCGTCTTGCTGGGCGCTGGCATCACCGATTTGCGGAACAACTCCATAGACACCGCCACCCGTATTGTGTTTTCCACCGGTGGCGCTATTCCGCAAACGAAGATTCAAGGCGTTGCATTTAACTGGCTCACAGGCCGGATTGTCGAAAAGGCGCTGGTCGAGGCCATCGTGCGCGACACCGCGAAAAAAGACAGCACGATTTTTCAGACCATCGCGGACTCGATTGGTCGATACTCCATCGAGCATTTGCCGCCGGGCAACTACATCGTGCGCGCCATTGTGGACGGCAATACCAACCGCTCACTGGAGCCTCGGGAGCCGTGGGATTCCGTGGGCGTCTCGCTGACCGGAACCAGCACGGTCGACCTGCACGCTTTTGTGCATGACAGCATTGGCCTGGGCATTACGTCGGTCGCGCTGATGGACAGCAACAAGACCCTTCGCGTGACGTTCGACAAAGCTGTGTTTCCAGCGCAGGCGTTTTCCAACACCAACTTCTTCTTGCAACGGTACGAAAAGACCGATTCGACCAGTGTCATCAACATCACGACCGTGTTTTCGGCGCCGCAGCGCAACGTGTTCGACTCGTTGCGCACCAAGGCGAGAAATGATTCCCTCGCGCGGGCGGCTCCGGTAGACACTTCGGCGGCAGGTCGAGCCAGGCGTGAGACAGACGCCAAACAGAAACTTCGGGACAGTCTGAACCTGACCGCGCAACGCGCCGCGAACGAAGCCCGTGAATTGCGGCTTCGTGGTGGGAGACCAGTGGCGCCGAAAGACACAACACCCAAACCAAAGATGAAGCGCGCGCCGCTTTATACCGAAGTGTATGTGAATCTCGAACGGCCGCTTGAATACGGGGCGCGTTACATGTTGCGGTTCCAGAATGTATCCAGCGTTTCGGGCGTTGTGAACGACATCACCCGAGTGCGCAGCAAACATCTCATTATCGTTCCCCCCAAGCCCAAACCGCCCGAAGAAGCCAAGACGCCGCCTGATACCGCCGCGTCGACCACTGTGCCTATCAAACGGTGAGTGTGCGCGGCGCGCTGTTTCTGGACCGCGACGGCACCATGATCAACGAAGCGCATTACCTGAACGATCCCGACCGCGTTCATCTGCTGCCGGGAACGCTGTCGGCTATTACCCGAGCGAACGCAGCAGGCGTGCCGGTGGTCGTCGTGACCAATCAATCAGGAATTGGGCGCGGCATTATTTCGCTTAACCAATACCATTCAGTCGCCTCGCGGCTTGACGCGCTCCTGCAAGCCGGTGGTGCGTGCCTCGATGCCACATATTACGCCGACGATTTGCCGGGCAATGAAACCGAGCACAGCCGCCGCAAACCCGGTATGGGCATGTATCGTGAAGCCGCAGCCGAGCTGGGGTTGGACCTCGCAAAGTCCGCTTATATCGGCGACAAATGGCGCGACGTCCAGCCCGCAACAACCGCAGGCGGACTGGGCATCCTCATTCCAAACAGCCACACCGAACCAGCGGACATCGAGCGGGCCATGCTGGTGGCACACACCGCCGCCGACCTCGACCAGGCGGTCGCCGAGGCGCTAGTGTGGATACGTGCGCGCGGCTAACCTGTCCGCCATGCGTATCGGCATTCTCGCTTCGGGGAGCGGCTCAAACCTGCAGGCCATTATCGACCACTTTGCCGCGTCGCCGGCGCGCGACGCGGGATTCGTGGCGCTGGTGGCCTCAAACCGGGCGGACTCCGGCGCGATGGCCCGTGCACAAGCGGCCGGAATTTTTACGCACCACATTGCCGATTTCAACGACGGCCCCTCAATTCTGACCGCCCTGCAGTCGGCCGGCGTGGAACTGCTCGTGCTTGCCGGATATCTCCGGTTACTTCCGGCTGCAGTAGTCGTGGCGTACACGGGACGCATGTTGAACGTGCACCCTGCCCTGCTGCCCTCATTTGGCGGTCACGGCATGTACGGGCTACGCGTTCATGAAGCGGTTTTGCAAGCCGGCGCGAAGATAAGCGGCGTCACGGTGCATTTTGTAAGTGCCGAGTACGATCGGGGTGCGATTGCCGCGCAGTGGCCGGTGCCTGTGCTGCAAGATGACACACCGCAAACACTGGCCGCGCGCGTGCTGGCCGTTGAACATGGTTTGTATCCCGCGGTCATAGAAGCCGTCGCCGCTCGCACTCTCGCACTCGGCGCAGATGGTCGCAGCAAGGGCTCGTTGCCCGCACACTCCGCATTCGCAATGCACGACGCGAAGCCTTTTCTCCGTTAGCCTCCCCCCGCAATGCCCCGCGCCTTACTGTCCGTTTCCGACAAGAGTGGTCTTGTGCCGTTTGCCACGCAGCTGGTCGCGAACGGTTTCGACCTCATTTCCACCGGTGGAACCGCGCGCACACTGCGCGAAGCGGGGCTGGCGGTGAAAGATGTCAGCGAAATCACCGGTTTTCCGGAGATGCTGGACGGACGCGTAAAGACACTGCATCCGGTGGTGCACGGCGGCCTGCTTGCACGACGCGACCTGCCCGAACACATGAAGGCCATCGCCGATCATGCTATTGCGACGATTGACCTTGTCGTGGTAAATCTGTATCCGTTTCGTGAAACGGCAGCACGAGTCGGTGTGCATCCCGACGAAGTCATCGAGAACATCGACATTGGCGGCCCGTCCATGCTGCGTTCGGCCGCGAAGAACTTTGCGGCCGTGTGGGTGATTGTCGATCCCGCCGACTACACCCGCGTGCTGGAAGCGCTGGGGAATGACGACGATCATCTGACATTTCGTCGCTGGCTGGCCGAGAAGGTGTACGCGCACACCAGCGGTTATGACGCGGCCATTGCGCAATGGTTTGCCGCGCAGCGCGACGAACCGTTTCCCGATCGGTTTCCGCTCACGTTCGAAAAGCAACAGGCGCTGCGTTACGGGGAAAATCCGCAGCAGCGCGCCGCGTTTTATGTCGAGAAGCCGGGGGCCGGGTTAGGCGCGCTCAAACAGCTTGGTGGCAAAGAGCTGTCGTTCAACAATCTGCTGGATCTGGAAGGCGCGCTGCTGGCCATGGAGCCGTTTGGCGACGAGCCGTGCTGCGCCATTGTCAAACACACCACGCCGTGCGGATTGGGCACGGGTCCGAGCGCGTTGGTCGCGTATCAGCGCGCGCTGGCATGTGATCCGGTGTCGGCGTTTGGTTCGGTCATCGCATTCACCGTACCGGTCGATGCCGAAACCGCCGAAGTGATTTCCAGCCTGTTTGTCGAGTGTATCGTGGCGCCCGCGTTCGACGACGGCGCGGTTGAAATACTTGGCCGCAAGAAAAACCTGCGCGTGCTCGCTGGTCGTGCAACGTGGTCGAAGGGGGGCATGGACTACAAGCGTGTGCGCGGCGGACTGCTGGTACAGGATCGTGCGCCCACGCCGCACGTAGACAACAATTGGAATGTTGTCACGACGCGCCCGCCCAGCGCGACGGAGCAGCTCAACCTGATGTTCGCCTGGCGCGCCGTAGCCAGCGTGAAGTCCAACGCCATTGTGCTGGTTCGTGACGGCGCGACAATAGGCATTGGTGCCGGCCAGATGTCCCGCGTCGACGCCTCGTTCCTCGCTGTGCACAAAGCGCGGTCTGTGGGCCACGAGACACCAGGCTCCGTTTTGGGCTCAGATGCCTTTTTTCCCTTCCGCGATGGAATTGATCATGTGGCCGAGGCTGGTGTGACGGCCATTGTGCAGCCGGGGGGCTCCGTGCGGGATGCCGAGGTGATCGCGGCCGCGAATGAGCATGGGATGGCGATGGTCTTCACGGGGGAGCGGCTGTTTCGGCACTAGCGTAGTGTCGCAGAAGTCCCGTGGCGAATGCAGCGCATGGATGTTGCCGCGGGGCGAGGCGGGCGACCGAGGGCCAATCAGGCTGTGCTTTAATACGCCAACCGTGCCTGGGTCTGATGGCTGACCGCTGTCCAAGCTGAAAGCTCCCAGCGTTCGTTGCAGAGCAATCCACAAGGCGTCCCGGCATTTGTTGCAGGCCGCTAGCCTCCGTCGCAGTTCCCGCCCCCAAAGAACTGCTCCGCCCGTTGTCCCCGCCCCCGCCGGGGGCGAACTTACGCAGTTGCCCGCTCCGAGTAGTCCCTGTGTCGAATAGCCGCCTGCCGCAGTTCTTCCTCGGTCCAGGCGTCCCGTATCCTTTTTTCATCAGACATGACCGTTGCCGCCAGAACTTCCGCGCGTGCCGCGGAGCTCGACTATCGCCCATCGTATCTTGCTGCTGCCGCAGCCGGTGTCGCGGTATTCGTTCTCTACCTGCTCACACTTGCTCCCAGTACGAGCATGTGGGACACCAGCGAATACATCACGGCCGCGTACACGCTCGGTCTGCCGCACCCGCCGGGAAATCCGCTGTTCGTGCTCATTGGGCGCGTGTTTGCGATTCTCCCAATTGCTCCGACAGTCGCCATGCGCATCAATGTGCTGGCGGCGGTATCCAGTGCCGTGTCAGCGGCGCTCTGGTTTCTGGTCACCGAACGAGTGCTGGTGGGTTGGTTTCCACAGCGGTGGCAGCGTATCGCCGGCGGCGCGTTGGCCGCTTTGATTGGTGCCACTGCGTTTACGGTTTGGAATCAGTCGGTCGTGAATGAAAAGGTGTACACCGTTTCTCTCGTCGGATTGGCGGTTATCTGCTGGTTAAGCGTGCGCTGGTGCGACGATCCGGATTCTCCCGTGGGTGACCGTCTGCTGGTGCTGGTGGCGTACCTCATTGGATTGGGCTATGCAAACCACATGGCCGGTATGCTGGCGGCACCCGCTGTGGGGTTGGCCGTGCTCATTCGTCGCCCGGCGTTCATCCTGCGCTGGCGGCTGCTATTGGCCTGTGGCGCGGCGCTGTTTTTCGGATTGACGCCGTTTGCCACCCAACCCATTCGCGCGGCGCACTTCCCGGGCATTAATGAAGGCGAACCCACGGCCTGCGCCGACAAGATTGCGTTTGACTGCACGTTCAGCAAACTGACGTGGGATCGTTTCAAGTACAATTTCGATCGCGGCCAGTACGGAAAACCGTCGCTTGGCGAACGTCAGGCGCCGTTGGGCGCGCAGATTGGCATGTGGTGGTTGTACTTCAAGTGGCAGTGGCTGCGCGACGCGTACGGTGAGCATCCAGGCGCGCAGAACGCGCTGGCGGTGTTCTTCCTGATCCTCGGAGGACTGGGAGGATGGGTTCATTTCAAGAAAGACCGACGAAGTTTCAGTTTTTTTGGCCCATTGATCTTCACCATGACCCTGGTGTTGATCTACTATCTCAATTTCAAGTACGGTCACTCGCAGGCGCCTGACCTGCAGGATTCCGTCGCGCGCGAAGTGCGTGATCGAGACTATTTCTATCTCTGGAGTTTCTCCGCGTTGTCCGTGTGGATTGCGCTGGGATTGTTGTACCTGTGGGAAACCGTCGCCAGCCTGTTTGGTGCGGACGAGGTAAAGCTTGGCGGTGCCACGGTGCTGGAGCCGCATCGCAAAAGCTTGATGATGGCGTCGCCGCTGCTGCTGGTAGCCTTTATTCCGATGATCGGCAACTGGACGCAAGCATCGCGTAGTGGACAAACCGATACCGCCGATTTCGCGAAAGATCTGCTGAATTCTGTCGAGCCGTACGGCATTCTGATCACGGTCGGCGACAACGACACATTCCCGCTGTGGTACGCGCAGGAAGTGGAAGGAGTGCGCAAGGACGTGCTCATCGCGAATACGTCGCTGATGAATACGGACTGGTACACTCGGCAGATGATTCGCCGCCCGGTGTACGACTATGACGAAGCCAACGGTCCGGCGGTGTATCGTGGCAAGACCTGGGTCAAACCCGTCGGCCCGGCCATCAAGATGACATACGCCGAAGCGGATGCCATTCCACTCGGCATGGACATCGCCGAGAATATGGCGTTCGAGAAGGGCAACATTGTGGCGCACCCGAAATCGCGCCAATTGATGCGTGCCGATTATCTCGTGTACCAGATGCTCAAGGATTCGTATCCGGAGCGCCCCATGTATTTCAGTCGCACTTCCGGCCCGTACCCGTACGATTTGGGGTTGGAGCGGTACATGCTCACGCAGGGCATGGCGAAAAAGTTGATGGATCATCAGCTGGTGCCCAGCGCCGACACGCTGCTCGTGCCCGGCGAGGGATTTGTGGACGTCAAGCGCACACACGAGTTGTGGAACAACACGTTCCTCGCCAACAAGTCACTCGCCAAGCGCGACGGCTGGGTCGATGACGCCTCGGTTGGTATTCCCGACTTGTACGTGATTTCTGGCATGACGCTGGCGGAAGCGCTGGCACGCCAGGGCAAGACAGCCGCTTCTGATAGTGTGTTCCTGTCAGCGAAGGCCGTCGCCCGGGCCATGAAGCGCGAAGCCATCTTTGGCATTGATCGCATGCAGGGTATGCCAGTTGCGCCAGGCGACACGGCCATTGCGCCGTTATTGACGGCACCGCCCGCTGCGCCTGCACCCGCTCCACCCCCGGCCAAGAAGCCGTAACCATGAAACCGCGCGCAGTGTTGGAGTGGCGGCGTACACGTATCACTGGCAGTGCCGGGAGGACGCTGGCGCCTGCTGTGCTACTGGTTATGACAACGGTTGCGCTCCACGCCCAGGCCGCGCCGCGTATTGCGACGCAAACCACCGGTGTCACCGGCACGTTGTTCGCGATATCTGCGGTCAGCGACCAAACCGTATGGGCCAGCGGTTCGGGCGGTGTAGTGCTGCGCACCGTTGACGGGGGGACGACGTGGGAACGCAAAACCGTAGTCGGCGCGGAACGTCTGCAGTTTCGCGACGTGCATGCGCTCAACGCGGACAGTGCGTGGATTCTGAGCATCGGAAACGGCGACGCCTCCCGCATTTATTTCACGGCCGATGGCGGCGCCAATTGGAAGTTGCAATTTCAGAACACGGATACCAGTGCGTTTTACGACTGCATCACCATGCTGGACAACACACGTGGTGTGGTGTTTGGTGATGCGTCGCAAGGACGCACCATGATTCTGCGCACCGACAACGGCGGCACGACGTGGGGCCTGCTACCGCAGGCCAACGTTCCCGCGCCTGTGAAGGGGGAAGGCGCGTACGCCGCGAGTGGCCGTTGCATTGTGCACAGCGGTGACCAGAACGTCTGGATTGCAACGGGTGGCCCGGAATCGCGCCTCTTCAGAAGCACCGATGCTGGCCTGCATTGGACGCTGCACACGACGCCGTTTATGCGTTCGGCGAGTGGTGGGACCAGCGGCCTCGATTTTCGCGATACGAAGCGCGGCATTGGTGTCGCGGGTGATATGGGCAACTTGCGTGGTGACACCGCCAGCGCCGTGGTCGCGGTTACGGACGACGGCGGGCTCACGTGGGAGCTGCGTGCGCGCCCAGGGCGTCCCGGCGCGTTGTACGGGGTAACGTGGGTGCCCGGTGTTGGAACAGAGACGGCGGTTGCGGCAGGCACGGGTGGTGTGTTCTTCACGCTGGACGCTGGGCGTACTTGGACCACGGCCAGCGACATTGCCCATGCAGGGTTGGATGCGCGAGGCAAAACGGCGTGGATTGGCGGCGCGCGCGGAACGGTGCTGCGAATTGACTGGTAGCGACCGCTTCAACCACTTAATTTGAATGGGCACGCTGCCGATCTTCACTTGGACGATTCGGTAGCGACACGCGTTTGTACGAGTGGCCTGACCCGGAAGCGTGGCGGAGTGGTCTATCGCTTCAGTCTTGAAAACTGACGAACCCGCAAGGGTTCCGTGGGTTCGAATCCCACCGCTTCCTCTTGGCAAAACAAAACGCCCCGGCCGGTTGGTCGGGGCGTTTTGCGCTTCTGCCAGTGCTGAAAATGCTTGGTCAGATCTTGCGCACCGCCCCCAGCGCGGCACTCGTTGTCATCGATGCGTATGCTCTCAACGCGGCTGTGACATTCCGTTTGCGTGGCGCGGCCGGAATCCATCCACGCTCATCTGCCTTGACGCGACGTGCCGCTAACTCAGCATCATCCACACGCAGATGAATGGTGCGATGTGGAATGTCGATATCGATCATGTCGCCCGCCTGCACCAGACCAATCGCACCACCGTCGGCTGCTTCCGGTGAGCAGTGTCCGATGGAAAGTCCCGACGTCGCACCAGAGAACCGACCGTCAGTGACCAGCGCACATTCTGCGCCCATGTGTTTCGCCTTGAGATAGCTGGTCGGATACAACATCTCCTGCATACCCGGGCCACCGCGCGGACCTTCGTAGCGAATAACCACCACGTCGCCCTTCACGACCGCACCGCCCAGAATGCCGTCCACCGCATCGTCCTGGCTTTCGAACAACTTGACCGGGCCCGAGAATTTCAGGATCGATTCGTCAACGCCAGCTGTTTTCACAATACAACCATCTTCGGCAATATTGCCGTACAACACAGCCAAACCACCGTCCTTCGAATACGCGTTGGCCACGTCGCGAATGACACCGTTGGTGCGGTCATTGTCGACCGTGTCGTACCGCCGGTCCTGACTGAACGCTTCCTGCGTCGGCACACCACCAGGTGCCGCGCGAAAAAAGTCGTGCACGGCGGTCACGGTCGTGCGCTGAATATCCCAACGATCGATGGCGTTGCCTACCGTTCCGGCGTGAATGGAACCCGCTTCGCGGTGAATGAGGCCACCACGATCGAGCTCGCCCAGTATGCCCATCACTCCGCCGGCGCGGTGGACATCTTCCATGTGCACGTCTGCAACCGAGGGCGACACTTTGCACAATACCGGCACGCGGCGCGACACCCGATCGATATCCGCCATCGTGAAATTCACTTCGGCTTCGTGCGCCGCCGCGAGTAGATGCAACACGGTATTAGTCGAGCCACCCATTGCGACATCCAGTGCCACGGCGTTTTCAAAGGCTTCGAACGTGGCGATGGAACGCGGCAGGACGCTGTCGTCGTCGTTTTCGTAGAACTGCTTTGTGATAGTGACGATGATACGTGCGGCGTCCAGAAACAGGCGTCGGCGGTCGGCGTGGGTGGCCAGCGTCGAACCGTTGCCGGCAAGCGAAAGGCCCAGCGCCTCCGTCAGACAGTTCATCGAGTTCGCGGTGAACATGCCCGAACACGAGCCACAGGTTGGACAGGCCGAGCGTTCTATCACTGCGACCGTTTCATCGGAGATGTCATCGTCGGCGGCCGCGACCATGGCCCCTACGAGATCGAGCTTCGTCAACACGCCGTCCTTGATGTACTTGCCCGCCTCCATTGGTCCGCCAGACACGAACACCGCCGGAATGTTCAGCCTGAGCGCCGCCATCAACATGCCAGGCGTGATCTTGTCGCAGTTGGAGATACACACCACCGCGTCGGCGCAGTGCGCGTTCACCATGTACTCGACGCTGTCCGCAATGAGTTCACGCGACGGCAAGGAGTACAACATGCCGTCGTGCCCCATGGCGATGCCGTCATCGACCGCGATGGTATTGAATTCCTTCGCGACGCCCCCGGCCGCTTCGATTTCCCGTGCGACCAGTTGCCCCATGTCCTTGAGGTGCACGTGGCCCGGCACGAACTGCGTGAACGAGTTGGCAACGGCGATAATGGGTTTGCCAAAGTCGCCATCTTTCATTCCGGTGGCGCGCCACAGGCCGCGGGCGCCGGCCATGTTGCGGCCGTGGGTCGTGGTGCGAGAGCGATATGGAGGCACGATTCAGTCTCGGAGAGGTGGGGTGGAAGCGCGGCGCAACTCTCCAGGCTACTCGCCCCGGGACCTGCACGGCTTCCCTACATATATGGCGAGTCGAACAGACGGACGGCACCCGGGCCCGCCTCAGTCCCAGCCCCCCGAGCGGTGACCAATGCCCCGGAAAACCCCGGCGCGACCTGAATGTTGTGCATCACCCAACGCTCGACCGCCGTGGGATCGAGGCGGTCGGCCAGCAGCTCGGCCTGAACATCATCTGGCGTTCGCGCCATGGTCACGTCGAAGTGATGCAACCCGCGACTGATGCCGTGGCCCGTCGCCTTGAGATACGCTTCCTTGCGCGACCACGTTGAGAAGAAGCCGCGCAACATTGGTTCGCTGTCCTCGATCTCGCTTTGAACCGAGCGCAGGGCATCGCGTTCATATGGCGAGAAAAACCGCTCCGCAATGTCGAGCGGCTCAATGCGCTCCCGCCAGCGTTCAATATCGACACCCACCGCGCCCTGTAGCGACACTGCGACAAGCGCCAAGTCGCTTGAGTGCGAAAGATTGAAGTGCAGTGCTTGTCCAGAATGCGCGACAGCATTGGTGAGCGCCGGCTTTCCGTGTTCGCCCGATGTAAACTCCAGCGCTGAGGCGCCAATGTTGGTGTACTGTCCAAGGATGCGTCGGAGCGCACTGTGCGCCACCGCGTACCGAATGCCGTGGTGCGGGAAATAAAAGCGACGCACGCGGACACGTTCTTCATTGGAAAGCACCGTGAGGTGCTCGTCTGTCGTCCGCGCGCGATCGAGCGGAATTCGCCAGACATGTGTTTCAGACTCGCGCGTCTCGCGAATGTTCGGTACCTTTGCCCACGCGCTTTCAGGAGTGTCTTGCACCAGTCTATGGTAACGACAACCGCACGCCGTCGGCAATACGCATCGGTCGGCGGCAACCGACACAACGCTTCGGCGGCCCGCTGCGTACCATGCCGGAGCAGGGAACGGTGCAGGTTCAGTCCCAGTTTCAAGCGGGCAATCGCGTTCTCGTTGCAACCAATATTGTAGGGTGGGACAGTTGCATGATAGTTGCGGGATACTTGCACAACAGTTGAAGGGAAGTGGCAGGCGGATGTTGCGAGAGGGGCGGGTTATTCGGAGGGCAACTGCAGCGCAGCAATCGTCATGATCCTTAGCGTGGTTGTCAAATCGCACCAGTCACGCAGCGGTAATTTTCCAGATATTTTTGTGGTGGTGCCCAACCCGATATTTAAATTCAGCAATTCTCGCCAAGTGGGCAGCGCCCGGCCTCCTCACTGTTTCACCAATTCTTCCAAGGTATGGCCAACTTCTCCAGTGCCTTTGAGTTGCTTCAGGCAGCCCGCACAGCGGCCCGCGAACATGGCAACGCGGCTCTCTCGCAGGCGATGCTCGACCTGCAGGGGGAATTGTTGCAGCTGCAAGTGCAGACGTTGGAAGACCAATTGGAAATCCGCGAACTGTCCAATCATGTCACGCGCCTGCGTGCGAATCTCGTGGTTCAGCGAAAACTCGAACTGGCAGAGGAAGCGTACGTGTTGGTGGAAAACAGCGACGAGGTGCGTGGGCCATATTGCGCCACGTGCTGGGATCGCCGAGATGTGTTGCAGCTCTTGCTAAATGCAGGCGACGAAAGGGCGTACTGCCCCACCTGCAAGACTACCGTGAAAGCCTGCTCGGCTCTCATGGACCGGCGCAAGGTGGGGCAGCCGACAGGGTGAATGCGCGAGCAGCCCCCATTGTTCGCCGCAACGAACTCAGAGCATGGCATAACACGCCTGCTGTTCCATCGCCGTTCGCCGGTTCATACACGCGCCAAACCTGCGCAGCGTCGTTTGTCGCTCATGCCCGAACGTCCCCGGCACGATCAGCGCATTGGCTATTACGCCTCCGCCCAGCGCGTTTGTGCAGTAGTTCACCCGCCACTGTGACCCGTCGTGTGACACCGTCACGTCGCAGGAGACAACAATAGTCACGTAGGTGGTGGGTGGCGCCACAGGGGCTGTTGGGGAGCCGCTACAGGCCACGGCCAGAGGGGCCAGGGTCAAGCCCCCTGCGAGGCGGGCTATACGTTGCTTGAGGGTTTTGTGCATGAGCCCGGTAAGTGCAATCGGCGGGCCAACTCTGCCGTGGCGGGCTCAAGTGCAGAAACTGTGATAGTGTCGTCCATTTCGTGGCCTTCCAACCTCCGAACGACCCGTTGCCCGTTGCCATTGTTCACCGGCCCTCAGCGCGCTAAATATCGCGAACACTTGAGGGCGCGCTTCTAGCGGCGTACCAGCTGTACTCAAGGGAGGGGTGGCCGAGAGGCTGAAGGCACCGGTTTGCTAAACCGGCATAGGGTGCAAACTCTATCGCGGGTTCGAATCCCGCCCTCTCCGTTACGCGGGTCCGCTGCCAGCCAGTGGGCCCGCGTTGCATTTCGGGCCTATCTTTCCTTGAAATCGACCTGTGGTCGCCGGGGGCGATCACAAATCTGTTCTCCCGCCCCTTTCGCTTCCGGCTCCTCGCCTCGCTTCCCAGCCTTCGGGCCTCGGCACCTTATGAACTCCAGTCACGCGCACCATCCCGCCCCCGACCGCCCCCGGCTACGCTTTGCCCCCTCTCCAACCGGCTCCCTGCACGTGGGCGGCGCTCGCACGGCCCTCTTCAACTGGCTGCTGGCGCGCAAATACAGCGGCACCATGCTGCTGCGCGTCGAAGATACCGACCGCGCGCGCAGCACCCACGAAAGCACGCGCGCGATTTTTGAGGGACTGAACTGGCTGGGCCTTGATTGGGACGAAGAGGTCGTGTACCAGGGCGCGAACATTGCGCGCCATCAGGACGACGCCGACCGCCTCATTACCAACGGCTCGGCCTATCGCGACTTCTCCACCCCGGCCGAAATTGAGGCCGAACGCGCCGCCGTCGAAGCGACCGGCGGCAGCTACCGGTTTGATCGGAACCGCGCACATCTGAGCGGTGCGGACGAGGCGGAGAAAATTGCAGCGGGTGTGCCGTATGCGATTCGCTTCAAGGTGCCCGAAGGGCACACGGCGTGGGATGATCTCGTGCACGGCACCATCTCGTTCGAAAACAGCGAAATCGAAGACTTTGTCATTCTGCGTTCCGACCGCACGCCCGTGTACAACATGGCCGTCGTGTCCGACGACATCAGCATGGGCATCACGCTCGTCATGCGTGGCGACGATCACATCAGCAACACACCGAAACAGATACTGCTGTACGAGGCACTGGGCGCTCCGGTGCCACAATTCGCCCACGTGCCAATGATTCTGGGCGATGATGGAAAGAAACTGTCCAAGCGCCATGGGGCCACGGCCGTTGGCGACTATCAGTACAAGGGCCTGTTGCCCAGCGCCATGGTGAACTTTCTCTCGCTGCTCGGCTGGTCACCCGGTGATGACACCGAAGTGATGACGTTGCCACAACTCATTGAGAAGTTCTCGCTGAACGGCCTGCAAAAGAAAGCGGCGGTGTTCGATCACGCCAAGCTTGAGTGGATGAACGGACAGCACCTCGCGCACAATCCGATTGAGGACATCGAAGCACAGGTGTTCCCCGCATTCGAGCGCGCCGGCCTCATGTCGTTGGCGGATTTGCACGCGCGACGCGATTGGTCTCGCGGACTGCTGGAACTGTTGCGCGTGCGCGCACGCACCATTGACGAAATAGTGAAACTCGCCGCGCCGTATTTCCGCGATGCCGTGGAGTACGAGCCGGAAGCGGTTGCCAAACAGTGGAAAGACAAGTCCGTGGCGCGCGAAATTCTGGCGGCAGTGTTGATGATTCTGGAACCGCTTTCCGAATGGAATTTGCAGTCCACGGAAGAAGCGTTACGCGCCCTATCCGCAGAACTTGAAATTGGATCGGGCAAGATTTTCCAGCCGCTGCGTGTTGCGTTAACGGGGCAGTCGGCCAGCCCCGGCATTTTTGACGTGCTGGTGTATGTGGGGCACGAGCGGTCCGTTGCACGCTTGAAGACTGCGCTGGAGATGTTGGACGGATAACACTCCAATCCCTTCACAAAAAAAGCCAGAGCGCTCGTGCGCGCTGGTTTTTTTATCGGTCAGGCCCGGACGAACCGGCCGCTTTTGGAGGGGGCGGTTTATTGTTGGCCGCAGCTCGGGCATTTGATCGTTTTTGATACTCGCGATCATTTCGGTCCCGCATCTCCTTGAGCGCTTTTTTGAAATCGCCCTCGCCCATGGCTTGCGAGGAAAAGCGATTGATGTCGCTGCGCGCCAACAGCAACGCGCGTGAGCTCGCGGCCTCGATGGGGTTACTGCTCATGCCGCGCTGAATACCGACTGGCAAGAGCGCCAGCAATGCGTTCGGCACCGTGAATTTGCCCAGGCGCAGTCCGGTTTTGTCCCAGCCCCACTTCTCGCCGTTTTTCATGCGTTTGGTCCAATCGGCTGGCTCGCGATTGGTATCGTACAATCGGGCAATGCTGTCCAGCGAGTCGGCGGCTTGCGCAATGCGCCAGCCAATTACGCTGTCGAGCATTTGTTTGGGCGTGCGGTCGACATCGATGCCGCCGGTGCCCTGCTGCCAGACGCGCGGGTCACCCAAGGCGGGCGCCAATCCGATAAGGGCCGGGTGAATGCCCAAATCGCGAGGAATGCCATTGCCACCGCCCGTGCTGTCGGTCATACGCGCTCCGGCGAGTCGCGTGGGGTCGACTGGCACCTCGACTGGGGCTCCAGGCAACGGGACTGGCGTTGGTTCGCCAGCGGCGGCCGCGACGACCGGTTTTGGCGCCTTTACCGGCTTGGGCTCGGGCGGCTTCGGCTCGGGCTTTGTCGCCTCGACATACGTGACGCGTTCCTGCAGTTCGTATTTCATTGGTGCCAGGCCGAACCAGTCGTGCAAGCCGTGCCCCAGCGTCACAAGGCGCACCAGCACGGCGATGATCACGAAGTGTGCGCCGAGTGCGGCCAGCCAGGTGCGGGTGGAGAAGGTGCGGGTTCGTGGGTTTCCGCCAATCACCAGCTTCCGACGCAACGCGCGGCGGTCGGCTTTGGGCCGATTGCCATGCGGTGGCGGAGCGTTGGACGACGGAGGAGTAGCCATGACCCTTCCTGATACCCGGGAAGACCTGCCAGCGTGCCCGGTTGGGCTGACATCTGGGCCAACAAGAAACGTATCAACGGTGTGCGATATATACACCCGAGCGGCTGCGCCCCCGGCCCTGAAATTGGAGGGTACAGGGGTCAGGCGGCGATGGGGTCAGCCCCTCGCTCCCATGGTACTGGGGGCAGACCCCCGCTCCCGCTCCCCCATCCATCACCGGCCGTTAGTCACCAGCCACCACCGGATTGGTTACCCGGCTCAGGCCAACTAATTCAACCTCGACCACATCGCCGGCAAACATCTGCCGGGTTCCCGCTGGCGTGCCCGTCGCGACAATGTCACCCGCCTCAAGCGTGATGAACTTCGAGATGTACGAGAGCAGGAAGGGAATGGGAAACACCATGTCGCTGGCCAGCGCGCGTTGCCGCTCTTCTCCGTTTACGCGCGTAACGAGCGTGACGTTATCGAGATCGTCCGGCACCGGAGCGGGTTTGCCCAGCGGCAAAAAAGTGTCCATCCCTTTGGCGCGTGCCCACTGCCCGTCCGATTTTTGCAAATCGCGTGCGGTGACGTCGTTCAGTGCGATCAGATGCGTCAATGCCTTCATCGCTTCCTCCTCCGACGCATGGCTTATCCGGTGGCCGAGCACCAGGCCAATTTCACCTTCGAATTCGATATGCGTAGACACCTTATGCAACTTGATGGCTTCGCCTTCACGAATGATCGAGGACGGGGGCTTCAGGAACAGCAACGGTTCCTTGGGAACGTCGGTACCCATTTCCGCGGCGTGTGCGCGATAGTTGCGACCAACGCAGACAATCTTGGAGGGACGTAACATGTGAGTGTCGAGAGTGTGATCAGCCTGCTGAGGCAGGAGCGCCAGCGTCGTAGAAGCGCTGGATTTCCGGAAGGAGTCGCGACCACGGACCCTTGAGTCGTCGCGCGGGCGGCAACCCCGACAACAGGTGCATGCCGTACTGCTTCGTGACAACGCGCGGGTCGCTTATGACGATAACACCGCGATCGGTCGCGGTGCGAATGAGCCGACCAAATCCCTGCTTGAGCCGGAGGGCCGCGTGCGGCAGCATGTATTCACCGAACGCATTGCGGCCGGCCGCCTCAAGGGCTTCACATTGCGCCGCCACCATGGGCTCCGTCGGAACGCGAAACGGCAGCTTGGCAATGACGAGCGCCCGCAACGCATCGCCCGGAACATCGACGCCTTCCCAGAACGACGACGTGCCCAGCAGGACGGCCCTGGTCGATTCGCGAAACCGACGAAGCAACCCATCGCGCGAATCTTCGCCATGCACCAGCAACGGCCAGCGCGAATCGAAGCCGATGGATTCTTCGCGGAGTATCCGCGCGGCCTCGCGTACGTCACGATGACTGGTGAACAGCACGAAGATGCCGCCATCGCTCACCGTGGTCACGTCGCGTACATGGCCAATCACTTTCTGCAGATGTGCAGCAGGATCGACATTGGGCGCCGGCAAGTCGGTAGGCACCACCAGGAGCGCTTGCGTTGGATAGTCAAACGGCGACGGAAACATGGCGCTGTACCGCGCCTTTTTTGATTGATCAAGGCCCAGGCGCTGCTCGAGAAAATCGAAGCCGCGATCGGTGGCCAACGTCGCACTCGTGATCACGGTCGTATCCACACGTGCGAACAGATCGTCGCGCAACACCGGGGCAAGGTCCAGTGGCACGCAATGCGCGGCAATGTTGCGGTCGTTGCCCGGTTTGCCATTCATTTCAATCCATCGCACTACCGCAGGCCCACTGGCCGGCGGTCGAAGTGCCCGCGCCAGCGAATCACCCGCGGCTTCAAGTCGCCGACCAACGGCTCGCATTTCGTTAATGAGCGGCGCCATCTCCTCGGCCTTCTTCATGTCGCTTTCCAGCCGCTCACGCACGACGCCCAGATTCTCCTGCAGTTGCTGAATTTCCTTGAGCAAATCATCCAGCGCACGGCCCAGCCCCATCTTCCACACCGCATTCGACTCGAACGCGTCAGAGAGGCGCAGCATCTGCACGCCGTCGTTTTGCAGCGCCATAGTCAGTAACTCGAACACCATGGTGGCAGAGTCGCGCGCGCTGTTGGCGGTGGGCGTGATACGTTCAACAACCAGGTCGAGACTCGCCACGCTGATCAGGTCGGACGATCCGCGCAATTTGTCCGTCAGCGCCGGCAGCAACCCCTTCCCACGACGTTCAAGGCGCGCAAACATGCGCACGAGCCCACGTTTGGTGACCGACGAACCCAAATGCGCGGCTGCCGCGTCTTCGAGGTGATGCCCTTCGTCGATGACCAGACGTTTGTACGACGGCAGCACGGCCGCGTCTTCCCAATTCTGCATGGTACGGCGCACGGCGACATCGGCCAGCAGCAGGTGATGATTGACGACCACCACATCGGCATTCGCCGCTTCCTTGCGTGCCGCGAACAGGAAACACGAATCATAGTGCGCGCATTTGAGCCGGCCACACAAGTCCGGTTCCGCCGCAACTTCATCCCACACATCGCTGCGCGGCGGAGTGGCCAGGTCGGACAGTGAACCGTCCTTCGTGTGTTCCGCCCACGCCGCAATCATCTCCACTTCTGCAACCTGACTGGATTCGAGCATCGCAATGCCGGCCGCGCGCGCCTGCTCGAGGCGCTGTTTACACAGATAGTTGCGCCACCCTTTCAGCAGGGCAAACCGCACCGGCTGGTCGCCCAGCGCGCGCTGCAGGAACGGCAGGTCTTTGCTGACCAGTTGCTCTTGCAAGGTGATGGTGTTGGTGGAGACAATCGTGCGCTCCTTGTTCGCGGCCGCCCATCGCAGCGCGGGCACGAGATACCCCAGCGATTTGCCCACGCCGGTTCCCGCCTCGAGCAACGCGACGCTCGACCCATTGAATGCGTCCGCCACGGCGCGCGCCATGGCCCGTTGACTGGGCCGATCTTCGAACGCCTGCGTGCTGGTGCCACGCATGGTGTCGGCAATCCGTCCGTGCGGACCGAGCACGTCATCCACCTCGTCGGCGGAAATGGGCACGCGCACTTTGCCCTTGGGCACCTCGGTGACGACGTAGACCTTGGTCGCCTCGTTGTCCACGATGCCGAAACCGATCCCGTTGCCATGAATGCGCGCGGCAATGTCCAGATCGGCATCGCTGGGGACCAACCGCCCGGACGGATGATTGTGCAGCAGCATCTCGCCGCGTTCGGCAAATCCGGGCAGCGCCAGCACACTGCTGACGTCACCACGCGCCACTACCCGCGCACGGACGACATTTCCCTGTTCGTCAAGTACACCTACAAAACACACCTCATTGCCACCGGCAAACCGAATGGCGGTCCGAATGGCGCCCGCCGCTGCGGGATGCAACCGCGACTCGCCCAGTATGGCGTGATGTGCTGGTGGCTCCGCTCCTGATTTTCGCGGAGTCAACGGGGCAGTATCACGTCTTGCGCGGCTTCTTCTTCGCGGCCGGGAACAAGACGTTGTTCAAGATGAGCCGATACCCTGGCGAGTTCGGATGCAGCGAAAGATCGGTGGGATTGCTGCCAATGGCGTGTTGCGCATCCTCAGGGTCGTGACCGCCCAGGAAGGTCCACGAGCCCTTGCCGAAATCGCCATGCAGGTACTTGACCCACGGCGCCCCTTCCTCGGCGGCAAGCACGGTCACGCCCGGTTTGAGCACCGCCTTGTTGAAGCTGGTCGTCACGCCGAAATAGTCGGGAATGACCGTGCGATGATTCTGTACGAGCATCGTGGCAACGGGATCGAGCTTCGCGGAAAAATCGAACAACGAGAACGAGCCCAGCGGCTGTCGGCGCGACTGCACGTTGACCTGATGGCCATCAATGTCGCTCAAGGCATTGACGTACGGCGACGGCTCGACGTGCGCGCCCGTAAACGCCAGCGCACGCGACCACTGCATTTTCGAGTCAGCGTCGGACTGGGGTGGATTGCCGTCTGCAAACGGGCCTGCGATGTCGACATTGAATGCGGCAACCGCCAGGTCGAGCGATTCGGTGGCGCCACACATGGCAAACAGAAACCCGCCGTTGTCGACGAATTTTCGAATGCCTTCTGCGACCGCTTTTTTAAGCGCCGGCACGTCGGGCTTGTCAAAGCGGCGGGCCGTTGCAAGATCGCGGTCGCGCTGCGCCACAAACCAAGGGGCATCGCGATACGCGAGGTACAGTTTGTTGAACTGGCCCGTAAAGTCTTCGTGGTGCAAATGCACCCAGTCATACTTGGGCAGATCACCCTTCAGGACATCGTCGTCCCACACGGATGTGAAGTCGATGCCCGCGTACTGCAACGCCAGCGTGACGGCATCGTCCCAGGGTGGTTGATTCATCGGACGATAGATGGCGATTTTCGGCGCGCGTTCGAGTACGACCGCGTCCATGTTGCCGCCCGCTATCTCGGCGCGAATTTTGGCGACCGCAGCGTCATTCAATGGTTCCGTGGTGACGCCTTCGAGTGTGGCGCGCCGCTTCAGGTCGGCCGCATCGGGCAACAGGAACGCGCCGCCGCGGTAGTTCAGCAACCACTCCGCCTTTTGCGCGTTTTTGAGTGCGAGAAACGTCACGCCATACGCTTTCAGATGGTTACGCTGCGATTCATCCATCGGAATGAGCATGAATTGCGCCTGCAGCATGCGCAGAGGCAGCAGGCAGGCCATTGCACAGCTCACCAACACCTTGTGTATTTGCTTCACGTCAGACGCCACCTGGCGGGAGTTTCCCGCGCCACGTTAAGAGTTCCCGGCGCGCTTGCGGGGCCAGCGCGCTATCCGAATAGTCCACCAGCAACGCTTCCATCTGCTCGATCGCGCCCTTGATGTCGCCGCTGCGCGACAGCAATTGCGCCCAGCTGAGCACGGCCTCCGGTGCCTCCGGACTTTTGGGATACTCGGCGCGCACTCGTTTCCACAACACGAGCGCGCGCGCCGATGCGGCCGGTTGCTGTCGCGCTTCTTCCAGCCGTGCCGCGGTGGCAATCAGTGCGGGGGCCGCCTCGAGTATTGTACCCGCCAACGTGACGAACTGCGTCACGGCCAGCGACGTGTCGCGCCGCGCCACCGTGAGGAACGCCGCACCCAGTTCGGGGCTGGATAGCGCTTTGGTACGTGACAACACCGCCAGCGCTTCAATTTGTGACCCGCGACGGGCGTCCACCCGCACCAAACGCTTGCGTGCTGTGACTAAATCGCCCGAGTAGAGTGCCAGCCAGCCTGCGGTTTCGTCGTCATCCGACAAATCGGCGTTTGCCGCGGCCACACGCGCCTGTTCCAGATTGCCCGCACGCAGCCAGGCACCGACCAGCGGTTTCAACAAATCAGCGCGCAAACCATCATCCAAAAATTGCTTGTTATCTTCAATGCGTTTTTGTGCGTCGGCTGGACGACCCAATTCACTGAGCGCCGCGACCTCAACCGGCAACAACGCTCGGGTGACCGCCGCACCCGTGCGATTGCTCGAACCGCGCGCGATGAGCACTAACGCCCCCGCCGCGTCGTTCCCTTGAATGGCCGCATTGGCCGCGCGTTGTACGGACGAAAGGTCGCCACTTTTTTCCATCACCGCGGTCCACGCGTCGCGCGCAATCAGCCAGGCGCCGAATGCCTCGGCCTGTTCAGCGAACATACGCCACGCCGCCGTCGTGGAATCGTCTGACTTGACCGGCGCCAGCGCCGCCCAGGCGCGGCGAGGTTCGCCCCACGCCATTTCAAGCTCGGACAGCAGCCGACGCGCCCCCAATGTCACGGGAGCGCCCGCCATGACGGTGCGCACCGAATCACGAACGGGAACCGGCACCCGTTGCAGCGCATAAATCGCGGAATGCTCCAACCACGGCTGTTCGGCCAGCGCGGTCTTGAAGGCAATCGCAGCGGGCACCCAGCGTTGCAGCGACACGTTGAGTTGCGCGACTTCGCCGCTGAGGTCACGTGCCGAACCAAGAAAGCGTGCGGCTTCGGTGAGAATCGTGTCCGCCGATTTCGCGCGCCCTGAGGACAAAAGCTGGCGCGCGTATTCGCGATAGGGGGCGGCTTCCGTCGGCACGGCGCGACGCCATTCGTTAAACGCCACACGCGCGGCCTCGTCCTTTCCGCCAGTCAAGTACGCACGAAGTTGAATGCCGCGCGCAATGGGATCGCCCCGCCGCACCAGCAGCACCCGCTCGACCACAGGCATGATAGAGTCCTGCAATCCGGCTTCGGTCCACACCCGCTCCAGGCCCAGCAACGCCATGCTGGCCTGATCACCATCATTGACGGCCGGCGACAACGCGCGGGCCAGCACTTGCCGGTATGCAGCGGCTGCGGCCTTTACGTCATGCCGGTCTTCGGCCGACATCGCGCGCGCCAGTGGATCGGTCGTGTCCGGTACCACCGGGCGCACTTGTTGTGCCCACACGCGTCCGTCCGTGGCACCGGGAAACACTCCCAACGCAACACCGGCCGCCACGGTGACCTGCACACACATCCTGCGAATGACCACGCCCATTTCGTTTCGCGCTACGGCTTGGAATTCAAGCGACGGAAGTACTCGAGCACGAGGCGACGCTCTTCGGCACCGAGTCCGCGCAGTTCGTTCCACGTGGGCGCCGCAAATTTGTTCGCGGCCTTGCCCGATTGTGGGCCGTCTGCGGGCGCGCGCGACAGTGAAATGTCGCCCGCCTTCCCCTCGCGCGGTCCTTCATCATCGCGTTCGTCCTGCTCGAGAAAGCGCCCAGCATCCAGCAACCGGCGATACAACTGCTGCTGCCGCGTGGCGACTGCCGGATCGGGCCCGCCACGTTCCAGCGCCTGTGCGACCTGCTGCGCTTCTTTCGCCAATGCTTCCATGCGACCCGTCGCGTCCGCGTCCGAAACATCCTGCAAGCTGCGCGCAACCTCGCGCTGTTGTTTCGCCAACACGCGCGCCTGCTGCTGCGCTTGCTGACCTTGCGCACCGCCAGGCATGAGGTTGAGGCCCTGTGTCTGTCCGTTCAACGAACTTTGCTGCTGCGCCAGTTTCTTGAGCTGCTCCATCATTTCCGAGAAACCGGACGCCGACTCGGCCGAGTTGACCCGCTCGCGGTCTTTCACCAGCGAGCTTAATGCTTGATTGAGCGCTTCGGTGGCGTCCTTCATCGCATTCTGCGACGCTTCCTTGCCGCCCGCGTCCTGTGACTTGCCCATCGCGTCCGTCGCGGCCTGACTGCGCTTCTGCGCATCGGCCATGGCCTTTTGCGAACGTTGCGACAATAGCGACGACGAGCGACCCGCTTTCTCTAACCGTTCGGCCGCTTGTTGCACGCCTTGTTGAATGGCGCCCTGTTCGCCTTGCATGGACTGCGCGTTTGAGCCCTGCTGCTTTGCGCGGTCTTCCAGTGACGCCTGCTGCTTGGCGAGCTGCATGGTTTCGTTGATGGACTGATCGAGCTGCTGCGACAGTTCGTTTTTCCACGCGTCTACCTGCGACTCGCGCGCTTTCGCGAGTTGATCGGCCGCTTTGTCCATCGCGTCCGCCGCGCGTTGCGCGTCACCACCAGGCTGTCCTCCTTGTTGGCCTCCCTGCTGACCGGCTTGCTCACCACCCTGTTGCTGCCCTGGTTGGCCCTGCTGGCCCTGCTGGCCCTGCTGGCTCTGCTGGCCCTGCTGGCCCTGCTGGCCCTGCTGGCCTTGTTGGCCGGGCTGCGGTGTCTTTTGCCCGTTGGGATCTTTTTCACCCGGCTGCTTGCCCGGCTCGGGCTTCGCACCGGCCTGCGCATCTCCCGCATTTTTCTGCGCCTCCCTGGCCGCGCGTTCCATCGCGTTGGCGGCCTGGTCCAACTGTTTCTCGGCCTCGCGCGCGTGTTCGGCGCCGGGCTTTGCGCCCTGCTGTTCGAGCTTCTTTGCGAGGGCTTCCACTTCCTGCTCAAGTTCTTTGGTGCGCTGCTCCAACTCTTTCGGATCGAGTGGAGTCAAGTCGCTTTTCTCACCCGACTTGCCCGCCTGCGACTGTTTGTTGGTCGCGCTCTGCTTGTTGGAACTTTGTTTGCCACGTTGCTGGTTCGCGAGTTGCCGCTGCGCTTCTGCAAGGTCACGCGCTTCGTCACGCAACGTCTCCATGGTGCCTTCCATGGCCGCACGTTTCAACATCTCGGCACTCTTTTCCAACTGTTCGCGCATTTGCTGCTGTTGCGCGGCCAGTTGCTCCATGCTCTTCTGCGCTTCGGTCCCACTCAAACGCTCGGTGGCGTTCTCCAGATTCTCCAACTGCTTCTGCATTTCCGGCGTCATCGCCTCGCGCAACATTTTCTGAATGTCGCGCATCTTGCCAGCCAGCGCCGTATCCAGCGCGCCAGCGTCCTTTAGCCGCTGCTCCATTTCTTTGGTGGCCGCGCGCATGCTGTCCACTTTCTGCGCAAGGTCTCGTTGATCGCGCGCCACCTGCCTGGCCCGTTCGGCCGCAGCGAACGACATCGTACCGTCTTTCGAGTTGGCACCTTTGCTGTCCCCACTTTGCGACCCGTCCTTGTTCGCACCATTCTTGAGATCGCGCTGACGCGACGCATCGCTGGTGGATTGCTGCAATTTCTTCTCGGCCGTTGCAATGCGCTGTGCCTGAGCCGCAAGCGAGTCACCAACACTGCGCGCCATGGCGCGTTGTTCAGACAGCGACGGCACTTTCAGAATCAACTCGGTACTGCTGCCCTCTTGGTTCCACAGCGAATTGTCCGTCGCGGTCGCGATGAGATGCAACCGATCGCCCGGTTCGAGATTGCGGCCATCAAGTTTCAGTCCACCCTGCCCGCCCCAGACCGGCCCATCGGGCTGCGCCACCAGCAACTGCTCGCGTTTGGGCGGTGTCCCGGCCAACGCTTTTCCGACATCGGCGGCCGCTTCGCGCCAGACAGAGAGGATGACGCGCGTGATCCCGTGATCATCCAGCGCTTCGAACGCGAGTGGCAGAATGCCGCTGGTGCCGATGGCCGTGTCGGACGCTGGCGAGAGAATGGCCACCTGGGGCAATCCATCGGGCGCAATGACGATGGCCAGATCTTCCGGCACTTCGGGACGCATCGAGGCCGTGGTCGAGCCCGCAGTGGCGGCGCGCGTTGCATCAGCGGTCCAATGCCACGTGCCATCATGGTCGGCCGTGATCCGCGCCTGCACCTGCAAGCTGTCTCCCGTCGACACAAATCGAACGGAATCTTTTCCGTTGCTGATCATGGCATCGCGCGCACCACCGTGTTGCGCAGCCGTTACCAGCAGCACTGTTCCGCGCGGAACACGCAATGGCGATACCGCTTCGAGCGTTTCGTTGGTACGCCCCAGGTACGCAGGATAGATGGCTTGCAGTGACACATCACCCACCCAGCCGCGATCACCAATGGACACCGTCACTTCGGCGTCCGGTGCGCGACCATCTGACGCACGCAGGGCTATCGGCGCACGAACAGGGCCGAGTGCGAACAACGCGAGTCCGGTTTTTGAATCGACCGCGAGCGTGGTGTCGGTCCACGCTTCCCCAGGGGCGCGCCGTGATAGTGTCACCGTGCTGCGCCCTTCGGCCGAAATCTTGAGCGTCAACGGCATGCCGCGCGGCACGGATTGGGGCAGACCTGGAAAACCCAGTGCTGGCAACAACAATCCGCGCCATGCATCGACGGGATGCACCATGGCGGCAAAACCATCACGTGCCGTTCGCGCACTCACGGCCAGCAGCGCGACGGCTACGGCTGCCGCACCTCCAGCCATCGCCAGGCGCTGCGCAAGCTTGCTGCGAACCTTTGGGACCAGCGTCACCGATTGCGGAAGTTTCGCGGCCACATGCTGCGCAGCGAACTTGCCAAACACGCCCTGCGTCCCCACTTCGAGCGCGCCACGCAGCGAACCGGCACGTAACCCCTGCTCGCCTTCAATGGCGGCCGCCAGCGCTTTCACACTCTGACTGTCGCCTTCGCGACGGCGCAGCCAATACACCGCGACACCGGCAAGCGCGGCGCCAACACCCCACACCAACAATGGGATCCCACGCGGCATCGCCAGCCAGCGGCTGTCAGCCAGTATCCAGCCGCCCAATGCCACCACGACGGCCACCGCCGCAGCGCCGGCCAAAGCGAGCGTTCCGAAAAACCGCGTGCGCAGCGCCTGTCGTTCGACGGCAAGACGACCGGCCAGCGCGTTAGGAGTTCCGTCGGTCACACGTGATGCCGGTGCGGTCATGGAGTTACTCGACTGGTGGCAGCGTAGGTAAACAGGTTAATGCCCATTCGTAGCGCCTGCTCATGCGATGACGGGGGATCGGGATACGTGCCGATGTCCTCCCATCCGTTGCCAAGGTCGGCCGAATAGGTGTAGTACACCGCCAGACGGTTGCCGATAAATATGCCCAGGCCCTGCGCGGGTTTTCCGTCGTGCTCGTGCACTTTGGGCGGACCGCTGGGCATCTCGTAAACCAGATGATAGATGGGATGCGACCGCGGCACATCGGTCAGCGGTCGGTCGGGAAACACCCTGGCAATTTCACGACGGAAACTGTCGTCCAATCCGTAGTTGTCGTCGACGTGCAGAAAGCCGCCGCGGCGCAGGTACTCGCGCAAACGGTCTATCTCGACGGGCGACAACTTGATTTCCCCGTGTCCCGTAATGTGCAGAAACGGAAAATCGAAGAGGGCGGAATCGGTGAGTTTGACGCGTCCCTCGGTGCGCTCGACTGGCAGCGCAGTGCGCTCGGCAATGGCGCGCAACAGGTTTGGAATGCTTGATGGATTCGCATACCAGTCGCCGCCGCCTTCGTATTGAACACGCGCAATCGCAAGGCGGCCCGGTGACGTGAACGGTGCGCGCCAACTGAACGCGCCAAGCGCGAGTAAACCGCACGCGACTAAACCGATCCGCGCAATACGGCTACGTATGCGAGCGCGGGGTTTCACAGCACGGGGGGATGAACGGAGCATGCGTCAGGATTCACGGGCATGAGCGAGACGATAGGCGAGATTGCGGCTCGCACCATGCAACGACACCAATTCGGAAACGATGTCGCGCGGACTACGGCCTTCGGCACGCAAAGCAGTGACTCGGGCTTCCAGAGCTTCAACACTGGGGGTTTCCTCGGGCGCACCTGATAACACAATCACGATTTCCCCCCGCGGTGGCGCGCTTTCATAGTACGCAGTGAGCTCGGAGAGCGTTCCCCGCCGGATGTCTTCGTACCGTTTGGTAATTTCGCGAGCCACCGCAGCCATCCGATCACCACCGGCAACGTGCGCCAAATCCCGCAGCGTGTCGACCAGTCGAGGCGGTGCTTCGAACAATACCGTAGTGTGGGGTGATCGGGCGCACGCCGCCAGCGCACTGCGGCGTTCTTCACCCTTTCTTGGCAGGAAGCCTACGACAGTGCTCGGATGCGCGGCAATCCCTGAGGCTACGAGGGCCGCCAGTGGTGCCGAGGCCCCGGGAACGGGGACGACTCGCAACCCCGCGTCGATAGCGGCCTGCACCAGACGCGCGCCAGGGTCGGAGAGCAGCGGGGTGCCCGCATCGCTTACCAGCGCAATTGCCTCACCCTGTTGCAGCCGGCGGAGGATACTGGGAGTGGCCTGCGCTTCGTTGTGCTCGTGCACCGCAATCGTTGCGGTGCGAATGCCGTAGCGTGACAACAGCGTGCGCGTATGGCGGGTGTCCTCACAGGCGATACACGATACCTGCTGCAGCACCGCCAGCGCGCGAAGCGAGATGTCGCCAAGGTGGCCTATTGGGGTGCTCACCACGTGGAGAGCGCCTGGGGTTGCGGCATCAGGCAGGAGCGCGGAGGCCTGAGAGACGAGGCCCAGCGCGAGCGCGGCGCCTTCATGGGCGTCATCCACATGAGTGTCGTCGGGCGGGAGAGGGTCAGCCATCAGACACAGCGGGGGGCATAAATCGTTGCTTGGGCGGCAAGGGTGGGGCGGATTGGGAAATACAGGGGGTCAGGGGGTCGGGGGTCAGGGGGTCGGGGAGGTGGGGGGTCAGGGGGTCAGGGGGTCGGGGCGTCAGGAACTGCAGGGGTCAGGGGTCAGGAACTGCAGCATTCAGGGTTCAGGGTTCCGGGTTCAGGAACGGAAGGGGGCATTGTCCGGGGTTGGAGATGGACCAGGCGGTCAGCAAAAACGGGGGGCAGGGTTCAGAGGTATGTTGGAAACAGTGAGGCCCGGGCTTTCGCCCGGGCCTCACTTTCCTCACCCACTCGCTTGTTATGCGTGTTCCTTGAACTTGGCCTCCAGGGCCGGCTTCGGAACCGCGCCGACCACCTGGTCGACCAACTTGCCATCCTTGAAAAACAGGATGGTGGGAATGGACCGCACGTTGAACCGCATTGCGGTTTTCTGATTCGAATCGACATCCAGCTTGGCGACACGCGCCTTACCGGAGTAGTCTGTCGCGAGTTGCTCCACCATGGGCGCAATCATGCGGCATGGGGCGCACCACGTGGCCCAGAAATCCACGACGGTGAGGCCTTGGTTGCCCTCAACCTCCGTCGCGAAATTGTCATCGTTAACTTCCATCGCGTTCGCCATCGTCTGCTCCGTTGCGCAGCACCCGGACTTGCACCGGACTGCCGCGCGGCTCGACTGGATTAAAATTCCGTTCCCCAGCACACCGATTAGTCGACATGCCTGAAATTCATCGCCGCGGTACGCGCATTGCCCACATCGGCCTGGCTGTGCGTGCCATCGACGACCTGCTGCCCTTCCTGCGTGACGTGTTGCAGATGCCTGCAGTACCCCTGGACGACGCCGATGGTGCAAGCATCGCGGGGGTCTCCAGTGGCGAATCGCTGGTCGAATTGCTCAAAGGGCAGTCGGATGACACACCCATCGGGAAATTCGTAGCGAAACGCGGCCCAGGCATCCATCACGTGTGTTTTGCCGTGGACGACCTGGAAGGCATGCTGGAGCGCTGTCGCCAGGCCGGCGTCCGACTTATCGACGAGACGCCGCGGCTGGGCGCGGAGGGGAAGCGAATTGCCTTCCTGCACCCGAGCTCCACCGGCGGCATTCTTATCGAACTATCTGAATACTAGCAGGGGTGTCCAGCCCTTTCACCAGCGCCATTTGTGTGGAAACACGAGGACGGCGGCTCCCTGTGGTCTTCCCACTGGCGCCTCGTCGAGCAGTGCGGGCTAGCGACAGAACTGGTTGAGCTTCGACAAATCGATGTTTTTCACGAACCAGCGCCCGTTCTTGCCCCGCACCGCGGTGACGATGGTCTGCTCTTTCAGGTTTTTCTGCCGCAGCTCGATGCGAAGGTCTTCCTCGCCTGAGCGGGTTGTCCCATCAACTCCCATGGCGTACGACCAGCTATCGTGATTCAGGTTGCATTGCATGATCACCAGGCGCTTTTCCAGCTCGTCGCGCGACATTTGTTCACGGGCCAGACCAGCCTCCGTGCCCCAGATCATCGACATGGCTTGCAAATCCTGCGCCTTCACGGCCGCCAGGAAGGTTTCCACGGCTGCTTTGGCCGAAGCCGAGCCCGTGGAGTTTGCCGACCCTGACGCCGCAGGGAGCGCGGCGCCTCGCGGCGGCGCACTTTTCGAAGCAGACGAACACGCGCCGGTAACCACCAGCACGACGGTAAGCAGCACTTTGCGCATCAGCCCAACCTCCGAACCTGTTTAAGAGACCACGTCCTTATGCCCAGCCAATTCGTCGCGCCCTACCAGCGTCTGTACGTGAACATCGATCACGTTGCGACGGTTCGGCAAGCTCGGCGCGGTCAGGAACCCGATCCCGTGCTGGCCGCCCTCTTGTGTGAACGAGCCGGCGCCGACGGAATCACGGCACATCTGCGCGAAGATCGCCGTCACATTCAGGACGACGATGTTACGCGACTCGCCACATCTATCACAACGGTGCTGAATTTCGAATGCGCAGCCACCGACGAGATGATCGCGCTGGCGGAGCTGCTGCGGCCGGTGGCTGTTACCCTGGTGCCGGAACGACGAGCCGAAGTTACCACAGAAGGCGGGCTCGACGTACATCGGGGCGAGCAATATCTGGCCAACGCCATCCTGCGTCTGAAACGCGCAGGAACCCGTACCAGTCTGTTTATTGATCCCGACCGGGCGGCCATCACGCAGTCGCAGGCGCTCGGAGCTGACGCCATCGAGCTGCACACGGGTCAATACGCACACGGCACCGAAAATCCGGCCACCCTGCAAGCGCTGGTTGACGGCGCCGCGCTGGGTGCTTCTCTGGGACTCGCCATTCATGCGGGACACGGATTAACCATCCACAACGTGCAGCTGGTCGCCGCCATTCCCGAAATTGAAGAACTCAATATCGGGCATTCCATCGTGAGCCGTTCCATTTTTGTGGGACTGACCGAAGCCGTGCGTGAAATGCGCGCCGCGATGCACACCGCCCGACAACACCTCTCTTCATGAGCGCACCCCAGGCCCTGATCGAGTTTTTTCAGCAGGAGGCCATCGAATATCTCGATCGGCTGGAGCAATTGCTGGCGGCGTCGGAAAATGCCTGCCCGGACGCCAACGCATTCCTCACTCACGCGCGCGCGCTGCGCGGCAGCGCTACAATGACACGACTGGAAGCGCTGCCCGACCTCGCAGCCACCATCGAACGCATTGCGGCCGGGATACGCGATAACGAACTGCGCTGGGATCAACGCCTGCACTTTGCCGTGCATGGCGCGCTGGTGGAATTGCGCGATCTGGTCGGTCACGCGCACGCCTGGACGGAGGTCGAGCAGCGTCGCAGCCGTACGCAATCGGTCGCCTTGGCGGCGGTCGCTGCGGGCTATCTCTCGGCGCAACCGCTGACGGCGGCGCAATCAACCCCCGTCGTTCCAATCAGCCGGTTCTTCCCGGATGACGGCCTGCCCGGAATTCTCGAGCGCAATCCCAATCCGCCGTTCACGTTACCGCAACGCTTCCGCAGCGACATCGCGTCCGGCGCGGCGGCCATCGCGCGCGAACTTGTCGCAGTGTTTCCCACGGAGCAACCGACCGGCCCCCACGCCTCGACCGATGCCTTGCGCCGGTCGCTGCTCGCGATCAGTACGGTCGCGGAGAGTTACGGCGCCACAAGTATCGCGGCGCTGGCTGTCACGATGGCGCGTGCACCGCTCGACTCGAGTAGTGAACGGGCTGCGGTCCAATCGCTCGCGCACCTTCTGCAGGAGATGGAGCGCACTGATCAGGAATTGGCCGTGCGTATTAAAGATGCGACCCTGACGTGGCCAGGTCGCCGCACGCCCGCACTCGCGCAAACCCCCAGCGCAGCCGCGGTTCCCACCAGCACGGCACCGCGTACGGTGCCCGTTTTTCCAAGAGACGCAACGCGTACGCAAACACCGGCACCACCACGTCTTGTCATCCGTGACCTCCCCGTGCCCCGCCCCACGCCGGTGCCCCAAAGTCACGAGGCCGGCGATATCGTGCCGATCACGGCCCTGCTCTACTCCGGCGCCGGCGCGCTGGCGCGCGCGCGCGAAGTCCGAGATGCCCTGCGTGCATCATGGGCAGAGCGTGGCGGCATGGCGGTCACTCCAGAGGCCACGGCCTTGCTGGACGAATTATCCGACTTGCTTGACCTCGCGGTCGCATCGTAGCGAACGCGCAATCGCCCTCAGCTGCCTGCTTCATGAAATTCAACTGGCGCGCTGCGCTTGGAATTGCGCTCAGCGCGGTCTTGTTGTGGCTGACCCTGCGCGGCGTCGCGTTTCGCGATGTGTGGCAAGTACTTCGCGAATCAAATCTGTTGTTGTTCGTACTCGGCACCGCAGTCGCCACCTGCATGTTTCCGTTGCGTGCCAAACGCTGGCAACCCATTCTTGAACCAGTCGCAGGTCACATTCCATTTGCCCCGCTGTGGCGCGCCACGGCCATTGGTATGATGGCCAACAACGTGTTGCCTTTACGTGCGGGTGAAGTGGCGCGCGCGTACGCGCTCACCCGCCAGGTGCCACGAGTTGCGTTAGTCACGTCGCTGAGTTCGCTCGCGGTTGACCGATTGTTCGATGCCATCATTGTGTTTCTCCTGATGTTCGGCGCGATGCTCGACCCCGCGTTCCCAGCGGACGTGCGCATCAAGGGCCTGACCATCGCGCAGTTGGCCACGTCGGGCCTCGTACTGATGGTCATTCTGCTGGTGGGGTGTTATACGGTCGTTTTGCAGCCTGAACGCGTGCGCAAATGGTTAAGCACTGTCGCGCTGCGCATCATGCCGCGTTTTGAACCGGCCCTCATTCGGCTGTTCGGACATGTCGCGGGCGGGCTGGCCGTCCTCAAAGACTCGCGTCGATTTCTGGTGGTATTGGGCTGGGCGCTTGCGCACTGGCTGGTGCACGCGCTCGGCCTGTACATCTGTTTTGTTGCCGTAGGAATTGACGTACCCGTTTCGGCGGCGTTGTTCCTGCAAGGCATTCTGGCGCTTGGGGTGGCGGTGCCGTCGTCGCCAGGGTTTGTCGGCGTGTTCGAAGGGGCGGCCACCATTGGTCTTGCCGTGTATGGCGTGCCCACGACCCTCGCGGTCAGTTGGGCCATTGGGTATCACGTGTTGTCGTTCATACCGATCACCGTCATGGGTGCCTGGTATTTCGCGCGGCTCGGACTGGGCATGAAAGAATTGCGTGGCGCGTCGGAAAGTGCGCAGGCCCCTGCATGAACCATTCCCTGCACACGGGTTTCGAGCGCGCACATCCGAGCACGACGCGTGCGTTTGCGCACGCAAAACTCAACCTCGTCTTGCGTGTGCTGGCGCGCGAAGCGTCCGGATTTCACGGCATCGAAACGCTGTTTCAAGCCCTTGAGTTGGCCGACGTGGTCGACGTGTCCGTTGGCGACCACGAACGGACGCTCGCCTGTCACGGGCCGGCCATGCCGGCCGGCGGTCTGGGCAACGACCGGGATAATCTCGCAACACGCGCCGCCGTCGCCTACACAAACGCCGCGCGCTGGGAGACCGGATGGCACATCGCCATTGAGAAACAGATTCCCGTGGGGGGCGGGCTTGGTGGTGGCAGTGCCGACGCCGCGGCAGTGCTTCGCGCATTCGAAACGTTGGCGCCGGCTCCATTGGGCAGTACAGCCCTGATGGAGTTGGCGGGGACCCTGGGTTCGGACGTGCCATTTCTGCTCAGCGGCGCGCCGTTGGCCTGGGCGTGGAATCGCGGCGATCGCGTGTTGCCGCTTGCGCCGTTGCCTCGCATGGAAGTGGCGTTGCTGACGTTTGCTGAGGGAATCAATACGGGTGCCGCCTATGGCGCCTTGCAACGCACCGCAACAACGGCGGTGCAATATCCGTCCGACGCATTTGCGTCTTGGTCGTCCGTTGCGGGATTGGCCGCGAACGATTTTGAAGCCGTCGTCCCCTCGTTGCATGCTGGGGTCGCCCATTGGTTAGGTGTGGTGAAACAAGCCGCACGACGCCTGACCGCTGAAGGGCTGCCCGCGATTGGACTGCTGAGTGGATCGGGCGCCACCTGTTTCGTACTGGGGGCGTCGGGTAGACTTCCAGAGCTGGGCGCCGGCGCTGGCATGCGCATCATCAAAACACACACTCTCACAACAGTCGCGACCCTGTAGGGTTGGCAATAGTTGTCCTCTCATTCATCTCCCGCCATTCACTACGCTGTGATTGGCGCTGGCCGCCTTGGTCATGCGCTGAGCCGTGCGTTGCGGGGCGCGGGCGCGACGGTTTCGGGACCGCTTGTTCGGGATGCAGTGTTGCCCACATGTGATGTCGTCTTGTTGTGCGTGCCGGAATCGTCCATCGCGGTCGCGAGTGCGGCAATTCCGGTGGGCCCCGTTGTTGGACACTGCAGCGCGTCCTATCCGATGGACGCGTTGGCGCCACACGAACGGTTTGTCGCGCATCCGCTGTTGCCCATCACGAAAGAAGGCGCAGATTTTCGAGGGGCCGTGTGCGCCACCGACGGCAGCACGCCGCACGCGATGCAGATTGCCGAGCAACTGGCCCACACGGTGGGCATGCGTCCGGTTCACGTCGCGGCCGACAAACGCGCACTGTACCACGCAGCGGCGGCAATGGCGGCCAACTTCATTACCACCCTCGAAGATGCGGCCGAACAACTGGCGGCGCCGTGTGGCATAACACGCGCAGAGCTGGCACCGCTGGTTCGCGCGGCACTCGAAAACTGGATCGCGCTTGGCGGCCAACGCGCACTGGTGGGTCCGGTGTCCCGCGGCGAAACCGAAACCGTGGCGCGCCAGCGCGCGGCGGTGGCCGACACCGCGCCGCATCTGCTTCCCGTGTGGGACGCCCTCGAACAATCCACCCGAATGCTGGCAGGTCGCACGTGACGTCACGATGATCGTCGTTCGAACGATCGCCGAGTTGCGGCGTGAGCTACAGGCGGCGCGGGTCGCGCAGCAGCGTATTGGATTTGTGCCAACCATGGGCGCATTCCATGACGGGCATCTGCATCTCATGCGCACCTCCGACGAAGAGTGCGACCTGACGGTTGTTTCGCTGTTCGTCAATCCCCCCCAGTTTGGCGATCCGACCGATCTCGCCAATTATCCGCGAAACGAAACACACGACGAAAGGTTGGCCGAAAGTGCGGGGGTTGACGTGCTGTTCGCGCCAACCGTGCAGGAAGTGTATCCCGACGGTTTCAACAGCGCCGTTGAGATTGACGGCGTAACCGCGCCGCTCGAGGGCGCCGCGCGCGGGACCGATCATTTTCGTGGGGTCGCAACCATCGTGCTCAAGCTGCTCAACATCGTCCAGCCACACGTGGTGTATTTCGGACAGAAAGATGCCCAGCAAACCGTCGTCGTGCGGCAGTTGATTCGTGACTTCAACGTGCATGTCGACATGGCGGTGTGTCCAACGGTGCGCGAGCACGACGGACTGGCTATGTCCAGCCGGAATGTGCGACTGTCCGTCGATGCGCGAAGGGTGGCAGTCGCACTATCGGAGGCGCTCAGCCTGATCGAGGAACGCTTCGTGCAGGGCGAAGTTACCACGGCGACACTGCTGCATGCAGCGCGGGCGCATCTGGCGGCCCGCGGCCTGACGCATATTGAATATCTGGCCGCGGTGGACAGTCGTACGTTGAACGACCTGTCCGCCGTGGAGTTGGCAGCGGGACATGCACCGGTGCTGTTCGCCGTAGCGGCGCGGGTTGACGGGGTACGGCTCATTGACAATGTGCTGGTGCCCGCACCGTCCGAAGCGCATCGCATTGCGAAATCTGTGCGGCAGCCGGAATTGCGCGCATGAACGCCTCACCACGCAACCTGCGTTCGCGCACGCTGCAACACCGTCCGAAAACGGCAGAGCCACTTGTCATGCTCACAGCGTACGACGCCGTCTCCGCACGCATTGCTCACCAGGCCGGGGTTGACCTCATTCTGGTTGGTGATTCCGCCGCGACCACCGTGCTGGGGTACCAGTACACGCGCGAAATTCAGCGCGACGAACTGCTGATGCTCACGCGTGCTGTTCGTCGCGGCGCGCCGGACGCGGTGATAGTCGGCGACCTGCCCTTCGGAAGCTACGAGTACAGCGACGCCGAAGCGGTGATCACTGCGCGCGCGTTTCTCGAGGCCGGGTGCGATTTCGTCAAACTCGAGGGCGCGGGCTCGATGTTGCCGCGAGTGCGCGCCATCATCGCCGCGAACATTCCCGTCATTGGACATGTCGGATTGTTGCCGCAGAGCGCGCAGGCACCGGGCGATTTGCGTGCGCGCGGCCGCACGGCTGCAGACGCTGCCCAGGTGCTAACCGATGCGACGGCGCTGCAACACGCGGGGTGCAGCGCGTTGGTCATCGAAGCCGTGCCATCCGTTGTCGCCGAATCGGTGTATGAACGCCTGAACATTCCGCTTATTGGCATTGGTGCCGGATCGGCGCTTGGCGGCCAGGTGCTTGTGTTTCACGACCTGCTGGGCCTCTCGGCACCACCACTGCCGCGCTTCGTGCGGGAGTACGCGACACTGGGCCTCGATGCGACAGGGGCTATTCGCCAGTACGCCGCAGATGTGCGCACCCGCGCCTTTCCATCGGCGGCCGAGGAATACGGCATGCCGCTGGCGGAGCGCGAGCAGTTTTTGCAAGTTCTTGCGGGTCCGGCCGCAGTGCCCGACACCTAACGGAGAATTTTTTCCCATGTTCATCGCGCCACTGAATTTCCTGCGTACCTCGGCGGCGGCTGCGTTCGCTGTGCTGGCAATGGTTGCGCCGCAGTCCGCCATGCAGGCGCAGAGCGGGGCGTTTATTGGCACGGTCTTCACCGATTCCGCCAAACGTCCGCTGGCCAACGTCGAGGTCATGCTCAGCAACCTGGACCGATCCGCGCGCACCGATAGCGCGGGCAAATTTCAACTCACTGGCATCAAAGCGGGCAAACACCAATTGGTAGTGAGGCTGGTCGGGTATGAACCCGTCAACGCCACGCTCAATTTTGATGGCAATACCAACGTCGAAAGTGAGGTGGTGCTGCGGCGTATGGGGACGACCCTGTCCACGGTGACTGTAAAAGGCACGGCCACCTACACGGTGCGCGAAGCCACGTTTGACGAAAACCGAAAGAACGCCGGGCGATTCCTGACGCGTGAGGTGTTCGAGCAAGGCAATGGAAGGCCGCTCGTCGGACTGATTATCACCAAATTCGCAGGCTTGCGGGTGATCAACACCGCTGGCCGGGACGTCATCGCGGCGACCCGAGGCGGCACGGGAACAAATCCGTGCTTGCTGCAGGTCATCGTCAATGGGCTCAACGTTTCGCGTACCGGCCCTTTTGATCTCAATACTATCAATTCCATCAACGTCATTGGCCTGGAGTTCTATACCGCCGCCACCACGCCCAATAAGTACAACCAGTTCGATACGGGCTCCGCGTGCGGGACCATCGTGGTGTGGACGAAAGACTGATGCCGTCGCCATCGCTCCTCCGCGCGATGGTGTCTGTTGGTCTGTGCTTCGTGGCGTTACCGCACGCAGCACTCGCTCAGAGTGGGACGCTGGCTGGTACCGTCATGACCGATTCAACCGAGCTCCGGCTGGCCAATGCGGAGGTCTCGCTGCCCAAGCTTGATCGCAGTGCACGCACGGACAGCGCCGGCAACTTTCGCTTCACGGGGCTCAAAGCCGGCGTTCACGAATTGGTGATTCGTATGGTGGGGTACGAGGCCATTTCCACTTCATTGCGGTTGGAAGAAGGGAAAACGGTCGAGGGCGATTTTCTGCTCAGGAAACTGAGCACGCAACTCGCGGCGGTGGAGGTGAAGGACCAGTATTCCGTGCACAAGATGCGCCTCGTCGAATTTGAGGAGCGGCGGAAGAGCCAGCCGGGGCGGTTTCTCACCGCCGACGTATTTGAGAATGCTATGGGGCGCCAGTTCGGTGACGTGCTGACAAGCCGGCTACCCGCTGTGCGACTGGTCGATGGCGACCGAGTGCCGGGCGTGTTGGCCTCCATGCGTTGGGGGTTCCCATGTCCGGTTCAGGTTGCCGTGAACGGCCTGATAATGAACCGGCCTGGCATGCCACCCTTTAATACGCGCGACGTGATCACGGACCAGGTCATCGGAGTCGAGTTTTACTCCGTCGCGACCACGCCGCTCCAATACAGCGGAACTGGCAATGCCTGCGGCACCGTCGCCATCTGGACCAAGTAGCCCCCGCCCCCTTGGCGGCCCCAACGGCGCTGGGTAGGTTGCCTCTGCTTCAGCACGTACCGTAATTCCGCCCTGCTGCCCGGTCGTTCAATGGCAGGACGCCACCCTTTGGAGGTGGTCATCATGGTTCGAATCCATGCCGGGCAACTCGTTTTACCACATCGCAGCGCCAATCGGCATCGGAGTGCCAATCGGCCCCTGCCGTCCCGGCGCTGCCCGTTTTAGCTTAAAAGGCTCCCTTGGAAAGGGGAGCCTTTTTGTCGAGCGGCACCTTCGTCACCATCACCGAGAACTCAGGGCATGGACGGGCAGTCAGCGTCACGCGGATTCAAGATTCTCTGCGGTACCGCGAATGTGCCTTTGGTCGCCGAGATTGCACGCCATCTCGGCTCCGACATTTGCAAGGTGACATCCACGCGGTTTGCGGACGGCGAAATTTTTGTCCGCATTGATGAGAACATCCGAGGCTCGGACATTTTCGTGGTGCAATCCACGAACCCGCCCGCCGAAAACATGCTGGAGTTGCTGCTGCTCATCGACGCCGCGCGTCGCGCATCGGCCGCTCGCATTACCTGTGTGTTGCCCTACTCGGGATACGCGCGCCAGGATCGCAAGGATCAACCCCGCGTGGCCATTGGCGCGAAACTCATGGCCAATCTCATCGAACGCGCCGGCGCCGACCGCGTGCTTGGTCTCGACTTCCACGCGCACCAACTGCAGGGCTTTTTCGATGTCCCGGTCGATCACATGTACGCCGCGCCGGTTTTCACCAACTACTTTCGCAAGAAAAATCTGAAGGACCTCTGCGTCGTCGCGCCCGATGTCGGTTCAGCCAAGATGGCGCGCGGTTTTGCCAAACGCCTGGACGCCACGTTCGCCATCGTCGACAAACGTCGCCCGAAAGCGAATGTGGCCGAAGTCGTGAACGTTGTGGGGGACGTCGAGAATAGAGACTGTCTCATTCCCGATGACATGATTGACACGGCGGGCACGGTGTCCGAAGCGGCTCGCGCGCTCAAGGCACTTGGCGCGAAGGACATCTACGTGTGCGCGACACACGCATTGTTCTCGGGTCCGGCAGTTGAACGCCTGACCAATGCGCCGATCAAAGAAGTGGTGGTGACCGATTCCATTGGTCTGGCACCGGAACGCCGGTTCGAAACGCTGCGCGTGCTCTCGGTTGGTGAGCTCCTCGCGAAAGCCATCAGATTCACCCACGCCGACCAAAGCGTAAGCTCACTATTCGAATAACCCCCGCATTCGCCGTTGCAGTTCGCAGCACCGGACCCCAGGGTTCTGAATTCTCCAACTCTGAATTCCGAACTCTGAAATCCGCAGCAGGTGCAGTTGTAGTCGAGCTACGGGCCGGCGAATCAGCGCTACTCCCGTGCCACCTTTTAACATCTGGACTCTCTCATGGCATCAGCAAATCTGAACGCTTCCCTTCGCTCCGAAAGTGGCAAAGGGGCAGCACGCAAAATCCGTATGGCCGGCAACATTCCGGGCGTCATATACGGCCACGGTCGTCAGCCGCAGTCCCTCACGGTAAACGGCCGGGAAACCGAACGTCTGCTGCAGCACATCGCGGCGGGCAGCACGGTTATCGAACTCAATCTGAACAACTCGGTGGCGCGCACGCTGATCCGCGAAATTCAGCGCCATCCGTTCAAGCGCAATATTCTGCACATCGATTTTCAGGAACTCGTGGCAGGTGAGACGGTCGAAGTACGCTGCCCCATCGTGTACGTCGGCACAGCCGATGGCGTGCGCAACGAAGGCGGCATTCTCGACCAGATCATGCACGATTTGCTCATCGAAGTTGACCCGTCCTCCATCCCGAACCACATCGACGTTGACGTCTCGGCGCTCAAGGTTGGCCAGTCCATGCACGTGTCCGATCTGAAGTTGCCCGCCGGTATCAAGATCGCTGACGAATTGACGCTGACCGTGTGCGTTGTACAGCAGCCGAAGACGGCCGTGGAACCGAAGGTTGATGCCGCCGCCGCAGCAGAACCCGAGGTGCTTCGCCAGAAGAAGGCCGAAGAGGACAAGAAGTAATCCCACAGCGTTCGCTGTAACGCTGTTTTCAACTTGCGGGGGCGCGGCATCCGGTTGTGGTTACTCCACGCTGGCGTGTTCCGCGCCCCACTCGTTTACCGCGCATGAAAGTCATTCTTGGGTTGGGCAACCCCGGCCGCGAATACGAAGCAACACGTCACAACGTCGGCTGGTGGTTTACCGACCACTTGGCCGACGTTTGGCATTTTGATGGCTGGCGACGTGACGGCGACAGTCTCACGTCGACCGGTTTGATCGGCACGCACAAAGTGCGCCTGGTGAAGCCACAGACGTTCATGAATCTCAGCGGGGTCGCCCTGCGCCCGTTTCAGCGCCGCGAAGGATTCGACGCGGCCAATGACGTGCTCGTGATGCTGGACGAAGTGGCCATCCCGGCCGGGGAGTTCCGGCTGCGGGCGCTTGGCAGTCCGGGGGGCCACAACGGCCTCAAGAGCGTCGAAGCACAACTCAAAAGCGACAAGTACAGCCGGCTGCGCATCGGCATTCGTCCTACCGACGAGCAGCGCGTCATTGGTGATCTTGCCGCGTTCGTCTTGCACATCATGCCCCGCGACGAACGGGAGCTGGTTGAGGCCCTGTATCCGCGCATGGTGTCGGCGGTGGAATGCTGGATTACGGACGGTCCGACCAAAGCGACCAGCACGTTCGGGCGCTAGCGCGCGCTGTCGCTGATGGTGCGGTGGTGCTGGCATCAGGCAGATGACAGTGGAACATTCACTCGGGACCAACCGTAGGGCTTTTATGCAAACGCCCCAGCCTGCCGCGCCCGCGCGCCCCAGTCCTCCTGTCGAACTGCCCGTCACTGCGACCGCTCCTCAAGCGCCGGTCGCAGTGACGGGCGTTCCGTCCGTTTCCTTTCTGCGCTCGCGCGGCGCTGAGCTTTCACGGCAACTCACGTCGGCCAGTGGTCGGCGCGACGAGCTGACGCGTGAGTTGCGACGGGTCTCAGGCGACGCAAGAACAGGAATTCAGACCCGCATCACGGTGCTGGATGAACGTCTGGTTCAGTTGGAAAAGGACATTGCCGAAAACGGCCGTCAGCTCGTTCTGGCGGGAGGAAGGGATGTAGAAGAAGCCACCACGACGCAGGCCGTGGCTGGTCCCATGGGACTTGGACCGGGCAACATCACTGCCATAGGCGTCACGTTTACACTTTTCGTGCTGTTTCCGATCGCGCTGGCCATGGCGCGCCTGCTGTGGAAGCGCGGTACGCGCATGGCCAAGGCCCCGACCGCCAACCCGGAGTCCGACCTTCGCCTGCAACGCGTTGAACAGGGAATTGATGCGATTGCCGTCGAAGTGGAACGCATTTCGGAAGGACAGCGGTTTGTCACCCAGCTCATGACGCACGGCGACAAAGTGGGCGCACTCGGCGCGGGCCAGCCGGTGGCCGATCCGCTGCATGTGCACCTCAACAACACCGTCATGGCCGGCATGCCAAGGAGTGACGCAGGTCGCTGATTACGGGATTGGCGCGCCAGCTACGGGACCGCCTTTTGGCTATATTGAACGCTTGTGTGCGGTGCATACCGCCCCCCGTTCGCTTCACTGCTCAGCCCTCTCATGCTCAAGCTTGGTATCGTCGGACTTCCCAATGTCGGCAAGTCGACATTGTTCAACGCACTGACCGCCGCGAAGGCCGAAGCCGCGAACTACCCTTTTTGTACCGTTGAACCCAACGTCGGAATGGTCGAAGTGCCCGACTCGCGCTTGGGCGGACTGGCGGCCGTGGTGCAACCGAAACGCACGTTGCCAGCAGTTGTGCAGTTCGTGGACATCGCTGGGCTGGTGAAGGGCGCCGCCAGCGGCGAAGGGCTGGGCAACAAGTTTCTGCAGAACATCCGCGAAACCGACGCCATTGTGCACGTTATTCGCTGCTTTGAAGACCCCGACGTCACGCATGTCATGGGGCAACCCGACCCGGCGCGCGACAAGGAAATTATCGAGCTCGAACTCGCTCTCTCAGACCTTGCGGTCGTCGAGAAACGTCTCGACAAAGTAAAACGTTCAGCGAAGTCCGCAGACAAGGATGCGCTTGCAGAGCTGCCATCGCTGGAACGCGCGAATGCTGCACTGTCTGAGGGAATGCCCATTTGGAGGGCGGGATTGTCGGCTGATGACCTGGCGCGACTGAGCGGGCTTCAGCTCCTCACCGCGAAGCCGGTGGTGTATGCGGCCAACGTGACGGAAGCGGAACTGGCTGGTGCTGAGGGCAAACATTTGACCGCACTGCGCGCCGCCGTGGCCGGTGAACACGCGGAACTTGTACCGTTCTCCGCCAAAATCGAAGCCGAACTTGCCGAACTGTCCCCCGAAGAACGCGGGGAGTTTCTCGCGTCGCTGGGCATTGAATCGGCAGGGCTTGATCGCCTCATTCGCGCCGGGTATCACCTGATGGGGCTACAGACGTATTTCACGGCCGGCGAGCAGGAAGTTCGGGCGTGGACCATTCATAAAGGTGACACGGCCCCTGTAGCGGCCGGCGTGATTCACACCGATTTCGAACGGGGCTTCATTCGCGGCGAGACGGTATCCTATTCTGATTTTGTGTCGCTGGGTGGCTGGAAAGGCGCACGGGAAAAGGGTGCCGTTCGGTCGGAAGGCAAGGAATACGTGGTGCAGGACGGCGACGTGCTGCTGTTTCGTTTCAATGTCTGATTGGCCAAATTTCCGTTTGGTGAAACTCCGGCCCCTTTCGGGGCCGACGGGGTATCGTTGTGTGATTTGTCACGAATCTTGCGGCATCGGCGTTATACCAATAATGCTACGATGCTCCCCCGCCCCAACTCCATGCTGACAACTGGCCGACTCATTCGCTCCGTAATATTGCTGGCGCTTACGCAAACGCCTGCGGTTGTCGCATATCCGGCAACAGCGCAGGCCGGTGTGCAAACGGGTGGTGCACAGGGCCGCTCCGTTCCCGGTACACAGAGTTCCGCGCAACCGGCCGTCGACTCAGGCGCCGCGGCTTCTCAGATGGCGCCGGTTCCGTTTGGTGCCGGCGAGCGCATGGATTACGACGTCAGGTACCTGGGCGGGAAAAAAGGCGTCGGCTCCATGGAAGTGAAGGAGATTACCGACGTGCGCGGACGTCCCACCTGGCACACCGTGTTCAAGGTAGAGGGTCAGGTGATTTTCCTCATCAATGTCAACATCAAGCTGGAAAGCTGGTTTGACGTGGCCACGCTGAACTCCCTGCGTTTTCATCAGGATCAACGGTACACCGGCACCAAAAAAATTCAGACCATTGAAATCTTCCCTGAAAGGGGCATGTACAAGGAAGACAAGCTGGAAGAGCGCGTCACCGTGCAAGATCCACTCGACGACGGGTCGTTTCTGTATTTCGTGCGCAGCATTCCGCTGGAAGTTGGCAAGGAATACTCATTTCAGCGGTACTACAAGCCGGACAAAAATCCGGTCAAAATTAAAGTGGTGCGGCGCGAAACGGTCAAGACACCGGCCGGTGAGTTCAAGACCTTGGTGCTGCGCCCCGAAATCAAATCGGGCGGACTGTTTGCCGAAGGCAAAGCCGAAGTGTGGATTACGGATGACGCGGTGCGCATGGTGGTGAAGCTCGAGTCGGACTTGCCGGTTGGCACGATCAGTTTGTGGCTGACCAAGTACAAACTCGGTACGCCCATCAAGCCGTAGTCACTTGCGCAACGGGCGTGTGCGGTCGCCTACCAACTATTCAAAACCCCTACTGAAACGCATCGAGTTGATCGGTGCGTTTTTCCTTGTTCGGTGTTCTGGCGTTCGCGCGCGTTGCATCTCCGGCCAGCAACTCGTGCGCGTCAAAGTGCTCAAGCGGCTTCGCGCATCGCGGGTCGTCGTGTAACGGCCTGTTCACCCAATTGGATACGCGGTACGAATACAAATCGTCAACCGCGCGTGGCTGCATAAACGCCTGAATGTCATCGGGCGACGTCGACGGTTTGAGCCAGTGTTCAATATCAGCTTCATCAATCAGCAGCGGCATACGGTCCTGAATGGGTCGCAGCGCATCGTTTGCGTCGGTAGTGATCACGCAACACGTAAGCAGCGGAGCCGCTGCACGGTTGTCGTGCGGGGTCCACTGTTCCCACAGGGCACCCATAAAAAATGGTTGCTCGTCGCGCTTGCGAACGCACCATGGCATGGTGCCCTTCTGCCCTTCGACCGGCTGCCATTCATAGAACAGGTCGGCGGGCATCAGCGCGCGACGCCGCTTGATCGCTTCCCGAAAGGACGGCTTCTCGTGAGCGGTTTCGCCGCGGGCCATGGCCAGCTTGTGGCCGTTGGAGGGGTCTTTCGCCCAGCCGGGGACAAGGCCCCACCTTGCCACCCACGTCGCCGGTGCGCCGTCCAGACTTCGCGGTAATGGCGTTGTGCGGGGGCATTGGTTACCTCGCCCGAGCCGGCTTTGGCCGCCGGTGGATGTGATTTTTGCGTTACTTGGTGCGCAGGCGAGGCCGAAAATTCTCCGGAAAGGATCGCTCAGTGCAATGCCATGAGCGGTGGCACTTGCTTCGGGCTCAAGTACTGTCACGACGAGCCATGTACGGGCCAAGGGGGAGGAACGTTTCCGATCTGGATAGATTGCGGAGGTCCGGGCGCGTAACGGATGGCGGTCGCTCGTGAGTCAACGCCGCACGCGAAATGCATCCAACGCGTGCGGCAGCGGAGTGAACTCGCGCTGTGGCCGATGTGCACCCCCCGGCGGCCGGGCTGTTCATTCGCGTCTGACCCAAATCAAACCTTATGTTTTTGAAATCGATCACCTCACGCACACAGTCCAATGAACAACACACTTGACCGTGCAGTATCGATCTCGCTGATGCTTGGCGTGCTGGCGATTGGAGGGAGTGTGGTCTATCGTACGTTTGGACCACAGAGTGCGCAGGGCAAGGGGTACGAGCGAGCCGCTCGCAGATTTGACCAGTGGCGTTCTCTTGATAGCGCGGGGTATTTGATAGGAGGCTCCGCAAGCGCGCCGGTTCGCATCACGGTCTTCTCCGATTTAGAGTGTCCCGCGTGTCGTTCGTTTCACCGCATCGTGCGTGAGGCCGTGGACGCGCATCCCGGCCAAGTGAAGCTCACATTTGTCAGTCACCCACTCAGCTATCATCGCTTCGCAGCACCTGGTGCGCGCGCCACGCACTGCGTGGCCGCGTCGGGAGGTAGTGTCTCTCGCTGGATCGACGTCATCTTTGAGAAGCAGGACTCTCTGGGATTGAAGAGCTGGGGCAGCTTCGCTCAGGAAGCCGCAAGTCCGGATTCGGCGACGGTGGCACGCTGTGCTTCGGGAGTTGATTCGAGTTCTGCATCGACTCTTCGGGAATTTGCGACGTGGTCCGAGAGGGTTGGAGTCGACGGCACGCCGACCGTGCTGATCAATGGGTGGGTGCTCGGCTCGCCACCCTCACGCCTTCAGCTGGATACGCTGATTAGTGCCAGGAGCGAGCGCCAGTAGTGCCAAATACAAAATTTTCGTCAAACGCCTCGCGATGGGGTTTGATGCTCTTCTTGATGGCCGTCACAATCGGTTGCGGTTCCGATGCGGACGGACCAAAGCAACACGTAGCCGAAGCAGACAGCCAGAACAAGGTTGACACGATTGTCGCAGAAGCGCGCAATGAGCTTCCTGTCATTCTGCGCATCGCCGACCAATACCCGTTGGACCTACTGCACGCTGCGAAGGCCGACACAATCGATCCCGCTGGTGCGAGCAACATTATCGATCAGGCGATTTGGTTGGGCGACGAGGTCGCGATGACCGACGGGTTCCGTATACTCATTGTGGATTCGAGTTACCGACGCACCGGCTCGATTGGGCGAAAGGGTCGAGGTCCGAACGAGTTTGAATCGGTGGAGGCACTGTGTCGAACGCGGGGCGACACGATCGTGGTAACCGACGGTGCGTCGCGAACGTCGATTATCAGCCCCAACGGTCGGTTTGTTCGGCAATTTACGCTGACCTCAGCTCATCCGGTCGGGCGAGGCTGTCTGCAGGACGGCACGATTGTGACCGTGAAAAGGATTGTCGGCGACAGTACCGTGGTCGAGCGATACGACCTTTTCGGTACTCGCGTTGGGCACCTTGTAACTCACTTCTTCGACTTGACCGTTGGGGGAATGGAAGTGCTTGGGTGGGCGCTCGAAGCGGAAGGCATGTCGGTATACTGGGCCGATCCGTGGCATCCGGAAGTCCGGGAATATTCGTCAGACGGTGTACTCCGTCGCGTGATTCGCCTGAGCGACAAACCAAAGAAGCGGTCCTTGGGCCGAGACAATGCGCTGGCGGCACAGCCACGGGCAGGAAACCCCGCGATATTCACGCCCGCACCACCGAAGACTGACTACGTGCCGTACTTTCGCGCCGTCCGAATTGCCTCCAATGGGGACGTCTGGCTTCGAGACTACTCTGCAGTTTGGCAAACGCCGGAGCGCTGGACGGGGATTTCAAAAACAGGTCGGTCACTTGGCGCTGTTGTTGTGGATTCGGTCGCAAGTGTCGAACGCCGTATTTTGATACGGCAGTTCGGTCCGAAAGGAGTCCTGGTTCGGTTTGAGTTGCCGAGTGGACAGGTGTATCACCAAACGCTTCCGTTTTCGAACGCGGATTCACGGTGACCACTGAACATTCGGCGAACAGGCCTCGGACTTTGTCCGCGAGGAGCGAGCAACGCTTGTATAGTGCGTCTTCAATCGCTTTACATATATGGGTTTCGAGGCAGGATCCAGAAGCATTCAGCTGCCCATTTGACGCGACAATCTTGCGAGGGTGTGGCACCGACAAGTTGAATCCGCCGCTGGCACCCCCTGTGGCGGTACCGCTTACTCGCGCCGACCGTTCCGCTGTCAGCGAAGTCGGTACCCTTGCTCCCTTCCTCTGGCCGATCTATCTTTCAAGGCTCTACCGGACTCCTCGGAGTTCCGGACCCTCCCCCTGCTCACGGCAAGCAGGGGGCGCCAAAGTCCAAAGGGAGGATTGCCGAGTGGCAAAGCTCAAGATTCGCCGCAACCCAACGCGGCGCTATGAAGCCGTGTACATCTTTGATTCCGCGCTCGATGACGCGGTCATCACCGAGAAGCTGGAAAAACTGCAGGGCCTGCTGGGCCTCGCCGAACCAGCCGAACTCGAATTGTGGGGCCGCCGCGCGCTGGCCTACAAAATTGGCCGACATGAAAACGGCTACTACATCATCTCCAAGTTTCACGCCGAGCCCAAAGTGCTGCCCGAGTACGAGCGCGCCCTCAAGCTGGACGGCGGCGTAATTCGCTACCTCGTGTCGCTGCTGGAGCACGAGCTTGGTGCCCCAGTTCTCTCCGAAGAAGAGCTCGCCGCCCGGCGCGCCCGCTCGGATGACGATGATGACGACGACGAGGATTAAATCATGCGCCGACAGAAAAAGCCCTGCCCGATTACTGAAGCCGGTATTCGTTTCGTTGATTATAAAGACGACCGCCTGCTGGCCCGTTTTATCACCGACTACGGCAAGATTCTGCCCAGCCGCCTGAGCGGTGTTGATGCACGCCATCAGCGCCAGCTTTCCAAGGCCATCAAGAAAGCGCGGTACCTCGCGCTGCTGCCGTACGTAAAGGGGTTGCAAGGATAACTGCATGACCGGAGTCGTCGCGATGCAACATGCCGCGACTGCTCCGCGCGAGCGCGGCTGGCGTTGGTTGGTTCTCGCAATTGTGGCGACGCTGCTCGCAACGATTGCACCAATGTGGCCGCCCGCTCTCGCTCTGATGGCAGCCGTGGTGCGACTTGCATTACCTATCGAACAACTGGCCGTGCTGGCGTTGGTTCCGTTGGGCGCCTGTGCGGTTATCGGTTGGTGGTCGGGGGGACGCAGCAGTGTCGCGGTGTTAGCGGTCGGGCTGGTTGGATGGCTGGTGCTCAAGGTTCCGCTTCCGGCAACGGACTACGGAACGTTTGTGCGAGGCTGGTCGCTGGCGTTGAGCGCGGCGTTTGGACTGGTATGTCTCGCCAGCCAAAATCGACCGTTTCTGGGTCGGGCGCTGGCGTCGGTGGCATTGGCCGCAGCGGTTGCGGCTATTGGAGCCGGTGCACAGGGCCCTCGCAGTGGATCGTTTGCCGGACCAATTCAAGTTCTGGAAACCGATTATCAGCGTCGCCTGCACGAGTCGCTGACATCGTGGAAGGGTCGGACGGAATCGGGAGCCTGGCAGTCGTTTTCGTCCAAGCTGCCTCTGGTCGCCGAACGTGCGTCGCGGGTGGCTGAACAGCTGGAGTTGCTGGCTGGCAGCGAAGATTTGCGCAGGACCTCAACGATGGTCTTGTTATCGCCGGCCCTGCTGGCGTTGGAGTCGTTGCTGGCGTTGGCGTTGGGGTGGGCATCGTATCACCGCTTGGCTCGCACACGAATTGGTCCGCCTCTGGCGTCCATTCGCGACCTGCGGTTCAACGATCAACTGGTATGGGGATTGGTTGTTGGCGCGATTCTGGTGGCGCTGCCAAATCTGTCCGCGTTCCGGGTGGCTGGCTTTAACCTGTTGTGCTTTTTCGGAGCGTTGTACGCGCTGCGCGGCGTGGGAGTGCTGAGTTGGTGGATTCCCGAACGTGCGGCGTTGGCGCTTTTGTTGGTGCTGGTGGTTCTCGTGTTTGTGCTCGGCCCGGTGCTGGTGCTGACGACAATAGTCGCCGTTTGCTTCGGTGTGGGACTGAGCGATACATGGCGCGACTTCCGAGCGCCGATGCGTGTGCGATGACGTCGCATGCCGTCGTCCGCCGGGTTCGTTTCCTTCACTGATTTCGTCCGGAGTTCCTATGGAAGTCATTCTGCGCAGCGCTGTCGACAAACTCGGCCATCCGGGCGACATCGTGACCGTATCGTCGGGTTATGCCCGCAACTACTTGCTGCCACGCGGTTTTGCGTTTCTCGCGACCGATGGCAACAAGAAGCGTATTTCGATGGAAAAGGGCCGTCTTGAAGCGGCCGAGAACGAGCGCCGTGAGGCGGCGTCGTCCATTGCCGAAAAGCTCGCCGAAGTGTCGGTGACGTTTGCGGCGCGAGTTGGCGAAGAGGGCAAGTTGTTCGGCTCCGTCACCACGGCCGACATCGCGCATCAGCTCGAGGTGCAGGGGTTCCACATCGAGAAGCGCCAAATCGAGCTCAACGAGCCGCTGAAGTCATTGGGCGTGTATCGCGTGGGCATCCGGTTGCACGCGGATGTGAAGCCTGAGATTAAGGTGTGGATTATCAAGCAGTAGTTGCTGCGGGGGTCAGTGCGAAAACGGGCCCGCGAATGGACTTCGCGGGCCCGTTTTGGTTGGTCGGTTCGGCCACAGCTGAACAAGCGGCGCCAGACCCGGAAATGCTGCAGCTGCGGGTTTCGCGAACGGTCCCGGGCCCCCCGACTGCCGGGAATAGGGTGGCCCAGCCATTGGGTGTTCTTCTGCTGAACAGCACGCCGGCAACATTGTGTTCGACTGGCCATGAGCCTTACTCTCCCATGTTGGGCCCCGCACCCATCCAAAGTTGCACAGGCACGTTCGGGTCCTTGTCGGGTAAAACGGCATCCCTGTCCAGTCTCCCCTGCACCGCATTCATGATCCAGCAACGCTTGAGCCCCGGTGAACCGATAGCCCGCCGCGCTGCCGCATTGGCGAGCGAACTCAAAGCCACCAACCTGGTGGTGCTGGATTTACGAGGTGTGACCGACATGACGGACTTTTTTGTGATCGCCAGTGGCACGTCCGACACGCATGTGCGTGCGGTGGCGTCGCATGTGCTGGAGGGGCTCAAGGAAGAAGGCGTCACCACCGAGAATACCGAAGGATTGGCCCAGGGTCGCTGGGCCCTGTTGGATTATCTCGATTGTGTCGTGCACGTGTTTCATCCGGCGCAACGACAGTTTTTTCAACTCGAGCGTTTGTGGGGAGATGCTCGGTCCGTTGACCTCGACGACGAAGGCAAAGGGGGAGTACAGTAAATGCGCATCGGGACACGGTGGGTGAGCGCCCTGACACTGGGCTTGAGCGCGGTTGCGACGGCGCCGCTTGGGGCACAAGGATATTTCGGACAGAATCAGGTCCAGTACGAACACTTCAAGTGGCGCGTGCTGGAAACCGATCACTTCCAGATTCATTACTACGGGAAGCTTAACGAGATCACGCCGGATCTCGCCAAAATGGCCGAGCGTTCGTACGCGCGCCTTTCGGTGTTGATGGGGCACCAGTTTCGCGAAAAGAAACCGGTTCTGGTATTTGGTTCGTCTGGTGATTTTGCGCAGAGCAACACCTTCGGCGATCTGGGCGAAGGTACCGGTGGTGTCACTGACCCACTTCGCCAGCGCATGGCGCAATTTATTACCGGCGACTACGCCAGTTTCGAACACGTGCTGCAACACGAAATGGTGCACGTGTTTCAGTTCGACATTTTCTCGCGCGGTCGCGCGGGCGCGGGCCTGGGCAACTTTGCCCAGGTGAATCCGCCGCTGTGGTTCATGGAAGGCCTGGCGGAATATTTCTCCATTGGCCAGAAACACGCGTGGACTGATGCATGGATTCGCGATGCCGTCGTGAACAACACCTTGCCGTCCATCCTGCAAATGACCGAACGGCCCGACAAGTATTTCCCGTACCGGTTCGGCTTCTCGGTGTGGCAGTACGTCGGTAAACGGTGGGGCGACGAAGTCATTGCCGAAATCATGAACTCCGTGCCCAGCATTGGCATTGAGCGGTCGTTCCGACGCGAGTTGGGATTGACGACCGCGCAGCTGAGCGCCGAGTGGAGGCAGGCCATGCAGGCGAAGTTCCTGCCGGTGGTAGCAACGCTTGACCGGCCGCGCAATTTTGCGGAGCCTTTGCTCACGCAGGTGCGCACGGGTGGTGACCTGACCAATCTGTTTGTGGCGCCAGCGCTCTCACCCGACGGCCAGCGTATTGCGTACATCGCCTACGGCTCGCTTAAGCGCGGGGAAATTTTTCCAGACCTGTATCTCGCGAACGCGATTACCGGAAAGCGCGAGGCGCGCCTGATCAAGTCGGCCACCGATCCGAATTTTGAACAGCTGCGTTTCATCTACTCGCAGTCCTCGTTTTCGCCCGACGGCAAATCGCTGGCCTTCACCAGCCAGCGCGGTGGCCGCGACATTCTCAACTTGATGGATGTAAAGTCGCGCGAGGTGTACAAGCGCATTGATTTCGAACTGGACCAGGTGCTGAGCCCCGGCTGGAGTCCCGATGGCCAATCGCTGGTGTTTGCCGGTTTACAGAACGGTGTCAGCGACCTGTACACGGTGGATGCCGACGGATCCAACCTCAAGCAACTCACCAAGGATCGCTACGGCGATGCGCAACCGCAGTGGTCGCCGGACGGAACGACCATTGTGTTCACCAGCGATCGCAGTCCGGACACCGACTTTGAGATTCTGAAAATCGGCAAGTGGAAAATTCAGACGTATGACGTCGCGTCTGGAGAGATCATGTTGTTGCCGAATCAGGGTGGGTTGAACATCAATCCGCAGTGGGCGCCCGACGGCCGTTCGATCATTTTCGTTTCCGATCGCAACGGCACCGCGAATCTGTTCCTGTACGATTTGGCGGAGAAGGAACATTATCAGCTGACCAATGTGGTTGGCGCCATTACGGCCGTTGCCGAGTACTCGCCCGCCATTACCTGGGCGCGTGGCGCGGACGTGTTGGCCTTTGTGTACTACGAGAAGGGCGATCACACCGTGTGGAAGGTGGCGAATCCGCGCTCACTCAAGAAGTTGCCGTATCGGGACGCCGCACGTGTGGTGGCACAGGCACCCGGTACCGCAACGCCTGGAACTGCCGCCGGCATGCCGACCATTGCTTCAGCCACGCCGGCCGTCGTTCCGATACCAACACAGCCCGGTGCACATTTGCCGGCAGCCAACGTGCGGGATACGTCAGCCACGCGACGCTCCGTGTATCGTGCGCCGTTGCAGGGCCCCCGGTTGTCCAACGACCTTGCGCCGAGTTTGTTGCCGGCCATTGCGAATGCGGTGAGCGTCACCGCGATGATGGACAGCTTCGACTTCAACCTTCCCGATTCAACCCGGTACAAAGATCGCAAGTACAAAGTGCGTCTCATGCCAGAGTACATCTCGCAACCGCAAATCGGATTCCAGCAGGGCGGGTTTCTGCAGGGCGGTGCGTATGGCGGGACGACCATTGTTCTGACCGATTTGCTGAACGATCATCTGCTCTTCATTTCCGGTTCGCTGAACGGGACACTGGCCGACGCAAGTGTGTACCTGGCCTTCGCGAATTATGCGCGCCGCTTGCAGTACATCACGTCGTTCTCGACCACGCCCGTCACGTATCTCTCCGATTTCTATTACGAGCCAATCAACCAGAACCAGGCGAATGCGATCACGGAGGTCACCCGACTGGTCATCCGCGATCTGTCGCTCAGTACGCTCTATCCGGTGAATCGCTTTACGCGGTTTGAACTGGGCGCGCGCATTGAGAACATCGATCAACAGGTGTTCGGCCTGTCGCAACCGGTCGACTTCCAGTTTGGAATAGGCGGCGAAACCATCCGACTCCCCACACGCAACCTGGCATCGGCCACCAACTTCAACCCGTTTGTCGCGTGGGTGACGGATAACACTATTCAGGGACCGCTGTTCTTCTCGCCCATTTCCGGCAAACGCATTCGCACGGCCATTCAGCCGAGTATTGGGACGTGGCGCTACACCGACTACCTGCTGGACGCGCGCAAGTACGTGCCTATTCTGTTCAACTACATCACGGTGGCGGGTCGCGTCACGGCAAATATTGCGTCGGGCAAAGATGCCGGGAGATTCCCCAAGTGGATTGGGAGCCCGAACTTCATCCGCGGCTACAACCGCGATATTTCGACGAGCGGCGTATGTACGGGCCTGCCCGCTGATGACGGGTCGGGGTGCAGCGGCGACGAAACCATCGGCAGTCGCGTGGCGTTTGCCAATCTCGAAGTTCGGTTTCCGGTGCTGCGACTGATGAATACCGGTTTGCCAATTCCGCCCGTGGAAGGCCTGGTGTTTTACGATGCTGGCGTGGCGTGGAACCAGGGGCAGAACGTCGCGTGGAATAGGGGCGCGAATTTCAACGAAGCGACCGATCGCGCGGCGCTCAAGAGTTACGGCTTCGGGTTGCGCGCCAACCTGTTCAACATTGCCATCATTCGATATGACTGGGCGGTGCCATATAGCCGCCCTGGGCAGAAGGGGTATGGCACCTTCTCGTTGGGTTTGAGTTACTAGCGGCCGCTTCAATTGTCGCACGGTTCGCTGTGCGTTCGCGCACAAAAACGGGGGGTGCCGCATCGGCTGCCACCCCTCGTTTTCTTTCGCGAATTTGCCACTCCCCCAGCACTCGCCGCGCGGATAGCTTAGTCCGGTGCGCATGCCCTTCGCGGTGGCGCTTTTGCTCCTTGCCTGTGGCTGTTCGGACAGTAGTTCCCGCCCCGCCGGAGCAGACGCCACACCCGTAATTCCAGGCGGTCCCGATCCCATCGTTCTGCGTTCATCACGCGCGGGCGGTGTGCTCTCTGCGTACCGCTACCCTGGACTCGATTCTGTTCTCTGGCGCTCAAGCCAGCGAGTGCCGTCGCTTGCGCACGTGATCGCCTTCGACCCGGAAGCTGGCTACCTCGCCGCCACCGACACTGCCGGGCGTGCGGTGCGCGTTGATCTCCGGCTTGGCTCGGTCACGGTGCCCGCAGGTGGCGCGCCAACGGAAGCGCGGTCTGCCGACGGCGACGCAATTTATGCGCTGCTGCCGAGTGGCGAAGTGACGCGGTACACCGCCAGCGGTGGCGATTGGAAATTCAAGCCGCCCGCTCCGGTGTCGGCACTGTTTCCGCAGGAGGATGGCTCGCTTATTCTAGCCGGCGTCTCGGCCGATCGCGTGCTGGTTTGGCGCGTGCGGCCGCCGGGCACTGAATTGATGGACAGCATTTCTCTGAAAGTTGATGGAACCGCGGCGGAACTGGCCGCGAGCCTGGCAGCCACCGGCAATACCATTGGCGAGCGCGTCTTCTTTGCCGCCCACGAAACCGTGCTGGCCGTGCGTGGACGCGATTTCGGCAAAGCGCTGGATGTCAGCGTGGGTGAGCCGGTGCGCGCGCTGGCGTCCACTCCAAGCGGAGACCGCATTTTTGTGGCGTTGGCAGGCGCATCGCAATTGAAGGTGGTCGATCGCTTTGAAGAAGGCGTCGTTGGCAAGGTGAAATTGCCAGGCGAAGCTCGCGATTTACGCATGGATGCACTGGGAAGGGTGGTGCTGGTGCGCGGTGGCAGCGACACAGTGTGGGTGGTGAGTGTTGCCACAGACAAAGTGCTGGGCACGGTGAACAGCGACTGGCGACAGGATTTACCTCTGGTATTGCCGGACGGTCAGATTGCCGTCGCTCAGGGCAATGATGTGATCATTGCACACCACGAGACGTTTGCGGAAACACGAAAGATTGCGAACGGCGCGCGAGACTTCTGGCATGTCCTGCGCTGGAATGGATTCCGGCCCCGTTCGGCATCGCTGGACGAACCGGTGCGTTTCCGCTCGGGCGGTGGCGGTTCCCCTGACACCACGCGTCCGTCGGGCACGGTGGCCGATGACAGTGCCGCCCGATTGTCCAATTTTGCACCCGAGCGTCGTGATTCCACGCCTCCCGCGCGCGACACGGCCGGACCGCCAATGTTTACCGTGCAGTTTGCCGCCGCACTTACGGAACGGCTGGCAAGAAACGCGGCGGCATCGGTTAAGGTTGAAGGCATGACTCCCCGCATTTCCACCGCAACACGCGAAGGAAAAACTTTATACCGCGTGACACTGGGCCCGTTTTCGACGCGTGCTGAGGCAGAACGAGTGGGGAAGGTGTCAGGCCGCGACTTCTACGTGTACGAAGGCGTGCCCTGATCGTGCCGACCTCGCTCCCCTTCGTATCCTGGGAAGCGCTGGGCCGTAACGCCGCGCTGCTTCTGGACAACGTACATGCCGCGGTGATCGCGGGCCCAGACCCTGTGGCGGCCGCGTCGTTTGCGCTGGGTATCGCCCGCGTGCACGGGTCTGCGCGCCGTGTTGCCGTTGCCGACCTGGTGGGGGAGGTAGGCCCGCTCCAGGCACTGGTGACGAGCGAAAACGCGCACGGGATTTCGGACAGTTTTCTCTATGGCGTTTCGCTGAACAAAATTGCCCAGCCGCTGGAGGGCTCAGGCAACGTCTTTCTGATGCCGAGCGGCACGGAATCGGTGGCGAACGAAACCGTGTACGGCAACGAGCGGTGGCGGAAATTGGCCGCTGGCTTTCAGCAGGTTGGCGCGTTGCTGCTGGTGGTGGCCGTGCCCAACACGCCAGGGTTCGCCGAACTGTGCGGATTTATCGGTGCCGTGTTTCCAATTGGCGATCCGGCGCCGGCCACGCCAGCGGGCGTGCAGGTTATCGCGGCGCCGAAACCGATGCCCCCCGAAGTGGTGCGCGTGGTTGCCAAGGCGCGCGAAGTGGGCAACGAAGACGCCGGCAGCCGGCGCAACAAGTTGATTGCGGTCGCGCTATTAACGGTTGCGCTGGCTCTGATGGTGGGCATTCTCTGGCCGAGTATTATGAGTCGGCTTCCGCAGGGCATTTCGCAGTATCTGATGGGTTCGGGTACCGTCGCTAAAAGCGATTCCACGCGACAAGACTCCGCCGGTGTTGGCCCCCCGGTCGCCGCGGGTGTGGACTCGACCATGCCAGCTGCCGTCCTGACCGCTCGTTCTGCAGTGGGCGTGGCGAACCCGGAAGACTCGGCCAGCGCTGCGGCATTTGCTGTGTACCTGGTGGCCGCCAGCACTCGGGAAACGGCGACACCGGAGGCTCGCATTCAGTCGCTGCCCGCCGTGGCGATTTCTCCGGTTATTTTGGATGGCGACAGCGTCCAATGGTTCCGGGTAACGGTGGGTGCCAGCGTTGATCAGGCCGGCGCCAACGCGCTGCTGGCTCGGCTCAGAACCGCTCAGATACTTGGCCAGTCATCGGGGACCATTTTGAAGGTGCCGTACGCCTTCCGACTGGAAGAAGGGCTGTCCGTCGAAGCGGCACCTCGCCTGATCGCAGACTATGAGAAACGTGGCATCTCAGCCTACGCGCTCAAGCAGGATGATGGACGCGTCACGCTGTTTACTGGTGCGCACGAAACGGTGGAGCAAGCGGCATTTCTCGCCGATTCGCTTCGAACTCAGGGAGTGAAAGCGGTGCTGGTTTATCGAACGGGGAGAGCGTTCTAGTGCGGTTGACAAAGCTGGAAATACATGGATTCAAGGCGTTCGCCGATCACACGGAGTTTGTGTTTGATCGCGGCGTGACCACGATTGTCGGGCCCAACGGCTGCGGAAAGTCCAACGTATCGGATGCCGTGCGGTGGGTGCTTGGCGAACAGCGCGCGCGTGTGATGCGCGGCGCGAAAATGGAGGACGTGATTTTCCACGGTTCGTCCGCGCGGCGTGCCGTGAACATGGCGGAAGTGTCCCTGCACTTCGACAATGAAGACGGTGACCTGCCAGTGGCGTTCAAGGAAGTGGTCATCACGCGCCGCCTGATGCGCTCGGGGGAAAGCGAATACCAGCTGAATCGTTCGGCCTGTCGATTGCGCGATATTCAGGATCTCGTGCGCGGCACCGGACTGGGTGCAGAGTCGGGCGTCGTCATTGAAAGCCGGATGATCGACGCGTTGCTCTCTGACCGGCCGGATGATCGTCGCGAGTTGTTTGAAGAAGCGGCGGGTGTGGGCCTGTATCGTGACCGACGTCGGAGCGCCGAGCGCCGGCTGGAGGAAACGACGGTCGACTTGTCGAGACTGGACGACCTCATTTCGGAAGTGCAAAGCCAGGTGCGCTCGTTATCGCGGCAGCGTCGTCGGGCAGAAAAACACGCAGAGCTCACGGCGCGCCGATTTAATGTCGAGTTGTCACTTGCCACACGGGAAATGGCGTCGTGGCATGGCGAATTGGCCGATCTTGACGGGCGCCTGGTGCAACTGCGCGAGTCGCTGCCCAAGGCGGAAGTTGAAATTCGCGATGCAGAAAACGCGCGCGAGCAGGCCCAGGGAGCGCGAATTGCGGCGGAAGCCAATCGGTCCGAGTTGGCTCGGCTGGCGTTCGATCAGCGCCAGAAGACGCAGCATCTGGAGCGCGAATTGGCCGTGGCTGAAGAGCGTCAGCGCAACACGCTCATGCGTCGCCAACGTGCCGAAGAGGAACGCAAGGAAGGTGAAGCGTTTGGACGTCGGCTGCGTGAAGATCGCGAACGGGCTGCGGGCGACCGTACCACGCTGACGCGGGAATTGGAGGAAGCGGGCGACGCATTGCAGCAGCGCGTCATTGTCGAAAACGCGTCGCGTGAAGACGTACAGAAAATTCGAGCGGCGGTAGAGCAACTCGAGAAGCAGGTGCGGGCGCATCGCGATCAGTGGCGTCGTCTGGAGCTCGATCGCGAAGGGGCAGGACGCGAGCGCAATGAAACCGAGCAGCGCCAGCAGACGCTGGAACACGAGCGCGAGCAGCTGGCGGATGTGTTGTCCAACATCGAGCGTGAAATGGTGGTGGCGCAGGAACAATTATCTGTGGCCAACAGCAACGCGCAGGAAGCGCAACACGAGCTGGAGGGCGCACGGATTGCGACCGGCGCCGCCCGCACGGCAGATGGCGAAGTACGCAGCGCGCTTGCTCGGGTGGTAGAGGAGCGCACCAGCTTGCAAGGCAAGGTGAACGCGCTGGAAGGACTTGAGCGCGAACGGGTGGGCCTTGCCCCGTCGGCCGCGAAGCTGCTCAAGGAGAAGGATCGGTTTGGCGAAGGCGCGGTGCTGGGCCCGCTGACCGATTTCGTGAGCGCCGACGGCGACGCGGCGCGCATGGTCGAGCGATATCTTGGCGCGACCCTGCACGCCATTGTGGTGCGCGATGCGCAGGCCGCCGACGCCGTGCGCGTGTGGCATGCGCAGACACATCCAGGACCGTTGTTGTTGCTGCCGCTGGACGTCGTCGCAGCACTTGACGCGGAGGATGCCGGCGCGCTGGCGACTTCCGTGCAGTCTACGGGTCCGGCAGAACGCTGGGTTCGTGCGTTGCTGGGCAAAGTGCGCGCGCTGGACAACGGCGAGGCGTTTGTTGATGAACGCGGCGCCATTTTCCTCCCGGGAACGACAGCGGGCCCGGGCCCGCTGCAACGACGCGCGGAACTGGCGCGGCTGCGTCAGGACCTGGACGCCGCCGACGCAACGCGCGACGCGGCCGCTGGTGCGGCCGAACAAGCGCGGAGCGAGCTCAGTGAAGCGGAACGGGTGCAGCAGGCCGCTGTCGAAGCGTCCAATCGAGCGCAACAGGAAGCGCGTCGCGCCGACGAACTGGCGCGCGAGGCCGGACGCAAGCGTGAACGTGCGGAACGTGAGGTGCAGGCATCGAACGCATTGGCCGAACGCTTGACCATGCGTATTGCCGAACTCGACGCGCGCATGCAGCAGTTGGCGGCGCAACTTGAACGCATGCAAACGCAGACGGACGAAACCGACAGCAGCATTGCGGCGACCCGAGCGGAATTGTTCGAGGGAGAAAAAGCGTTGGAGCTGGCGCGCGAAGGGCGTTCCACCTGGCAAGTGGCCCAGGCACAGGCACAGGCGCGTTTATCCGTCGCGGTCGACCGCGAACGTCGTTTACTGGAAGAAGACTCAACGGCCGCCGCGCGACTTGAGGCGCTGGCGTCTGAACTGACGACGCTGGCCGACGCCGACACGCATCTCAGTGATCAATTGGCGGCGTGGCAAGCGGCACTGGATACCGAGCAGAAATCACGCGACGATGCCGACGCCCGGTTGGCGACGTCCGAACACGCACTGCGTGAAGCGTCGGAGACACTCACCGTTACCGAACGGGTGTTGGATGAGGCGCGACGCGCAATGACGGCCATAGGCGAATTGTTACATGCCGCCGAACTGCGACACACGGACCTTTCGGGACGCCGCGAGGCCATTCGGCAGCGACTGGAAACCGAATGGCGCCGCACACTCGAAGACCTGCTGTCGAATTTTGAGTCGCTCGAACTCGAAACGGACGTGCTGCGCGAAGAAGCGCAATCGCTGCGCAACGCGCTGGACGAACTGGGGCCCGTCAATCCGCTGGCCATCGAAGAACACGAGGAGGAACAGCGTCGCCTGGAGTTCCTGACTGGACAGCGCAACGATCTCGTCGCGGCGAAACAATCGCTGCATCAAGCCATGCGGGAAATTGACAGCACCGCGCGGGAGCTGTTCCTCGCGATGTTTGCACAAATTCGACAGAACTTCCGCGAAATTTTCCTGACCTTGTTTGGCGGCGGCGAATGTGACTTGCGTCTGGAAAATCCGGACGCGCCGCTGGACTGCGACATTGAAGTACACGCCTCGCCACGCGGCAAGAAAACGCAGCGCATTCACCTGCTCTCCAGCGGTGAACGGGCGCTGGTCGCCTTGTCGTTGCTGTTCGGCATCTTCCTGACCAAACCCAGTCCGTTTTGTCTCATGGACGAAGTAGATGCGCCGCTGGACGACCAGAACATTGGCCGCTTTGTGCAGCTGCTCAACAAGTTCAAACACGGCACGCAGTTCATTGTCATTACGCACAACCCGCGCACCACAGCCGAAGCGGCCGACTCGACCTACGGCGTTACCATGCAGGAGCCGGGTGTGTCAAAGATTGTGGCCGTGCGTATGCGTGCGGCCAGCGCGGTCAGTGAATCGCCCGATGACGTCGCGGCGCCCGATCCAGACAACGTGGAAGCCGATGCGGCCGATGCGGCGTCGGCTGCGGCCGCTGTTGCAGAGGCCGCAGCTGACGATGCAGTGGCCGACGAAGGCGTGGAGCCTGATGAAGTAGCTGGCGAACGTCTGGCCGACGAAGGCGCCGCCACCGTTCAAAGCTCGGCCGAAGCGGAAGCCGCGCGGTCCTGATTGCGAAATTGGTGACGTCAGTGAGACGGTGCTCGCGTATCGTCGCGCTGTTGGCGGCATTCATTGCGGCGTTCGTGGGGGCGACCCGCGCCGCAACCGCTCAGACCCTCATTGTTGATGGGCCGCCCGGTCCGGCGCTTCCAAACCTCACGCCCATTTTTACGCTGCGTGCGCTTGGGTTGCCAGTGGCAGAGCGGCCGCTTCGGTTCACGCTGTTTCTCACGCGGAATTCCACAGGCGATAGTCCGTTTGAGCAAACCATCGTGTTGGCGCCTACTCAGGACTCGAGTGTCACCTTTTTCGTGCCGCAATTGCTGCCCTCCGCAGCCACCATCTACTGGAAGGCACGCGTTGCCTTGCCGAATGGTGCCTTCATCGAATCGGCGATCAGCACGGCGCGTACGACGCAGCCTTGGCTTACTCTGATTAAGCCGTCGCCGACCGGTGGGGGCCGCGACAGCACACGCCGACCGACCTTCATCTGGCAAAGTGGCAAGCTTGATCCGGCTTACGGCACGTGGTTGTACGAATTTCAGATTCTCAGTGGGGAATTGTCTAAACTTTCGACAACCCTTGCGGACACCACGTTCGTGCCGCGAGCGGAACAGGCGCTCGATGCCAATACGCTGTATCGGTGGCAGATCAACGCCAGAGTGACGAGGACCGGCGAAAACGTCACGGTACGGAGCCTCGCCACGTTCCAGATTGTGGATCCGGCCGTACCCACCACCACCTTGCTTTACCAGAATTTCCCCAATCCATTTCCATCGCCTACAACATTCGCGACGTGTTTCTGGTTTGATATTGGGTCAGGTGGCGCCGTGGTCACGCTCGACATCGTGGACATGCGCGGCACTCTCGTGAAATCAATTGTGCCAGCGAAAAAATTTGACGCCGGCCGATACGGCGTCGGCCCTGCGGGATCGGGCAACAATTGTGACAACAATTTTGTGTGGAATGGCACGTCGTCCGCCGGTCTCACCGTTCCCGCCGGTGTCTACCTCCTTCGACTTAAGGCCGGAAGCAGGGTTTCGTTCAAGAAAATCCTCTTCCGGGGTCGTTAGTTCGGCGTGAAACTCACCACGATCGGAACGGGTACGGGCGCGCCCAGCGCGACGCGAGTTTGTTCGGGCCAACTGGTGCAGTCGGGTTCGATGTTGCTGTTGCTGGATTGCGGCAATGGTGTGGTGCACCGCATGGCGGAATTAGGCCTGCGATGGCAAGACATTACCCATGTGGCCATCACCCACTTTCACGCGGATCACATCGCCGACTTGCCCATGCTGATTTTTGCATGGCGATGGGGCCAGCTTCCGCCGCGCACCACCCCGGTGACGCTGGTCGGGCCTCCGGGCATTCAGGCGGTCCTGCAACATCTTGCCTTGGCGTTCGGCAGCTGGGTGCTGGATGCTGGTTTCCCTCTGCTGGTGCAGGAACTGGATCCGGGCACGCAGCTTGCCTTGGCGGATAATGTGGTGCTCGCGAATTTTCCGGTCCCGCATACCGCGGCAAGCGTGGCATATTCCGTAAGCGCAGGATCGAAGCGGTTGGTGTACACCGGGGATACCGGGTTCGATGTGGCGTTGGCCGAGTGGGCACAGGGATGTGATGTGCTGTTGAGTGAGTGTTCACTCCCCGACGACATGGCCATTCCCGAGCATCTGACCCCGCGTCAGTGCGGGGCGCTGGCAGCTCTGGCTCGACCGGGATACCTGATCTTGACCCATCTGTATCCCCCACTGGAAAGTGCCGACATCACGGCCCAGGTGGCGGAGCACTTTTCCGGAAGCGTGGCGATAGCCACGGACGGTTTTTCCATCGAACTCTGAGGACGTACCATGCTGGTTGTCATGCAGCCCGCTGCGAGCGCCGCTGATATTGAACGTGTTTGCGAGGAAATCGTGCGGCAGGGGTTCAAGCCGTTGCCCATGCCGGGGGAAACACGCACGGCCATCGGATTGCTGGGGGACGATTCACAAATCGACTGGTCGCACATTGAAGCGCTGCCGAACGTCGCCAGCGTGCTCATTGTGCAGAAGCCGTACCGGCAAGCGGCGCGCGAGTGGAAGAACGAGAGCACGGTGGTGGAGATTGCGCCGGGCGTTCGCGTGGGCGGCGACAGCGATGTCGTCGTATTCGCAGGCCCCTGCTCTGTTGAAAGCGAAGAACAAATTCTCGCGGCTGCACGCGCCGTGCGTGCCGGCGGTGCGACGGCGTTGCGCGGTGGCGCGTTCAAGCCACGCAGTTCGCCGTATGCATTTCAGGGCATGGGTCGCAAAGGGCTGGAATTACTGGCGCTGGCGCGTCGCGAAACCGGCCTCGCCGTGATTACGGAAGCGATGGATGAAACCGGCGCCGACATGGTCGCCGAATACGCCGACTGCATTCAGATTGGCGCGCGCAACATGCAGAACTATTCATTGCTGAAACATGTGGGCAAGATTGGCAAACCCGTGCTTCTGAAACGCGGGTTGGCCGCCACGATCAACGACCTGTTGTTGAGCGCCGAGTACATTCTGTCAGAAGGCAATCCCAATGTCATTCTGTGCGAACGCGGCGTGCGCACGTTCGACTCGGCGACGCGCAACTTGTTTGATCTCACGGCCATTCCGGTGGTGCAGAAGTTGTCACACTTGCCGATGGTCGCCGATCCCAGTCATGGCACCGGACTGCGCGACAAAGTGACGCCAATGGCGCGTGCGGCTGTGGCCGCGGGCGCAGATGGTATTCTTGTTGAAGTGCATCCGACACCCGACAAGGCGTTAAGCGATGGCGCACAATCCCTGTACCCTGAGCAGTTTGACAAGCTGGTGGTGGAATTGCGGCTGATCGCGAAAGCCATCGGGCGGGAAATTGCCAGGACGCCGGCCATGCCAACGGGATGACACGAAAGTCGCGGCCGGGGGTATTCGTTCGCATGACTATTCCCCTCACGAATTGGCGTGGCGCCCTCGGTGCTGCAGCGCTGGCCATCGCAGGCGCCGGGTTCGCTTCGCCCGGTTCTGCGCAAGCCAGCTCGGCCGATGTCGCCTACGATCGCGCCGCAAAAGCGTACAAATCGTTCAGCAACATTGACGCGCAGTTCGAACAGAAAACCACCAACCCCATCCTGGGCAAAAGTGCCCTGTCGCGTGGTCGGTTCGTGCAGCAAAAACCCAATCTCGTTTCGATCACGTTCACCGATCCAGTTGGTGACCGGATTGTCGGAGACGGCCGATACCTGTGGGTGTTTTTGCCCAGCAGCACCCCGAATCAGGTGCTGAAACTTCCGGCCAACTCGGAAAGTGCGGTGATTGTAAATCTGCTGGGCCAATTGCTGGACGCGCCGCGCCAGTCGTTTGTGATAAGCGGCGGCGAAGCGGTCTCACTGGAAGGCGTCCCAACGCGGAAGGTCATGCTGGTTCCGCGCACCGCGGGCAGCGCGCCATTTCAACGGGCGACGTTGTGGATTGACGACAAGGACTCGCGTCCCGTGCGCGTACAGATTATCGACCCGCAGGGAATTGACCGAACGTTGAGCATGACCACTTGGACGGTCAACAGCACGTTGCCGAAGGACATGTTCAAGTTTTCGCCGCCAAAGGGGGCGAAAGTGGTGTCGAAGGTTCCATGAACAAAAGGCGTCGCCTCACGGGCGACGCCTTTTGCGTGGAAGCCTTCGACCAAAGGGCGAATCAAATCAGCGCGCCGCTGGCACTACGACTTTGCTATTGAGCGATTCGAGGTGGGCAAATACCTCGCGCGGCGTGCGAGATCCTCGCAGCAACTGTATCGCCCGCTGCAACACCACGTCGTCGTGCGCCCGGCGCAAGAACTCGGCTTCGACCCCAAAACTCACGCGGGTCATTTCGTAACCCAATGACCGTGCGACCCACTCTGCCGCCGCATCATAGAGCGGTCGGCCAGGTGACGCGGTTCGGCTGACCAGCCCTGCATACACGTCGTTCAACATTTCCGGCGTAACCGGCGCAGTGGGCCCGGACAGTTTTCCGCCACGCTTGATGTTCAGGGCTTCCGCAGCAATCGCGTCACGTAATGCGCTGACATGGGGGCCGAGGGCTCGCGTGAGGGCCTGCAGGGCGGCTGGCGCGACCGAATCGCTGACCGCCACGTCGGGAAGAATTCCACCACCACCAAGAACCGTTCGTCCAGCGTCGGTCTTGAAGGCGGGACGGACCGTATCGGGTGGCGTGCGGCGGTCGCCGTCGTCGTCCGTTTCCGACGGCAACGGCTTGCTGATGCTCCGACCGGACGGCGTATACCAGCGAGCAGTCGTCAAACGCACCCCGGCTCCGCTATTGAGAGTGAACACGGTTTGTGCGCTCCCTTTTCCAAACGAACTTGAACCGATCACAATCGCGCGGTCGTGATCCTGCAACGCACCCGCGACAATTTCGGAGGCACTGGCGCTGCCGTGGTCAACCAGCACGCTGAGCGCAAGGTTCGGCCAGCGCTGCGGTTCGCGATCGCCGTATTTGTCGGAGAGTGCACCTGGGCGCGAGCGTAATTCGACAATGGACTGCCCAGGGTCGAGAAATAACTCCGCGGCCGTCACTCCTTGCTCCAGCAGCCCTCCTGGGTTGCCGCGCAAATCGAGTACCAGTGATGTGGCGCCAGCCTTCACCAACGAATCGACAGCAGTGGCCAATTCTTCGCTGGTCTTGTTGCCAAAGATGTTGATGTCGACGTACGCCACGCTGCCGGTCAGCAGGACGGCACGCGCCACAGCCCGCCGATGCACGGTGTCGCGTACAATGTTCAGCTCAAGTGTTCTGCCGGCTCGTTCGAGCGTGATGTTTACCTTGGATCCCGGTTTGCCGCGGACGGCACGACCAATTTCTTCAGACAACATTTTTCGGGTACTCATGCCCTCGATGGCGACGAGCCGGTCACCCATTTGCACGCCCGCCTTGTACGCCGGCGAGCCGGGAAGCGGCTCGACGACGGTTTGAAAGCCATCGCGCTCATTGACGTTCAGGCCGATGCCGGCGTAGGTGCCCGTAATTTGTTCGTCGAGTGACTTGAGCCGGTCGGGCGGCAAGTAGGTGGTGTAGGGGTCGCCAAGTTCGTCCAGCAGACCGGCGGCCGCCTTCTCGAACAACTGATCGGAGCCCACCGAATCAACGAAGCGTTGCTGCACCGCCATCATCACCTGCTCAAACAATTTGCGACCCGCGCCGTTCGCGAGACGCGGTGCGCCCGTTTGCGGTGCGACGGGCACCTCCTTTTGTCGGCCGGCATACCATCCGCCCATTCCGAGCAGCGCCACGAACAGCACGGACGCCACAACGGCGCGCGGGCGGCGACGTTCGCGCACCGGCGTGTCTGGAATAGGATCGGTCATGCGGCAGTTCCCGTTACAGATGTTGTGGTGTTTTCATGAAGCAGCGCGCCCAGTTGCGCAGGCCAGAGTTGGGCCAGGAACGCGACGCATCGCTGCGTCACTTCGTCCGGCGTTCCGGTGGCATCGATCAGGTCAATGCGCCCGCAATCCGGGTGGTCCTGCTGCCAGGCGGTTGTGGTTGCGTCCAGAAACGTTCGCGCGACGCGCTCGTGAAACGAATGATCTTCCCGCTCAATGCGATCGGGCGCTGAACGCCGTGTGGCGCGTTCGAGAGCGCCTTCCAGCGGCAGTGCCAGCAGCAGCGTGACATCTGGCGTCAAGCCACCCGTTGCAAAGGCATTGATGGTGCGGAGCTGCCCGTGATCGATGCCTCGACCACCGCCCTGATAGGCGTATGTGGACAACAGAAAACGATCGACCAGCACAATGGCACCGCGGTCGAGGGCGGGTTGTATGACGGTGGACACCACTTCAGCGCGCGACGCGGCAAATAACAATGCTTCTGTGGACGGGGGAATGGTGGTGGTGGGGGATAACACCAACTCACGGATGAACTCCCCAACATTCGGGCCGCCTGGCTCGCGCACCTCGACCACGGTAAGTCCGATGGCGCGCAGACGCTGGCTCAGGTGTCGCCACTGCGTCGTCTTGCCGGCACCCTCGACGCCTTCGAGTACGATAAATCGCCCGCGCGCTTTCACGAATGCAGCGTCCTATCCGAGAATAATGGAACTGGTTGCACCGGCCTTGATGCCGTCGGCAATCCAGGTGTTCACGCGCAGCATCAACTTGTCGAAGTTGTCCTGAGCCACCACCGCCCGTTGGTACGACGCGTGTGTCTGCACCTGTTCGAGCAACGCATCGAGTTGCGTTTCCATTTCCGCCGTTGGTTGCTGCCCGCGATCGAGCATCGCCTGAGCTTCCTGACGGATGGCTTCCATTTGCTTCAACAGCATGGAAGACTCGCGGTCTTCGCTCAGTGCTTCGCTGGACCGCTTGACGGCCTTGTATTCATCGCTCTGACCGATGCTGCGGCCGAGGTCCTTCGCTTTGTCTTCAAGCATGTCGTGATTCCTGTGTCCGATCGCTGGAGTGTGTCGTGATCAGTAAATATCGCCGCTCACCCGAGCCAGGAGAACGCGATGGCGGCCGGTGAGGTCGCGCACCAACTCGACGTGGGTATACCGCCCGTTCGCGGTCGCTCGGCGGGCAGTTTCGTCGGCCCTTCGCGAATCCACTTCGAGTACCAACCAGCCACCCGGAACCAGGTGGGACGAAGCGCCCGCCAACAACACGTCATATCGAGCCATGCCAAGGTCGTTCGCGAACAGCGCCAGGTGAGGCTCCCAATCGCGCACGCTGGCCGGTAATTCACCAGCCTCCTCCCAGGCGATGTACGGCGGATTGGAAACAATCACCTGCGCTTTGATACCCTGCAATGGCTCGAAATCTGCGCCCTGACGGAATTCAATTGGTGCGGCTGTTCGCGCCGGGGTAGTGTGGTCGGCTGCCTGCCCGAACCCCGAATGCAACGTCCGGTCTGCGTTCAGTCGGGCCACCGACAGCGCGTCCGGCGACAGGTCGGTGGCAATGACCCGGGCAAACCGCCCTTCTGTTGCAAGGGATAGGGCGATGGCCCCAGAGCCCGTGCCAATGTCCACGGCCAGGCCCCCCGGGCTATCCGCGGTGACCCGCAGCGCCTGTTCGACGACAATCTCTGTTTCGGGGCGCGGAATGAGCACGCGCGAATCGACAAACAAATCGAGATATCGGAACGCCGCCGATCCCAAGGCATAGGCCAGAGGTTCGCCCGTCGACCGGCGGGTGACAATACGCAGGGCGCGCGCTGCCGTGTCGCGATTGACGAACTCATTGCCACGTCGAGAAACGTCTCCCGGCGAAATGTTCAGGACCGTGGCCAGAATTTCGCGGGCTTCGCGCGACAGCGCATTGGGCGCGTGGTTTCGCTGGTGCGCGCTTGCCTGATTTTGCTCGTGCTCGTGCTCGGGCTCGTGTTCGTGCTCGTTTTCGTGCTCAGCCGCCAGCGCTACCGATGCGTGCAATTGCGACGTCAAGTGCGCCAGGAGCGTGCGCACGGTGTGCGCAGTTTCCGGTGAGGACGTATGGTAGGCACGCACCGGCGCATCGTTCACCATACTCACGCGCCGAGCGCCTCTTCCGCGTTGGCGAGCGCGACGGCGTCAAGGAACGGCTTGAGATCACCGTCCATTACGCGATCAATATCGTACAGCGTGACGCCCACCCGATGATCCGTCACGCGTCCTTGCGGATAATTGTACGTGCGAATTTTCGCGGAGCGGTCGCCCGTGGACACCTGCGAACGCCGCTGACGTGAACGTTCGGCCTCTTGCTCGGACACACGCAAGTCGAGCAGGCGCGCGCGCAAAACTTCCATCCCCTTCGCCTTGTTCTGCAGCTGCGACTTTTGATCTTGCTGCGACACGACAATGCCAGTGGGAATGTGTGTGATGCGGACCGCGGAATCGGTGGTGTTTACACTTTGTCCGCCTGGGCCTGACGAGCGAAATACGTCAATGCGCAAATCTTTGTCTTCAATACGCACGTCGACCTCTTCGGCTTCGGGCAACACCGCGACCGTGGCTGCCGACGTGTGAATACGCCCCTGACTTTCCGTGGCGGGCACCCGCTGTACGCGATGTACACCCGATTCCCAGCGTAACACGCCAAACGCGCCGTCACCAATCACTTTGAACACCGCTTCCTTGACGCCCTGCAGGGTGCCTGCCGAATGCGAAATAGTCTCAATGCGCCAGCCGCCCCGCCGTTCGATGAAGCGGGTGTACATCCGGAACAGATCGGCGGCAAAGAGCGCCGCTTCGTCGCCACCGGTGCCCGGTTTGATTTCGACAATCGCCGGACGATCGTCGAGTGGATCGCGCGGGATGAGCAGCGGCAGCAATTCATCATGGATCGTTTTCTGCTCCGCCTGCAGACGCTGCAGCTCGGCTTGCGCCTCGGTGGCCATTTCGTCGTCGTCCCCGTTGGCCATTTCGCGCGCGTCAGCCAGCTCAAGCTCGAGCTTGTCTAACCGCTGAGCTCGTGCAACAATGGCGGCCAGGTGCCGGTGCTCGCGCCCAAGCGAGGCCAGCTTTTGCGCGTCGCGAACGGTGTCGGGATCGGATAACAAGCGATCGACTTCTTCAGCCCGCAGCAGGGCGTCAGCGACTCGATCGCGAAGGTGGCTCAGCATGAAAGGGGTGCGAATAATCGCGTCGTTTCAGGGAATACGGAACGATCGCGAAAATTTGTGGGTGATAATCGTCACAGCGCCTTTGTGACGCGCGTCCTATTGTCAGTGTCGGGGCGTCAAAATGCCCGAACGACGAATTGAACGATCGTATTCCTTCGTGGTATACGGGAAAGTAACAGACAGAACCGCAGTGCATCACCTTGCCTCGGTCGATTCCTATGGTACCTTGGTCGGCGCCCCTGCGGTGCCGTGAGAGATCCTGAACATGGTCACATTCGGCACCACCCCAGTCCGCTTCGCACCGCCCTCGATGAGCGTTTCGCTCGACCGCATCGCCGACTTCCTGTCCACGGTCCCGCTCTTCCGCGAGCTGGACCGTGCGGCCCTGCGCGGGTTTGCAGAAATCACGCGCGAGCAGAAGTATGCCAAAGGCGCCATGATCGTGAGCGAAGGCGACCCCGGCGATGCCTTGTACCTCGTTCGCAGCGGCGAAGTGAAGGTCATGCTGGTTGGCGAAGACGGTCGCGAGGTGATCCTCGGGCAACTAGGCGTCTCCGACCACTTCGGTGAACTGGCTCTCATAGACGGACGGCCGCGGTCGGCCCATGTCATGGCGACGACCGCGTCAAGCCTGCTGGTCCTTCGACGCGCCGACTTCCGCCGTCAGGTGGAGCAGCAGCCGCAGGTGGGCTGGTCCCTGCTGATGGAGCTCTCGCGCCGCCTTCGGCAGGCCGACGGCACCATTGGCAGTCTGGTGCTCTTGGACGTGCCGGGCCGAGTGGCCAAGGTTCTGCTGGAGAACGCCACGCCCGGTGCGCCGGCGACCCTTATCAAGCCGCTCACGCACCAGACCATCGCGCAGATGATTGGTGCCAGTCGCGAGACGGTATCGCGCGCCATGGCCGAGTTCCAGGAACGCGGCTTGATTAGCGTGCAGCGCCGTCAAGTGACCATCACCGACCGCCCGGCGCTCGAAACGCGCTCGAGGCCGCGTCTTTAATTGTGACAGTGGCCCCCCGATTTCGCCTTCGGTGTTGGGGGGCCCGTGGCACCATTCCCAGTCCGGGGCCACATGCGCTCCGTTACGGTGGCCACACCGCCTGTATCGAGATTACGCCTGCGAAGGGGCCGCGTATCGTCATGGACGCCGGCTCGGGAATTCGCGCGCTTGGTGCGCAGATTGTAAAAGAACGCGAAGCCGCGCCCGCGGGTGGGCCGCCGAATAGCGCCGCGGAAGAGCTCATTCACCTTTTCCTCACCCATCAGCATTTCGATCACATAGTAGGCCTGCCACATTTCCAGCCGCTACGCCTGGAGAAATCGCGGGTCGTTTTGCGCTGTGGCAACGCAACGCGCGCAGAATTACAGGAGATGGTGCGCCTCGTGCTGGCACCGCCGCTGTTTGTGGCCATGCCGATGTTGGCGAACACGCTCAGCATCGAATCGTGTGATGCCAATGCGCCCATGCACATTGGCGGCGGTTGCACGGTCACGCGCATCGAAGCGCGCCACAATGGAGGCGCGGCCATTTTTCGTGTCGACGATGCGCACGGCCCAGCGATTGCGTTTGCGCCGGACAACGAACTGTCGTACGCCAACCGCGCCGCCGATGTCGTCGAATGGCGCACTCGCACCGTGAGTGCGCTACGCGACGTTCCCGTACTGCTGCACGACGCCATGTACGCCGACAAGGAATTGGCGCGTTATGCGGGCTGGGGGCATTCATCGGCAGAGGAGGCCACGCAGTTGGCGATCGAATGCAATGCGCAGCGACTGCTATTGTTTCACCACCATCCAGATCGCACCGATACGGAAGTGGACGATCTGGTGTGGGCGTGTCGCTCGCTCGCCCATCGGGCGGGGAGCAAGTTGCAGATTGATGCGGCGTACGAGGGGATGACGCTGGTGGTGTAGTGGAAGGCGCGAGGCGCTGACTGAAATTGCAACCGCCGCTGCCACTGATACCAAAACTGCAACGGCAACGAATGCCGGGAGCTGTCAGCATGCAAGCTGCCCGCTTTGAGACCTCTGCCGGTTTTGGGCGCGCAAGGGGCAACACAGCCATTCGAATGGGGCTAATTCGCGGGTCCGTAGCCACCGCCGCCCGGCGTCTCAATTGTCAGCACGTCGCCCGCCACCAACGACACGCGACACTTCGCGGGCAGCGGCTCACCGTTTATCGCATTGCGTCCCATCGCGCCGTCGCCACCCCCATTGCTGCCTGGAGGAGCAAATGCGCGACGTTCGGTGAGCAGTGTTGCGGTACACGCACGCAACGCGAGATACCGTCGCACGATCCCATCACCGCCCTGGTGCAGGCCTCTCCCTCCGCTTCCGCGACGCAATGCATATTCGGTGATGCGCAGTGGATAGGCCCGCTCCAGCGATTCAATTGGCGTATTCCGCGTATTGCTCATGCCGACATGTACGGCACTGGGGCCATGGCCGCGCGCGCTCGCGCCCTGGCCGCCACCCAGTGTTTCATAAAAACTCCAGCCAGGTGCACCAAGCGTGATGTTGTTCATTGTGCCCTGCCCGGCGGCAGGAATTGGCAAATGCAAATTCGCCCGCTGCGAAGCGGCGCTGGCCATCGCGGCGAAACAGACGTCCGTCAGTCGTTGCGATAGCTCCACGTTGCCGGCCGCCACTGCACTGGGCCACTTGGCGTTGGCGACACAGTTGTCAGGAATCGTCAGTCTGAGCGCGCGCGCGACACCATCGTTCACCGGCACGTCGTCATCACACAACACGCGCAGCACGAACACCGCGGCAGCTCTCGCCACTGCCGGGGGAGCATTCACGTTGCCGCGCACGCGTTCGGACGTTCCGGTCAGGTCGAGATGCAAGGTGTGATCTGTGATGCGCACCGTCACCACCACTGGAATGGCGCGGTCATCCACGCCGTCACCTTCCAGTGCGTCTTCGGCGCGTGCCTCAATGCCTTCCAATAGCGCCAACCGCACGCGCACCCGGCGTTCTGTGTAGTCCAGCAACGCGTCAATGGCGCTGTTGAGTGCGACACTACCCATGCGCTGATACAGCCGCGCCCAGCCTTCGCGCCCCGCCGCACACGCCGCCCGCTGCGCCCGCAAGTCGCCGTTTCGCTCGGCAGGCGTGCGCACGTTGGCAAGGACCAGCGCCCAGATATCCTCCTGCGGCACACCAGCGCGCACCAGGCGTACAGGAGGGACAATGAGGCCTTCTTGCACGAGTTCTGTGGCGCCAAACGGCATGCTGCCCGGACTCATGCCACCCACGTCCGCGTGATGCGCGCGCACCGCCACGTATCCGATAATTCGTGCAGCGTCCTGCGGATCGCCCACCACTTCGATAAGCGTCAAGTCAGGAAGATGTGATCCGCCATGCGCCGGGTCATTCAGCAAAAACACGTCGCCCGGTTCGGGATTTCGTGTGCGAACGGCGGCGACCGACTCAGGCATGGCCCCAAGATGCACCGGAATATGCGCGGCTTGCGCGACCATTCGTCCGGCAGCGTCGAACAACGCGCAGGATGCATCCCGCCGCTCGCGGATGTTTGGCGAAATGGCACTGCGCTCGAGAATGCTGCCCATCTCCTCGGCCAACATCGCCACACTCTGCGAAAAGACCGTCAAATCGAGGGCGTTGAACGCGGGTTCGGTGTTCATGCGAAAATCACCAGCGGATGTTCCTGATCAGCGGTCCATACGCATTCGAACATCAGAGCCTCCCCTCAGGCTGTTGCGCCGAAAATCCCGCTGCGCGAATGGCGTGCATACAATCGTGCATCCACTTCCGTTGCAGGTCGGCCATTCGGGCACCGCGTCCGCGATTGGGCGCCATCGACAACAGACCTTGCGCGGAGGGATGGGGCAGCGAATACACCGGAATGGTATGGGCGTACCAGGTGGCGCTGATCTGCTGCATCGTTCGCGTCGCAACCTTGCCCAGCGTGACGATGCCCTTGAGCTCCCGCTTGCGCAGGCCGTCAATTTCCGCGCACAGTCGCGCGCTGTTGGATTCGCCTGCCAATTCGCTGTTGGTCGGTGCGCGAAATCGCAAGCCGTCGTCGGTGGGACAACGATCATACGCATTCGTCAGCGAAACCTCGTGGGCCTGGGGCGCAAATCCAGCGTCCCGCAATAACTGTCCGTCCCATTTGCAAGCATCAACTTCATCGGGCAGCACCACTGCGCCGAGTTGTCGGAGGGCCTGGTACAAGTGTTTGCCGGCGGCGTCACCAAAGAATGGGAACCCACTCTTGTCAGCACCGCGCGGTCCGGGCGCTTCGCCGACAATCAACACCGGCACGCGACCGGCGGCTGGCAATAGCGGCAATACCGCATTCCCGAATATGCGCGAGCTCATTGGCGGTTCATGGCGAACCGAGTGAATACCGGCCGAGTCATCGGGAGTCGAGTTCCATCATCCACCCACCAATGGCGAGCGCGGTCGCGGTCCATCCGTCCTTGACATGCATTGTGGCGTCAGGCAAGCGAATGGTGTAGGGGCCGACAATTGTTTGCTGCATGACCCGGCCGTCATCGATGTCCGCCGCGAGGCTTCCCTCGCGAAATGTGCGTGCAAATTTCGCTGGCCAACGTTCACCGACAAGGCTGACACGGAGGCTGACGCACTCGACGGCGCGCTCCAACACGAACCCAAGGCGTTGCTCGTGTGTCGCCGAAAAGCGTTGAGCAAGAGAGGCGCCGTCGTCTTGATCGGTGGCAGAGAGTTCGAGTTCGTACCCCTGTCCGACGTATCGTGCGCGCACCCAGCATTGCGATGAAAGCGAGGCGCCATCCGTCCCGCGCAGCGCGGTGATCAGCGTTGACATGGCACCTGCCAGCTGTTCGCGAGACAGTGCGTTGCAGACAACCAGCAAGCTGGCCAGCCCCTCACGCCGCTCGGGCGCCAACGCCAACCCCACTGCGCTCAGCACGCCCGCAAATGGCGGCACCAGAATTCGCGTCATCGCAAGTTGCTCGGCCAGACCGCAGGCGTGCAGCGGTCCCCCGCCACCAAACGCGACCAGGGTGGCACGGCGCGGATCGACGCCTCGCTCCACACTGATGCGACGCAGCGCGCGCGCCATCGTGGCATCGGCCGTGTGAATCAGTGCGTGCGCCGCGCGGTGCACCGAAACGCCCAGACGCGCAGACAACAACTGCATGGCGCTCCGCGCACGTTCTCCGGCAATGCGTACCCCACCGCTCCATTCGCCCTCGGGAATGTGTCCCAACACCACGTGCGCATCAGTAACCGTGGCTTCCAGACCGCCGCGGTCGTAAGCTGCTGGGCCGGGCACGGCACCGGCACTGTGTGGTCCCGCGCGCAATGCCCCGCCTTCGTCAATCCACCCGATGCTGCCACCGCCGGCCGCAACCGGTTCCACCAACACGCGCGGCAACGCAATTGGTACACCGGCAACATTGCCCCCGCGTTCAACCAGTGGCTCGCCGTCAACAATCATGCCGACGTCTGCGCTCGTGCCCCCTATATCAATCGTGAGCGCGAGCGGAATCTGCAATTCGCGAACAATAGCGGACGCACCGGCTACGCCGCCTGCGGGCCCTGACAACGCAAGCGCTGCCGCGTGTCGTGATGCCAACGTCACCGATAACGTTCCACCGGCCGATGTCATCACCTGCGGTTCACAAAACCCGTTCGTGTCGAGGGCGATACTGAGTGCATGCAGATACGACTGGACCACGGGTCGGGCGTAGGCTTCCGCGACGGTGGTGGCCGTGCGTTCGTACTCACGAATTTCCGGCAGCACCTCATGCGAGCAGACCACGTCGCACACGCGGCCCGCTTCCCGAAGTGCCCGCTCCAGCGCGTCGCGCAGCACCTGCTCGTGCACGGGATTGTCGTACGCGTGCAGGAAGGCAATGGCGACCACATCCGGATTGAGTGCCAACACGTCACGCACGGCAGCGGCGGTGGCCTCGGGCGTGAGTGCGCGTTCCACCCCTTCCGGAACTATTCGTTCGTCCACTTCGACGGTATCGCCGCTGGCAATCAACGCCGCCGGATGATGCGCGGTCAGGTCATAGAGCGACGCCCGTTCCTGCCGGCGCAGTTCAAGGAGATCGGCAAACCCCCTGGTCGCGCACAAGACCACACGTGCGCCTTTGCGTTCCAGCAGCAAGTTCGTGACCACGGTGGTGCCATGCGCAATCCGCTCAACATCGTCCGGAAGCACCGCACTGTCATCCAGCGCATTCAGAACACCTGCGGCACGATCGGACGGGACGCTCAGTACTTTCGTGGTAACGATGCGCCCGTTGGCATCGAGTGCGGCGAGATCGGTAAACGTCCCGCCCACGTCAATGCCTACGGCGACTGCATGGCGCAGGTGTGTGTCGATGTCAGCCACGAATCATGACGTCGCCACGGGGCGACGACGTGGCATGACGACGGGCATGCGAAGCACTGCAAAGGCAATGGCCAGATGCACCGGAACCGCAACGGCCATGACCAATCCACTGCGCTGCGACAACATTGGCACAAATTGCAAGACCGCCCCGAACACCGAAAACAGTGCGGTCACGGCCACCAGCGCTCGCGCACTGTTGGTTGCTTCGCGTCTGGCCAGTGCAACAGGTACGAAAAGGGCGGCGAACAGCAAAATCGGATGCATTTGCCAAAGCGTTGTGTTGCTGCCCATGTACGGCGCGTGTTTCGTGGCGGTTCCGGCCAGCAGCAGGGCGGTTCCCAGTACCCCGCCCGCAACAAACCACGTCGTGACCAGCACAATGAGCGCTCCCCGCAGCACTCGAATTCGCGAGTCGGTGAGCAGGGCAATGAGGCCGGCCAGGGTCAGTCCGGTAAGCGCTGCCAGCGCCAGACGTTCGGGAGGATCGATGGGCATCGGAACGCGTGTTGCCTCAAACACCAGGCTGTCGCGCGACACGAGACGATACCGTTGTCCGTCTGCGTTGCGCAGGATGACCGTCGCCGCCGCGTCAGCGAGACGTTCGGGCATGAAGCTGGCCTTCCACTGGGTGAGGCGTTGGTCTGCGTTTCGCCCCAACGCCAGTTCGATGCCCGCGTACACAGGCCAATTGCTGGCCGTTACGCGTTCCGTTTCGCTGCGCCAGGTGAGGTTGGTGAATCCCGTATCGAGGGCCGCTTGCAACTGGCCTTTCAACACGCGGTTGAGTGCATCGCGCACGCGCGTGGCACAATTGTCCTGATAGTAGTCGTAGCGATAGTACTTGTTGGTTTCGGCCGAATTCCACACGATGAATTCCAGCAACGCGGCGCGTTCGACGGCGGATAACGCCAGTTCCTGTACCCGAATTGATCGGTTCCGGCGCACGTATTCCTGATTGAATTCGGCGGTGGCATAGGGTTCCATCCAATACTTCGTTTCACCGGTCAGGAAACGCGTGTAAAAATTGGGCTGCTCAAAGTCGAACATGCCCCAATTGTACGCATAATCCTGCCCCGTCAGGGTGTCACGAATAGCGAGGGCATCGTGCCCAAACCGTTCGAACACGATGTCGCTGGCGCCGTAGGTCATGAGCCGCACTTTGAGCGTCTGCCCGCGAATGGCGCGTGCTGCATCGAGCGCTGCGTTGACGCCGGGTGGCGGAGGGGCGCTATCGGCAGCAGGTTGCGCCGCTGCGAGGCGCCCACTCGCGTTCAGGAGCGCGCACCACATCGCCCCGTGAATGAACGGCCGCAACACCTTTCGTCCAATCACAGACGAATCTCTTTCCCGTCGTCTGCCGCCTTGTAAATGGCTTCCAGCACGCGATGCACAAGGACCTGATCGGTTGGCGGCTCGTACGGCGCCTCCTCCTGCACGACTGCGAGAAAGTGGGCAATCTCGCTGCGATAACTTTGCAGGAACGGTCCGTCGCGACTGGCCGCACCGGTTGGCGATACATCCACCGCGCGACCGTTCAGTTCCTTCGTTACGCGCAGTGGCGCCAGCCGTGCGCTGCCACGCACCGCGTGGACATCGAACCACCAGCGTTCTTCGTCGCCCACGTACGCCCAGCTCACATCAAACGACATCGAGACGCCGCCCGCACATTCCAGAAACACCTGCATGGAATCTTCCACCGCGCTGGTGCCGCGCCCTTTACGCGCGGAGGCACTGACGCGCACGGGCTCCGGAAAATCGGCCAGCCACAGGGCCATGTCGAGCAAGGGGAAGCCATGCTCCTGGAAAGCCCCGCCGCCTGATTCAGCCCGGCGATTACGCCACCCGTCGGCAGCGCGCTTGACCTGCAGGGCGCCAGCACGCATGGACGTGACCTGCCCCAACTCCGCATTGCGGAGAAACTGATCGAGGGCCTGCGCATCAGCCCGAAAGCGATGGTTGTTGCCCACGACCAGCTTGCGATCGGCCTTGGCCGCGGCGGCGATACAGCGTTCAATCCCTCGCGACGAAAGCGACAGCGGTCGCTCGCACAACACGTGCAGTTTGGCGCGGAGCGCGCTTAACACGTGTGGTTCGTGCAGGTGATTGGGGGTCGCGATGATCACGGCATCGAGTTCATCCGAATCGAGTAGTTCCTCGAAGTCAGAGAAGACGTCCGGTACATCAAAGCGGTCGGCTAACGCGCGAGCTTTCGCCGCGTCGTTGTCGCACAGTGCGACCAGTGATGCCCCGCGCAGCTTGCTCAGCACGGGAATGTGCGTGAGTTGAGCGATGGCGCCGGTCCCTACCACGGCGATGCGCACGCCTTCCTTCATCTACTCTCCAGGTGACAGCGTGAAACTTCGGCAGCAGTCGGCGGCCGCTGCATCCCGCGTGGACGGCGTTGCTCGTCGGTCACGTAGCGCGGCTACGCCCCCTCCTCACGCCTTGCCATACGGGCGCATCGACCACCTTTGTGCTTGCCGAACCTGTGGAAAAATTCGCTAGTCCACGAAGCCGACTACGGTTCCCGGGTAGTAGTGGCGGAGGATGGTGCGATAATCCTGCCCCGCGCGCGCGCGCCCAATGGCGCCCCACTGACACATACCAACCCCATGTCCGTTGCCGGTGCCCCGCAACGTGACACCGGTGAGATGCCCTCGTTCACGCGACTCGCGGTCAACAGAAAAATAGGTACTGGACAGAATCGCGCCACGCGCATCGCGAAAAAGTGCCCGAATTTCATTGGCCTGCAATGTGACGTCACCGCGCTCGGTCGACACCTGCAAGCTGCGAACGCGTCCAGATGCCGAACGATCATTCACCTTGAGTGCTGCGATGGCCCCCGGTGAGGGCGAGCGTGCGCCGGCCGCCTTCAGGTGCCGCATGACCACGTCGGTCAGGGCGGACTCGTCAAACGATGCCGTCCAGCCGGCGCGTGGGGCGATTTCACAAAACGGTCGGCCGGTTGACGGATTGGTGTCGTCGTGACTTGGGAGATAGGGTTGGTCCTGCGCATCGCTCCACGCCTCCGATGGAAGGGCCGAACGACCGCCGCACGATGCCGAGTAGGGCGCGTCGACCAGCAGGCCTCCAAATTGCAGCACCAGGCCCGCCGTGGCGTCAATCGCGGAGTTCACCACCGGCGCTTCGGCCTCCACGCCGCCATACACCTGATTGGAAACGGTCGCCCGCATGTGCCAGCCCTTCCGCGGCGGTGCTGCGTCGTCGCGCGGCACGCGAATGTAGCTGTAACTGCGCGCGGCAATCGCCTGGGCTTCCAGTGCCGAACGATCCACTTCGGCACGCGTGCCCAGCTCCAGTGGCACCACGCCGCGCAAATAGTCCTCGACGGGCAAGCGGTTGACCACCATCACGCCCGTGTCGGTCGCGGTGAACCACAACTCACCGCGATACCGTTTGCCGGCATATTGCACGTACGTCGCACTGTTCGAAGGGCGTGCGACGAACGGTCCTTCTCGCCACGGCGTCCGGTCGTTGCCGGCGCCGGTAATGCGTAGCAGCCCGCCTTTCCGCTCAACCTGCCAGGGTTCCCTTCCCTCGCCACGCACCAGCGTCGTCCGGCCACCCAGCTCGTGAATTTCCCACGCGCCGGTAGCGGAGACTTTGGCGGAAGGCAGACCACCCGCCAGCGCAATTCTGGCCATTCGGTCGCGGCCGCCCAGAACGCCGGCGCGTTCGCCGCGGACGGTTGGGCGGGATGGAGCGGCCGAGGTGCTCGCAGCGCCCTGCGCGGGCGTTGTCGGCACGTTGGGGGCCAGCGGAGCACACGCGACGACCGCCCCAGTGACAATGGACGCCAGCGTCAGAACGGAATAGCCCACCAAGCGTTTCCGGCGAGTGCCGGAGCGCTGCAGCCACTGTGCGGCGTCGGTGAGGTGAGTGGATGGGTTCATGACAATCAGCCAGACGATTCAGGACCGGACTTGGTCAGCCGGTAGTGGACGATGCGGCACGACGCTGACGATATTTTCGCGCGGCATGACGCTGTCACAAGGAGGGACACGGGCGACTGGCGCACTGAGGTGCATTGGAGTGCAGTGTCGCAGAAGTCTCGTGGCATTCAGCGGCGTCGTTTGCCCCAGAGCGTCGTGGCACTCCCTCGCCATAGCGCTGCGATGACTCGATCGCACGCCTCGCCCCCGCAGCAACATCCATCCGCTGCATGGGCACGGGACTTCTGCGACACTCCACGAACGGCAGACGCCACGAGGGGCATTACCGGCCGAAGCTGCCCACGGAGGAACGGCTAGTCGCCATGAGGGGCAACGCGCGGGAGCGGCGTTGGCTACTGGCACTGTGCATTGCGGTTGGTTCGCTTTCCACCCGCAGCAGCGTCGCGCTGAAGTCGTAGTCGTCCACGACATGCTCAACGCGCACGTCGAGCAGTGCGCCAACCGGCACCGACGCGGGGCCCCCCCCCGCGTTGAGCATAACACCAGAGTCCGCATTCACCCGTACCCGCGTCACGCCATCAATATCATCCGCCTGCCACGGCGCCCTACACTCCAGCATCCCATCGTCCGACGACGCCCCGGTCACCATCACCTGCGCCTCCCGACCCGTAAACCGCTCGTACCGCTCGCCCGTGATGGCGCGCTGCAACTCCTGCACCCGTTCCTGCCGCTCGTTCTTAAGCGACTGCGGCACATCGTCGTCCATGTCATTGGCCCGCGTGCCTTCCTGCGGCGAGTACGTGAACACACCCACACGATCAAACTGAATTTCCTCCAGAAATTCCAGCAGCGTGTTGAAGTCCGCTTCCGTCTCGCCCGGAAATCCAACAATCACCGTCGTACGCATGGCAAGATCGGGCACAGCGTCGCGATACAGGCGCACCTTGTCGCGAATCGTGCGCTGACGCTCCGGGCGGCGCATACGCGCCAGCACTGCGTCCGAACCATGTTGCATTGGAGTGTCGAGGTACCGCACAATACGCGGATTGGCCGCAATGACGTCCAGCAAACGGGGTGTGATTCCTGCTGAATACAGGTAAAGATTGCGCAGCCAGGGAATAGACGTTTCGCGCACCAAGGTTTCCAACAATTCCGGCAGCGCCACGCCGTCGCGCCGGTCACGTCCGTAGTGCGCCAAATCCTGCGCCACCAAATTCAGTTCGCGCGCACCTTGCAGCTCCAGCAATTGCGCTTCGCGCACCAGATCATCAATACCAAATGAGCGGTGTTTGCCGCGCATGAGTGGAATGGCGCAAAACGCGCAACCGTGATCACACCCTTCGCTGACCTTGAGATACCGCACCGCCGCGTTGCCGCCGCCAAACACGCGCACGCCCGGGTGTTCGACAATCGAACCGCCCATCAGGCCGCGCGCCACCAACTCGGGCACCAGTCGATCCGTCTCCGACGTGCCAAGAAAGAGATCGACCTCAGGCAGCGCCTCCAGCAATTCGGCCTTGTGCCGCTCAATCATGCAGCCAATCGCAATGACCGCCTGGCACTGCCCGCTTTCCTTGAGGCGCGCTGCGTCCAGAATGGAGTCAATACTCTCCTGCTTGGCGGCGTCAATAAAGCCGCAGGTGTTGACGATTACGACATCCGCATCGCGCATGTCCGTCACCGACTCGGCGCCATGCGCTATGAGGTCCGCAAGGTACCGCTCGGAATCCACCGTGTTTTTGTCGCACCCGAGGGTGATTAAGCCGACTTTAAGCATTCCTGAAAGATAACCCGGCCGGCCGCGCGGTGCAGGTGAGCAGCCGTCCGACCGCGAGCCGTTTGAGGCCTTGGGTGAGAATTTTCGGGCATCTCGCCCGTCTTATCCCTACCAGCGTTCTGTGGCCCCGCGTAGGACAACCAGGCGTACATTCCACCCATGACACCGCCCCTTCGATTGGTTCGCACGCCGGACATCCCCGGGCAGCCGTCGACGGCCAAGGCCCCAGCCCCGGGCGAAGTGCCGGGCGGAATAGCCGCTCGCAGTGACGCTGGCCCCGACATCTCCGCAACGCTCGAAGACGTAGTGCGGCGGTTCGGATCGTTCATGCGACGCACGGCGCAGCGGCACAAACTGGGGGCCAGCGAAATTGACGAAATCATGCAGGAATCGCGCATTCGCCTTTGGAAAACGCTGGGCACATCCGAACGCATTCAGCGCGTACCGGCGTCGTACATCTACCGCACCGTCTCAACGGCGGCGCTTGATTTCCTCAGACGTCGCACAGCCAAGCGGGAAGATTCTCTTGAGGAACGGCTTCAGAACGGCGCTGGCGAGCCTGCTGATTCGCGAGACGCCGACACGGCGACGCGGAACCAGGAACTTCAGGACCTCATCATGCGCGCGGTCGAGTTACTCGTCGAATCGCGCAGGTCGGTAGTGCGCATGCATCTTGCCGGATACGATCGCGAGGAAATTCAGGAGTTGTTGGGTTGGTCCGAAGCCAAAACTCGAAATCTGCTGTATCGTGGACTGGCCGACGTGCGGACCACACTCGCCGCATGGGACGTTGGACCAGGAGGCATTCGATGAACGATCACGAACTGCGCGATTCGTACGAGGCGGCACTGCTTCGCACCGAAGGCCGGCGTCCCGAACCAATGCTGCCAACCGAACGCCTTGATGCGCTGGTCAATCGGCATGGCGACGAATCCGAGAGATTGCGCGCACTCGATGTGGCCATGTCATCCGAAGCCGGTCGTCGCGAATTTGAAGTGGCGTGGGCCGCTGCGCGGGTGGCACGTGAATACGAACGGTCGCAGCACAAACTGAAAAGCCGCCCCGTCTGGCTGGCACTCGCTGCGGTGCTGCTGGTGTCATTGGTTTCCGGCACGCTGCTCATGAAATCCGGTGTGTCTGTTGCCGATCCGGAACTGATGCGTGGGTCGGAATCACCGCTGCCCCTCGTCTCTCCAAAGACCGGCAACGTGGCGCGTAGCGGATTGCGGTTTGTGTGGCGCCGCGTGCCATCCGTTCGCGAGTACACGCTGATACTGGTCGATTCGGGGGGCGGTGAAATTTTCGCGCAGACAACGCGAGACACCGCGGCCGCACTGCCAGACTCCGTACAGCTGAACCCGGGTGCGCAATATCTGTGGTGGGTACAAGCCACGCTCACGGACGGCTCTACGCTGGCAGCCGTGACAGAACGCATTCGCGTATCACCGGATCGATAACGCCACGATGGTCAAGGCGTGCGAACCCACGGCAGGAATGGCGCCGTGATGGGTTGCAGCGCAACGCGCATGGTGCCATCGCCGACCAACGAAAAAGCCGCCCACACACTCGCATTCACCCCGGCGCGAATCGCATCCACTTTCGCCTGCTGAAGCGCGCTTCCAACATCGTTGCCGCGCGCCATATACGCGTAGACACGATCAACGAAAGGCAGCGCCGACGCGTCGCCGATGGCCCAGTGGGTGGCAATCACCGCGCGTGCCCCCGCTTCAAGAAGTGGCGCTGTCAGTCCCCGCAAGCCTTCGCCACGAAGCACCAGTCCGCCCGCGGTGCGACAGCCAGACAAGAAGACCAGCGTTCCCTCAATGTCGAGTGCACTCAGATCGTCCGGTCCAACCAAACCATCAGAACCATTCCCCGGCGCCAACGCCAATACATTCCGTGGCAAACTCCGGTCATCCATAAATGCGTGCGTGGCGAAATGCAGGATGGCCACGTTTTTGAGGTTGGCTTCACGCAGGGCATGTTCGCTTGCGCCTGCGCGGAGCAAGACTCGCGCGTTGGCAGAGTACCGAGCCACGCGCCGCGCTTCGTTGCCTGAGCCATACAATCGCGGCAGAGGCGCAGCTGGCCCGGCCGCTGGTGATGCGAATTGCGCTGCTGCATTCCCGTACGTCGCATCGCCAAACGCCAGCAGTGAGCCCGCAACTCGTCGTTGATCAGCCGCCCGCGTAAGCGCCAAGGTGACAGACGGTGCAATGGCCACGCGAAACCGTTCCGCTGCAAACCGTCCGTCCGAGAGCCGCAGCACGTCGAAGGGCACGCGGAACAGGCCAAGTTCCGGCACAACAAGCAATCGCGATACCGAGGCCGGGAGTCCCTCCACGGCATCGACCAACAAGGCGTCGCCCAGTTCGCGCGCCAGGGTGGTTGGCACACTTCCATCAGCCGCGAGACGCAACAACCGTTGCAGGGGCACGGCAATGGAGTCAACGGGAGCGAGCGAATGTACTCGAGCAGCCGATTTCGTGATGACGAACAAAGTGGTCGGTGTCTGCCCGTGTCCTGCTGTGTAGGCAAGCAGCGCCGTCGAGTCATCGAGCGCGCGCTGGATTTGCGCGAGGGTTGGCGCGGCCGCCTTCACCTGCAAATGCGCGACGGTTTTTGTCAGTCGCGAATTGTCTCGGCTGAGCGCCGTACGCTGCAGGGCCAAATTGGTGAGTTCGCGGGCGCGCACCGATTCGGCCAACGCCAATGCAGAAGCGACTCGGCCACCCGCAGCCAATCGCGAGATGAGCCAGGGAAATTCTTCACCGATGTTCCCCCAACTGCGTCGAGCCTGGGCGGCGCGCATCCGAACATCCTTGTCCAACAATTCGTTACGCCACTGCTCAAGCTCGACACCGGCACGGGCCATCCAGCTCTCGGCCACGGTCCAGTCACCTTGGCGCGAAGCTAAATCGGCGTGCCGGATGGCAAGATTGTATCTGACGTCCGAGCGGTGCATTCCAATTTCGCGCTGTTGCGCATCAAGGACACGCAGCAGCGAATCGGCGAGCACGAATCGACCGCGCGCAATGGCGAGGCCCGCCTGGTGATAGGGCAGCTCACGCATCCATCCGTAGTCGCGCGAACTGACGGCGTACTGCGTGGCTTTCTGGAGAGTGCGGTCGGCGTCGTCAAGGCGCCCCTGCGACAATTCAAGACGCGCCAGCCGGCGCAGAGGTGCGATGGCCAGCAGTTGTTGGCCCAACTGCGTTTGCACGGCGACGGCTTCAGTCAACGCGTCCCGTGCGCCGGCAACATCACCCAGCGCGTCGTTCAGTTCACCCTGCAATTCGCGCACGGTTGCAAAACCCCACCGGTCATTGCGCGCGCGATGCAACGTCATCGCGCGGGACAGGTAGTCGCTTCCGCCGGACAGATCACCGAGGATCACGCCAATTTGTCCAAGTCCGGTCAGCGCCCAGGCTTCCACCGCTGCGTTGCGCGTATTCTTCGATAACGCGAGGGCCTCCAGATAATCCGAACGCGACTGGGCGATATCGCCCAACTGAAGGCGGATAAACGCGCCCCACTGCAGGGCAATCGCCAGTGACCCCTGCGAACGGCCCATTCTCATGAAGGTCACGGCGGTGTCCAGCGCGATGATCGCGCGATCGAACGAGCCTCGATGCTCATACAATTGTGCCTTCAGCATCAGGCAGTCGCCCATTACGCGCCAGGCACGATTCTTGAACGCCAGGTTCAGTCCGACAGCCAACTGGCGTTCGGTGGTTGAATCGCCGAGGCGTGCCGCATAGCTGCCTTCTGCGCACGATCGCATGGCGTCATTCGGTGCCGCCATCGTTGCGTGAACGCGCCGACTTTCTTTGATAAGCTCGAGCGCCGCGCGCGTCCCTACACTCCGCGCGCGCAGAAATGCCATCGCGACCAACGCTTCGGCTTCCAGGTGCGTCAGGCCAAGCCGCTGAGCTTCGCGCCGTGCCAGCGCCAATGCGCTGTCTGCAACGGCTGGCGTTCGGCTGTTGGCCAGGAGTCCTGCCAGCCCCAGGCGCGCAGTGACCGTGTACGCATCGACCGGGCTGCGCTGCGCCACGCGTCCGTACAACGCCTCGGCCGTGCTGTCGCGAAACGTGAGGCGCGCAATGGTGGCCAGCCCAAGCAATGTGCCCGGGTGTGCCGGAGCCTGGCGCAGGGCGACTGTCCAACTCTGCTCCAGTTTCTGCGCGTTGTCCGTTTCCACAGCTTTGTACGCGCGATTTACAAAGTCTGCCGGCCCGGCGGCCACGGCAGCCAGTTGCGCAACGCCAAGAATTGCAGGGAGCAGCGACATGCGGTCTGAAATCAAAGGACGCCGAGTGGCCGAGTTTTCTCGGCAGATTGTAACCCTGCGACATTGGGGGCAGGCGCGCCGCACATCAAGAGGGAATGGCGTGAGAATAGTTGGCCACGACGTGCGTCAATGTCCACATGCGAGCGGCGCCCACTCTACTGTTTCTGATTGGCGGTGCTGCCTCCGCTCAAGCCGCGGCGGACGTCCCGGCTGCGCTGGCTGTCAGCGCGCCACCTGCTCTTTCGGAGTATCGGGACGCGCACCGACCAATCGAGCTGCGGCTGAGCCGGCCACTGCACACATCGGATGGTATGCTTGTCATTCTCGCGGGAAGCGTTGATGTGACCGCACTGGTCTCACGAACAGAAACGCTCCTGACAATTGTACCAGGTGTCTTCGCGTTGCCCGCAGGAGAATCGCAGATCACCGTGATGACTCATGCCTTCGGTCACTGGACGACCGTCGCAACGTTCCCCATTCGTGTATTGAGTGCCGCTGGATTTGTGCGCTCATCAATCGCGCCAACGATCAACATAAACAGCACCGGACAGGTGGCTGACGGTCAAACGGCGGGTTCTCCTGTTTCGCCCACCCGTCCAGCGCAAGATGTCACGCTCACTACTGCGCTGCGCTCCAACCACGAGCGACCCGGCCTCGTGATGGAATCTCAATCCAACCTGTTGGGCGCTTCTCGTGAGGCGCTCGCACTGCGCTTCAATCAGCGCGGAACCGAAGCGCCGCTGTTCGACTTGTCGGATTATCGCCTTTCTTTTCGTCGGCCGCACCTCCAACTCGATGTCGGCAACATTCAACTGGGCGCCAACCGCCAGCTATTGATGGGGTTTGCCTCGCGAGGCGTCAGCATCTCCGCCGGGCCTTCCTGGGCCGTACTCACCATTGGATCGGTGGCTGGGGCGCCGATTGTCGGGTGGGACAACCCATTGGGCTTGGCGGGCCGGGATCATCGAGTGAGCGTTGCCTCCCTGGGGCTTGAGCTCATTAAACGCCGACCCGGCGCCGCGCTGGCACGGTTCACGTTGCTTGATGGCGTGCGGCGGCCAGTGGCTGGATTTGCCCAAGGGTTGGTCGCCGACGCTGAACGAAGCCGCGGCGGCGGATTCGAATTCCTGACAAGTTCCGCGAACCAACGGCTGCGTGGAGCGATTGGTTACACACGGTCGGCATTTGAGAATCCCGCCACTGACAGCCAGTTGGTTGGAGGACTGCCCGTTGTTCGCGTCGTGCGCGATCAACGGGCGGCCCGGTACATTGAGGCCAGCGCACAGGCAATGCAGAACAAGCGCCTGTTTGGTCAGGCCACTGCCAATGTCACGGTGGGCTGGCGTCACGAACGGATTGACCCACTGTACCGAAGTATTGGCGTCAACATGCAGGCCGATCGCAACGAACATGCGTTTGACCTGAACGGCACGATTGGCCCCGTAGCCTTGCAGGGCGCGATTACCCGTGCGCGGGACAATCTCGCCAATTTGAGCAGCCTGCTGTCCTCGAGAACTCAGGGCGTGACAGCGAATTTTTCGGTTCCAGTCGCTGCGCTCTTTCGCGCGCAGAAAAGATCGTCGTGGTTTCCACAGGCAACGGTGGGATGGCTGTCGGCCCACCAGTTTGCCGTATCGGTATCGGCGCTCTCCGAGTTTCGACCTGAGGATATTGCCAATCAGAAAACGGTTTCCGCGTCCCTTGGCACGTCGTGGCAGTTCACGCGGTGGCAGTTTGCGACCCGCACGAATCGGACGGTGCAGGACAATCGACAAACCGGAAGAGAAGAGGCGGATTTCAGCGGACTCGTGCAAACCGCAACGATGGCCAGAAGTTTTGGCCAGCGGTTGGATGGACAGTTGGAGGTCAATGTCGAGCGCCAACACAACGATGAACTCGCGCAAACGAACACCGTTCGGCGAGTTGGCGTGACCACCACCTGGCGTGTGGCCAGACAAACAACGGCCACAACTAATGTCACGGCCGCCGTCACACGTACGCCTCCCAATACAACCAACGTCACCAACCTCGAATTGCGATCGGAACTGGCACAAGCCATTCATCTGTTCGGGCGCGACGCGAATGCGCGCACCGGACAGCTCTTTCTCAGATTTGCCCGAACCAGCGTGACCATGGCACCCTTCGGCGCACAGAGTGATGTACCGATTCTCGGATTGACCACGCAGGTACAATGGACGCTGAATACGGGCCTCTCGGCCCGGCTCTGGTAGCTTTCGATGACGCAAATCCAACGCGCACTCTCGTTCTGCGTCGCCGTTGCGTCGGCAATCCTGGTCGAGGGCGCACGTGCGCAAATTCGTGTGAATCCAACGGGCGTCAGCGTAAACGCCATGTCGGCGACGACCGTGTTTCTCACGTTTGGAGGGTTGCAGAATCACACCGCCGTCGAAGCCCTGTGGTGCGGCGAACTCGTTCCGGCCGTTGCGCCCGATCGGGGCTCGCGCTGCGACCCGGCCACACTGTACGGGCGCTTGCCGTTGCGAGTGGATCAATCGGGAGTGAGCGGCACCAACGCGTTGACCGACCTGATGTCCATTCCAGCGTCGATCGCTCGGCGCGCCTATCAGGACGCCCAACTGGGAAAACGCGGCACCTTCTTCTACGTTCGTCAATTCAGGCGAAGCACCGACGGCTCGCACGAATTTGTTGCCGTGACGTGTCGCTTGACCGGCGGTGGCGCAAATGTTCCGTTCGCACTGACGAATGTTGAGTTGGCTTTTGCCTCAGCGTTGCCCGTTGAGTATGTGCAATCCGGAAACGCGCCCTCGGCCGTCGTGGCCCGAATAACCTACAATGGCAGCGGACGACTGCGCGGGCGATGGGAAGTGGTCATGCCGGGGGAGGACCAACCCACGCCGTTTGACTTGTTGACCGAAGCGTCCATTCCCGCAGAGGGGCGCGCAACACAAAAGCGCTACGCTCAGTTGGAACGTTTCAACGTATTGCTTCCCCCCGGCCATACGTTTGCCCTGGCGGGCCCCGACCCTGCTCAACTCCCAACCAAGGCGGACGGTTCGTATTTCCTGCTGCTTCGTATTGAGGCGACCGACGATCGCGCCGGTGATTCCAACCTTGAAGCCGTTGGCGCCGGAAAGGGCGTTGTACACAATGGCGGTGTTGCCGGTTTTTCGATGCCAACATTACGCTATGTCGTTGGTGTGGGTGCCCGCTCCGCCGGTGACGCAGGCGACGCCTTGCGAGGCATATGGCCTCGGGAAGGTGAAGCGGTTCGACCCGATTCTCTTCTGGTGCGCTGGACCGGAATGGTTTCTGATTTTTCCCGCGTGGAGTTTGAAACGGTGACGGGGAACGTACTGTTCGCGGCGATCGTTCGGGCGGGCCAGAGCTTCTACTGGGTTCCGCCCATCGTTGGCGCGACGGCGGCGGGACGGCCCATCCGCTGGCGGGTGTCGGCAGTTAACGCGAAGGGCGCAACAATGAAACGTGGCCGGTGGAACACCTTTCACATCGGCGCTGCGGGTGGAAATTCATAGCGGAAGGCGCAACAGTGTCGCACTGGTTTTTCGTCGTCGAGACGAACGACTTCGGCTATTTACAAATCAGTCGAGAACACAAATGTCGTCACTGAGGACATTGCTCTCTATCTTTTGTGCCACAACTGTTCGATGACCATTCACTATCTGCACGGCTCCGCCCAGATCGGCGCGTACCTGCATGAACATCACAAGGCGGACGCCAGTTCCGCCGTTTGAACAGCGCGGGCCCGTCAATACGTAGGCACGCCAATCAACCAGGCGAATATCGAGCTTGTACGGCTGCCACGCTGCGCCGACGAAATCCGCGCGGGAACTGACACGGAACTCGGAGGCCTTCATTCCGGAAGTGGAATGCGAAATTCGCAATCGAGGCTCAGCACCTGAGATACTGCCGGCGCTATCCTGCAGTGCAAAAGTCAGCAGCACCGGCGGTCGTGTGATCTGACCAACCGCCGGCCATGCCGAGGCGACGAGTGCGAGCGATTGAATTGCGCCAGCACCAATGATTCTGCGAAGAGCCGACAAACGGTCCTGTGGAGAATGGGAAAGGCGCACGCGGTGCCACTGATACGACGCGCTGATTCGCGTGATTTTCTCACCCCGTGAGAAGGAACCGCCGCAGCGCGCGTTCCTTCAGTGCACCAGTCCCGGTTCAGTCGAGGAACGCATGAAGATCGGCTTCAAACTCTCCGCAACACCACGGGCGCCGTCCACCAAGCTGTCGGACCTGAAGTTCGAACGCGCAAACAACCGCGACGACCGGTGAATCCCATGCCGCCTATGTTCCTTCGAGCTTCTTGCCTGACACTGATGTTCACGTTGGCGTCATGGGCGGCCCCCGCCCAAAATATTGCATCGGTGATACTCAACCCGGTCGATCCCTGCAACAAGCGACCCTCTGGACGGGTGAATATCAGCGCGCCCGCACCAGCCAACGGGCTACAAGTTGATCTGCTTAGCAGTGCGCCCGCAGGCGTGTCAGTTCCTGCAAACCTCAGAATTGGCGCTGGCGCTGCATTCGCGGAGTTTCAACTCGCGTGCACACCAGGCACACAATCGATTGCGGCGATCATCACGGCGTCAGTCGCGGGCGGCAACAGCGCCACAGCCGCACTGACCGTACTGGCCCCAGTGCTCAATACATTCACCATGCAACCGCACAATGGGGCAGGCAGCGCAACCGGACAAGTGACACTGGTGTTGCCTGCTCCGCTGGGGGGGGTGGTCGTGACGCTTGCCAGCACGAGTTCGCGCGTTACCGTTCCGGCGTTCGTCACCGTCCCGGCTGGCGCAACCGCCGCCCCTGTCACCGTCTCGGTCAGCGCGCAGGAACAACCATTCGTGGTCTCACTCGCCGCCACGGGTTTGGGGGTCTCCCGCAGCGTCGACTTCACGGTCATTCCACCGGTGCCGACGTCCGTTGGTTTCAATGACAAAGGACAGGAAACCGTATTCCCCACGTCACGAACGGTAAGGAGCGGATCGCGACCGTCGATGCGAGTGACCCTCAACGCGCCATCGACCGCAGCAATCAACGTCACATTGTCAAGCAGCAACTCCACACTGGTAGTGGTCCCGGCAACGCTCAGTATTCCGAACAATGCCTTGTATGCCGATGTTCCGGTGACCGTTGCCGGAGCCTTGCAAAGTACGCTTGTTACGGTGACCGCCACCTTGGGTTCGGTTTCGGTAACCGGTACGTTGACGGTGGCACCTTCCAGCCTCGACAGACTGTCGCTCACACCTCGCAGGATTATCGGGGGCCAGGATGTGCAGGGGCAACTCTCTATGCTGGGTCCCTCACCGGCCGGCGGTCTCACGGTCACGCTCGCCAGTTCGAATCCAGCGCGCGTGTTGGTGCCACCGACCGTTGTGATTCCGGCGGGAGCGCACAACGTGACATTCCCAATCGCAACGTTCCAGCTGGAAACTTCGAGCCAGATTGATATCACGGCCACCGCCGGATCGGCGCGATTGACCGAACGGCTTGAATTGGCTCCAGAAGGTCCAACGGCCGTCAAAGCAGCGCCGACCGAAGCCACCGGAGGCCGCATGGTACAGGGAAAAGTTGAAGCGTTGTTAAGCGATGATAGTTTCGTTGTCGAGCTGGTCAGCAGTCATCCCGCCATCGCACCCGTTCCCGCTTCTGTCACGTTCGCCGCCGGAGAAACGGCGAAAACCTTCAACGTGCCAACGGTACCGGTACCTGAGGACGTTTACGTCACCTGGACCGCGACGCTGGCACCTGTGGCGCGCCGTGGCGTCGCGCTCAACCTGATCACGCCAGGGCGCATTGCACCAACCGTCACCGTTCGACAATCCGGAGGCATTCGCGTGCTCGCAGCCGTTGTCACGAATCTGGTACTCGCGAGCAGCTCCGTTGTGGGCGGTACGAATACCTCCGGCACGGTAACGCTCAGTGGACCCGCGCCCAAGGGCGGTGTGCTTGTATCCATCAGTACGGGAGACTTTCAAGCGCCAGCAAACGCAGCGAGCGTCACCGTGCCAGTCGGCGCGTCCACGGCCACATTTACGATCAACACCAACGCCGTCACTGCCAACAAAAGCGTGTTGTTCATCGCACGAACCGGTTCAGTTACAAAAAGCGCCGCATTGGAAGTACGAAAACCATGAACCCGGCTATCGAACCCCTGCGTGAATCGTACGCCCAGTACGGATTCACCGAAAATTCCCGAACTTGAGCTCCACTCCAAAATCGCCCTTTCTGAGCAGCGCCATCGCGTCCTGCAAATCGTCCTTCGAGGGCGAACTTACCCGCACCTGATCGGCCTGAATGGCCGCCTGCACCTTTTTGAGCTTCGCTTCCTTGATGTGCGCCGCCACCTTTTTCGCGGTGTCGGAATCGAGCGCCATTTTCAGTTTGATTTCCTGGCGCAAGGTGTCGCCGCCGGCGGGTTTCGCGTCGCCCACATCCAGATTGCGCACCGGCACGCCGCGTTTGATGAGTTTGGCATACAACACGTCGTACAGCGCCGTCATGCGCATGTCGCTGTCGGCCAACAGCACCAGCAGGCCTTCGGTACGCTTGAACTCGATGCTGACTTTGGCCCCCTTGAAATCAAAACGCTGTACGATTTCCTTGTCGGCCTGATTGACGGCGTTGTCCACTTCCTGCAAATCGACGCTGGTCGTTACGTCGAATGACGAATCTTTCGATGCCATATCAGTAGGTGCTGCGGTTGAGAGCGGTGCGCACACCGGGCACGTGCGCGGAATCAGTCCAGGAAACTTTCAAGCGTTTTTGCGCGGGAAACATGCCGCAGTCGCGACAACGCCTTCTCCTTGATTTGCCGCACGCGTTCCCGCGTGATGCCGAGCAGCGTGCCAATTTCCTCAAGCGTCATGGGCTCAGACTCATCGAGACCAAAATACAGGCGCAGAATCTTGGCTTCGCGTTCCTTCAAACTGGCCAGCGAATCGACAATCGCATCGGTCAACGCCTTCTCGAACGTTTGTTCGTCGGGCGTGGGGTTAATCGTGTCGGCGAGATAGTCCAGCAGGCGGTTGTCTTCACCGGGCGTGAGCGGTGCATCAAGCGACAAATGCACCTGCGAGATGGACATGGTTTTGGCCACCTCCTCCTCGGTGATGTCCATGCCTTCTGCAATTTCGGCGTGCGTGGCTTCACGGCCCAGTTCCTGCAGCAGGGCGTTGGCGCGTCGCCCGATACGATGCAAAGTGCCCGCGCGATTGAGCGGCACGCGCACAATACGCGACTGCTCGGCCAGTGCCTGCAGAATGGCTTGCCGAATCCACCATACCGCGTACGAAATGAACTTGATGCCTTTCGTTTCGTCGAACTTGTGCGCGGCGCGAATGAGGCCGAGGTTGCCTTCGTTAATCAGGTCGGACAGTGAGACACCCTGATTCTGATATTTCTTGGCCACCGACACCACGAAACGCAGATTCGAGCGTACCAGTTTGTCCAGCGCTTCCTGATCACCGACGCGAATGCGGCGTGCCAGTTCAGCTTCTTCTTCGCGCGAAATCAGCGGGTACGCGCTGATGTCACGCAGGTACTGATCCAGCGACCCTTCCTCGTACGACGACTTCTTTTTCGGTGGCAGCGCCATTGAGGTGAAGCGGGGTGGGGGCGGGAAAACGATTGGGAGATCGAGCTGCGGCGCACGATCGATGGCGGTCCGTTGCGGGATACCTTGCGGAATCCTTTGCGGGAAATCGTGCGGCGTTAGCGCTCAGTCAATCGTACCACCCAGACGCGACCATCGAATGCGCGTAATCCAGGGAGCCGTGACCGATGAATCGGGAGCGTAGCTGTAGTACACCATCAGCGGCGTGCCGCGCAGCAGCGAGTCGGGCACAAACCCCCAGTAGCGGCTGTCCAGACTATTGTCGCGATTGTCACCAAGCACAAAGAAACTGTTGGGTGCAACTACCAACGGTCCCCAGTTGTCACGGGACGGCCGGTAGGGCTCGAGCCCGGAAGCGTTCGGGTCCGCGGTATTTCCCTTGGTAACCACGTGATCGCGCTGCCAGCGGAAATCGATGCTGGTCGGATCAAACCCGGGTTGCGCGTGCACCACGTAGGCCTCCTTCTGCACAACGCCATTCAGGACGAAGTTGCCACTCTGCATGGCGACCGTATCACCGGGCAACCCTACCAGACGTTTCACGAAGTTTTTCGTCGGATCGGTGGGCCATTCAAAAACAATCACATCCCCGCGTTTCGGTGACCGAATGGCAGGAAGATGACGGCCCGAGAACGGAATTTCAGCACCGTATACCATTTTATTGACGAGCAGGAAGTCGCCAACCATGAGCGTCCGTTCCATGCTGCCGGAGGGAATCTTGTAGGCTTCCACCACGGCTGTTTTCATCAGAAAGAACAGCAGCACAGCGGCCGGGAATACCTTCGCCCACTCCCACAGCCAACCAAGCCGCACGGTGCTGCGGGACCGATTGGCCGCACGCAATGCGGCATCGCGGTCGGCAACCGAGATGGGGGGGCGCGCTGGTTCTGTTGTATTTGTTTCCAAACGTTCCATCAGGACTTCTGCCGCTGGGAAAAAGGCGCGCCGTTCTCGGAATTAAGCAGGGGCGGCAGCGGATGCAACCCACGCCCCTGCTTAATAGTTGTCAATCTGCGCCCGCTGCAGGGCACCGGAATAATCGACGTAGCCCACCTTCGTCTCCGAATAAAACTCGTACACTTCCCAGCCACCCTCACGATGGCCGTTGCCGGTTTCCTTCACCCCGCCAAAGGGCAAATGCGCCTCGGCTCCGATTGTGGGAGCGTTCACATAGGTGATACCGTTGTCCAACTCTTCCAGCGCGCGGAAGGCAAGGTTCACGTTGGACGTGTAGAGTGATGACGACAGGCCGTAGCGTACCCCGTTGTTCACCGCGAACGCTTCGTCCGCATCTTTCACACGAATGACCGATAGTACCGGTCCGAAAATTTCTTCCTGATCGAGGCGCGAGCCCGCCTCCACATCGGCGAAGATGGTCGGCTGGAAAAACCACCCATTGGCCAGAGACCCGCTATGCGAACTGCCCGAGGCCACATCACCGCCGCAGCGCAACGTAGCCCCCTGCTCTTCACCAACCTTGATATAGTGCGCCGCTTTCAAACGGGCGGGCTCGTTAATCATCGGTCCCACATCTGTATTGGCGTGACGCCCATCACCCAGACGCAGCGAGGTCGCGCGCGAAACAAGTTCTTTCACGAACACATCATGGATGCCGTCCTGCAAAATGAGGCGGCTGGTCGCCGTGCAACGTTGGCCCGTGGTACCGAAGGCTCCCCACAACACCCCCTCGAGCGCCAGCTCCAGGTTGGCATCGTTCAACACAATCTGCGCGTTCTTGCCCCCCATTTCGAGCGAGAGGCGCTTGTGCATGCGTCCGCAGGTTTCGCCAACCAGTCGCCCCGTTTCCGTCGAACCTGTGAACGAAATGACCGGCACGTGCGGATGTTCAACCAGCGCCTTGCCTACCACTTCCCCATTGCCGTGCACCAGTTGAATCACTTCGGGCGGGAGGCCAGCGTCCAGGAGAATTTCAACCAGCACGTGCGCCGTGTGCGGCACATCTTCCGCCGGCTTCAACACCACCGAATTGCCGCACAGCAGCGCGGGAAATGCTTTCCAGGTGGGAATGGCCATCGGAAAGTTGAACGGGGTGATGAGCCCGCACACACCAATGGGCCGTCGCATGGACATCGCCCATTTGTTGCGCAGCTCACTGGGCACGGTATGGCCGAACAACCGCCTGCCTTCGGTTGCGGCATAATACGCTGTATCGATACCCTCCTGCACATCCCCACGCGTTTCGGCTAACGGCTTGCCCATTTCACGAGTGGCGAGGTTTGCAATTTCTTCCTTGCGAGCGGCCATCAGATCACCGACGCGTCGCAGGACATCGCCGCGTGCCGGTGCCGGGGTGCGCTTCCATACTTCGAATCCGCGACGCGCGCTTTCTACGGCGCGATGGACATCGCCGACATCTGATTCGGGAAACTGGCCGATGACATCGTTGGTGTCCGCGGGGTTTTTATTTTCGAAGTAGCGATTGGACGAAGGCGCTACCCACTGTCCGCCGATGAAATTCTTGAAAGTGGTCATTCCGGAAAGATACCCCCTCGGCCCGTGCGAGTGATGGCATCATTCCAACCCCGGCCGGCTGGCGAGCCCAGCGGACCGGCATCTCTTACTTGTCGGTCAGCCCCGGCCTGTCTGTTTTCCGTCAGGGATTCCCGGGCGCGGGCGGCTTTGTGACAGGACCGCTTGTGGATGGTGGTGCGGGCACGTTCGGTTGCACCCCCGGCAACGTCGACGGCGCCGCCTCACACGACCACGCACCGGGCCGGTCGTACGTAGGAATGGCGTACCCCATGCGAGGCAACACCTCTCGTGCACCCAACACCAGCCCCCACATCATCACGGCGAACGACAACACATGGGCGTAGGCCTGCCGGTGGCGCCAGCTTCCAACTGCGCTCCACAGGCCCAGCAGCGTGACGCCACCAGTCGCGGCCGTAAACGTCATCGCATTCAAGCCGCAACGAGTGGTCCACGGCCAGAACCATAAGCCGACGCCGGCGGCAATGGCCACGCTCAATTGCGCCCAGGCAATCCAGCTTCGGCCAGATGGGACCGACTTCGCCGCCACAACAGAGCCCACCGCCTTCGCCGTGGGAGCGGCACCTTTCGTCCCGGCCGTCGCCAGTGGCGCACCCTGAGCGGCCGCCTGTTGCGCACGCTGCGCCAGCAGTTCCTCGTCGGAGACCGATGCGAGTTGCTTGTCAATCTTGGCGAGTTCCTGCTCCCAGTTGCGGTCGCTCATGGTGAAAAGTGGTGATAGGTGTTCATGACGGCGAGCTTTCGCGCGTCAGGGTATAGCGCTCAATTTTCTTGTACAAATTCGATCGCGGCATGTCCAGCGCGCGTGCGGTTTCCGACACGTTCCAGTCAAACGCGCGCAACTTCGCGAGCAGAAACGCCCGTTCGGCCGCCTGCTTGAACTCTTCGAACGTCTGGCAGTCGATGAGCGCGCCCAATCCCGCCGGCTCGACCGCGCGTCGCCCCACGAGACGATCAATCTCGCTCGCGCTAATCGTGGCGCTGGATGCCAGAATGACCAGCCGTTCAATCGTGTTGCGCAACTCACGCACGTTGCCGGCCCAGTCCAACTCCGACAATCGGCGGAGCGCTTCATCGGTAATGGCGCGTGCGGGCATCCCATCACGAATGGCCAGTTGCTGCAGGAAGTAGATCGCCAGCAACTCCACATCTTCACGGCGTTCGCGCAGCGGTGGCACCGTGATAGGGACCACGTTCAACCGATAGTACAGGTCTTCGCGAAACCGTCCCGCAGCGATTTCCGACTCGACATCCTTGTTGGTGGCGGCGAGTACCCGCACATCCACCTGCACGGGTTTGCTACCGCCAATGCGCGTCACGACACCATCCTGCAGTACGCGCAGCACCTTGGCCTGGGCACTCAACGACATATCGCCAATTTCGTCCAGGAATAACGTACCACCGTTGGCCTGTTCAAACTTTCCGGCGCGATCGGCAATGGCGCCTGTGAATGAACCCTTCATGTGACCGAACAGCTCACTCTCGATCAGCTCAGAGGGAATCGCCGCGCAATTCACTTCGACAAAGGGCCGTTTGGCGCGCGCCGATCCGCGATGAATGGCGCGGGCCACCAGCTCCTTGCCCGTTCCGTTTTCCCCCGTGATCAAGACGCGCGCCGGAGTGTTGGCCACCTTGTCAATGCGCTCCAGCAATCCCCGAATGGCATACGAGCGTCCCACAATTTCGTAGCGCGACTCGATGGTTTCGCGCAGCCGTTCGTTCTCTTCGCTCAGGTTGCGCTGCACCAGTGCGTTCCGCAGCAACACCAGGACGCGATCGGTGTCCAACGGCTTTTCGAGAATGTCGTAGGCCCCGAGCTGCGTGGCTTCCACTGCGGTCTGGATAGTCGCGTGCCCGCTGATCATGACCACGGTGGCGGCCGGGTCGAGCTGTCGAAGGCGCTTCAGGACCTCCAGCCCGTCAATACCGGCCATCTTGACGTCAAGAAATACCAGATGCGGCTTGAACTTTTCATACAACGCGAGCCCTTCCGACCCTCCGCCCGCTGTTTGCACTTCATATCCCTCGTACTCCAGCAACTGGCCAAGTGCGTGACGAATGCCCGGCTCATCATCGATGACGAGAATGCGCAGCGCGCTGGACCGCGAGGACGTGGATGCGGGTGCAGGCGTGTTCGCGGCGGATGATGCGGCAGAAGTCATGAAGGCCCGGTGTTATTTCGAGGTCGGTGAAGCTGATTTGTACAGCGTGACGCGGCCGCGCGAAACCCGTACATCCGAAACCGTGCGAGGCAGCGGCAACGCAAACGCATCGGTCGATACCGAGTCGCGCTGCGGTATCTGTCGGGCGATGGATTTCAGCAGAGGCGGAATGAGGCGTGGCGGAAGATCGATGCCATGAAGCGTGAGCGAACGAACGCGAAACTGCGCGAGGCCCGGTCGAACCATCTCGATCGCGCCACTCATATCCACCGTATCGCGATCGGTCAGCAGATTGCTCACAAATTCGGGGAGGGCCTTTCCCCCCAGCTCGCGCAACGGAATTTCCGCGCGCATGCGCACCAGATCGTCGACGATCGCTACTTGCACCGCTTGGGCGGACTGCGGAAGCGCCCGGCGAAACCCCTCCCCCAAAAAGCCCGCAATATCGCCGGCGCCCAACGTGATGTAGGCGGGACCATTTGGACGCTCCAGCTCCGCCAGCACCTGCGCGCCGGGAACTTGCGCGTCTTGGATGCCCGACCAGACAACCGGCTTCCCCGCGGCATCGACCGTGTCGGGCGCACCGAGGCGGAAGCGACCAACGCCACCCGCGAACGACGGCACCTGGCCGCCGTACATCCACCAGGCACCGGCGCCAGCCAACGCCACCACCGTCAAACATCCGATGCGGGACAGGCAAGACATGGAGGTCGAGGAAACGGGGGAAGCAGAGATGGCCTGTGCCAGCCCTGTAACACTTGTGGCCGGAACGGATCCGGGTCGTTGACGTGTGTCCCTACGGCGCGTCCTCAACGGTAGTGACGGTTTGGGCAGTTTTTACCCCGCTTCGGCCTCTTTTACGCACTTTCCGTGAACCGATTCAGCCGCGACGCCAGCAAAGGCCACAACACCTCGCCATCCAGCGCAGGGAACACTGTCATCACCGCCCCCAAAAGCGGCGCAGAAGCGTCGTTGCGAACCACGAAAGCGGGCGCATCGCCCGAGGACGCGCGGCGGCTGCTGGAAGAGGTACAGCAGCTGGGAGCCCGCATGCGAAATAACCGGCGACAGGCACAACAGATTGACCGGCGCGCAACAGCCTATGCCAGCCGCCTGGCCCGCCACACCGCACGATTGCTGCAACATATGCCGCATGCCGTGCCGGCCGTTCGCCCCGTGCCGGGTACCGGTGCTTCTGCGCTCCGGCACTATGTGCTCAACCACGACCAGCTCGAAGCCCCCGATCGCACGCGGTTGCTGGTCGTCAGTTCGGACGGGCGTCTCCGAATTTGCACGGTGCTGTCCTACGGCCCGGGATCGCGCTGGTGGGACGACTACGAGGTGGCCAATCCACCAGCGGGGCTGGGACTCTCCGTGGTGTTTGAAGGACTGTCAAGTCTCATCGTCAAACTCGAAACCGCCGTGGTTGAGGCCGAGCATGCTGCGTCCGACCACGAGCACGCCATTGACGGACTGATTGCGCAAAGTGAAGCGAAGCTCGCGCATGCAGGCTCTCGGTTGTCGCCGGTTGACGACCTTGCCGACGATGCCGCCGATGCCGACGTATACGGCGAGACGCCGAGCGGCGAACTTCGTTCGTACGGGTTTGAGCACCGCATTGCCTTTGGCGCAACGCACGCCGTTCCTCGAACCGAAGCAGCCGCCCGTTCAGCAGCCAACGCGCCAGTACGTGACGCACCTGCGGGAGCCAACGTCCGCGCTACGTCGGCGGGCGAAAAACCGGCCGCCGCGACACGCGCCCCGGGGCGTTTTTCGCGGTAAGCGGCCTTCGCGGCCCGCACCTATCGGTCGCATGGCACCGTGAGCAGTTTGGATGAGGTTCGGCGTGCGCACGCGCAAGTCGGACACATCCAACCTGCTCTTTTTTGCCAGGAGTTGAATCGGTGGCGCTTCGTCAGTCGAAGACAGAAACCCAGTATGACGCCGTCATTGTCGGCTCGGGTGCGGGCGGTGGCATGGCCGCGTATCAGTTGCGGTACAGGGCATGAAGGTATTGGTGCTGGAGGCCGGGCGTGACTACGACCCTATCACCGAAACGCCCATGTTTCAGACGCCGCGCGATGCGCCATTGCGCGGTGCGGGCAATGCCGACAAGCCGTTCGGTTTTTACGATGCCACCGTGGACGGTGGGTGGCGGGTACCCGGTGAACCGTACACCACCGCACCCGGCAGCGAGTTCTCGTGGTGGCGCTCGCGCATGTTGGGGGGGCGCACCAATCACTGGGGGCGCATTTCGCTGCGCATGGGTGAATACGACTTCAAGCCCAAGAGCCGCGACGGACTAGGCGCCGACTGGCCGCTGACTTACGAAGAGCTGGCACCGTACTACGACCTGACCGAGTCGCTCATTGGGGTGTACGGCGGCGAAGAACCGCTGGAGAATACGCCGGCCTCTTCACCGGGCGTCCTGTTGCCACCGCCGGCACCACGTGTGTACGAGTTGATGACCAGGAAATATGCAGGCGCGATGGGCATTCCCGTCATTCCCGCGCATCGCGCCGTCCTCACGCGTCGTCAGGATGCCGCCAATCTTCCGCAGAAGTTGCATCCCGGCAACACGCTCGCACAAAAAGTGCTGCGCGAATCGATGCAGTCGCGCCAACAATGTTTTTACGCGACGTCATGTGGTCGTGGCTGCTCCATCAAGGCAAATTTTCAGTCGACGACGGTGTTGCTGCCACCCGCCATGGCGACCGGCAATGTCACGCTCATCACCGATGCCATGGTGCGCGCCGTTTCCGTAGACGCGTCTGGTAACGCGACGGGCGTGCACTACATCGACAAGATGACGCGCACAGACAATCATGCGAAGGGCCGCATTGTCGTGCTGGCGGCCAGCGCCGCCGAAACCTCGCGCATTCTGCTCAACTCCAAGAGCAGCCAGTTTCCGAATGGGTTGGCGAACAGCAGTGGGCTGGTCGGCAAATATTTGATGGATACCGTCGGCGCAAGCCTGGGCGGTCAGGTCCCGGCGCTGGAAAATCTGCCGCCCATGAATGATGACGGCGCGGCGGGCGATCACCTGTACATTCCGTGGTGGAAATACGGAGATCAGAAAAAGGGCAAGATGAACTTCGCGCGCGGGTATCACGTGGAACTGGGTGGCGGCAAAGGTATGCCAGGCGGCGGACAGTTCGGCAATCTCGAACGGTTTACCAACGGCGCGTACGGCCGGAAATTCAAGGAAGAGGCACGCCGGTTCTACGGTTCGTTCATCTCGTATGATGGGCGCGGTGAGATGATCCCCAACGAAAACTCGTATTGTGATCTCGATCCGGAAGTCGTGGATCAGTGGGGTATTCCCGTGCTGCGTTTCAGTTGGAAGTGGAGCGACCACGAGCTCAATCAGGCCGTGCACATGCAGAAAACCTTTGCCGAGTTGATTACGGCGATGGGTGGCACGGTGCAGGGCACGGTGCAGACTGACGGATCGAAAGCCATCGCGCGCGGCGGCCAGATTATTCACGAAGTAGGCACAACGCGCATGGGCGACAACGCGAAAACGTCGGTGTTGAACGCAAACTGCCAGGCGTGGGATGTGCACAACCTGTTTATCACCGACGGCGCACCGTTTGTGTCGAATGCAGACAAGAACCCCACGTTGACCATTCTCGCGCTGGCCTGGCGCACGTGTGACCACATTGTGGCGGAAGCCAAGCGGGGGGCCTTCTGATGTCAGCCTCAGACAACGCACTCGTGCAGCTCGTGAGTAATGTGGAACGCGCCACCGACCACCCAGACGCTTCCGCTACCCCAGACACGCCACCGGTTGGTCTGAACCGTCGCAGCATGCTCAAGGCCCTTGCGGCAACCGCTGCGCTACCGCTGTTGGCCGATGCGTGTGCGACACCAGACAGTACGCCTGGTGCCAACGGTGGCGCTGCATCTGGTGGGGGCAACGTTATTCCAGGCAAAGGTCCGCGCGGCACACCCGCCGATCCCATCCTGATAAACCCCACGCCGAAAGTTCCGTGGCCGATGGTGCTGACCAAGGCGGAGTTGACCACACTTGCGGCCTTGTGCGACACCATTATTCCGGCGGATGACAAGAGTCCGGCCGCCAGCAAGGTCGGCACCCACGGCTACATCAACGAAATTGCCAGCGAACCAACGCGCGGAACACTATTGGTGCAAATTCGCGGTGGCATAATGTGGATGAACGCGCAATCGACCACGCGTTTTGGCAAACCATTTCACGAGTTGAACGAGACAGAGCGCACGACCCTGTGTGATGACATCTGCTATGTACCGACCGCCAAGCCGGAGCACATGGCCGGTGCGCTGTTCTTCGACCGCGTGCGCGATTTGACGAGTGGTGCGTTTTACACGACGCCGGAAGGATGGAAGGACATCGGCTACATCGGCAATGTCGCGTTGCCCGAATACAAAGGCCCGCCGGTGGAGGTGTTGCAGAAGTTGGGGTTGGTGTAAGGGCGCGTGTCGCAACCAGAACCACCTTCGGCCCTCCTCACTCGCCTGCGCAGGATTGACAGCACACGCCGCCAACGGCTTGCCCATGCAGACTCCATGCCGGCGTGCGATTTGGCGCGAAAGGCCAAGGCCTCCACGTGGTCGGTGCTCGAAATAATCGAGCACCTTGTGATCGCCCAGCGGGTGGTGCTGGGCGATTTTGACCGTTTGCACCAACGAGCGCCTCGCGGCAACCGAAAGTGGGTGCCCTACCTCATGGTGTTGTTCGTGTTGCGGTTCAGAATACCCGTGCGCGCTCCGTCCCCTGGTTTCTTGCCAAACGGATCACGATCGCTCGAAGAATTGCGGCGCGACTGGGATAACCAGCACGCGCAGCTGCTCGCGTTTGTCACCGCACTCAAACGGGACGACCTGCAACGCATCTGGTTCTGCCACCCAATTGCAGGGAACTTGACCGTCGGCCAAGGTTTGCTGATGTTGGAAGCGCACCTGGACACGCACATCCAGCAAGTGACGCGCAGAAGCAGCCACTGGCAGCAACGATAGTCGTAGTGGGCGGCGCCCTCAGAGTCTGTGTAAATGTTGCGCCTTCGCTGCTTTCACCGCACTCAATGAAATGGCAGCGTCGAACGTCACCAGACGCCCGCCGTTCGCGACGGCCAGCGCGAGCAAATACACGTCGGTCAACTGCCGCGGGCCATGAACTCGTGTCGCATCAATGATTGTGTGATCCAGGATGCTCACGCGGTCCGGCCAAAATTCATGGGCCGCGTCGGCCGTCGCGCCTCGCAACCGTTCCGAAACCTCGACAACCGACCGCTGGTTGGGATACGCGGAATGCGAGAGAATACGCAGGCACCCGTTCTGCGTAAGCGGGCACGAGGCCCACCCGTCACGCCCATGCGTTGCAAACCATTCGAACGCGGCACGATGCGACGCATGATCGGCGTCGAGCATGGCAATCAAGACGTTCACATCGAGCAGAGACCGCATTCAGTAGGCGTCGTCTTCGCGCAATTTGTCGATTAGCGCGTTGGTGACGACGTTGCCGCGCGCCGGAAATGGCTTGAACCCATACACTGCTTTGGGTGCGCGCACGGCAACTGGCTGAGGCGCCGTCAGCGCCTGACGCACCAGCTCGGAAATGACCTGGCCGGCCGTCTTTTGTTCGCGACGCGCTCGCTCTTTGGCTGCATGCAGTACGTCGTCGTCGATGTCGAGGGTCGTTCGCATGCATCTGATGATGGTGCACCACGCATCTAATGTCAACTGGTGCCATGAGGGACCTCAGATAAAAAAGTGTGCAGAACCAAACACACTCAAGGAAACGGGCCCGGAATCGGCTGGGCGCCGGCAACGTGGACCACCGGCCGGTACCGCAGCGCCTCCCCGATATGCACGCGCGATACGCCCTCCTCATCGTCGAGGTCGGCAATAGTCCGCGCCACCCGCAACACCCGATGGTACGACCGCGCCGATAACATCAACTGATTCGCAGCGCGTACCAGCATGGTGCGTGCATCGGCCCCAAGGAGGGCGGCCGGCGCCAACAGGCGCACCGGCGCGGAGGCGTTGGTGCGACTATCCGGCTCGTACGTGTCGGACGTATGCGCATACCGAATGCGCTGCCGCTCGCGTGCCCGCGTCACACGTTCGCGCACAATCGCCGAGCGTTCGGCCGGGGCGTGCGCGGCCAGCTGTTCCGGTGGCACGCGCTGCACATGCACGTGCAAATCGATGCGATCGACCAGCGGTCCCGACAACCGCGACCGATGGCGCTCGAGGTCGGCCTCGCTGCACTGACACGCGCGGTCGGTGGAACCGGCATACCCGCAGTGACACGGGTTGGATGCGGCAACCAGCGCGAACCGCGCAGGAAAACGTACCGAGTGCGCGGCCCGCACCACGCTGACATGACCGTCCTCCAGCGGTTGCCGCAGCGACTCCAGCGTATGTCTCGGAAACAACGACAGTTCATCGAGAAACAGCACGCCACGATGCGCGAGACTCACTTCACCTGGCCGTGGCATGCTGCCGCCACCAACTAATCCTGCTGTTGATACCGAGTGATGCGGTGCGCGAAATGGCCGCAGCGGTTCACCAACACCACCGGCGGGCAACAGTCCCGCGACGGAGTGAATAGCCAGTACTTCCAATGCTTCGGTGTCGTCGAGCGGTGGAAGAATGCCCGCAAGGCGGCGGGCCAACATTGTTTTGCCGGCGCCAGGCGGACCGACCATCAAAATGTTGTGTGATCCGGCCGCAGCAATTTCGATGGCGCGCACCGCGATTTCCTGCCCCACCACGTCGCCCAGGTCGGGTGCATCTACAGGCGACGTGCTCTCGGTCAACTGCATACGCTGTGCACGGAGGGTGCCTGACTGCAACTCGTCTACCAGGTCGCGCAAGGTGGCCACTGGCGCCACTCGCGCTCCCCGTACGCGCGCGGCTTCACTCGCGTTTGCAACCGGTACAATCAACAATGCGCCACTCGTGGCGGCGACGTGGCGTGCTATGGCCAGGACGCCGCGCACGGGTCGCAACTGCCCATCTAACCCGAGCTCGCCTATTGCACACACGCCACTGAGCGTCGCAGGATCCAGGTGCCCACTGGCGGCCAGTACCGCGAGTGCAATAGGGAGATCGAATGCAGTGCCGGTCTTCGGAAAATCAGCGGGCTGCAGATTGCACGTCACTTTGCGCGGCGGCACGCTGAACCCCGAGTTGGCCATGGCCGCACCCACGCGGTCTCGGCTCTCCTTCACTGCGGTCGCGGCAAGCCCGACAAGCGTCCACTGGGGTAGCCCGTTCGCTACATGCACCTCGACGGTTACGTCGAGTGCGTCAATTCCGAGGACGGCGGCGGAGGCCACGGCAGCAAGCATGGACGCATTCTACGTCGCGCCAATCTCACCGCGTCATCAATTTCCCGCACGGTGTGCGCATTGAGCGCGCTTGATGCTTGGCCAATTGATGATACGGTCGTAGCCAACGGTGATCCGACTGCTTGCAGCCTGGCAAGTCCGCCATCCTTGAGTCGGAGGCACCACCAGAATTTCAACCTGACTTGGGAACCTGTCAATGAAAATGAGACGGACGGGTTGAAAGGTTAGGGAGTTTCTCCGATGTACGCCGTTTGGTCCTCCGCTTTGTTGATCCACACTTCCTTCGGCAGTTGGGGGACGCAAGGCGGCCCCTTCACGAACCGCTCGGGGTGCTGCTGATAGGCGAGATCCATCGTGCGTTGTCGTTGCGCGAGGATGCTGGGCGCGTGACCTTCGTGGACGGTGGCGGGCGTCAGCCAGGCAATACCTTCGTGTTTATGCTCGCGGTTGTCGTGGTGAAAGAATGGACCACACCAGGTTTTGGCGTGGAGATAATGGTCGAAGCGATCGGGATAGGTGGGCGCGTACGTGGTAGGTTTGAAGAGCGATTCCGAGTACGGGTTATCATTGCTGACGCGCGGTCGCGAGAGCGAGCGCACGATCCCCAGGGCCTGATACAAGTCGTGCCAATCTTTGGCGACTTGAATACTCCCGCGATCCGAGTGCGTCGTGAGTTGATCGCGGACAATGCCCTGCCGTTCGCACGCGGTGCGAATGAGACGCTGCGCGAGCGTGGCCGATTCGCGGCGTGCGAGCCTCCACGCGACGACATAGCGACTGAACAAATCGAGCACGACAGACAACGTGTAGCGCTCGCCTTTCACCGGCCCCTTGAGATCGGTGACCTCCCACGTCCACACCTGATTCGGGTGCGTGGCCACCAGACGCGGCACGGCGTACCGGGGATGCGTGCGCTGCCCGCGCCGCGCCCGCACTTCGTGCGCGCTCGCCAGCAGTCGGTAGAGCGTCCGCACACTACAGACGTACGTGCCTTCGTCGAGCAGCGTGGCGTGCACCTGCGCCGGCGCGCGATCGACAAAGCGGGGATCGCGCAGGTAGGCCAACACCTGCGCTTGTGCGGCGGGTGACAACGCGCGTGGTGATGGCGTGCGTACGACCGTGGCGCCTTCGCGCTCGCGCGGCACCGCCGGTGGTTTTCGCCAGCGATACGCACTGGCGCGCGAGACGCCAAGCGCCACGCTCACCCCCACCACGCCCAGCGTCTCGCCGTGTGCGCGCAACGTGTCCGTCACGTGGGCTTTCCATTCCGCTCGTGACGTGGACGTTCCAGCAACGCCGAGAGTTTTTTTGGATCCCGATCAGCAGCTCCGCGCGCGCGCGCTGGTCCCGCAACGGCGCGTTCTCGTGTTGCAGGCGGGCGACCTCGCTCGACTCCGCGCGCGGCTTGGGGCCACGTCGCTGCGCTAACGCCTGTCGCGCCCCCGCGTGATACCGCTTGCGCCCCGTCGTGAACTGGGACGAGAACAAGCCTTCGCGTCGCAACAGACTGCCAATCTCGCCGACGGCGCGACACGGCGCCGCTGCCTGCACGATGCCCGTTTTGTACTCGACGGTAAAGCGGCGCCGCCGTTCAGTCGCGGGGACCTCCACGTCCTCAATCGATGCCCTGCGGGATGAACTGGTCATGCGGGTGGACCTCCTGCGCCCCCGGAATTCCTCACTGATTAAGCGAGGGACATCGTCTCACACCATATTGGCAGGGGGGGTTCGCTGGTTCGACGCCAAGCATGCAATGATGCTGATCTCACGGGCGCCAGCGGCTGCGGTGTACACCGGCAGGCAACCGAATGAGAGACGCAGGGCACCGACGACCACAGAGCCAACCCCTGACAAAGTATTCGTGGAAACAGTGCTCGTGCTATTCAATGTGACGACAGGCGCTGTGCTTGAGCAGATCGTACTCCCTCGAACAAGCTGGTTCTTCCTCAGCAACCGGGAATTGTTTCACCACAACTTCAATCCAAACAACGAGTGGTACGAGACGTTCACCATTGATTGGAAACCAAGGTGAGAAAGTCGCAGAGCACCGAACGTGAATGCGGTCATTCGAGATAGGGTTTGTTCGAGCTGTCCTGCTTCAGTTGAAATGTGACACTCCCCGCTCCACACGATGGAGCAACGGAGGTTGTCATGAGTCCCTCGAGGGAAGCCATCCCGCGGTCCCACCGCGTGTTTACCCCGGAACAGAAAGCCGCCATCTCGCGGCGCCAGACGCAACCGTGGCGAAAGTGGCATGGCTGGTCGGCTTTTCCGAACCCAGTGCGTTTCATCGCGCGTTTCGTCGTTGGACTGGGCATTCGCCGCGTACTTTGGGACGTACCGCCGCCATCGCTTGAGCACGCCATGGCAGCAACCGACCGAACATTTGCCCGGCCGGGTCGAACAGGTTTAGGCGACGCTCAGCAGCGTCACGTCGAAAATGAGCGTCTTGTTTTTGCCAATGTCCCCTTGCCCTTCGCTGCCGTACGCCAGAGGCGAAGCAATTACCAACTTCCGTTTGCCGCCTGGCCGCATTCCAACCAAACCAAGATCCCATCCGGGGATGACCGAGCCCCGTCCAAGCGTAAACTGAATGCCGGGCGGGGTGGTGTTCGAATCGAACACTTGCCCCGTTGTCAACCAACCGGTGTACAGCACACTCACAATCCGACCGCTAATCGCCTCGATACCTGCCCCAATTGTGAGATCCTGGATGTACAGCCCATTCGTTGTGGTCCGCATGTTGGCGATGGTGACTCCCGTCACCGGCGCAAATGTTTCGGTCGCCGGGTTGGACGCGACATCAGCGTCATCAACCCCACACGCGCTTGCGGCCGCAGCCAGCAGGAGCAGGGGCGCTGCAAAACGCGCACGGCGAAAGTCGGGAGTGGGCAGCGACATGACACAGACGAGTACGAGTGACTATCATGATCGGGTAACCGAAATTCATCCACCCGACGGAAGACAGGAAAGGTAATCGTGCGGCGGTCTATTCAATGGCGGTAACGGCAGAATACGCCGCCAAGGGATTGCCACCGGTGCCGTTGCCGACTGGCTCGGCGCACGAGTCGGCCAGTCAGTTTCTGTTAGAGCTCGCGCGAGCCCTGCACGTGCACGGCACGCCCGCCAACCGTCTCGAAACCTCACTTGAGAGCGTGGCCGCGCGCCTGGGGCTGGAAGCGCAGTTTTTCTCAACGCCCACCAGCCTGTTGGTGGGCATCGGGCCTACGGTGCAGCAGCGCGTCCACCTGCTGCGTGTGGAACCAGGTCCGCCCAATTTGGGTCACTTGTCGCAGCTCAGCAGCATCACACGTGACGTCGTCGACGGCACCGCCGATCCGGCCGAGGGGTCCCGGCGAATCGCCAGGTTGCTGAGTGCGCCGCAGCGGTGGTCAACGCCGGTACGATTGCTGGCCTTCGTCTTGTCGTCCAGTGCGATTGCCTGTTTCCTCAAGGTGAATCGCATCGATGTTGGCGTGGCGGCATTGCTCGGCCTGGTCACCGGCCTCATCATGCTCGGCATCGCACGCCGCGATTCACTCCTGCATGTGACCGAAATTCTCACGGCGTTTATTGTTTCGACCATCGCATTCACCATCGATTCGCTGACCGTGACACAGTCGGGTTACGCGACGTCACTGGCCGGATTGGCCGTGCTGCTTCCCGGGTTGATGCTCACCATCGCCCTGACTGAGCTTTCCGCGCAACATTTGTCGTCCGGCACTGCGCGCCTGATGGGCGCGCTGGTGGTGTTTCTCGCATTGGGCTTCGGCATTGCCTTGGGTGCACGGTTTGGAGGCGTGGTCGGACATTTGCTGAGCGTAACCTTTCCCGTCTTGCACGCCGATAGTTCCGTAGCGACGTTTGTCGTTCCGGGGAGCTCGAACTTGCCGTTCTGGGCCGAGTGGCTGGCGTTGCTTGTTGCACCGCTCGCGTTCACCGTGTTGCTCAATGCGGAACGTCGCGATGCCGGAATCATTGTGCTGGCCTCGGCCATGTCCTACATCACCGCGCGGGTGGCCGGCAGCGCCGTTGGCGAGGAACTCGGCGCATTTCTTGGCGCCCTGGTGGTCAGCGCCGGCAGTAACGTCAGCGCGAGATTTCTGAAGCGGTCGGCCATGGTGACGCTGACGCCTGGTTTGCTCGTGCTGGTGCCGGGGAGCATCGGATTTCGCAGTGTCACGTCCATGCTTGGGCAGGACGTCGAACTTGGCGTCGCGACCGCGTTTCGCGTAGCACTGATCGGGATTTCGCTGGCCGCCGGTGTGTTGGCGGGCAATGTGGTGACAGAGTCGTACGAGCGGCGGCGGTACTGGCGGTAGAGGTTTCGGCGTCCGCCGTTCATCGGCCGTTGTCCGCAACTGATTTTTTTTACAAGCCGTGCGCAATTCGCAGTTCCCGGCAGCTCAACACCGACTACGCCGCGAGCCGCTCGCGCACGGTCTCCCGGTACGACGCTCGTCCCCACGCGAGCAAGGAGATGGTGAGCGTCATGCCCACCAGCGTGCACACCACCAGCGACCAGCGCACCGCCGCTGCATCCTGAAACACGTAATCCGTGAGGAGCGCCACTGAGGTCGGCCCGAGTATGCCGGCCATCAAATTCACGACCAGCTGATAAATCGCGGCCCCCTGACCTCGCATGCGCGACGGCATGATCTCTGCCAGTGCGACACTGGCCGCGCCCCATGGCATTGCAGCGAAAATATTCACGGGAATAATGAGCAGCTTCGCCGCATTTACCGAACCGACTGCTGGGTAGACGCCCGCTGTGAGCATCATTCCAAGCGCCGCGGCAATACCAACCAGCAGTGGAGCATCTGCCTTCCCACGTTTCACCCACACATCGGACAGCTTGCCGCCAAGCAACACGCCAACGGGGCCGAAGATGATCGTGTTGATCCCTTGCCATTCGCCCGCCTGCACCGCCGTCCATTGGTGCGTCCGCATGAAGAACGTGCCCATCCACGCACCGATGCCGTAGTTGACCGCCGCCGAACACGCGAATCCGAAGGTCAGGGCGAACACCGTGCGCGAGTGCGTGCGCATGTACTGCAACACTTCGCTGAACGGAATATCTGACACGGCCGGCCCTTGTCGCGCCGGCTCCCGCATGGTTAGCGCAAGCAGCGCGATCAGGAAGCCCGGAATGCCTACAAGAAAAAATACCGACTGCCACGCGAACATTTCGCCAATTGCGGGAAGCGTGATCGTACCCAGGGCATCCAGTTTTTGAACCAGAAACGCTCCCAGTATGTATCCCACACCCGACCCGAGAAACGTGCCGGTCGTGTAGATGCTCATTGCCGTTCCCATCAGCCGACGAGGAAACAGATCGCCGATAATGGAAACCGACGCCGGCACCAGCGTCGCTTCGCCAATGCCGACGCCAATACGCGCGAGCATGAGTGCGGGAAATGAACGCGCAACACCGGACAATGACGTCATCAAGCTCCACAACGCAATGCCAATTGCTGTGATGCTGCGGCGACTCCCCCGGTCGATGAGTCGCCCAATCGGAATGCCCAGCACCGAGTAGAACAACACGAAACCCAGTCCCATCAGCAGGCTGATCTGCGTATCCGTGACGCCCAGATCGCGCTTCATGGGCACCACAAGATACGAAAGAATCTGCCGGTCGACAAAACCGGACACATTCGCCAGCGTGAGAATCAGCACCGCGTACCACGCATGTTTGAGTCCAACCTTTTCCTGCATCACATCACCGCGTACCTGAAAGGTTTTGACTCATGTGTTTGCTCTCTGGCCCCTGCAATCCGCGGGGGCGCTACCGCCGGGTTGCCACGTGCATCGCAATACCCCCGCCCAGATGGCGCACGACCCGTTGCACGGCGAAGCCCTCCGCCTCGAGCAACGCACTGAATGCCTGCCAACTCATGAAATGTTCGATGGACTTCGAAATGTAGCCGTACACAATGGCGTCGCGGTGCCACCACCAGCCCACCACGTTCCCAGCCACACTGAGATACCCTAACAACAGTGACCGCCACCACGCGAGTTCCGGGCGATAAAAGTCAAGCGTGACCAACGTTCCGCCCGGCTTCAGGACACGCGCCATTTCCCGCACCGCGGTCGGGGCATCTGGTACGTTCCGCACGCCGTACCCGGCAGTAATGAGGTCAACGCTGCCGTCCGCAACATCAATGCACATCATATCTCCAACGCGGGCCGACACCCGATCACGCACAGGCCACGCAACGGTCGCATCGTTCATGCGCGCGTGCGCGAGGTCAATCATGCGCGGTGAGGCATCAATGCCGGCGACGCGCAGCTCCGGCAATGCGGTTGCCAGGGCCAGCACAAAATCGCCAGTGCCACAGGCAAGATCCAACGCGTTGGTCGCTCGACCTGCCCGCTCTGTTGCGGCCTTGAGTGCGTCGCGCTTCCACCCGGCATCCATTCCGAACGAGAACATCTTCGTGAACGTGTCATACCGCGGCGCGATCACGTCGAACATGGGTGTCACAAACTGCTGCTTCCGTTCCGGATCGGACAAATGCGCTTCCACATCAAGCGCACCCAGTCGAATTGGCCTTTCCGGCCCCTCGGTGCGATGTTTCAAGAGTCCGTCCGCAGCATCAGTTGTGGGAGTCTTTTGCCGGGAGTCCGTTGATGGGTCGTGCACGCCGTGGGTCCGTCGCCAATGCGGTCCTCGTAGCGCTGCTGTTTCTGGTGGGCATGGCCGTTGCCTTGATGTTCGAGCGCCAACCCGATGCCACAGCTGCCGGTGCCCCCGCACAAGCTGCCGAACCACCGCACATCTCGGCGGTGCTGGGCACCGGCCGAGTGCTCAACGAAATGGGCCAGTCCGTAGACATCGCCACCAAGGGCGAGCCCGCGATTGTGATGATCAGCTCGGTCTCCTGTTCGTGGTGCAAGCGTGCGTTGGGCGACCTTCGGGAATTGTCGGCGGGACGTCCACTCCCGCGTCTCAAACTGCTCACGCTGGAAGGGGCCGCTGATGGCGCGCCCATGATTCAACGCGAACAGTTGCGCGGTGTGCAACTTATTGGTCCGGAAAACAACAGCGCACGCGTCAGGCTCACGTTTCGTTATCAGGGGACACCAACGTTTCTCGCAATTGATCGGGAAGGCCGTGTTGTGCAAGTGATGCCGGGTTATCCCATGCGAGAAGTGCTCAAACTGTGGTATACCGTCATGGTGGGCGACGCCGAGGCCCCGTAGTTCGTTCACGTGACACGAAGCGTCAGGAACACTTTACGCCATCGAAACGTGCGGCCGAGCCTGCAGTTGGTTCAGTCGTCTGCGATCAAACACCACCAGAATGGCGCACGTGGTGATCGCCACGGCTGACACCAGACACCACGGGCAGAAGCCCTTGAGCACCACAAATTCGTAGTACTTAAGCCTTACGGTAAACAGCACGGCCGGCCAAATCAGAATCTGCAGCAGGGTATTGGGCCACCCCGCGTTCTCATTCGCACCCAACAGGCCGATCATCGCCACCGCGAAAATCAGCGCATAGCCCACGGCACCAATCAAGGCGACGTCGAACCCGAGAAACCAGCCGTACTGGCTGCCCTGCACGTATTCACAGCCGTGACCGCCTGCCGCACAGGATAATGAGCCCGCCAACCCCAGTTTCCACAGGTGGAGATAAAGCGCCACCAACCCCGAAATGAGGCTGGCCAGAACAATTCCCATGCGTTGCGTCACGACACCGTTCTCGATTCCAGTACGTTTGAGGAAATGGCAACGGTCTGGCTGCGATGGCGCAGCACTCGACACTGGTCGGCAAGCCCGCTTGGCGGCCGTTCCGCGAACTGTAATAGACGGGCCCGCGCGAGGTTACCGTCTCCCGCGGGTTTCAGACGAGCTGACGTTCGGCGGAATCTTCCGCGTGCTCCCCACCAATGCGGCAACAATTGCGCACTGAACGATAGCGAAAGGAACACCAGATTCTGGCCGACGGTCGGGTGCACGGCAATGCGAAAGCTGTAAACTGTTGTGAATCATTGACTTATACGAATTGCCCAACGGCGCATCGAACAACGGGTGATTGAGCGGCTGCCGCGATGCGGCGGCACGGAAGCTGCGTTCACTCCAACACGAAATGCCAAACGGCGGCTCGGTCATGTTGGCCGATAATACGCGCCGTCTCTCACACCTCGCGCATGAACCACTTCGCTCAGTACAACACCGTGGCCTGGCTGCTGGCCTTGTTCATCGCCCTGGGCAGTTGGGTGCTCATCCAACGGGAGTTTGCACAACGGGGCGCCCGCGAACGCGAACTGCGCGAACGCGAGGGACGGTTGCGCGCGGCCATGTACGGGAGTGCGGACGGCGTCCTGTTGCTCCGCACCATTCGCGACGGGACGGGTGCCGTTTCAGACTTTGAATTGCTGGACGTTAATCCGACTGGGGCCGCACTTTTACGACAATCGCGAGAGGCCCTGTTGGGTATGCGCACCAGTTCGGCGTCACCGCTACGCTGCAACGACTCGTTGTTCGCCGACTATGTCCGGGCCATCGAACACGGCACGTCCATCGTATCGGAGATGCGGGTTTCGCCCCGACGGTTTGCAACCACGTGGCTGTGGCATCAGGCGGTGCCGGTGGAAGGGGGCATTGCCGTCACAATTCGCGATATCGCGGCGCGCAAGCAAGAAGAGGAGAACTTGCGGCGCGCCTCGCTCACGGACGAACTCACCGGTTTGTACAATCGGCGCGGATTTCTGACGCTGGCCGAGCAGCAAATGCGGGTCGCGCGCCGGCAGGGACGCGACCTGGTGCTCTTTTTTGCCGATCTCGACGGGTTCAAGCAGGTGAACGATCGTTACGGGCACGCGGCCGGAGACCGTTCACTCAAAGCGATGGCGAACCTGCTTCGCGGCGCGGTGCGCGATTCAGACATTGTTGCGCGGCTGGGTGGCGACGAGTTCACGGTGTTGGCAGTGGACGGCGATGCCACTGCGGCCACCGCCATTCGCACGCGTATCAACCAACGCATTACTAGTTTGAATGCGCGGAACGAACTGGTCGCGCCACTGTCGGTCAGCATTGGGCACGTCCGCGTGACGGCAACCCAGTCGCGAACCCTGGACGACCTGTTGGCCAGCGCCGATCGGGTGCTGTACCAGCACAAGGCTCAGCGGGGTGAGTCGGTTTCGTCGAAGGTGTCCACCAGTTCGCCTTCGGCCGGTCCATCCAGCAACCGCCGCCACCAGGGCCGAGCGTCCTCAAGCTTTCTCAACATTCGGACCACCTGACGCCACGCGATGCGCATTTCTTCCGCATCGGCGTACCGGTCTTCGACGCGCGCTGCCAGACCGCGCCGCAGCCAATCGATCAGCGCTTCGGGTAATCCCGTGGCGGCCAGTCGCTGCGGCAAAGTTTCGGACAGTTGCTGCGCCAGAATCGTTTCGCTGGTGCCGTCGCCAAACGGCGGGGACCCTGTGAGCACGTAGTAGACAATGCTGGCCAGCGCGTAACAGTCGGTGGCCGGTCCCTGTGATTCGCCCAGCAATTGTTCCGGGGCCGCAAACGACGGTGTACCCGAACTGCCGGCCGCTACGTCACCCAGCGCGTACGCAATGCCAAAATCTCCAATGCGCCAGCGCTGATAGCGATCAATCAGAATGTTCTCCGGCTTGAGATCGCGGTGAATAATGCCGCTGATGTGGGCCGCAATCAGCGCTTCGAGAATCTGATCAATTTGCGGCGCAATTTCTTCGAGGCTTCGTGCTCCGTTCTGTGACACGAGGCTGGCGACGGATCCGCCTTCGGCCAGCTCCATCGTGTACCATACGATGTCGCCCTGACTGTCCGTGTCATAAATCGGCACGATTGCCGGATGCGCCAGTTGCGCCGCCAGTCTTGCTTCGCGCCGAAAGCGCCCAACAGCGACATCATCTTTCGAGATGTGCGGATGCAGCACCTTAATGGCGACCTCGCGCGACAGCGAGAGATCGCGCGCGCGCCACACACTGCCAAACTGTCCGCGGCCCAGTGGCGCCAGAATCTCGTAGTCATCGCCCGTGGCCCACCGCAAGCGCGCTTCCGGTGATTGCTCGTCAACCGGGACCTCGTCGCCTTCCGGAGCCACCAGCCGCGTGTGCACCGAAATGCCGCGATCAATTTCGCGAACCATCGCCGCGACGCTCGAATGCCGAGCGTCGGGGTCGAGTTGCAGGCCTTGTTCAATCACCCGTGCCAGGGCCACCGGGCAATCCGGTCGCAGCAGCGCAATGGGTGGTACCTGATCAATCGGCGGTACTTCACCGGTCAGCGCGGTGAACAGCAGCGCGGCCAGTTGCCATTGATCACTTTTGGGCGTGGGTGCCCACACGTTCGGGCTCCACTCCGGCACCCACGCGGTGTAGCGATTGTCCGGACGCAGGCCCGTGGGAATCTGGTCGCGATGCAGCACCCATTCCCAACCCAATAACCACAGGCGTCCGCCGGGCGTCAGCCAGACCGTACTGGCGGAGATGGCGCCGTGCGCGCTACCCGTGTCGTGCAAATACGCCAGCGTCGACCCCGCTTCGCGAAGCACCTGCAACACCAATGGCACCGTCTCCGGACCTTGGCGTGTGACCCGACTGGCCACCGTTTCCCCCGTAATCCAACGTCGCAGATACCCCGGACCGCGTCGGTTCGCACTATAGGTTGCCCAGTAGTGATACGTCGTTGGAATGGAGGGATGATTGCGATGCGCCAGTGCGCGCGCCTCGTTTGCCAACCACTCGCCGTGTTCCGGATTTGGCGCACTCACCAATGCCAGCGAACGCCCCAGCGCGTCCATCACTTCCTGATAATGGCGATGCTCGCGCGACAACCCTTCCAACCCCCAATTCCAGCCCGGTGGTAATTCCCAGTCGACCAGATGCGGTGGTGGCACTTCCGTCGAACGATGGGCCGAGACCAACGGTTGGCGCGTCATACGGGAATTCTAATTCGCCGAGCCGTCGGCAGCACGGAGCAGAATGCGGACCGTGGTACCCACCGCGATGTTGCTCGACACGTCCACCGCGCCGCCCCATCCTTCAATCAGGCGGCGGCTGATGGCCAGCCCCAACCCGCTGCCGCTGGTCCGGGTGGAAAAATGCGGCTCGAAAATGCGCGGTAACACATCAACTGGAATACCGTCACCGTCGTCGACCACACTGATCCGCAGCGCATTCGGTCCCGTTTCGAGTTGTACCTGTACCGCCTTCGCGTTCGCGAGTCGTGCGTTCTCCAGCAGATTGATGAGCACTTCCTTGAGTTCATCGCTGCGCGCCCACGCCAGATCCGCACCGGCCGCCACCTGATTGGTAAAGGTCCAGCGCACCTCGCTTTCTCCAAGCGACTCAAGCGCGAGCACCGCCTGAATGGTGTCGGCCAACGCCACCGGCTGTGGGGCCTCCCGTTCGGCCGGAGCGGTACCGTAGCGACTGAAGGCGCGGGCAATTTCGTCCAGATGATCAATTTCCTCGAGCACGCGCCCCACGTTTTTTTCGAGAATTTCACTGAAGTCGCCTCGGCCGTCCCGATACGCGCGCCGCAAATGTTGGACACCCAGCCGAATGGGGGTGAGGGGATTCTTGATTTCGTGTGCGACCTGTCGCGCCATCTCGCCCCACGCCAGCACCCGCTGCGCCGACGCGAGCTCGGTGACGTCGTCAAGGGTCAGCACCGCGCCTGCTGGCAAGCGTGTCAATCGTGCGTTCAGTTGCCGGTCCTTCACCGTCGCATCAAACGACGCTTCGTCTGTTCGGGAGTCAAGAAAGGCAGACACGCGCGCAATCATCGGCGAGAGCGCCGGCGTCCGGGAAAATTTCGTCAGCAGTGTTCCTGAGCGAAGCGACACACCAAGCATGGCTTCGGCCTGCGGATTGGCAATGATGATTTCGCTGTCGGCGTTCACGGCCAGCACACCGCTGGCGACGTGCTGCAGCACCGCTTCGGTCCGTCGTTGTGCGGCTTCGAGCGCATCACGACTCTGTGACAAGTCGTTCGCCATTTGCCCGAACGCACTGAACACTGGCGCAAACTCGACAGGCGATTGCGTGAGCTGCAGGGAACGCTGGCCGGCCGCAAGTGCCAATGCGGCTTCACGCAAAGTGCCAACCGGTCGCGCCAGTGTGCGGGCCGCTACCCCACTCAGCCACAATGCCGCCAGGGCGCCCAACGACAGGGCAAAAATCACCTGCACCGCGAGGTCGGTGCGCCGTTCATCCAACTCGTACTCATTGCCGCGAGCGGGCGAGGCGACCACTGCACTCGATGACGTACTGTCGCGGTCCATACTTCCGTCACCCGCGATGCGCACGCGACGGTATCCCACCAACGAACTGGTCCTGCCGGTGGGCACCGTGATCGCCGTGAAGTCGTCCGCGTCGGCCGTGTTCAGCGTATCGAGCGGCAAATTGCGCGGCAGCAAGCGACCGATAGGCGCAAGCAAATCCAACATCGGATTGCTGGCCGCCGTGAGCTGGCCGTTGCGATACAGGTACAACGAAGCGTCGACATCGGCCGCAATTTCTGAGAGCGCCGTCTGGCTCGGCTCGAGGGCCGCAATGCGCAGGGCTTCGCGAACAATCAGTTCGCGCGCCGACCGATCGTCCTCACGCAATCGAAAGGCCGCCCACCCGGCAAACGCCGCTGCCGGCACCGCAAAAAAAGCCAACAGCGCCAAACTGAGCCGAATGCGGTAGGAGCGGGACAACTGTCGCGCGCGTTGTCGAAGCCACCGCCACAATCCACCATCGGACATGGCGCTCAGCGCCCACAGCAGAATGACCGCCGCAACATCGAAGAACACCAGCAATGCGCCACGTGGCACGAGCGCTGCGGGGCCGCGCATGTCCACTTCGACGTGGACGGACTGTTGCACGCCGTTCCCGCTGAATCCATCACCATGCATCACATCACCAATGCGACGCCACCGGATGCGCACGGCCCGAGCCGTATCCGTGCGCGCTTCCCGCGCCTCGCCCGGGCTCAGCGTCAAGCGGTATGGAGGTTCCCCTCTGGATCGGATGGCCAGTCCCGTGAGGGTTTCGAATGGATCGCCCGACGCCAGATACGTGATCGGGGGAACGGCAATGGTTACGACACTGCCGTCCGCTGTTGGAATTCCCGCTGTCAGCACCGTGATTGCCCCACTGGGCACGGCGCGCAGTTGCGTTTGGCCACTGTTGCGCGCCAGACGACTGACTTCCCGCTGAAACCCGATCGTGTCTGTAATCGCGGCCAGACGGACATCGACGTCCGGTTTCGTGGAGGTGTCGGTCGCCCATCGCGCAAACCGGGCCGAATATCCGATCTTCGCGAGATCGGATTCGGCGAACCGCCGAAGAAACGCATCGGCATCCCGCAATGGCACGGAGTCGAGGCGGAACGTGGCAGCCAGTTGCGCGAGTGGCTGCACGGCATTCGGATTGTATTGTGAGAGCTTGCCCGCGTCAGTGGCCGCCAGCGTCATTCGGGCCCGCACGGTTGCCCCCCACGTGAGCGTGACCGCCCCACATCCTGCGACGAGTGCGGCGCCCACCACCAGCGCCGGCCCGCGTCGCACAAATGCCAGCAGCGCGATGGCCAGAATCCATAGCGCCGGATACCACGGTGGCCATCCACCGGACGCGTTCCAGAATGGCAAGGCCAGAATCGCCGCCAGGGCACCCACAAATGGCGCCAGCATTGAAGGGAGGCCGCGCCGTGTCCCAATGGCCACCTGCCCCGCGCTTGCGCCTGCAACGAGCACCGACGCGCCCGCCAGCGCGATGCCGAGTTGCCAGGCGAGCCACAATTTTGTAGAGGCGCCACTGGATGGCATGGCAATGCCACGCGCCACATCACGCAACACAAACGGACCCGCGCCAGCCAACACAATCACCATCAACAGCGCGACGCGGCGAGAGTACCACAACTTGGGCGACCGCAGCACCAGAAACAGTCCGCACAAGCTCAGGGAGGCGGTCAGGATCAGCGCGGCGATATTCGCGGTAAGCGGCCCGCCCATTGGGGTAAAGTAGTTTGACGCGTCAAACACTCCCGAGCGGTTGGACAGCGAGCCCAAGGGCATCAGCGCCGCGACAATCATCAACGCAAACACCATGGCCAGTCGCTCGCGCGTGCGCGCGGGGCGGCGCCATCCGGTTACCAGCATGCACAACGCGGCGATGGCCAGCGGCACGCTGGTGCGCACCCGCGCGCGCTCGCGCTCCTTCACCAACGTCTGGCCGACCAATCGCGGGGTGACGGCGACGCGCGCGAATACCGCCGCGCCCCAGGTAACAATACGCTCCGCCGAATCGAGGCGCGCGCCAACCGCGAGCGGCGGAAGAATCATGACGGTATCGCCCAGCATCGCGTCGCCCAATTCCTGCACGACCGACTGGGTGAAGCGGTCGGCGGGTGCCGCGGAGGCGAGCAGCGCCACCGCGGCGGCCTGGTAATGCCCGTCGGCCGATCGGGACCGTGCCACCATCGCTGTATAAAACGGGGTGTGCACAAGGGACAAACCTTCCGCCGCCGTATCCAGCGACACACGACTTTGCCCCGCGTGGTCAATGAGTCGCCCATCGCGAAACAGGGCGACTGCCGTTTCGGTGCGGCCGGTGGCTGGAAGTGCCAGCGGGCTGCGCACTCCCGGACCCACGGCCGCCGCTTCATCAACTGCCCGCTTGGCCGCTACGGTCAAGAGCGGTTGCAACGCCTTGATGCGGTCCGCAATGCGGGTGGCGCGGTCGGCGCGCTGCTGGTCCAGGAACTGCGGCCCGTCGCGTTGGATGCGCGCCAGCTGATCCGTCTCGTAGGCAGCGATCACCAGCGCGGTGAACAGGGCCACGACGGCCCCCGTGGCCCAGAGGCGCGGCGACCGGACGCGCATGAGCAACATGCCCGATCCCACGGTGGCCAGCAGGGCAACGGCCAGCATGGTCCAGGACGGCCCCTGCTGCCACGCCGCAGTAGAACAAACGGCCAGCGTTGCCGACAGCAACCATTCCCGCGGCCACGCCTGAGGCGTGCGCTTTGGAGCCGATGATACCGGGATGGGTGTGGCTGGCGGCGAAATAGGAGCGGTCATGGCTGGTGCAATATGCCGGCGGTGATGGTCGGCCCACCAATGGTCCCCAAAAACCGGACACGCGGATGACCGGATTTGAGTGCGGCTGCGAACTATCTTTCAAGTTCTATGCCTTTTATTGAACGCTCAGGTGCCGGGTGCCCTGCCCCGGAGCGCACGAACCGCCACTACCGGCGCATGTGGGGGACCCTGTGGTTGGGGCTTGCCATGCTCGTTGCTGCGGGAACTGGTGCTGCACAGGCCGACCGCATCGATGCCGGAAGCTTTAGCGTGTCCGAGAAGGGGGTGCGGCTCGGCCGCGAACAGTTTTCCGTCAGACGCACGCCGTCTCCCGATGGCTCGGCCTTTGAAATGCGCGCGGAGTCGGTGTTCGGAGAGCGACGCCTGGCCGTCCAGCAAACGGTCGATTCGATGGGCAGCCCCGTGCGGTACTCACTGGAGATTCGAGAGGGGACCACCGTAACCCTGCGGGCCGGCGGCCAGCGGGTGCGCGGGCGTTTCGTTACGCAAGCTCGGCGGCCAACTGGTGAGTCGGCACGCGAATATCTGCTTGCGCCCGACGTTATAATCCTCGAACCCGGGCTGTACCATCAGTATGCCGTTATTTTGCGTGGGCGTCGGCCTGAGGTTGGCCGGCCTGTTGAAATGACCGTGCTCTCCTTGTTGGAGTTCAGCCAGCAACGTCTGAATCTGACCTTGGAAGCCCGCGACGACTCAGTGGTGATCGCCGGTGCCCCTCGCCCCGCGCATCGCTGGCGACTCGGGAGCGGCTCCGCTCTGGAACGCACCATTTGGACGGACGCTCTGGGCCGGCTGCTCAAAGTGCGTGTTGCGGCGCTCTTTCTTGAGGCCATCAGGGACGACCTTCCGCGGTAGCGGCCAATAGTTCCGGTGCTGAAACTGACCACTCTGGCACACCGTACGACCCACTGTCTCATCCACTTCCGCAACTATCTCATGCGATTTTTCGCTCTTACCGTCGCTGTTTCCTGCATTGCTGCATCGCTGGCGCCCCTGGAGGCCGACGCGCAAGCGCCGGCAATGCCCGCGCCTGCGTTTGGCAATACGCTTTCGCTGGCGGATGCCATTGCCATCGCCAAGCGGAGTAACCCCCAGTTCCAGTCGGCGCTGAATCAGCGTCGCTCGGCCGACATCACCGCCCGGTCGGCCAACGGGACGTTTCTTCCCTCCATCAATTCGAGCCTGGGTGGTGGGTATCGCGCCGGCGGCCAGACCATCATCAACGGCATCACGCAGGGCGCGTCCAGTGGCACGCTGAGTTCCAGCGGCAGCATCAGCGCCGGAATCGGTCTCTCCGCCGCACAGTTCAGCGACCGGAAGGCGAATCTCACCGAACGGGAAATTGCGGACGCCGATATCGCGGGCTCTGAACAGACGCTGCGCATCAACACCACCAATCAGTACATCGCCGTGCTGCAGGCGCAGGCCAACGCCGCACTGCAGGACACGTTACAGATTTCAACGGCGGCGCAGCTCGAACTCGCGAAGGCCCGGTTGCAGGTCGGAACCGGTATACAACTGGAAGTGCAGCAGGCCGAAGTGAACAACGGCCGGCAGCGTGTCGACGGACTCAATGCGCATAACAATGTCGACATCCAGAAAATCCGACTTTTCCAGCAGATGGGTATCGAACCCGTCATGAGCACGCAATTGCAGGAACTGGGGTCGATGGAAATGCCATCGGAGACTCTGGAACAGATTCTGACCGGAGCGAAGTCGTCGAATCCGACACTCCTCACAAACCGGGCGCGTGAAAAACAGTCCGGATATCGACTGACGTCGGCGCGTCGATCCTACCTTCCCAGCTTTTCGATTAGCACCAACGTCGGTGGCCAGGCGCTGCGGTTTACCGACAGTGAATTCCTGGTCGACCAGGCGCGCAATAGTGCGCCCTTCGCCATCGCAAGTTGCCAGCGCAGCGAGGAAGTTCGTCTCAAAGTGGGTTTGGACAACAACTTTGCCACGTGTGAGTCCCGCAACACATTCACGCCGGCCAGGGAAGCGGCCATCAGAAGTTCGCAGAATGGGTTTCCGTTCGGGTTTGTTCAAAATCCGCTGGGTTTCAACCTCAACTTGTCGTTGCCCATTTTTAACGGATTTCAGCGCGAGGCGCAGGTGCAGAACGCAGCCATCGCTCGGCGCAATGCACACAACACCGTCCGGCAGCAAGAACTGCAGCTCAACGCGGACATCACGGTTGCGTGGATGACGCTGACCACCTCCCGTCAAACGGTGGCGCAGAATGAACTCAACGTCAGTACCGCGCGCCTCGCGCTGTCACTGGCTCAACAGCGCTTTCAGTTGGGGCTCATCAGCCTGGTCGATCTCATCACCCAACAGAGCGCGTTTAACCAGGCCGAGTCAGCCCGCATTGCGGCTGTGTACGAATTTCAACGGCAATTCGCGGCGCTTGAAGCAGCCGTGGGCCGCCCTCTCCGCTAAGGCGTAAATTCATGAACAAGTTTGTCAAGATCGGCCTTCCCGTCATCGCTGTCGCCGCCATTGGTGGCCTCGCGTATGTCAACCAGCAGAAAAAGAACTCCAAGCCGGTTGACGTGCGCATTGAAGCGGTCGAAAATCGCGACCTGGTCGCAACGGTGGTGGCCAGCGGGCAGATTCAGCCGCGTACCAAAGTGAACGTCAGTGCTGACGTGACTGGCAAGATCATTCGCCTCGCTGTGAAGGAAGGCGACATGGTGACGCGCGGTCAGTTCCTGTTGCAAATCGACCCGGAACAGCCCACCGCCGCCCTGCAGCGGTCCGAGGCGCAGCTGTCGTCGGCCAAGGCGCAGTCCGCGCAGACCCGCGCCAATTTGCTGCAGGCCAAGAGCAACTACGATCGCTCGATGGCGCTTCGGAAGACATCCAATTTGGGCGTGACCGATGAGGCGCTCGAGCAGCTCAAAACGGCGGTTGAGGTCGCAGAAGCCCAGATGGAGGCCGCGAACTTCAGTGTCGATCAGTCGTCCGCGGGTGTGCGTGACGCCAAACAGGCGCTGTCGCGTACCACCATTACGGCGCCCATGAGCGGCAAGATCACGCGACTGGTTGTGCAGGAAGGCGAAGTGGCCATTCAGGGTACGCTCAACAAAGATGCCGCCACGTTGCTCACCATCAGCGACATGAGCATCCTGGAAACCAAGGTGAAAGTTGACGAAACCGAAGTGGCCCGTATAGCAGTGGGCGATTCGGCGGTCATTCAGATTGATGCGTTCCCGGACACGAACTTTGTTGGGCGGGTTGTCGAAATTTCCAACAGCTCAACCAAAGGCGCCAGCAGCACCGCCTCGGCCGATCAGGCCGTGGACTACGAAGTGAAGGTGCAGCTCATCAACGCCCCCATCGAAACGCGCCCGGATTTTTCGGCCACGGCCCGCATTGTCACGGATACGCGGTCGCAGAAATTGTCCATTCCGATTATTGCGCTCACCCTGCGCGAGAACGAGAAAATTCCCAATGCCGACTCGGCCCTGCCCGCCAGCCGTAATGGCGAGGCTCCGAAACAGCTGGCCAAGCGGGACGTCGAAGGGGTCTTCGTCGTGGGGGCCGACAACAAAGTGACCTTCGTACCCGTAAAGGTAGGTATTACCGGTGAGCGCCACTTTGAGGTGGTAAGCGGGCTCAAACTGGGCGATCGTATTGTGGCCGGCACCTACGACGCCATCCGCGAACTGAAGGATGGCACCATGGTGAAGGAAACAAAGGTCGATGAGAAGAAGCCTACCACAGAGAAGAAATCGTGATCGAAGCATCCGATGAAATTGGCCTGAGCACCACGGGTGAGCGCCGCGCGGTTGTCGACGCGCCTGGTACGGCGCCCACCAAGGATTGGGTCATCGTCACGCGCAACCTGCAACGCCAGTACGATATGGGCGGGGAAATTGTGCGCGCGTTGCGAGGGGTTGATATCGCCATTCGCCGAAACGAATACGTCGCCATCATGGGGCCGTCCGGTTCAGGCAAATCAACGTTCATGAACCTCATTGGTTGCCTCGATACGCCCAACGCCGGCGAATACTGGCTGAACGGTCTGCTCGTTTCCACGATGTCCGATGACGCGCTGGCGCGCGTTCGCAACAAGGAGATCGGCTTTGTGTTTCAGACCTTCAATCTTCTTCCGCGAGCTACCGCCCTGCAAAACGTGGAGTTGCCGTTGGTTTACGCAGGGATCTCAGCATCAGAGCGCCATAAACGTGCGGCCGAGGCGCTGGATTCGGTGCAACTTGGACAGCGTCATCACCATCGGCCAAACGAATTGTCGGGCGGTCAACGTCAGCGGGTGGCCATTGCGCGCGCCCTCGTGAATCGTCCGTCCATCCTGCTCGCTGACGAACCCACCGGCAACCTCGATTCGCAGACGTCCGAAGAAATCATGCGCGTGTTTGAAAGCCTGTCGACACAGGGTCAGACCGTGGTGATGGTGACCCACGAACCGGACATTGCCGCGCATGCGAAACGCGTGGTGGTGTTGCGTGACGGCCTGCTGTCCAGTGACGAGCGGCGCGATCAGTTTGCCGCCAAACTCGGCATCGATGTAGCTGGCGCGCATTAATAGCCAGGGCCAACGCGCAGGTAGCCATCGGGCTGGCTGCGCGTTGGCCTGGTGCACGCCGGACGTATTCCCTCGTCTATTGAGAGTGACCCGTGCCAGTCTTTGAAGCCATAAAACTCGCGTTCCAAACGCTCCGCACGCAGAAACTGAAAAGTGCGTTCACGCTGTTAGGCGTGTGTATTGGCGTGATGTTCTTGATCACGGTCGTGTCCATTGTCGAAGGCATGGGACGCTACCTGAAGGAAGATCTGGTCGGGAAGCTGATTCCCCTCAACAGCTTCGAACTGCGGAGTCGCCCCAACATCAACATTGGCGACGTCGACCGCTCGGTGTGGGAAGAATATCGCCGACGTCCCAAGCTTGAGATTGGCGACATTGGCCCCGTGCGCGACGTGCTTCCCTTCGGCACAAAGACTGCGATCGTCAGCAACGGCAGTGTGGATGTGTCGTCGACCGAAGGCGGCAAACCGCGGCGCATGCAGGTGCAGGCGGTTGATGGTGACTACTTCGAAATCAAAAGTCTCGGTGTGAAAGTAGGTCGCCCGCCCTCGGCGCAGGAGCTCGAGCGTGGCGAGAAGGTCGTGGTGATCGGACTCGACGCCGCGGAACGTTTGTTTCCCAGCCTCAATGCGATTGGTCGCGATGTGAAGCTGGGTGGCATTCCGTACGAGGTGATCGGCGTGGCCGAGCCGCAGGGGAAAGTGTTTGGGATGTCGTTTGACAATTTCATCGTGGCCCCGTGGCGTTCGCAGGCACGACGCCTGCTGAATTCCAAGCCCAATGAAGTGGACGGCATGCTCATTCAGTCGGCCAACGAACAGGGGATTCCCGAAGCGCAGGAAGCAACGCGTGCCGTGATGCGTGCGCGCCGTCATTTGCGCCCCGCGCAAAAGGACAACTTCGCGATGGAGTCGTCAGAATCGGCGCTGGCCTTCTGGAACAAGATTCAAGGCTATCTCGTGATGGCCGGCATTGCGCTTCCCGCCATCGGACTCGTGGTCGGGGCCATTGTCATCATGAACATCATGCTGGTGGCGGTCTCTCAGCGCACCAGCGAAATCGGTGTGCGCAAAGCGCTCGGTGCGAAACGTCGCGACATCCTGTCACAATTTCTGATCGAGTCCGCGGTGTTGGGCACGCTTGGCTCGGCGATTGGTGTCGTGCTCGGCCTTGTGCTCGCGCAAGTGATCGCGATGACGACACCACTGCCCGCGAGTGTCGCGCCGTGGTCCATTTTTCTGGGAATCGCAATTGGTGCGGGCGTTGGCATCATTTCCGGAGTGTATCCCGCCAGCCGGGCGTCGCTGCTCGATCCCATCGCTGCACTGCGTCAGGAATAGCCCATGAGTTTTCTTACGACCAAGGCCTTCGCCGTGAGCGAAGGCGTTCGTATCGCCATCGATTCGGTGCGCGCCAACAAAGTGCGCGCGGGATTGACGATTCTCGGAATCGCCGTTGGTGTGTTCGTTGTCGTCGCGATTTCAGCGTCGGTGCGCGGTATCAACAATTCCGTTGCCAGCGATCTCGCGGCCGCCGGGCCAAACACGTTTTTTGTGCAGCGCTTTCCCATCGTGTTCGAAGCGTGCGATGGCAGTGAAAACACCTGTGCCTGGCTGCGGAATCCGTCAATTTCCGTTCGTGAAGCGCAGGCGCTCGGGCAATTGTCTACCGTTGAACAAGTGGGCATGCGGCTCAACTGGTCTGCGGCAGTCAAGTATCGCAACACGACCCTGCCCTCGGCGGCCATCGAAGCGTATTCGGGAAACTGGGCACAACTGACGGGTCCCGATATTTTTCAGGGCCGCGCGTTCACTGAAGCGGAAGCACAAACGGGTCAGCGTGTGGTGGTCATCAATAAACTGATGGCGGAGCGTTTGTTTGGAGAACTGGATCCACTTGGCAAGACAGTGATGTTCAACGGATCGCCGTTCGAGGTGATCGGCGTGTACGAAGACAAAGCTGGCTTTCTGAGCGGAGACAGTCCGAAATCCGTCATGCCGGTCTTTGCGTTGGTGCGACACCTTGGCGGTCGGATCAATGACCTTGGCTTGTCTGTCAAACCCCGCGGCGACGCACCGAACGCGCGCGAGCTGGCTATTGACGATGTAACGGCGACGTTGCGTGGCTCTCGTGGATTGCGGCCGAGGAACCTGTCGAATTTTGCGATCCTGACGCAGGACAAATTGTTCGAAACGTACAACAGCATTTTCGGCATCTTCTTTCTGGTGACGATCGCGCTGTCAGCGGTTGGATTGTTGGTGGGCGGTGTGGGGGTTGTGGCCATCATGATGATCTCGGTTACCGAGCGCACCCGGGAAATTGGCGTGCGAAAGGCTCTGGGCGCCACCAAGGGAAACATCATGTGGCAGTTTCTCGTAGAGGCAGCCACGCTCACGGTCATTGGCGGCAGCATCGGCCTCTTTTTGGGCTGGTTGGTCACGCTGGCCATTCGCAGCTTTACCCCAATCGCCGCATCCATTCCGCCGATGGCGGTAGTGGCGGCACTGGGAGCCAGCTGTTTTACGGGCATTCTTTTTGGACTTCTTCCGGCGGCGCGTGCCGCGCGACTGGATCCGGTGGAAGCACTGCGCTACGAGTAGCAGGTTACGCGTGGCGGCACACGAGTCACTCTCGCCCCCCCATGCCATTTTTCGAAGCGATCGTACTGGCCCTCAATACGATCCGTGTTCAGAAGCTCAAGAGTTTCTTCACGCTGATTGGCGTCACCATTGGCGTCATGTTCCTCATCGCGGTGGTTTCCATCGTCGAAGGCATGAGCCAGTACGTCGAGAACGATTTTGCCGGCAAGCTGTTCGGCGTCAACACGTTCACACTGCGCCGCTGGGCCGACTTTACGCCCGACGACAATCAGGACTGGCGCGACATGATGCGCCGTCCGCGCCTGTACCAACGCGACGCCGAACTGGTAAAGAGTGTCCTGCCTGACGGTTCACGGTCGGCCATTCAGAGTGAATCGTTTGTTTACGCGGTGTCGCCCTACAACAAGCAGCGCCAGGTGCAGGCCGTCGCGACCGAGGCGGACTATTTCACTATCAAGAAGTTTGGCATCACGCGCGGCCGCGCCCTCAACGTGCAGGATGTCACCGCCGGTGCACGCGTACTGGTCATTGGAACCGACGTCGCCGACCACTTCTTCAAGGCGCTCGATCCCATTGGCCGCGAACTTCGTATTGGCGGCGTACCGTTCGAGGTCATCGGCCTCATTGAAAAGCAAGGCTCTGTGTTTGGATTTTCACTGGACCGGCTCGCCATCGGACCGTACACAAGTCCGTTGGGCCGTCAGATTTCGCCAGCCGGCGACATTCAGAGCATGGTGGTACAGGGAACGAGTCCGGAATCGGTAGACGACGGCATCGAGGCCTCGCGCGAAGTCCTGCGCGCTGCGCGGCGTCTTCCGCCGGGCAAGAAAGACAACTTTGTGCTCGAAACGCAAGATGAAGCGCTGGCATTTTTCGCCGAGATCAAGGGAAATCTCGTGATGTTCGGAACAGCGCTGCCAGCAATCGGACTGGTGGTTGGCGCGATGGTCATCATGAACATCATGCTGGTTGCCGTGGCCGAACGCACCCGGGAAATTGGGGTGCGCAAAGCGTTGGGCGCACGCAAACGCGACATCATGTCGCAATTTCTGGTAGAGTCGGCAACGCTCAGCGTGTTTGGTGCGGCTATTGGAATTGCGCTGGGTATCGGATTGGCCGCGATCATTGCGGCCACGACCCCCATGCCTGCGGCCGTGGCCCCGTGGTCCATCGTTGCGGCGCTATTCGTTGGCGCCGGTGTTGGAATTGCCGCCGGTATTTATCCGGCCAGTCGAGCGGCTCGGCTCGATCCCATCGCAGCACTGCGTCAGGAGTAGATCATGCGGCTTTGGGATAGAATTGTCATGGCGCTGGAAGGTATTGGTATCGCGTTGGAGGCCATTCGCGCCAACAAGGTGCGCGCAACGCTGACCATTGCCGGTGTGGCCATTGGCGTGTTTGTGGTGGTCGCCATGGGCGCGACCGTGCACGGCATGCGAGCCAGCTTCCAGTCGGATCTCGATGAACTGGGTGCCACGACATTTACCGTGCGGCGTCGCGGTATCAGCCTGGGCGGCTGCGACGGAACCGATGAGACCTGCCCCGAACGCCGCAATCCGCGCATCACGGTGGCGGAATGGGAATCGATCAAGCGCTTGCCGGAAGTATCAACGGCCACCGCGATGTTTAGCGGGCAAGCCACGTTTAATTATCGCGGACGCGAAATCAAGGACGTTGGGTACGACGCGCAGAGCACGGAGTGGATTCAGACCGACATGGCGGACATCTCGCCGGGCCGCAGCTTTTCGGGTGCGGAGCATGACGCGGGTTCGTATGTCGTGGTGGTGAACGACTCGCTGGCCAGCAAGCTATTTGGCGAATCCGACCCCATTGGCAAGGACGTGCATGTGAACGGCAAACCGTTCAACGTCATTGGCGTTTTTCACACCAAGGGCGGGTTTCTGAAGAGCATGGATGGTCGCGGGCCGGACAAACCACGGGCCATTTTCCCGATGCTGACGGCCTATCGTCGCCTCAACATCTACCGCCCGGGATTGAACATTGCGGTAAAGCCCGAACCAGCGGTCCAACCCGCCCAGGCGATTGATGCGGTCACGGCGAGTTTGCGTGCACAACGCGGACTCAAGCCTGGGGCGCCGAACAATTTTGCCATTGTCGCGCAGGACCGCATGATGGAAACCTTCGATCAGTTGTTCGGCGCCATCTTTCTGGTGGGACTCGCCCTGTCTGCGGTGGCCCTGCTGGTTGGCGGCGTCGGCGTGGTGGCCATCATGATGATTTCCGTGACCGAGCGCACCCGGGAGATTGGCGTACGGAAAGCGTTGGGCGCCACCAGAGCGGTGATTCTCTGGCAGTTTCTGGTGGAGGCTGCAACACTCACTTCGTTGGGCGCAGGCATTGGATTAATCATTGGTGCGGTGCTGGCTGCCGTGATCAAGGCCAACACGCCCCTGCCCGCCTCGGTGCCCGCGTCGGCCGTCATGAGTGCGGTGGGAGCCAGCATTATCACCGGCGTGGTGTTTGGCATGTTGCCAGCACTCCGCGCCTCGCGGCTTGACCCGATCGAGGCCCTGCGACACGAATAGAGAGCCTGACAGCGCATATGCGCACATCGCCTGGCTTGAACGTGCGCCAGGCGACTCGTTCGCAAAACGCCCCCGCGGACCAGCGCTTGCTGACTTTCGCGGCAGCAGACACGCGAACAATTTGAACGCATGCGTTTCGCCGATGTCATTTGGGTTGCCCTGGGCCAACTGCGCGTCAACCCGTTGCGGACGCTGTTCACGCTGCTGGGCATGATTGTGTCGGTCGGATTTCTGGTGGCGGTTGTGGCCATTATTCAGGGCATGAATGCGTACGTCACTGAAAACATTTCGTCGGCCATGGTCGGCGTGAACACGTTTCAGGTACGGCGTTCACCCATCAGCCTGGGATTGTTCGACGATGAGGCGATGCGACTCATAGTTCGCCGGCCGCGCATTTCGGAAGTCGACGCCGCCGCAGTGCGGGACGCACTGCCGGACGCATTGGCCATCAGTTTACAGTCTGGCTGGCCGACACCGCAGGCGGACATGGTGTGGCGTGACCGCACGCTGGGCAGTGTGCGGGTGTTTGGTGTGTCGCCGGAATACCAGATCATCCAGAATTACAGCCTGACGTCCGGCCGCGGATTGGATGATGTGGACGTAGCCGAACACCGTCCTGTCGCGGTGATTGGCGCAGAAGTGGCAAAGAATCTGTTCGAAACGGTTGATGCCGTGGGGCATGACGTGCGCATTCGCGGACGGCATTTCACGGTGGTTGGTGTCGCGGGTTCGAAGGGTCGCGTGCTGGGTCAGTCGTTTGATGGATTCGTGTTATTGCCCATCAGCAGTTTCGAAGTGATGTACGGGCGTCGGCAAACCACGACGGTGTCTGTGAAGATGCGCACCGCCGACGAAGTCGCGCCGGCCATTCAGCGTGCGCAGGAAGCCATGCGGCTGGCGCGGCGGTTACGACCGGGGGACGCCAACAACTTCAGTATTGATACCGCCGACGGCCTGGTCGCGTTCTGGAAGCAGCTCACCAGCGTGCTGTTCGCTGTGGTTCCCGCCATTGTGGCCATTGGTATTCTGGTTGGTGGCATTGTCATCATGAACATCATGTTGATGGCCGTGCAGGAACGCACGCACGAAATCGGCATCAGAAAAGCGGTGGGCGCGACCTCGGCCGATGTGCGGCGTCAGTTTCTTGCGGAATCGATTGCGCTGGCGGTAACGGGCGGCATCATGGGTGTCACCGCCGGTTGGCTTTTGGCGTTGCTCATTTCGACGGTATCACCGTTGCCGGCCCGTGTTACGCCCTGGAGTGTCGGGCTTGCTCTGACATTGGGCGCCACCGTGGGCGTGCTGTTTGGCGTTTATCCAGCGGCGCGGGCGGCGAAGCTCGACCCCATTGCCGCCATGCGCGCGGAAACCTGATGGGGACGCGCGTTGGTGCACTGTCGGAGAACATACGCATTGCGCTGGACGCGCTGGTGGCCAGCAAGTTGCGTTCGGCGCTCACCATTCTTGGTGTCGTGATTGGCGTGGCCACGGTCATGACCATGTCGGCCATCGTGCAGGGCATTCGGCAGCAAATTATCCGGACCATCGAGGTGGCGGGACCCACCACCTTTTACGTGATGAAGATTTTTTCGCAGACGCCGCTCAATCCGGATGCGCTACCGGCGTACGTGCGGGTGCGCCCCGATTTGTCAGAAGAGGAAGCCGCGCGCATTCGCACGCTGCCAGAGGTTGAATACGCCTCGCTGTGGGGACAGACACTGGCGCGATTGGAATTTCGCGGGGTGCGCACGCAAAGCGTCGCGGTGTTTGGTGCCGACGCGGGATTCCCGCTTATTCAGGGTGGAGAACTGGTGCGTGGCCGCTGGTTCACCAGCACCGAAATTAAATCCGGGGCGCCCGTGGTTGTGCTGCAGGAGAACGCCGCTGGCAATATTTTCGGGGAGTTGACTCCGCTTGCGCAGTGGGTGCGTGTTGGCGGCATCCCGGTGGAAGTGATCGGTGTGTGGCAGGAGCCGGCAAACATCTTCGCGCCGCCCGGGCAACAGGTGGGTGCCATTCTGCCGTTTCGCACGCTAGACCGGCATTTTCGCATTGACAAGACAAACGCGTTGTTCTTGCCGGTCAAGCCACGCGTCAATGTGGCGGTGGCGAATGCGCAGGATGCCGTGAAGATGGCGGTGCGCGAGGTGCGTGGATTGCGGCCCGGCAAACCCAACACGTTTGACGTCATTACGCAGGATCAGATTCTCGACACGTTCAACAGCATTACCAGCATTTTTTTTCTGGTGATGATTGTGTTGTCTGGCGTCGCGCTGATGGTGGGTGGCATTGGGGTCATGGCCATCATGACGGTATCCGTCACCAGTCGCACGCGGGAAATTGGCGTCCGCAAGGCCCTCGGCGCAACACGTCGCGATATTCTCGCGCAGTTTCTCATTGAAGCGGCCACACTGACCGGTATAGGCGGCGTGTTCGGGATTGTGTTCGGCCTGCTGTTTGGTGGCCTGGCGACGACCCTGATGGGCATCGACACATCGTTCCCGTTTGGGCTCACCGCCATTGCGGTGACTGTTTCGATCACCATTGGCATTGTGTTTGGCATGCTGCCGGCCCGAAGGGCCTCGCGGCTTGACCCCATTGAAGCGCTGCGCCACGAATGAGATTGAGCGAATAAAACCCCAATAGCGAACTTGGGGGCCGGTCGGTAACGTGCGCGTATGACACAGGTTGATCTCCTCGCCATAGCCGCCCACCGGGACGACGCCGAGCTGACGTGCGGCGGAACGCTGCGCAAGGCGGTGGATGCGGGCCATCGCGTCGGCGTGCTGGACCTGACCCAAGGGGAAATGGGCACGCGCGGATCGGCCGAGGTGCGTGGGCAAGAGGCGCTGGCGGCCGCGAACTTTCTGGGTCTGGCGGTCCGTGAAAATCTGGGCCTGCCCGATGCCTGCATTCTCAACACGAATGAGACCCGCGCGTTATTGGTCACGGCACTGCGCCGGTTGCGGCCACGCATTGTCATCGCGCCCGCCACCCACAGCCGTCATCCCGACCATCGGTTGGCGGCCGAGTTAGTGCGCGACGCCTGCTTTTTGGCCGGCCTTACCAAATACGCGCCGGGTGAACCGCGGCATCGCCCGTTCAAGTTGCTGCACGTGCTGACCTATCGCGAAGACTCCATCAAGCCCACGTTTGTCGTGGACATTTCCGACCAGTTTGCGGCCAAAATGAACGCGGTTCGCTGTTACGACTCGCAGTTCTCCGGCGCGATTCAGGCAGGGGAGGTGTATCCGAACGGTGAGCCGTTGTATGACATCATCACCCATCAGGCGGCACACTACGGTTCGCTGATTCGCTGCCAGTACGGCGAACCATTCTGGACTGATGAAACCATGCGCGTCGACGACGTCATGTCGCTTGGCGTCTCCACGTTCTGAGTCATACCCGTGAGCCACGACGCGCACGACATTCACTACGGCGATTACCTCAAGCTTGATCAACTCCTGAGCCTGCAAACGCCGCAGTCGCAGCCGGAGCATCCAGACGAACTGCTGTTCATCGTGGTGCATCAGGCAAGTGAGTTGTGGTTTAGAGTATTGCTGCACGAACTGGACGCCATGGTGGTTGCCCTGCAGCAGCACAACGTGATGGGCGCGCTGCTGGCAATACGCCGCGTGAACGCCTTGATGTTTATTGTGGCATCGCAACTGTCGGCACTGGACACGCTACCCCCACAGCGGTTCGCTCAATTTCGAACCTACCTGGGCTCGTCCAGCGGGTCGCAAAGTGTACAGTTCCGCGCGATTGAAGCCGCGTCGGGTTTGCGCGATCCGCATTTTCTGCAAGCGCTCACCGAACACGGACCTGTGCCGCCTGCAATCGCCGTCATTCTGGAGCGGCCTACGCTGCAGGCGCTTTTCGAAGCGGTCGTGGCGAAAGCCGACACGACGCTGGAAGAGCTCTATACCGGTCCGGCACCGACCCCATTGTTTCTCCTGGCCGAGGGACTACTGGAGTACGAGCAGCATTTTTCGCGTTGGCGCTTTCTGCACGTACAACTGGTGGAGCGTATCATCGGCCCGCAGACGGGCGGCACCGGTGGCACGCTGGGTGCCAAATATCTGCAACGGACGATGGCGCAGCGGTTCTTTCCGTCGTTGTGGGCGGTGCGCAGCAAGTTTTACGGCGCCAGCTAACCGAAGACGCGCGTGCCGCCCCTCACGGTTGTCTCGCGACTGGCCGCTCCCGAACGGTCGCTCATTGATATCAGTGTTCCCGTTTCCCCGGCAACACCTGAGTGGCCGGGCGATACGCCGTTTTCCTGTGGGTGGACCGTCAGGCGTCGTGACGGGGGCGCAATCAATCTCAGCGAGTTCACATGCAGCCCGCATGTCGGCACACACGCAGATGCGCCGTTGCACATGGAAGATGGTTGGGCGGCCAGTGATGCACTGCCGTTGTCAGCGTTTATTGGAATCGCGTTCGTGCTGGACGCACGTAATGCTCCCATGACATTCACGCTGGATTGGGTGCAGGAACAGTTCGCCCTGGAGGTGCCGGAGCGTTTGCTGCTGCGCACCGGACACTCCATAGCGCGTGGAACGTTTCCGGAGCAGTGGCCCGTTCTGACGCAGAGCGCGGCCGCCTTTCTGGTGAAAGGGGGCACCCGCCTGGTGGGAACCGACGCGCCAAGCGTTGATGAACGCCACAGCAAGACACTGCCCGTGCATCATGAATTGTTTGTTCGAGGTGCATTCATTCTGGAGAATCTCGCACTGGATGACGTCGGGCAGGGGTGGTACGAATTGTATGCCCAGCCGTTGCGCCTGGTCGGGATGGATGCTGCGCCGGTTCGGGCGGTGCTCAGACCCGTATCCGATCAGGTTTAAACAGGCGGGCCACGCATGCCTGAGCTGCCGGACATTGTGGTGTATGTCGAAGCGCTGACGGCACGCGTGGTTGGGCAGCCCATCGAAGCGGTTCGACTACGCTTCCCGTTCATTTTGCGGTCGGTGTCGCCGCCGATGCGTGCATTGGTCGGGCACCAGGTGGAATCAGTTGAACGGCTGGGCAAACGACTGGTCTTCAAGGTGAACGGCGCGGGCTTTCTGGTCATTCACCTCATGATTGCCGGCCGATTTCGCTGGCTGGCAAAGGGCCAGAAACTGCCAGGTCGCATTGCACTGGCCGCGTTTGATTTTCCCAATGGCACGTTAGTGCTGACCGAAGCGGGCACGAAGCGACGCGCCTCGTTGCATGCGGTGACGAGCAACGCTGGCCTGTTCTCGGGCATTGGCAATTCCTACTCCGACGAAATACTGCACCGCGCGCCTTTCGCCGTTAATGTTGTCGAAACGCGTAACGGGCGAGCAAAGTGACAGACGGTAACACGCAACGCGGGCTATCCTGCACGAGTGGACAGAAAAACTCCGCGGAGAAACGGGAAGTGGATATCCCGAGCACGTGACAGCGTTCCGTGCAGGCAAGGCCGTGCACGGGCGGTACGGACAACCGTGCCCGGATTGCGGCTTTCCAGTGCAACGCATTCGGTATGCCACCAACGAAACGAACTACTGTGTGCGTTGTCAGACCGACGGCTGCCTCTTGGCCGATCGCGCGATGTCGCGTCTATTGAAAAGCGACTGGCCACGTTTGCTGGACGAACTGGCACTTGACCATCACTGATCTTTTTTGGCGACCGATTCTTTCAGTTCGGACAGCCTGCCCTCAATAGCCGGTGTATCGAACAGTGAGTCGGAAATGCCGGCAATGTTCTCTGCGTCACGCCACTCCTTTTCAAGCTCGGCCAGCTCACCCTCCATGGCGCGACGTTCCTGTTCTTCGTGCAAGGCCATCTCGAGGGCGAGGCGTTGCGTGAGCGGCATGGAGTGCAGCGCGCCAGGCAGCTTGTCCAGCGTCACTTCGCCGGGTTTTTGCTTCTTCTTCGAAATACGCACGCGTTCAGCGGCACCATAGGCCCGCTGTATTCGCGAGAGGGTTTCATAGGCGCCACCCGCATCTTCCAAATACGACACGGCGGTATTGACTGCGGCCTTCGAACCACCAAATCGGTTGACCGTGGGCAGCAACTGCGCAGCTGCCCTCATGGCTTCGGCCCCATGCAGATACTGTGTGCCTTTCGAGTGCTCCAGGCGCAACTCGAACTCGGACGCCGCCTGCGGCTTCATTACCGTGGACATGCGCGCGTGTCGCCGCTGCACGACCAACAACTCGCCGTCCGGTGCCAGTACGCGGCCCACCACCTTTTTGGGGGAGCCATGGATGAGCGCGTCCCACATGCCGCCATTGGCGAGGATACCCGTGAAGCTCACCATGCTGACACCAATCGCTATGCCACCGGCATACACTCCGGCGGCTGCAGCGACCGCCGCGCCGCTCCAGAGCATCTGCCGGTTGCGACGCCGGCCGAATTGGTCGCCATAGCGCCACGCGGCCATTTCCGGACGCTGAGGCTCGCCGATGCGCACCAATTCCAACCCTTCGCGCAAGCGTGCCAGGCCGATGTTGTCCGTGGAGACGCGCAAACGGCTGTCGTGGTACAGGCGTTCCGCCTGCTCAATGGCCTCCCAACGCTCCTCCAGCGGGGACAAGTTCCAACGCTCACAGCCCCGACACACCACCCACAGGCGTCCGTGCACCGCGTCAAAGGCCAGCCGACGGCCAACGGGAAAGGCTTCGATGACCTCGTTGGCGCCCAGGTTGGTCGAGCAGTACAGGCAGGTGGCGTACATTCGCTGAAAGATAATGGGGACTGGCTTTGTGGGCCCCTCACACTACGGCTGGGTACCGCAACTGGTGCCGCAATTGTACCCCGGGCGGCATGACAATCTCCCGTCTGAGGATGGGTGCATCAGCCGCTTGCCCTTGGTAACTTACTGGATGCCTGAACCCGTCTACTTCGACCATGCCGCCACCACTCCGGTCAAGCCGGAAGTGGTCGAAGCGATGGCGCCGTATTTCGGCCCACGCTTTGGAAACCCGTCCAGTGTACACCGCTGGGGGCGCGAAGCGCGCGTGGCCCTCGACGAGGCACGGGAACGCGTCGCCGCCTGCATGGGCGCGAATGCCGACGAACTGTGTTTCACTTCGTGCGGCACGGAGGGCGACAACCTCGCGATTCTTGGGGTGTTCCGTACTGTCCGTGCGAGGGGTCGAGTGGCAGCCGTCACCACGCCAATCGAGCACAAGGCGGTGTTGGCCGCGGTGCACGAGGTCGTGCGCGAAGGGGGCGAGGAGCGCATTGTGCCGGTGCTCAACACCGGTGTGATCGATGAGGCCGCGTACCATCGGTCGATGGACGAGCGAGTGGCGGTGGCAAGCGTGATGTGGGTGAACAATGAAGTGGGCGTTATTCAGCCCATCAAGCAGCTTGCCGAGCACGCGAAGGCCGCCGGCGCGGTCTTTCACACCGACGGGGTGCAGGCATTTGCAAAAGTTGAGGTGAATGCGCGGGAAACCCCGTTTGATCTGCTCACCATTTCCGGACATAAGCTGGGCGCTCCCAAGGGTATCGGCGCTTTGTACATTCGTCGCGGCACCCCTCTGGAACCGATGATGCACGGTGGTTCACAGGATCGCGGCCGTCGGCCAGGCACGGAGAACGTCGCGTTTGCGGTCGGTCTGGCCGTCGCGGCCGAACTGGCGATGGCCGAACGCGAGGCGGAGTGTACGCGACTGCTCAATTTTCGCGAGCAGATTGAGCGCGAGTTGTTGGCCCGAATTCCCGACGCGATCATTCATGGTGCGGGAGCGTCACGTGCGCCACACATTACGAACATTTCCATTCCGGGGTTGAGCAGCGAGTCCCTGCTGATGGCGTTGGACCTGCGCGGCATTGCGTGCTCGGCCGGTTCCGCATGTCAAAGCGGCAGCGTGAGTGCTTCGCATGTATTGAGCGCGATGGGCGTTTCGGTTGACAACGCGAATGCGGCGCTGCGCTTTTCAACAGGCATCCTGACTGACGAGGCGGCGGTTGCCCGTTTGCTGGAAATTCTTCCCATGCTGGCGAAGAAGGCGCGCGGCCAAAGCGCGCCCTCATCAATGGCGCACGTCGGAGCCTAACATGTCACGCGAGCGCGTGTTGGTCGCCATGTCGGGTGGCGTGGACTCGTCGGTCGCTGCGGCCATGCTGGTGCAGCAAGGCTACGACGTGGTCGGCGCGACCATGAAGCTGCACAACGACGGCAGCGACGTGCCCGACCGCCCGTGTTGCTCGCTGGACTCAACGAGTGACGCGCGACGTGTGTGCGACACACTTGGTATTCCGCACTACGTGCTGAATCTGGTCGATCGCTTTGGGCACGATGTGCTGCAGGATTTTGTACAGGAGTACGCGCGTGGTCGCACGCCAATTCCCTGTGTGCGTTGTAACACTTTCACGAAGTTTCATGACCTGCTGGTGAAGGCCGACGCAATTGATGCGCAGTGGCTGGCTACGGGTCATTACGCACGTGTGACGGAGCGCAACGGGGTGCGCGTGCTGGAGCGCGGCAAAGATCCAGCCAAGGACCAGAGCTATTTCCTGTGGGGCATTGCACGCCCGGTGCTGGACCGATTGATGCTGCCCATCGGGGCACAGACCAAGCCGGAGACCCGAGCAATTGCGCGCCAGTTCAATTTGCGGACGGCCGAGAAAGTAGAGAGTCAGGACATTTGTTTTGTGCCTGATGGAGATCACGTGCGCGTATTGCAGGAACATCTGGGCGCTGACGCGCCCTCGCTTTCACCGGGCCCGCTGGTGTTGCACTCGGGCGAAGTAGTGGGAGAACACGCGGGATTTGCTCGATACACCATTGGCCAGCGCAAAGGTTTACCCGGCGGTTTTGATCAGCCGATGTTTGTCGTCGACATTCGGCCGGCAACACGCACCGTAGTCATTGGCCCGCGCGAGGCGTTGTTGGGGCGCGGCGTCGAGGCGCGCGAGTTGAACTGGCTGGTCGATCCGCCTGCGGTTGGTGCGCAGGTGTCGGTACAAATTCGACATCGGGCGCGCCCGGTGTTGGCGACCATTACGAGTCGCTCGGCTGAGGTGATTGAGCTGGCGCTGGCCGAGGCAGCGTCGGCGATTACGCCGGGACAGTCGCTGGTGATTTACGATGGCGACGTTGTGCTGGGCGGCGGCGTCATTGAGCGCGCGGAGCGCGCAGCGGGAGAACCGACCAGGCGTATTTCGTTGCCAATTTTAGCGGCGTAGTTTCGATGCGGTGAAACGCTTGGGCGGAATACGAGCAACTGGCGCGCAGCTCGAAACGTTAGCCGCCGCGTGCAGTTTGCCGAACCAATCGGAATGCAGGTACAGTGTAGAAGGGCGCCCTTCGCGTGCCGTGCTCCGCATTCTATGCGCCTCCGCGTGAGCAAACCCTGCCGCGACGCACTCCGAATTGGGTGCAGGTGAAGCTATTTTTCACGCGGAGGACGCGGAGGACCGCACTCGGTCGGCGCAGATTGACGGCGATGTGATGCCGCTGTGGTTGGGGGACTTGCCACTGAGTGTTATTCAGAATCCGATGCCTGCCGACCACGAAATGATCGTGGCACGGCCTCGCGCGTTCACGCCGCCGAGTCGCTTGTACCAGCCCAGTTCGAGCCCAATTCCGAGTAACGGAAAGTAGTGCAGCGAACCACCGGCATATGTGCTTTGCCGATCTGCGTATGACGGTGAGCCGAAGGTGCGAATGACGGCAGCGCTCGCCGCAACGCCACCACCAAACGTACCGGTGGTGCGGGCAAACCCTACGCCCAGTCGCGCTCCGCCCAAGCCAACTTTCGGCGAGACAAACGCGCATGCGTCCTGTCCGTTGGCCAGTTCCTTGCGCAAGCCGCCTGCCCAGGACGCGGCGAGTTTCAGTGGAGCACCGTATGTAAGTCCGCCCAGGCACTGCTCGCGATGCCAGCCTGATTCCTCCGAACTCGCGGGGCTCGCGGTGTTGGATTGCGCGCGTACAAATGTTGGAGCGAGCGCCAGTATAAGTAGCGGCCACCCGCACCCAAAGATGGTCCGACACACGCGGCGCGGGTGCGACGCAACAGGGGCGGAGACAAACGACGCCGTGCCACGCAGCACGGTCCGGGAATTTTGCATGCCTAGAACTTCAGTCCACCAGCTTCCGCGAACTCGCGCATGGCCTTTTCCTGCGCTTCCGAAAGCTGATCGGGAACAGCGATGGCAATTTCCACGTACAAGTCGCCTCGTTTTCCTTCTTTCTCAACTCCTTGTCCGGAGATGCGGAAGCGTTTTCCTGAACCGGTGCCCGCCGGAATTCGCACTGCCACTTTCTTACCATCAAGCGTCCGAATGCTCACGCGCGAACCAAGCGTCGCCTGCGCAATGTTGATGGGCACGTTCGCGACGAGATCGAGACCATCTCGTTTGTAGAACTTGTCGTTCAGCACGTTGAACGTAATGAGCAAGTCACCCGCGACCCCTCCTGCCACGCCTTTCGGGCCCTGCCCTTTCAGGCGTACCTTTGCGCCGCTCTCGACGCCAGCCGGCACATTGATGGCCACCCGTTTGGCCGTGCGCGTTTCACCAATTCCGCCACAGGTTGGGCAGCGCTCTGACGGAATTTGCCCGCGTCCGACGCATACCGGGCACGGACGATTCACGGCGAAACTTCCCTGGCCAAACGAAATCACGCCACGGCCTTTGCACTCGCCGCACGGACGCATGGTGGCGCCCGGTGCCGCACCGTTGCCGTGACAGGTGCTGCACTCTTCGTTCACTTCCAACTCGACTTCGACCTTGCCGCCAATTGCCGCAACGCGAAACGGAACGTCCACCGTGGTTTCAATGGTGTCGCCGCGCTCCGGCGCGCGGGCGCGTGGCCGTGCGCCACCACCGCCTCCGCCAAAGATTGACGAAAACAAATCGCCAAAGCCGCCCACACCGCTGAAATCGATGTCGGGCTGGCTTTGGAACCCTGACTGCGGGCCGCCAGAGGACGGGCGACCACCGCCACGCGGATTGTTGTAGCCACTGAACGCGCCGAGTTTGCGCATGTCGTCGTACTGCTTGCGCTTTTCGGCATCACCAACCACACCGTACGCTTCGGAAATTTCCTTGAAACGTTCGGCCGATTTTGGGTCGCTCGCGTTGGCATCGGGATGATGCTTTTTCGCCAGACGCCGGTATTGTTTTTTGATTTCATCCGCCGATGCCGACGCTGAAACTCCGAGTGTGGCGTAATAATCCTTCGGGTTTGCCATTCGCCTGGTTCTGTGTGTATCAGGAAACGGGCGTACCGGACCACTGCTTCACGACAACGCGCGCGGGCCGCAGCAGATGTCCGTTAATCACATAGCCCACCTGAAAAACGGCAGCGACGGTGTCGTCTTCTTCAGCGGAATTCGCGGGCGCGGTGCTCACGGCTTCGTGGCGCGCGGGGTCGAACGGGTGGCCCAGCGGATCGATGAGTTCGAATCCGTGACCGGCCAGCGATTTGAAGACTTTGCGTTCGACCATGAGCATCCCGTCTACCACGGTTTTCGAGTCGACCGTCGTGGGATCGACATGCGCGAAACGCGAGATGTCGTCGAGGGCGTCGATGAGGCCACGCACCATGTCGCCCTGGGCGCGCCAACCCGCCTCCTGCCGCTCCTTGGCCGCACGACGGCGGAAATTGTCATACTCAGCTGCCAGCCGCAGATGTTTGTCACGCGCCGCGTCGAGCTGTTGTTGAGGAGTGGTGCCGGCGGCAGCGGTTTCGTCTGTCACCGACATATCAGAGATCGTGCCGGTGACCGGCTCGGAATCGGAAGGTGATGCAGTGGCGTGATCGCCTTGAGTGTTCGGATCGGTCATGGTATGAGTTCTGGCGGAGCTTGATTCTATCTGCGGAATCGCGCGAGGTCATGCGCCGGCCCCGATTCCGTTCCTACGGGCGGCGCAGCGGAAAGTTTATGAGTGGTGCATGGATTGCGGGATACAGAATGCGGATACGTAAAGCGGGTACGTAATGCGGGTACGTGAACCCAATATGCGGTGCCGTGAATTCAATCGTCAGCCGTCCAGCCGGCCGATGCCGGGAGCGCATGGAACGCTCGCCGCAGGCGATCCAGCACCAGCTGCGTGGATCGATAGCGCATTTCGTTGCGGTCGCCCGGCATGGCGGCTTTCACCGCCTGCACCTCGCCGTCAATGTCGGTGGCCACCCACACAGTACCCACTGGCTTTTCGGGAGTGCCACCGCCGGGACCGGCTATACCGGTGATACTCAAGCCGACGGTCGTGCCAAAACGCTGACGCACGCCAGACGCCATTTCGCGGGATGTCTGTTCGCTGACCGCGCCAAACTGCGCGAGCGTTTCGGGGCTGACTCCTAACTCGCGCACCTTGGATGCGTTGTGATACGAAATCACGCCACCCATAAAAATGGTACTTGACCCCGGAACGGACGTGAAACGCGACCCCAGCAGACCGCCGCTGCAGCTCTCGGCCACGGCCACGGTGGCGCCGCGCTCGCCGCACAAGGCTAGAACGATGGCGGCCATGTCGTCGTTTTCCGATCCGTAAATGAAACTGCCGACTTTCTCCTGAATTTGCCGAGCGGCTTCGCTGAGCTGCCGTTCGGCTTCTCGTGCCGGCACGTCACTGATGGTGACCCGCAAGTCGACGCCGTCATTGCCAGGCAGGAACGCCAATGACAAGCCGTTCACACCAGTGGCCAATGGACCGAGCCGGTCAGCAAGTGCGGACTCGGCAATATTTGCGGTGCGAAGTGTTCGGGAACGCACGACCGTCGACTCGGTCGCGCCGCGCGCCTGCATACGGTCTCGGACGCGTGGCAGTAGGGTATCGGCCAGCATGCCGCGCATTTCGCGAGGGACCCCCGGGAGCATCGCGACCCAGCGTCCCTGGTCGTCCTCGAGCCAGATGCCAGGCGCAGAGCCGTGGTGGTTGTTGAGAACGGTGCAGTTGGACGGGATCATGGCCTGCTGGCGATTGCTGACCGGCAGTGCTACTCCAAATCGCTTGAGCCACCGTTGTTCGAGCGCGACCAGGATTGCGTCATCCAACACCATGGAACGCCCGAAGAGCGCGCCAATGACCGGCTTGGTGCGGTCGTCGGCGGTGGGGCCGAGCCCGCCGGTAGTAATGACGGCACCGGTGCGGTGGAGGGCTTCACGAACCGCGGCCGCGATGATCTCGGGGTTGTCGCCGACCGTGCTGCGTCGCGAAATGCGCACGCCGATAGCGGCGAATTCGCGCGCCAGGTGTGCAGCGTTGGTGTCAATCGTGAAGCCGAGCAGCAGTTCGTCGCCGATGGTGACCAGTTCGAGATCCATGCTGAAAATTAGCCGATGGATGCGTCGAGCGAGTGCGGTGGGTTATCGAGTTGCGACCGGGTGCACGACTCGCCTTCCGTAGCGTTGGAGGTACAGCACCAGCGAAATCAGCGTAAGTGCTACCGCGCCGGTCATGGCCAGAACGCCGACTAATCCATTGAACATGGCAAACGCACGGAATTTTACCGAGCCATCAACTCCGGCCTGCACGGCCCAGGTTGCGGCAAAAAACCAACAAAAGGCCGCTCCGGTCCAGATGCTTTGAAAAGTCGTTTTCCATTTGGCGGGCCCGATGGCCGAAATAACCAACCCGCGTCGTGCCGCCATTTGTCGGAACACCGTCATGAACGCCTCGCGCCCGAGCACCACGACGACAATCCAGAGCGGCAACGACACCCGCCCAATAGGCGTCACGAATAAAAACGCCGACGGTTCGGGTATCGCATTCTCCAGCGGCACCAGGAAGCGCGAGTGATTCTGCAGCCAATACATGGGCAGCAACGTCGCGACCAGCAGCAGTTTGTCCGCGAGGGGATCGAGCATGCGACCAAGGTCGGTCACCACGTTTCGCGACCGCGCGATATGCCCATCCCAGTAGTCTGAAATTGCGGCCACCAGAAACAGCACGAACGCTGCCAGACGCAAACTCCAGGACGCGGTGAACGGCAACCACGCGATCAGTGGCGTCAGGGCAATACGTCCGACGGTGATCGCGTTAGGAAGGTTCAGGAGGGCCTCGTGGGCTGACGCCGATTGGTGTTTACGCGAGCGTTTTCAAGACAAGTTTTGAAACAGCCTTCAAGGTATCGAAGACCCCATCACCGCTAACCGCCACCGCTTCGAAATACGGCGCGCGTTCGACCCACTCACCGGTTGGCAACTGCGAAACCAGAAATTCACCCGGCCTTGCCGCATCGGGCACCGCTCGCTTTCGGGAAGGTTCGGTGACTTCCCACCCCGGATTCAACATCTCCTGCAAGGTGGCCAGCGGCGACGCGTTGGGAAGATCGCGCTTGTTGTACTGAATAACAAATGGCATGCGCGTCAGGTCGTATCCGTACGCGGACATGTTGTCGTACAGGTTCTGCATCGACTCCAGATTGGCCTCGGCACGCTCGGCCTGGGAATCGGCGACAAACACGACGCCATCAACTCCCTTCAAGATGAGCTTGCGGCTGGCATTGTAGTAGACCTGCCCCGGCACCGTGTACAAGTGAAATCGGGTGCGAAAGCCCCGAATGGTGCCCAGATCGACCGGCAAGAAATCGAAAAACAGTGTGCGCTCGGTCTCGGTCGCCAGCGAGATAAGCTTGCCCCGCGTGTTCGGCGCCACTTTTCCGTAGATATATTCGAGATTGGTGGTCTTGCCACCCAGTCCCGGTCCGTAGAACACAATTTTGCAATTGATTTCCCGGGACGCGTAATTGATCATCGACATTGGCGGTCCTCAGCTACTGAAACAGGCGATCGATCTCGTCTTCGGCTCCGGCCAGCAACCCTGGGGTTGCCGCCTGCGCGCCAACTCCTCGCGCGAATATGCCCTCGAATACGCGAGTGAGATCTTCCACCGCGCCCTTCATCTTGAGGCGAACCAACCCCAGCGTCGTGCGATTGTCGAATAACACCACGAGGATGACGCGCCGAGCGACATCGGCCAGATACATGGACTCGCGCTCGCCCTGATGAAACAGGACATTGAAGTCACTTTCCCCAATGAGACGCGCCAGCTGATCGTTCGCGCTGAAGTCGGCGGCGGTCAACGTCGCAAACGCGGTCGCGTCGAAATTAGGGGGTTCGCCAACGGTGGCGACCAACTGCCCGCTGCGGTCGACAAGCAACGCGCAGCGCGCTTTGGCGTCGTACAGAAAGCGTTGCAGCACCGTGGTGATGGTGCCGAAATCGTCCTCGGTGAATGACCAGGTTGCGGCGCCGACGGACATGAGCTTGGGTTGCGGGGGTTTCTTGAACGGGTGGCCTGCGCCGTTACACAGCGGGAACGCGGGCACTCAGTACGAACGTAATCGGTGCTCCATTCGGCGCAGTACCTGACGGGCACGACGCCGAAGCAACGGGTGCGGCTCCCAGCGAATGTACTCGCGGAGGAGTCGTGCACTATCAACGCTTGGATGCGCCCGAAGGTAACCGAGTGCGGCCAGCCGCCGGAATGGCCGGGCGTGAAACAGTGCCTGACTGTGACGGCGCTGCTGAACGGTCCATCCCGCATACCCTACCACAAGACCACCCAGCAGCGCCAGCATAACGGGGGCCGGCGAAAAAATCTGGTGTGGAATGTCACGCCGCCGGCTCAGTGCTCGAAGTCGGACACCGGCCATCAGGACATCTCCCTCCGGGCGGAGAGCGCCTGAGCAATTGTCACACCATCGGCATACTCCAGGTCGCCCCCCACGGGCAAGCCCCGCGCAATGCGGGTAACCCGCACGGCGGCGCCCACCAGCTGACGCTGCACGTACAGGGCGGTTGCCTCGCCTTCCAATGAGGGATTGGTCGCCAGGATGACCTCAACGACCCCAACCTCGCGCACGCGGCGCACCAGGGATTCGATGTTCAGGTCACCCGGCCCCACACCATCCAGCGGGCTGAGGCGCCCCCCCAAAACGTGGTAGAGGCCCCGATATTCGGCCGATCGCTCGATGGAGGAGATGTCGGACGAATCTTCCACCACGCACAACAGTGCCGCGTTGCGCCGTGGATCGGAGCAAAAGTTGCAGAGCTCTGATTCGGTCAGGTTGCCACACTGTCCGCACGCCCGAACGCGCTCGCGCAATTCCACCAGGGCGTGCGCCAATCGCGTGCACTGGTCGGACGGCTGCTTGAGCAGGTGATACGTGAGGCGCAACGCCGTTTTTCGGCCAATACCGGGCAGGCGCGCGAGTTCGCTCGCGAGGTCGTCAATAACCGACATGGAGCGCGGTTAGAACGGCAGCTTGAAGGGAAGATCCATGCCGCCCGTGAGCTTGCTCATTTCTTCCTGTGCGCTGGTTGCCGCTTTCCCTTGGGCATCGGCGGCCGCAGCGGCTACAAGGTCTTCGAGCATTTCGATGTCCGCCGGATTGACGACCGATGGGTCGATCTTCACGCGTTTAATGCGACCCGTGCCATCGCACTCCACCGAAACCATACCACCGCCTGCCGAGCCGAACACGACTTTCCGCGCGAGCTCTTCCTGCGCTTTCTGCATGCCACCCTGCAGTTGGCGCGCCTGCTCCATGAGTTTGAAAAAGTCAGCCATGATGGTTCAAAGGTTGATGGGTCAAGCCACAAAATCACGTGGGTACCGTCTAGTCGAGCAACTCCAGATCGAGCGAATGAACGGCCGCGCCGAGTACGGGGTGTTTGGACGTCAGATGGTCGGTGCGCTGCTTCAGCACATCCTCGGCCGTGAGCCGCTTGCCGCCCTGCCCCGAGGTGGCCACTTCGCCCACCACTCGCAAAGCGAATCCGCTAATACCCTCGAACGAGGCCTGTAGCGCCTGCAAGACGTCACCGCGCGCCGAGTCCACCGCGGTGGCCCAGGTGTCGTTGGGCCGTTCATAACCGATGGTGAGGACACCCGCACTGCTGATGGATTCGGGAAACAGATGCCCCAGTGCAGCAGACACAAACCCGCGTCCTGATTTCTTCACAGATTCGGCGACGTCATTCCAATGCTTTCGGATGGTGTCGATGCTGGGCGCAGCCACAGTGGTGCGTGGTTCCGGGGGATGCGGATGGCGCGTGTCTGCCGGCGGCGCGTGGGCCGCCGCTTCCTGTATGGCGGCGGCAGCTTCGGCGGCCACCTGCGTGGCAGACCGTGGAATAGGTGGCGTGGGCAGTGCAACCGGCACCACGGCGTCCTGCAGTAATGCGCTGGTCGCGTATGCGGGGGCGACCTTCGACTCGGCCTTCGAGACGCGACGTGCGGGCGGTTCGGCCACTTCACTCGTGCCGAATCCGCGCAGCACTTCTTCGAGTTGCACCGTGCGGTCGAGCAAGGCCAGTCGCAGCAACAACGACTCCAGCAACAACTGGGGTTGCCCGCTCTTGCGATACAGCGGCTCGAGTTCAATGAGCGCCTGCAACATGCGCAGCAAGTCGGAGGCGTTGAACCGCGCTTTGCGATGTTTCAGTTCGCCCCGCAGGCGATCGGAGATTTCCGGCATGTCGCCACCCAGCAGCGTGGCCAGCTGCGCACGCAACATGTCGCCCAGCCCGGACAACACCAGCGCAAAATCGGCGCCTTCGTCGGCCAGTCGCTGCACGACTGGAAACACGTCGACGGCGCGACGATCAGCGATCACGTCCAGCAGTTCGAGAAACACATCTTCGGGAACCAGTCCGAGGGCGATGCGGACCCGATCTGCAGTCACCGTTGTGGCATCGCCGAGCGACAGAACCTGATCGGTCAAGCTGAGGGCGTCGCGCAACCCGCCGTCGGCCGCGCGCGCGATCATCGCCAGGGCGTCACGTTCAAACGCGACGCCTTCGGCCGTGAGGACGGCTTCCAACCGCTCGCGAATTTCAGCGGGGCCGATGCGCTTGAGGTGAAACGTTTGCAGTCGCGAGAGTACCGGCGCGGCCGATTGGGCGATTTTCTGCGGATCGGTAGTGGCAAACACGAACACTACGCGTGGCGGCGGCTCTTCGAGAATTTTGAGCAGGGCGTTCCACGCTTCGCGCGTCAGCATGTGCGCTTCGTCGACGATGTACACCTTGTAGCGGTCGTCGCCGGACGGTGCGTACATGGCGCGTTCGCGCAGATCGCGGGCGTCGTCGACCCCGCGATTGGACGCGGCGTCAATTTCCACCACGTCCATGGAGGCGGAACCGTTCCAGATGCGGCGGCAGGAATCACATTCGCCGCACGGTTCGCCGTTCAGGGCTGCTTCGCCGCGTCGCTCGCAGTTGAGCGCCATGGCCAGCACGCGCGCGAGGGTGGTTTTGCCCGTACCGCGTGGCCCGCACAGCAAATATCCGTGGGCCACGCGATCGTTGGCGATGGCGCCCTTGAGCGTATCGGCGACGTGGGTTTGCACGGCGACGGACGCAAAGTTTTTGGGGCGATATTTGCGGGCGAGGGCGATGGACATTTCGAAATTTAGCGCGGCGCCGCGACCGCTGCGTCGAGCTGGGCGGCTGTTACCGGCCTTACCGATAGCTCTCGATGGTGACGAACGGCCCCAGCAAAATGGCGGGTGAAAAACAAATCGCGGGGGACCACAGCCGGTTGGCGATGATCCCCCGCGAAGAGTGCTCCGGGTCTGACGAAGCGACCTCAGACACCACGTACCGTTGCTACCTTCGGGGTCCTGGCGGAGTTGGCGGGCTCAAGCCCTCCGGGACCCGGAGCACAGGGAAGTTATGCGGGTGCGGGCGTGGGGGCAATTGTCAGAGGGGCGAATTCAGCTGGAGCTGCTATGAACCCTGGGAGAGTGACTCTGGCAGCCACCGATTGGGCGCGCGTATGGTCGCGTGCCGGCACCGGTACGGCCACAAACGCTGTTGGCCCGCAGCATGATCGCCGTCAACGATCGGCTACCGACCAATCACATCTTCGATCGCAGCCGCAACACGCTGGCCCGCCTCGGCCACTTCGTGCATGGAAACATCCAGGTGCGTCACCGCGCGCACACGCGACGGCGTCCACGCGCTCAGCCCCACGCCCGCCGTCTGCGCTTCGCGCACGACGTCTTCGGCCACCGGCCGCGGAAGGTCGATCATGACAATGTTCGTTTCGGGCGGCACCACTCGCGCACCACGGACGCCGTCAACTGCCGTGGCAAATACGCGCGCGGCGGCGTGATCATCTCCCAGTCGTTGGAGATTGTTCTCGACGCCGTATAACGCACCCGCTGCGACAATGCCCGATTGATGCATGCCACCACCCAGGCGCTTGCGAATGTCGTCGGCCATTCGCATGTGATGCGCGCCCCCGGCCAACGCCGCCCCAACGGGAGCGCCAAGGCCTTTGGAGAAGGCCACCATCACCGTATCGGCATACTGGCAGAATTGGTGCAAGGGAATTCCGGTCGCGATGGACGCGTTCCACAAGCGAGCGCCATCCATGTGGAGTGGGATCGCCGCATCGCGTGCCAACGCTTGCAAGGCGTTGAGTTCGTGGAGTGAAGTGATCAAGCCACCCGCGCCGTTGTGCGTATTCTCCACACATAGCAGCGACGCACGAGTGCCGTAGGCGTCGTCCGGACGCATGACGTTTCGCACGTCGCTGGCGGTCATGACGCTTTCCAGGGGGCGCACCAGTCGCATGCCAACGCCAGCGAACGCGGCACTGCCGGCGAGGTCCCAATTCGCAATGTGTGAGTCGGCGTCGATGAGCACTTCTGTGCCGGGTTTCGTCAGCAGCAACAGGGCCGCAAGATTCGCCATGGTGCCACTTGGGAAGAACAGCGCGGATTCTTTGCCGAGCAACGTTGCGACGGTGCGCTCAAGACGTTTCGTGGAGGGATCGCCGTCAACAACGTCGTCGCCCACTTCGGCTTGCGCCATGGCGACACGCATGTCGGCCGAAGGGCGCGTGATGGTGTCGGTGCGGAGGTCGACGGAGAAGCGGGGGGCGACAGTCATGGGTAGCGCAAAACTAACCACAGCACCACAGTATTCTCCTACTATTCCGGACGAAGCACCGGTGGTCGACGGGTGAGCTCACGGTTAAGACCAGAAGTGTCGCCCAGCAAACCAGTGTCATCGAAATTGCTTTTGGCACTCCAGAGTCTTCGCGGGAGCGCGACGCTCTAAATGTACGTACTGTCCCCTCTCTGCAGGAGCGCCAAAATCCTGTCACCCATTCCGGCGATGCGTTCCACCACTTCGACCAGCTCCAAGCGAGACCGCCGAGTTTCGGCGAATCGGTCCGAACTTGAATGTCAGCGCGCGTCTGCCCCGAATCCAGCACAAGCACCAATCGACTCGTGTGCGACCATACGGCGCACGGACTGCTGGCCGCTCCGCTCAGCTGCAGAGCGTCATCCGTCCTGAAAGGTGGACCGTTCCGAGGCGAGATCGCCACACTACCGATTTGGTGGATTCCCAAATGCCATTGACCGATGCGATTGGAGCCTCCGACATCAACGAACGCGATCGTTTGCCGTCCTGAGACGCATGCCCCATTGATCGGGCGACCGCTTGCGATTTTGCCAATCACAACGCGCCGGCCGGTGGGATCGTCAGCCACGATGCGGCCTGTCCGACCGTCCAACAACCAAGACTTGCTATCGTCGGAAATCGATACGATTTCCGACGGGCTTCCTAAATCTGGTCGCGCGGACCCTGCCGGCTCGATTGGATAGATTGGCCCCCCCGCCCCGCGTCCCTTCGACGGATTGAACACCATCATGGAGAATTCATTAGGGGCTTTGGTTAGGATCGTGAAATTGCTCGATCCCGCGCGGAACGCGATAACACGATCGACTCGGTTTAGCGTGAAGGTGACGTTCTTTTCCCACTCAACAATCGGATTGGTTGGTCTCGCCGTGTCGACAAGCGGTGCTTCAACCTTCGACTTCGGGGCTCAATTTAAAAGGTGTCAACCACAATTCACCGTCAACGGCCGGAAGCGAAGTAGCTCGCCGGAAAGGGTTTCCGCGTTGCACAATCCAAATTGGTGACCGCAAGAGTGCCTCGGGCCGTAGCACGTTCTGCGACTTTTCATTAAACACTCTCCCGATCTCGGTCAACTCAAAGCTGGGCAGGTCCAGGTCGCTGGTCGGAGAATTCGGCGTTTCTTGTGACAAATGTGGGCGTTTCGCGTATGTTGAGGCCGTCTGATAGTGCAAGATGTGCGTTGAGGCGGTCGGCAGTTGCGTTGCCCGCTATGCATGTCGCTTGATCGGAAGTGGTTACCACCCCCATCGCCGCAAGCTCTGCTTCGATCGACTTTTCACCCTTGCGCCAAGACTCTGACTGCAGCAACAAGCGATGTACGTGACCGAATTGTCCTGCAGGTTCAAAACACATCGCAACCAGTGCTGCCGGAGCGGCGTACTTGCGGGATTTTATTGGTAGGTGAAGTATCGCGATCTTAACTCCACTTGCGACAGCCGAATTGATAGCGGGTGTGGTGGCCCGACAAAACGGGCATTCGTAGTCCGAGAACTCGATGATGTCAGGCGACCCATCGAACGCAGACAATTTGCTTGCAGATACGCCCAATGTCTGCCAAAGTCGAACACTTGACGCACGCGTTCGATAGTCCCGGCGCCCTAGCTCAAATCGATTGCGGAGAAATGATCCGGGTTGGAGAAGGATTGCGACCGCTGCGACGAGCACAAGCGCGGTTGCCACATCAAGTAGCTGTATGCGGCGAGCGCGCCGCGCCGGTTCGAGAATCGAGTTCATTGCAGGTGTAGTATGGTGGCGGTCCGTAGATGAGCGTCGGGCACGACGGCGCTCTCGCAGAGGCAACAGGCGGTGCACCTGCGATAGCAAGCGCAAAACACGATTCGATGAGTATCGCGCAAAACCCTCAACAAGATTGAGACTCTCAGCGTTCACAGTTGATCTTCGGTCGCCGCCGCACCCGTGTGCGCATCATTCTCCTTCGTCTCCTCAAGCGCCTTGAGCTCCATTTTTCGCAAATCGTAGGCCTGCGCCACTTCGCCACCAATCAGAAACAACAACGCCGCGTAGTACACCCAGAACACCACACCCACCACCGCTGCAATAGTACCGGTGTACAGCGAACTGGGGTCGGCACGCCTGACCAGCACCGCGAATGCGTACCGCGCAATTTCGAACAGCACGCCCGCCGTGGTGGCTGCGACCAATGAGGTGCGCACCGACGGCCGGCGGCGTGGCAGGCCGCGATACAGCGAGAAGAACAACGCAATAATTACCGCGACGGCCACAATGCGACCCAACCAGTACGACACCGCACCCATGTCCCCTTCGGCCAGTCCAATACTGACCAGCAACGCGACACCACGCGTCGTCGCGAGCGTGAGATACGCAGAGAACACGACGTACGCGGCCACGGCAATGGTTGCCACAATGGTGGCGGCGAAATCGAACAGCTTGCCCGTCACAATACCGCGATCGGACCCGTCAAAAATCAGGGCCAACACACTGCGCAACGAACCAAAGAGACGCGTGGAAAACCAGGCGAAGGTGATGGCAGAATAGAAGCCGACCGTTCCGCGCGTTTTCATAATTTCGGCGACCAGCTCGCGCAGCAACTGCCCCGGGGCGGGTGCATCGCGCGGCAGCAGGGAATCGATCAATCCAATGATGGTATTCGCCGCGTCCTCTGGCTGTCGGCCGAGGACGAACGAAATTCCCGAAATAAGCAGTAGCGCAAACGGTACCAGCGCCAACAGAATGTTGAACGCCAGACCGCCGGCGAGGAAGAAGACGTTATCCTCGCCGCACTGGATCCAGAGGCGGCGAGCATAGTCTTTTAGTGCTTCAACCTTCGGTAACAGCGCCGTCCTTGTCGCTCAGGTTATCGGCCGGCACCGGGCTTGCGCGTTCGGCTCGCGCCGCGGCCCGACTTTCGGCATAGGCGCGTTTGGTTTCGGAAACTGCGCTGTCGAGTTCGACGCGGGCTTGCGCCGCCGCGTCACGCCCCGCGTGGACCGCGTCACCGACGGCTCGCACACGATCGTTCACCTGGCTGCGCGTGGCGTTCATTTTGTTGCCCACCACTTCGCGAACGCGACCGGCACGCTCGGTGACCTGTTCGGTGAGATCATCCTTGAGCTCCATCGCGCGCTCGCGCGCCCGCCGGGCTTCGCGGCGAATGCGGGCCCGCGTTTCTTCGCCAGAGGCGGGCGCCCACAGCAACGCGGCCGCGGCACCAATCGCCAAGCCCAGTGCAAATGCACCGACGCCCAGGCCGCTGGAGTCCCGCTCTACTACCACTACCTGATCGTCGTCGTAATCATAGCGCGACATTCAACCCTCCCTGCCGCGACAGCGCGGCGTTAAAACGTTTTTTGGTAACGCTGGTCGGGCACCGGCACTGCGTGTGCTGGCCACCGTGACCAGCACAGGCAACAACACGTTCGTGTTTAATCACTGAGATCGGCGTCGTCGGGTGCCGCCAGCACCGCAGGCGTTCCGTCGGTCGGCATCACGCGATGCAGCTCGGTCATGGTGACAAATTTTGCGACGACGTCGCTGGTGTTCGCGATGCCCAACTGGCGAAACAGAAACTCGAACTTGGCATCGTACGTGGCACCAAGATTCGCCCGCGTTTCCACGGGCAACGCCCACAGGCGCTTTTTGAACGGACCGATGGCCTTTTTGCGAGTCTTGTAGAAAAACTGCTCGTCGGAATCGGACGACTTGCGTTCATCCTTGGCATTTTCGTTCAGCCATGCGTAAATTTCCGTCCGCATTTCTGCGGGAAGGTGATCGTACATGATGTTTTGAAAATTGGTCGCCAGATGAATTTCGGCCGTTTCGGTTTTCGGAAAGTTGTGAAACGCGGTGTCGGGCAGCGTAGACGCCCCGTGTTGCACGGCACCAGACATCCCGTATTTGTCGCGGGCAATCCTTGAGAGTGTACCCAGGGTATCGAGATCAAGTTTCACATCGGCGATAGATCCGTCGGCCAATACAATGCCGCCGTGCGAGGTGCCCGACTGCACGGAAATTTTGGATAGCCCGGCCGTGCCCGGTTTTGCTTGCTCGAGCGCCGCGTTATACCCGTCCATAAACGCTTCCAACTCGGCGGGCGTGCTGTTTTCGGTGCCCACTTCGCCAATTTCCCCACCAATGGAGATGGTCACGCCTTTCGGCTCCTCCCCACGCACATAGAGTGTGATATCCACACATGTTTCGTAGTTGAGGCGCTGCTGCTCGGCCAACGTGTCCTTTGAAAGATCGACCAGCGTGGAGGTGTCGACGTCAATATTGTAGAAGCCTGCGGCGACCGCTTCCTTGACCAACGATTTCACCGCGTTGACTTCCGTGACCGGATCGACTGCAAATTTCTTGTGGTTGACCTGGAAGTGATCGCCCTGAATAAACACCGGGCCGCGGAATCCTTCACGCAGCGCCGCGGCCAGCATGACGGCGACATATTCGGTGGGACGTTGATCGGTGTACGCAATTTCCGAGCGGGCAATTTCCAGAATAAACGCGCCCGCGTTCATGTTGACAGCGGTTCTGAAAATGGCGCGTGCTGTGTCGTACGACATGCCACGCACATTCATTGCCGGCACGGTGAACCCCCCGCACTTGCCCTGACCTCGCGCGATGTACAGCTCGTGAATAGATGCCGGACGCACGCCGACAATTTGTCCAAGCTCCCAGATCAGCCAGCGAGCCGACTCGCGCTCGCTTGGGTCGCCGAACACCGCCTGGTGGACGAGCGCATCCATGTGCGGCGAAGCCAGTGTCTCGGGATTCGAGAGCTGAACTTTGCCCTTGGTGACGGTTACGGTGCCGTCAAAAGGCAGTGCTTGCGGTGTGGCGTGTGCAGTCATCGGCTACCTGGGGTCCCCGGCGCGATGTGGCGCGGAGGCGGGACAAGGGTGAAATCGGGACGGCGAGTTTGAATGCGCTCGTGCAAGTTCGAACCCACCAAAGGTTGCGGCAAGGGCGACTCCCAATTCGGGCGGGCCGGCCGCCCGGAATGGTGATTTACGCCCGGTATTTCGGGTTAGGCGCCGGCAGGGCCTCAAACTCGGCCTTGGCCGCATCAAAGCCCGGACGACCCAGCATGCCGTAGGCATACTGTTTGCCCAGTTCGACACCGGGCTGATTGAATGCGTCAATGCCGTACAGCGAGCCAGCGTAGGCGGTGGCGAGGCCAAAACACTGCATGAGCGCACCCATGTGCCAGGCGTCTACGGCGTCGACATGGAGAGTGGCGTTCAACCGTCCGCGTGCCGCGAGCGCGCCCGCAGTCGCCCGCTGCTCCACATCCATGAGCTCGCCCAAGGTATGGCCGCCAATGTAGGCCAACTCGGAAATGTCCGCATGCCGTCCCGGAATAGCCCCCTGCCCCTCGCGACCTTTCACCGCGATGAACGTAACGGTTTTGTCGACGGGACCTTCCATAAACAACTGCACCTGCGCGTGTTGGTCGGTCGCGCCCAGGGCGGGGACGGGCGTTGGACCAGTATGCGAGCCGTCAGGCCGAATTTTTCCTAGTGATTCGGCCCACAACTGCACGAACCACAGGGCCAAATCGCGTAAGCCGTCCGCGTAGGGCATCAACACGTGAATGCGGCGGCCATGTTTGGTGTCGGCCAGCCACTGCATGACCGCGAAGGTGCCGGCGATGTTCTGCGCGAGGTCGGTATTCGCCCCGCGCTCGATAATATGGGCCGCACCAGCCAGCATGGCGCGCACATCGACGCCCATGAGCGCAGCCGGCAACACGCCAACCGGCGTCAACACGGAGAATCGTCCACCAACGTTCGCCGGAATGTCGACGGCGGTGATGCCTTCGGCGCGCGCAATTTTGCGGAGCGCGCCCACTTCGGGATCGGTGACCAGCACGATATGATCGCGTGCGTGTTCCGCGCCGACTGCCTTGTCGAGCGCGTCGCGCACCATGAGATACTGCGCCATGGTTTCGACCGTCCCGCCGGACTTGGAGACCACCAGAACGAGTGTGCGCGTGAAGTCGAGCCGATTCAGCAACGCGTGAATGGAATCGGGATCGACATTGTCAAGCACATGCAAACGAGGATACCCGTCGCGTTGTTCGGCGCTGAGCATATTCCAGCCCGGTGGGCGCAACGCAGTGCGCAGCGCTATTGGGCCAAGCGCTGAGCCACCAATGCCCAGCAGAAGCACGTCGTCGATGGTGCCGCGCACTTTTTCGGCGACGGCCAGCGATTGTTCGAGCAGCGCGTTGTCGGTGGGGAGTGTGAAGAATCCCAGTGTGCCCGTGCGGCGCATTGCTGCAACTGCGGCGTGCGCCTTGGCGAATTCCGCTTGCCCTTCCGCCCACTCGGCGTCGGTAATGCCGTCTTTGATGGCGCCGGCCATCATGTTTGTGAAATCAAGTGTCAGGGACATCGAAGTGCTCCGTGCCAGCGTGATGTAGAATCAAACGAAACTGTGGCGGTTGCAGTTCTCCGCGGTCTCCGCGTGAGAAAACTGTGATGCGACGAACTTCGGAGTGCGTGCCGGCGAAGGTTTGTATCACGCAGAGCCGCGGGAAACCAACCGTGACGCGACGACGTTCGATTTGGGTGCGGGTGAAGTCATTGATCAGGCGGAGACGCGGAGGGCGCGGAGAACTGCGGAGAATTGCGAAAAACTTTGGAGAAAAACTACGGTGGGTTGGAGGGCATGGCACGTTTCGACTTATTGGTCTGGAACTTCCACAACCAGGCCATCGTAGGCGGGCGACACCTTGTCTGGCAACTCGGCTTCCAACGCCGCGTGGAAGTTGTCGTGGGTCAGATGCGTGAGGAACGTTCGTTCGGCCCCAATGCGTTCGGCAGCCGCCAGCGATTCGGGGAGTGACAGGTGTGTGGGATGGGGAATACGAAACAATGCGTTGATGACGAGCACTTTCACACCGTGTAGCGCGTTGAACGCCGCCTCCGGAATGAACTTCGCGTCGGTAACATACCCCAGGTTGCCGACGCGCCAGCCAAAGACGGGGGTGCGGCCGTGGGGGATGTCGATGGCGGTGAGGGACAGGTCCCGCACCGTGATGGTATCGCCTGCCGCAACGGGACAGGCGCGCACTTCCGGCTTATGGGTGCCTGGCAGCGGCTTCAGATGTTCGTTCAGAATGTATGGCACCCGCTGCGCAATGTCGGCGAGTGTCTGTGCTGCGCCGTACAGGGGGAGCGGGCTGCCACGCCCAATGGTGAACGCCCGCACATCGTCAATGCCGTGAATGTGATCCGCGTGCGCGTGTGTGAACACCACGGCGTCGACACTTCCGACGCTGGCTGCGATCAACTGCAGCCGGAGTTCGGGCGGCGTGTCGATCAACACGCGTGCGCCGGAGCGTGACTCGAGCAGTGCCCCGGAGCGCGTGCGCTTGTCGCGCCCATCGGTGGAGAGGCACACCGCGCACCGGCAACCGATTTGCGGGACCCCAAAGCTGGTTCCTGTGCCGAGGAACGTCAGCTTCATCTACACCACTTCGACTTTCAGCAGATTGGTCGTACCCGGCACATCGAATGGCGCACCGGCCGTGACACACACGCGGTCATTCTTGAACGCCAGCCCGAGGTCGAGCGCTTCGCGCAGCGCCATGGCGACCATGTGATCGTACCCACGTGCGGTGGGCACCAGACGCGGTACGACGCCCCACACCAGCGACAGCTGCCGGCAAACACGAGGTTCGTCAGTCAGCGCGAGAATAGGGACCGTGGGCCGATGCGACGCCACAATTCGCGCCGTAAAGCCGCTCTTGGTGAAGACGACCACCAAGGGCGCGTCCATCATGCGAACCGCGGCGACCGTTGCCGCCGCAATAGCCTCTTCTGTCGCGACACCACCGGCCATGCGACGCTCGGTGCGCAGGGCGTGGCCAGGACGCGGGTGCGTTTCGATTTCCGTGATGATGCGCCGCATGGCTTCGACGGCCAGGCGCGGATATTTGCCGGCGGCGGTTTCGGCGGACAACATCACAGCGTCGGTGCCATCGAGAATGGCGTTGGCTACGTCGCTGGCCTCGGCGCGCGTGGGGCGCGGATGTTCGATCATACTTTCGAGCATCTGCGTTGCGGTGATCACCGGACGGCCCAGTTGATTGGCCAACGCAATGATGTTCTTTTGCGCGATGGGCACTTCCTCAAACGGGAGTTCGACGCCGAGGTCGCCGCGGGCGACCATGACGGCATCGGTCGCGCGCATGATTTCTTCAATGTTGGCGAGTGCGACGTCCTTCTCAATTTTGGCGACGATGATCATCCATTTCGGAATGAGCGCGCGCATGCTGTGGATGTCCTCGGCGCGACGCACAAAACTCAGCGCGAGGGCGTCCAGTCCGTGTTCCACCGCAAAGGTGAGATCGGCGCGGTCTTTCTCGGTCAACGACGGCGCGGACACCGCGATGCCGGGCAGGTTCATGCCTTTGTGACTCTTCAGCGGACCGCCGTGCACCACGCGGGCATGGACGCGCGGCGCGTGCACTTCGGTCACCAGTAGTTCGAGCAACCCATCGTTGATCAGAATGCGGTTGCCCGGTTTGACGTCGATGGCCAGCGCGTCGTACGTGATGGGAATTTCCCCATCCTGGACATTCACGGTTTCGGGCACCAGCACAACATCCGTGCCGTCGACCAACTCGATGATTTCTGGCAAATCGCCAATGCGGATGCGCGGCCCCTGCAGGTCGCCAAGGATCGCGACGGCTCGACCGAGTTCGTCGGCGACCTGGCGAACCGTGCGAATGGTTACTTCGTGCTGTTCGTGTGTGCCGTGCGAAAAATTAATGCGCGCCACGTCCAGTCCCGCCTCGATCAGCGAACGAATACTGTCCGCGGTGTTGCTGGAGGGTCCCAGCGTGCCGACAATTTTCGTGCGGGGAAAGTGCTTGCGACGTGGTGCCGCGACCACTGTCTCCGGGTGGGTCATGTCGGCAGCCGCACTTTCGGGACCAGTGCGCGGAATGGTGACCACCTCGTCCTGCACGGGCGTTTCAGCGGACACTGACGTTGGCTCCGCTGGAGGAAACGGCGGTGAGCGACGCGCGCTTGCGTTCCAAACCGGCCTGCAGCGTCACGAACGATTGTTCGAACGACGCGAGCCCTTCCCGCAGCAACTGGTCCGTCACTTTCGTGAGGGAGATTCCGTGTGCCTCCAATTGCGCGAGGACGCGCTCGGCTTCGTCAATGCCGACATCCACCGCGACGCGCGCGTCGCCATGATCGCGAAACGCTTCGAGTGTCGCTGGCGGCAGTGTATTCACCGTGTCGGGACCGGCCAGTTCCTCGACGTAAATCACGTCGCGGTAGTGAGGATTTTTGGTGCTGGTGGAGGCCCACAAGGGACGCTGCTTGAGCGCTCCCTGCCTTTCGAGCGCGGCCCAGCGCGGCCCCGAGAATCGTTCAGTGAACAGGCGATAGGCCATTTTGGCGTTGGCAATCGCGGCCTTGCCACGCAGCGCGAGCAGGTTGCTTTTTCGGGCCTCGTTTTTTTCGTTGGCAGCCATTGACTCCAATTGTTTGTCAATCGCAGAGTCGACGCGGCTGACAAAGAAACTGGCGACCGACGCAATTTTCGCGACCGATTTTCCGGCTGCGACGCGGTCCTCGAGTCCCTTGATGAACGCTTCGAGCACCCGCGCGTGGGCATCAATGGCAAACAGCAGCGTGACGTTCACGTTGATGCCGTCGGCGATGAGCCGGCGAATGGCCTCTGCCCCTTCGGCGGTGCCCGGCACTTTAATCATCAGGTTCGGCCGATCGACCAGCGCCCACAGCTTGCGCGCTTCGGCCACGGTGCGTTGCGCGTCCAGCGCGAGGTCGGGCGCTACTTCAAGCGAGACATACCCATCCACCCCGTTGGTGGCGTCGTAGACCCCGCGAAATTTGTCGCAGGCGTTTCGCACATCGGTGCTGGCGACGACTTCGAACGCATCGCGATCGGAGGTCACTGCCGCGACGGTGGCGAGTTGCGCGTCGTACGCCGATCCCTCGGCCAGCGCTTTTTCAAAGATCGTGGGATTGGAGGTCATACCCGTGAGGGCATCCTCGCGAATACGCCGCTCGAGGTCGCCGTTGGCGAGCATGGTGCGATCGATATAGTCAAGCCACAGGGACTGGCCGATGGCGTGTAATGCGTGAAGACGATTGGACATGGACCGAAGTGGAATCGGGGATGGAGCAAACCACTGCCCGCATATGCCGTTGTGCTCGAACAGTGGATGGTAACCAAGCGCGCCCCCAACCCGTAAGGCACGAACGGTCCAAGCGCGGGGAAGCGTGCCCGCACGGCCGACCGACTGGAATTCCCATGTGCTCGCAAACACCGTCGGCTGTTGCGTCCTGACAGCGATTTCGTCGGTTCATCGTGAGACTTTCCAGCGGCGTTGCCGCACTCCTTGTCGCGATGACCGCGGCCTGTTACCAGTCCCGCCGCCCCGGCAAGATGGCGGACACGAACCTCGTGTGTGCGACGGTGGGCCCGTCGACCGCCACGGGTTCTGAGGCCGGAGCTCCAGCCGCCAGCGCGGCTGCGACGTTTGACAGCGCCTGGGCCATTGTTGACCGCTCGCACTGGGATACCACCTTCAATGGGGTGAATTGGAAGGCGGTGCGAGACTCGCTGCGGCCCAAGGCGATCGCGGCCCGGAACAACGAACAGCTCCGGCAGACTGTCAGCGCTATGCTGGGCACGTTGGGACAATCGCACTTTTCGGTGTTTCCGGGTGAGGACGACCTGCGCCCAAATGCCCTTCAGGTTGACCAATCTGGCGGAACGGGTCTGACCGTCCGGGACGCCAATCCGGAAATGCTCGTGACAATGGTCCGACCGGGCAGCCCGGCCTCTCAGGCGGGACTGCGTCCAGGCTTTGCGATTGTAGCCGTGGATGGCTGCGCGTTGCCTCCGCGGGGCCAATTTCGCACAGCGTCGCACGACGAGCGGCAGGTAAAGCTTGACCGCTGGCGTGAGGCGACCAGACGCATGCGCGGGCCATTGGGTGCGAGTGTGCGGCTGACCGCACGTGACGGGTCGGGCACACTCCACGATTACCGGATGGCACGGGAAGCCGATCCAGGGGAATTCACGAAAGTTGGCAACCTTCCGGCGTTGTCGGCGTTCCTGGAAATGGAACGGCGATCGGTAGATGGGCGAACCATTGGCGTCATCCGATTCAATGTCTGGATGCCGAAACTGGCCGGAGCCATTGCGGCTGCCGTTGACTCGCTGCGCGGAGTAGATGGCATTGTGCTGGACCTGCGGGGAAATGTCGGGGGCATTGGCATGATGGCGACCGGAGTGGCCGGCCACTTTGTTGACACCGCGCTGACACTGGGAACGATGATTCAGCGAAGCGGCGCACAGAAGTACGTCATCAATCCCCAGCGGGTCAACGGCGCAAACCGGCGGGTTAGCCCGTTCGCCGGGCCGCTGGCCCTGGTGGTCGATGAACTCTCCGTCAGCACTACCGAAATTTTTGCGGCCGGCCTGCAGGCCCTAGGACGGGCGCGCGTGTTCGGCAGCCAAACCCCCGGGCAAGCCCTGCCTTCGGTCGCGGAAAGGCTGCCCAACGGCGACATCCTCTATCACGCCATTGCCAACTTTCTCTCGCCCACAGGCCAACCTATTGAAGGAGCAGGAGTTACGCCCGATGTGTCGGCCCCAGTCTCCCGGGCCCGACTGCTCAGGGGAGGCGACCCCGCTCTTGACGCGGCCCTGCGGTGGGCGGCCTCGTCGCCTGCTCCGAATTCACGCCGAAGGTAATCTTCGCGTTACAGATCAGCGATGCCCACGCCGATGCTCCAGCAGAACTTATTTGCCCGCACGGACTTGTTCCGGCTCACTCCCTTCTTTTGACCAGAGCATGCATGCACAACCGAATTCGTAGCTCGGTACTGGTGGCCTGCACGGTTGTGGTGGGTGTGCTGCCGCGCGCCACCGTGGCTCAGGCCGGCCAAATTGTTACAGGCGTTTCGCTGGGCCGGCTGGTCGAAAGCCCCTCAGTTTTGGCCGTGCCAACAGCTCACGAGGTGTTTGCGCGCCACGTGCAGGCCATTGGAGGCAAAGACGCCGTGATGAGCACCTCGGCCATCAAGACGGTGGGCAAAATGGAAATGCCTGCTCAGGGTATTTCCGCGTTGATGGAATCGGTGACCGCGCAGAACAAGTCGGCCATGAAGCTGACGATTCCGGGAATTGGCGACATCACCAACGGCTTCGATGGAGAGGTCGCGTGGGAGGTGAATCCGCTGCGTGGACCACGCATCAAGACCGAGGCGGAGAAGGCCACCGCACAGGAAGATTCCGACTTTCGCGCTGTGATGTTGTTCGCGAAAGAGCGGTATAGCACCGTGCAATGTGTTGGACAAGCCGATTTCGGTGGCGAGAGCACCTGGCATGTGAAAACCGTGCTGAAATCGGGGCGCGTTGTAAACGAATATTTCTCCCTCGCCACGGGATTGCGTATTGGCTCGCAAACAACGTCCGAATCGCAAGCGGGCGTTGTCAACTTGAGCACGCGCGAATCGGAATACAAACAGTTTGGATCGCTCAAACTGGCCACTCGCACGGAAATGACAACGGGTGCGCAGAAAGTGGTGGTCACGGTTACCGATGTGGTTCTCGGCACGCAGCCCGATAGCGCGTTTGCATTGCCAGCCGCGGTGAAGGCACTGGTCAAGCCGTAAGCGAACAAATCAACACGGGCCTCGATGCGCTCTGCATCGGGGCCCGTTCTTGTTTCCGCATTTCACGGTGTATCAAAACAAAGCAGCGAGCACTATCGCGTGTAGATGACCTTCCATACGCGTCCCGCTTTGTCGTCCGTGATCAACAGCGACCCATCTGGCATTGTCGTCAAACCGGTTGGCCGATACGGCCCCTGCGCTGGGTCGCCTGAGCCACCAAAGCCGTCGGCGAACACTTCGTAGGTGCCATCAAACTTGAACTGTTTGGCCGGTGCAAACGCCACCTTGAAGCCACCCTGCGGTTCGGGCGCCCGGTTCCACGAACCATGAAACGCGACAAATGCGCCATCGCGGTACTTCGCGGGGAACTTAGTGCCTGAATAGAACTCCACTGCGTTTGGAGCCCAATGTCCCGGGAATGCTACGACCGGATTTTTCTTGTTCGTGCACCGGCCCGGCATTTTTGCATCGCCCCCGTATTCCGGCGCGAGCACCAGCCTTTTGAGATCGATGTCGTAGTAGCAGTACGGCCACCCGAAATCGTCGCCGGCTTCCAGCTTCATCAACTCTTCTGCGGGATTTTCGGCGCCCTTTTTTTGATCGTATAGTTGCGGGAATTGCTGGAACAGTTGGTCGCGTCCGTGCTGCGTTGCGTAGAGCGCGTTATCGCGCGCGTTCCACTTGAGCCCGACTCCGTTGCGCAGCCCAGTCACGAACCGTGTTGCGGGCGAAAACTTCTGACCAATTTGTGTGGCCGAAAACTTCCACACGCCCGCGCGCGCTTCGAGTTCCGGGCACGGATCGGGGGCGATTTGCGGAACACCGCGCCCGCCTGGCAGACAGACATTCGTCATGGAACCGACGTTCACGAACAGGTTGCCCTTTCCATCCAGCGCGATGTCGCGCGTGGAATGTCCCCCGGACGGCAATCCGCTCACGATCGTGTCGGGCTCGCCGGTGGGCACCATCACGCCCTTCGTGAGCCGATACCGGAGAATGGCCGTGCGCGCATCGACGAATAGGAAGTCACCGCCAAGGGCCAGTCCGCCACCGCCAATGACGCCGAAGGTTTGCTGCTGGTCCGCTTTGCCGTCGTCGTCGGTATCGCGCAGGACCGCAATGCCACCCGTCGACGCCGCCGACCGCCGAACCGCCAGGGCGATGTACACATCGCCATTGGGCGCGACAACGGGATGCCGAGCGGCGCCCAATTTATCGGCGAAAATGGTGGCGCAGAAACCGGCTGGCAGTGAAATGCCGCCGTTGCCCTCTTCGCACTTGGGCGCAGGCGCTGAGGGTGCGACGTCCGAGCGGCTGTGAGCCAAACCCTGAAGTGAGGTCTGACCCTCAAACAGAAGTAGGGTCTGACCCTCAAGGACCTGCGAGGAGGATGGGGTCGAGGAAGATGGGGTCTGACCCTCAGGGACCAGAGTCTGCCCCTGGTACCAAAACAGCCTCGCGGCCGCGGGCAGCGCGATTGCACTGAGCGCGGCGATAGTTGCGACGACTGCCGTTCCTCGTCGCGCTCGTTTTCGATCAACTCGTTCAACCTTCACCGAAGGCCTCCAGATGCCGTGAGAGAACCAAGCCCAACTTCGATACGCCAATCAGACACAAAGTACTCGGTTCCGGGGGCGGCGACGACTGCATGTAATGGTCGGGGCCCACCGCTTCGTTGACACAGCTCTGCCGCGAGCCCCATTGTGCGGGTGTAGCTTTGCCCGATCCCCGGCGTCCCCGATCACCGTCGTGCCACCTGCTACTGAAATGCCTCGGCTTCCTGCAGTGGATCAAGCCGTTCCCGGAGTGTGCACACGTCGGGGCCCGTCCCGGCGGGTCGCGAGCGATTGGAAGTTCACGTCTGTCAATGGCAAAGCCACCCTTCGGCCGGGAGTGACGCTGCTTGAATTACTGGTGGTTCTGGTGCTGATGGCCATTTCCGCGGTGCTCGTATTGCCGGCTCTGACGGCGAAGTCGGCGTACTCGGAACTTCCAGATGATGCCGAAGCATCGACCGGGCAACGACCTTATGTCGCGGCGGATCCTGCGGTCGACCTGGTGCTGACGACGACCCGTCGCCTGGCAGTCCGGCAAGGCGAACCCCTTCGCGTGCGCGTTGCGCCAGATGGGGTATGGGCCATTCTGCCGCTCAAGGGGGGCCTGCCTGTTGGTGATGGGCGCGCATCCCTGCCACTCACATGGCTGCCGGATGTGGTGGTCGACGCGCTCGGTACTTGCGTGTTGGCACCATCAGTGTCGGCGCCGACCGGCGCAACGGCCTGGGATGCTCTGGCCTGCCGCTGGCGAGGTGCACCATGACATTGCTGGAAGCGGTGGTGGCACTCGTGATTCTGGCGCTGGCCGCCGTGGGGTGTCTCGAATTGGCGCAGGGCGCGTCGCGTCTTGAGTTCGCCGCTACCGAGTGGAACGCCGCGGTGAGTGTCGCCGAGTCGCGTATGGCGCAGGTGACGCTTGGTGCACGGAACGCAGCCGACAACGGGATTCGGGTTGATTCGCGAGATGCAGAGCGAGTGAATGGCACGACCGTATCGCGTGAACCGTGGCGTGCGGGGCTCGACCTTGTATCGGTATCGGTTCCCGTTACGGAAGGCAAACGGTACGTGTTGCGCAAACTCGTTCGGTCAGAGACCATGCGCCGAGCGGCCAGCACACCATGATTCGCAACCGTGCGCGGCAGCGTGGATTCACGTTGATGGAAGTCATGACCGCCATCACGGTCACGGCGCTCGTTGCAACCGTGGCGGCCGCAGCGTTGCGAGCTGGATTGGACGTTCGCGAACGCGTGGGCCGTCACCGCGTGACCGTTGACGCGGAAGCGCGCGCAATCGAGTGGATTGCGACGATGTTGCGTCATCCGCCAATGCCCAGCGCGGTGAATGAACCATTGCTGCAAATCAGCCAACAGGCCGATGGCAGCGACCGCCTGACGTTTCTCTCCCGGGGGGTGGAAATTCCCGCCGGTACGGGCCGCATTTGGCGCGTCACCCTGCATTCAATGGACGACGGTGTACATCTGCATGCCGTAAGCCTGCGTGACTCGTTGCGAACCGCAGCGTTGGAGAGTGTGCTTCCTCACCTGAACAAACTGCGCGCCGAGGTGCTGAGCACGGCGTCACCAGGCGGTGAATGGCAGCGCACGTGGCCTGTGCTTCGCGGGGTGCCGGCGGCCGTTCGGCTGACGTTTTCGCTCGGCGATGGGACAACGCGGACGCCCATCGTGTTCGCCACCTCTCCGTTCACACCGGGTGCGTGGTGACGATGGCCCGCCGCTCACGATCACTCATTTTTCCGTGCGCCTGTTCCAGAACGGGAATTCTGCGTTCGTCGACGGCATTTTGCGCACCATCATTCATGCGTCCGCGCGAGCGCGCAGGTACGGCGCTACTGCTGGTGTTGTGGCTGGTGGTGTTACTCGCAACGGTGACCATGGCCGCCAGCGGCGCAGCGCGCAGCAGCGGCGCACTGGTTACCACGCGCCGAGCGCAGGCCACCGCTCGCGCCATGGCGGAGAGCGGGGTGAACGCCACCGTGGTCGCAATTGACGACTCGTTGCGCGCACTGCTGTCTGACTCGTTGGCACGCGACCGATATCTCAATGCATTGGACGCGGGCACGAACGGCGGACGCAGTGCATTGGGGAGCGCCGCAACCGACTCGATTGACGAGGGCGCGTTTGCTGTTGCGGTGGTCGATGTGTCGACGCGCCTGGATGTGAATACGGCCGGTGAAGCGGGGCTTGCGAAATTTCTCCGCCCGTTCGGCTCGGCGGCTGACGCATTGCCTCTCGCTCGGCGAATTGCCGCCCGTGTTCGCGGAGACAACCAGCCCATTGATGCCGCGCGCTTGACACAATTGAGCCGTGATTCACTGGTGCGTACGTTGCTAGGGCAAAAAGCTGGGGTGCCGGTGCTGCATCCCTTCGAAACCCTTGATGAGCTGACGGAGATTCCCGGAATTGACGCCAATCTACTTACGCAGATCGCGCCGTTTCTCACCGTTGACGGGGTCGCCAGCGTAAATCGGCAGCGGGCGCCCCAGGTGGTCTTGGACGCCGCATCAGGTAGCCTGATTGATGCGCCCGCGCGCGTGCTGATAGTTTCCCGCGGATGGCAACTTGGACAGGTGCTCAGTCACGAAATTCAGGCGCTCTACGACGTCAGCCCGACGGGCCTGCGCCTCGTTCGTTGGCGGGAGCGCAGCCTATGACCGTGCGCACCGCGTCACACCGCCTGAAGCGCGCCCCGCACGATAATGAGTGCCATCGTGGCTAGCGTCATTGGGGTAGCCATAGAGGCCAGCGTCGTACGAGCGGCCATGCGAGTACATGGGCAACTTTCTGTCGCGGAGGTTTCGTGGGATCCGTCGTCTCCAGAAACCGCGGTAGACCTGCTGCGCGAGCGGTTTGGCCACGTGCAGAGCATCGCGCTTTCCGTGGGGCTGGCCTACCTCGAAATTGCACAAGCCGACTTGCCACCGCTCGCGGCCAGTGACCAGCGACGGGTGTTATTGCGCGACGCCGACCGTTATTTCCCCGTCGAAGGTGGGGTCGCGATTAGAGGTCCGGGCAAGGCCGGCATCGCATTCGCAACGTCGGGCGAGCGATTGCACCGATGGATTCGCGCGTTGGAAGAGTGGGCACCCGTTCGCGCGGTTGTTGCCGTTCCCGACGCCATTGTAGCGGGCGTTTCAATGGGGCATCGCACCGGGTCGTCCCCCGCGCGAACGATGGTGATTGAGTCGGCGCCGGAAGAAATCGGTCTGCTGAGCTTCCGGGACGGCGCGGCAGTGGAAGTGCGACGATTGCCAATGGCGACTCACGTTTCGCCGCCAGCCGGTGCCGAGGTTTTGAGCGAGTTGCTGTTACCCGGCGCCACCGGCGCATACGCTGCGGCAGTTGGCGCCATTGCCCTGGCAAACGCGCCACTTGCAGAAATGTTATTGGATAGTCGCCTGGAAGCAGACTTTCAATCGCAGCGCGCGCGCCGCGGGTGGACATCTGTCGCGATTTTTGCCGGGGCGCTGGTGCTGCTTGGCGTGGCGATTGACGCGCGTCACAATGAGGCCCTTCGCGCGCATCAGCAGGCGAGCGATTCATTGTTGGCCGCGTCGGAGCCGGCGCGCATGGCTGCCGTGCGATTGGCCGAGTTGGAGCGCGAGGCTCGCATATTGAATGCGCGTGATACTGCGGCCGACCCGCTCTCGATTGTCGCTACCCTCAGCCGCTTGCTGCCGCGCGATGTGTTCGTGGAACGCGTGCACTGGGATGGCGCAGAGTGGCGCATTGACGGGAGTGCCGATCAAGCGGCTTCGATTGTGCCAAGCCTCGACTCGATGTCGCGCTTTACCAATGTGCGCGTCTTGACTGCGAGTACGCGCTTTCGCGACGGCGCGCGTGTGCGCGAATCGTTTTCAGTCGCGTTCAAGGTGATGGGAGATTCGGTTGCCACGCGTTAGATCGATTCCGCCCACGGTTGCCGGAACGCGCGTACAGCGCTCGTTGTTCCCAGTAATCGCCGTAGCGCTGTTGCTGCTGGTGGCCGTGCTCGCATTGCGCCCCGTGGTCGCGCACTGGCACAGCGTCGAAGCCCCGTTGCAAACGGCACGAGCCCAGGTGGCCCGGCTGCAAAGGCTGGTCAACAATCAACCAGCCGTGGACTCCGCCATTCAGCACCGGGCGCAGGACCTGGTGGGACGGCCCCAGCGGGTGCTGCAAGCACGTTCCCGTTCGTTGGCCGCTAGCGCCCTGCAGTCGATGGTGCTGGAACTGGCCGAATCCAGCAACGTGACCATTATCCGACTGGACGTCGCCGCGTCAGATAGCTTGGGCGACCTGCCCTTCGACCTTTCGGCGAACGGAGACATTTACGGGTTGGCAAATTTGCTGCAGCGCATACGCACGGCGCCCTTCGTGGTGGTAGTGCGCAAGATGCAGGTGCAGAACAACTCCGCCCTGCGTGGCGCGCCGGACGTCCTGCAGATTGCGCTGTCCTTGCAGGCCCCGGTGATCGTGCCATGACGTTTTCCGCAGCGACCCTTCGACGCGTAAATGTGTTATCGGCTACTGTGCTGGTGGTGGCAGCCGTTCTATATCTGTGGCCCGTTTCCATTGCTGCGCCGGGCGCGGCCGCTCAGAGAACGGCCAGTCTGACCAAACCTGCAACGGTGTCCGCAGACACGCTTGACGTGGCGCTGGTCACCAACGCCAATATTCTGAGCGCCTCACGCCGGGCACCCACGCAGCGCTATGTCTCGCCAGACCTCGCGTCCGCTACCGAGTTCAGTATGCCAGCCGCGTTTCGGCCGTCCGTCGATTCGTCAAGCGCGAGTTCAGCAACCGTTGCCAATGACGATGCCGTCCCGGCGTGGTACGGAACCGTGCATGCAGATGGCGTGTGGCGTGCGTTGTTGCGTCTATCGGCCAATGACGCCAACCCTTCGCTGTTCAAGGAAGGCGATAAGCGCGGCGCCTATCGCGTAGTGAGCATTCGATCGAACGCCGTTGTGGTCGCTGGTCCGTCGGGACAGCGAACGTTACGCCTCGCTCAGCCAGCGCGCGGCGACTCCATGGGAAAAACACCGTGAGTACACCACGCAGTTTACACGCGCCCACAGGCACGCGACTTCGCGCTTCACCGTTGGCGGTGCGCCTGACATGTACCGCAATCGGTGGCGCGCTCGCCGTGTGCCTGGCAACCGGTGTTGCAGGTGCGCAGACCATACCGGCCACACCGACCACCGCTGTCGCAGGAAATAATTCCCTTGAATTTGCCAATGCGCGCCTGGCTGACGTGTTGCGTACGCTGGGCACGATGTTGGGGCGCACTGTGGTGCTGGGTGACGTGCCCGACGTGCGTGTCACGTTTTCGACCGCGACGCCACTCAAGCAACCGGACATCGAAGGTATTTTCGAGTCGCTGCTTGAGAGCCACAATCTCATGCTGGTGACGAAAGGTGCCATCAGTCAGGTGATGGCTGCGGACAAGGCGCCCGCCACCGGAACCTTGCGCAGCGGATTCGACTTTCCCGATCCGCCGCCACTGGGCCTTGTTTCGCAGTTGGTGCCACTGAACAGCATTCGTGCGGACGAAGGCGCAGACGCGCTGCGAGCGATTATGTCCAAAGGCGCCCGTGTTGAAGTGGTGGCTCGCTCGAATGCGTTGCTCCTGACCGATCGTGGCAGCAATGTGGCCCGGTACCTCGACTTGCTGCGCCGGCTTGATGCCGCGCCAGCGGGGGAGAGCGGACTGCGCACGTACGTCGTGAATCTCAAGTACGCCGCCGCGTCCGATCTCGCCGATGCGTTGGGCCAATTGTTTGGGGTCAGTGTTGGGGGGAGCAGCGGAGAATCCCTGGCGGATCGTTCGCTGTCCCGGTCACTCGACAATTTTCGCGCGCGTGAATCGGAAACGTTTCGGCAGCGCAGCAACGCCACGCAATCTTCACTGCAGACACCGGGCGTCACCGGCCTGTCCGCTCGTGATTCTGCCGCGGGTGTTTTAGTTGGGCGCACAACTATTGTGCCCAGTGGACCGACCAACGCGCTGGTGATTCGCACGGCGCCGCCGAACTTTCCCCTGCTTCGCGAGACCATTGAAGCATTGGACGTTCGCCCGGTGCAGGTGCTCTTCGAAGTGACGATTGCCGAGATTGCGCTGGGGCGCGGCGCAGAGTTTGGTATCGATTGGGCTGCGGTCAACCGCGGCGGCGACGTGAATGCCCAATTTGGAAGACCGGAGATACCAGACAGCAACAGCAATAACTTCTTCCTGCGATTGGTTCGCCTGGATGCGACCGGTGTGCGCGGGTTATTGCGGGCCATCGCGACCAGGAATGACGTACGTGTGTTGTCCACGCCGCAACTACTGGCGGCCAACAATCGGGAAGCCAGCTTTCTGGTGGGAAGCAAAGTCCCATTTATCGCATCAACACGGCTGGGCAATGACATTTCCATTGACCGCAACGTGCAGTATCAGGATGTGGGTACGAAGCTTTCGGTCATTCCCACGATCAACGACGATGGCTACGTCTCGGTCCAGTTGCTGCAGGAAGTCAGCAGCCTCACGTCACAGACGGTGAACGCGGCGCTGTCCGCACCAGTCATCAGCACACGCGAGGCGTCGACGCGTGCCCTGTTGCGTGACGGGCAGACCGGTATGATTGCCGGCCTCATTGGCGACACGCGGGAAACTATTGAAAACGGCATTCCGATCCTGATGGACATTCCATGGTTGGGTAACCTGTTCAAGCGAAAAACCGTACTGCAGCAGCGGACGGAACTTGTCATCTTTCTGACCCCCTTTATCGTGCGCAGTGACGCCGACGCCGACGCCATTCGGAATCGGCTGCGCGATCGCTTTGAGGACACGTCGCCGGGTGCGCTGAACAACACGCGACTGGCCCGGCCACCTCGTTCGGATACCCTGAGCAGCGGCGTCAGGCCGCCCGCCGGACGCCGGTGACCAGTTCGACCCGGAGCGAGTCTGTGCTCCCGCCGCCTGACGTGAATACCGAGGGGCGCGACCTGCGCGCCGCGGCGGCGGGCGAGCTTGCGCTGCGGTTTCCGGCGCGCTGGCTTGAGGAGCACACGGTGTTGCCGCTGGAGCGGGACAAAGACGGTGCCGTGGTGATTGCCAGCAGCGGTGCCGTTAACGCAAATGTTGCTGACGCATTGCAGCGAACACTGAAGACAACGGTTCGATTCGTTACCCTTCCACAAGGCGAAATCCGCGCAGCGCTCCTCGCGACCGATCGGGCCAGTGTAGGCGGCCGTGACGACCTCAATGACCCTGTTGAAACTGTGGAAGGCGTGGACGACTTGCGGGCGCTCGCCAGTCGTGAACCGGTCGTGCAGGTCGTGAACGCGATGTTCGCGGAAGCGTTGCAAGCCAGGGCCAGCGACATTCACGTGGAGAGCATCCCTCAGGGACTTCGCGTGCGGTTTCGGCTGGATGGCGTATTGCGTGACGCCCAGATGTTGGGGCGCCCGTTTCAGTTGGCCGTCCTGTCACGGCTGAAGATTATTGCCGGCCTCGACATTGCCGAGCGGCGTTTGCCGCAGGACGGTCGCGCGCGGGTGCGAATAGCGAACCGTGACGTGGACGTGCGTGTCTCCACGCTCCCTGCGCTACACGGCGAAAGTATGGTGCTGCGACTGCTTGATCATGGCACGTCGTCGCGCACGCTGACCACGCTTGGCATCGCGGACGATATTCAGGCGCGCTTTTCAGGCATGCTCACGCGCAGCTCCGGGTTACTGCTCGTGACCGGACCCACGGGCTCTGGCAAAACCACCACCCTATACGCGGCGCTGGCCGCACGCAGCGCGCCCGGCATCAAGGTGGTGACTGTCGAAGATCCCGTCGAATATCGTCTGGAAGGCATCACGCAGCTCCCCGTCAACCCCCGTGCCGGATTTACGTTTGCCAACGCGTTACGCGCAATTCTCCGTCACGATCCCGACGTCATTCTTGTTGGGGAAATGCGTGACATTGAGACCGCCGAAATTGCGGTGCAGGCGGCGCTGACCGGGCATTTGGTGCTCAGCACCCTGCACACCACCGATGCAGCCAGTGCCGTCACGCGACTTACGGAGATGGGCATCGCGCCGTATCTCGTTGCGGCAACGCTGCAGGGGGTGCTGGCGCAACGACTGGTCCGCACGGTGTGCGAGCCGTGCGCCACGTGGCACCCGGCGTCCGCGTCCGAAGGGGCACTCATGGGCGAACAGCACGCGCACTTTCGTATTCGACACGCGGTTGGCTGCGACGCGTGCGCACACACCGGGTATCAGGGACGCGCCGCGATTGCTGAGTTACTGGTGCTCACCGACGCCATGCGCGCGCACATCATCAACGGCGCGTCCCTGGAACAACTGCGAATAGACGCGCGCGAACAACAGGGACGTTCGCTGCGCGACGACGGCTGGAGGCTGGTACGGGCGGGCATTACCACGGTTGACGAAGTCGTGCGAGTGGTCAGCGAGGACGAGGCGCGGTGAACAACCAGCGCTACGGCTATCGTGCAGCCAACGCAAGTGGCGCGATGTTCGAGGGTGAAGTAGAGGCCATTTCGGAACAGATGGCCATTGACGTCTTGCGGCGCCGAGCGTTGTGGGCCACCGACGTGTGGCCAAAGCAGCCAGCCCGAACATCGCGAAAGTCGCGCGGCATTCCGCCCGGCGCGTTGGCCACCATGACACGGGCGTTGTCGGCGTTGTTGGCCAGTGGTATCACGCTTGAAGAAGCGTTGGGTTATGCCGGGAAAGAGTCGCCGGGCGCTGAATTGCGGGACGCATTTACCGCCGTCCGCGAAGCCGTGAGAAACGGCCGGGCGCTGAGTGAAGCGTTTGAGTCGCAACGCATTTTTCCGCCCTTGTTTGCCGCGCTCGCGAAAACGGGTGAGGCCACGGGAACGCTCGACAAGGCATTGGAGCGACTGGCCGAACACCTGGAACGCACGGACGCGCTGCGTGCGCGCACGCGTGAGGCACTGCTGTACCCGGCCCTGCTTGGCGGGGCGGCGGTTTTCGGCGTGACGGTAATCATGCTGGTGGTGGTTCCGCGGTTTGCCGTGCTGCTGGAACAAGCGGGTAGCGCCATTCCGCTCAGCACGCGAGTGCTCCAGGCAACCAGCCGCGTTGTCACGACAGGATGGCCGGTCTTGCTTGTCCTGGCGCTGCTCGCGGCCCTTGGATGGCGGCACTGGATTGGGCTGGAGGGCAACCGGCGGCGCTGGCACGGCGCGCGGCTGGACTGGCCGGTGTGGGGCCCCCTCGAGCGCGCCATGGCCGCGGCTCGTTATACACGGACCCTCGCGCTGGCGGTGCCGAGCGGTGTGGACCTGCTGGCGGCCATGAGTCTCGCGCGGGGAACGGTGCAGAACCTGTGGATCACCTCGGCACTGGAAGATGCCGAAGGCGCGGTTCGTGGCGGCGCGTCCCTCTCGTCGTCATTGTCGAGTGTGCTGCCCTCGCTGGCCGTTCAGCTCTTGAGCGCCGGCGAAGCGGCCGGTGCCCTTGGCCCTCTGTCCGCCCGAGCCGCAGACGCGTTGGATGCGGAGGTGCAGCAGTCGCTCAGCCGGGCCGTTACGCTCATTGAACCGGTGCTGATTCTGGCATTTGGCGGACTGATCGGCTTTGTGGCGCTGGGGCTACTCCAGGCCATTTACGGCATGAACGCATCCACAATGTAGGCGCCCCCTGAGGGGGTGGTGACTCCGGTCACCTCATGCCGCCTGCAGTTAACGCTCTATTAACGCGCGAAGCCTGCCACACGTCCAACGTTGGCGCATACGTTACTACCGGAACCGGCACCGTCACACGGTGGCGACTGGAACCCGGTAAAGCCTCACGGCTTTGTCGTTTCCGCCGTTGACTTCTGTTGGAGAATGCCAAAGGTTTGGCTCAGGTTTGAGACCGGCTCCAGGGACGGGGCGCACTGCTCGATCAACCGCCGCACGCACTCAGGATTCGCATGACGCCGACCGACGAACTGGAAGCGACTGCTGTGGCAGCGCCGGAGCACACGCCTGACCGCCCCAACCGCCGAGCATTTCTTGCCATGGGGGCAGCGGCGGCGGGAATGGCGGCGACAAGCGCTCTGGGCGCCAACGCGGCCAACGCACAGTCGTTCAAGACCGCGAGCCCCCGCACAAAAGGATCGGGTGGAATACCGCTGCCCTTGGAGGCGTCTCTGCGGTGGGCCGATCCAGTCAATCGACTGGTGCGCCGAATTACCAGCGGTCTGACGGCGGCGGAAATCGCGACCGCCAGGCAAATGGGATTTTCGGCGTATCTCGACTATCAGCTGAATCCAGCGGCAATGGATAACACCGCGGTCGACACGTTTGTGAGCACGAATTACCCGTTTCTCTCGCAGACGTATGCCGAGTTGCTCACCCGCGACTCGACCGAAGCGAACAACCAGCTCATGGATGGCGCGCTGTATCGCGCCGCGTTCTCCAAACGCCAATTACATGAGCGCATGGTGGAGTTCTGGACCGATCATTTTACGGTCAGTCTCCAAAAGGTCGGCATTCGCAAGACCATTGATGACCGCGACGTGATTCGCGCCAATGCCCTTGGCAAGTTTCCCGACCTGCTACGCGCGACCTCGAAAAGTCCGGCGATGATGGTGTACCTCGACCAGAACCTGAGCCGCTTTCCCACGCCCAATCAGAATTATGCGCGTGAGATCATGGAGCTGCACACGTTAGGCGTCAGTGGCGGATACACACAAACCGACGTCGCGGAGTTATCGCGCATTCTCACGGGATGGAGCGTGAGTGGCGCCAACTTTGTGTTCAATCGGAACAGCCACGATCGTGGACAGAACGGCCCCAAGGTATTCCTGGGCCGTACGTTTCCGACCATGCTGTCCACGGCGACAGCCGCCGAAATGCAGAAGGAAGGCGAAGACGCGATCGACATGCTGGTCGTGCATCCCAGCACGGCGAACTACATCGCGCTCAAGATGGCACGCTGGCTGCTGGCGTACGATCCACCCAATAGCGTCGTTGACGCCACCGCCGCGGTGTACCTGTCAACCGGCGGCGATATTCCGTCCATGATTCGCACCATTCTGACGCCCACCAATTTAATGGGGTCGGTCGCCAAATATCGTCGGCCGTTTCATTACGCCGCCGCCAGCCTGCGCGCATTGGGTGCAACCGTGACGAACGTGCGTGCCATTCGCGGTCAAGCCGACTTAATGGGCATGCCGATGTTTCAGTGGGAGCAACCCAACGGTTATCCCGATCGCATTGACTGGTGGTCGGGGCTCGTCCTCATTCGTTGGCGGTTTGCCAGTACGCTGTCCTCACAGGCCAGCGCGACAACGGTGGCCGTCGACCTCACACCGTTCAAGGCGCAAGGCAATACCGCAGACGGCGTCATGAAGGTGATCAACTCCCAGATTTTTGGCGGGGAAATTGCGCCGGAACTGCAAACGCAACTCGCCACGTACCTGAAAGCCGGCACATTCAACGATGCGCGTATTCGAGAGGGTCTCGCATTGGCCATCAGTTCCCACCAGTTTCAGTGGTACTGATGCCACACACCACATCAACCGCTGAGGCTCCTCATGAGTGAGCACGAACACGAAGGTGGTTGCGCCGAATACAACGAAGTCTCCCGGCGCGGCTTCCTTGGCACAGCCGGTGCCGTGGCCATTACCTCGCTCGTGCCTACGTGGTTGCCACGCGTGGTCATGGCACAGTCGGCGTCATCACGCGACATCATTGTTTCGGTGTTTCTGAGTGGTGGCGTGGACGGCATGTCGATGGTGGCCCCGTATGGCGACCCCGCGTATTACACCTGGCGTCCGACCATCAACATCGCGCGACCGGACGCAGCTGGCGCAGTTCCGAAACTCACCGCGCTGGACAACTTCTTCGGTTTCTCCCCCGGCATGGCGCCCCTGTATCCCGCGTATCAGGCGGGCGACTTGCTGGTGGTCCACGCCACCGGTTCAGTAAATACCTCCCGTTCGCACTTTGTCGCGCAGCGGTACATGGAGCTGGGCAAACCGGCCGATACCAGCATCGTCACCGGCTGGCTTGGGCGCCATCTCGCGACCATTTCGCCGCTCAAGGCGTCGACATCGCTGCGCGCACTGGGACTGACGAACGGACTACCGCTGACGCTGAGCGGAGCTCCGAAAACACTTCCCATTCCCACACCGGGCAATTTCACGATTGGTGGTTCCGGGACGACCGCCACGGCGCGCGCGCAGTTCATGGCGACCAATTATGGCGACGCGGTGCAACCCGTGAGCGCGAACGCGCTCGACACGACCAACACTATTGCCCTGCTCGCGTCGATCAACATCAACGGTTACGCCCCGCGTCAAGGCGCCGTGTACCCCAACTCGACATTTGGCAATCAGCTAAAGGCCGCCGCCGCGCTGATCAAAGCAGATGTCGGAGTCGAAGCCGTGCACTCATTCTACGGCGGTTGGGACACACATTCCGCGCAGGGCACCGCGCCGGGCGGATACATGCACAACCGCATGACCGATTTGTCCTCGACGCTGGCCGCGTTTTACGCCGATGTCATTCAGGGAACGACCGCGAACGGCGTGACCGTGGTGATTGTGTCCGAGTTTGGTCGCAATGCCAAGGAAAACGGCAACAGCGGCACCGATCACGGTCGTGGCAACGTGATGTACGCCATGGGCAAGAAAATTGCCGGTGGACGCGTCCTGACGAACGGATGGCCCGGATTGGCGCAGGAGAATCTCGAGAACGGGCAGGATTTGCGCGTGACGCTGGATCATCGCGACGTGCTGGCGGAGATTGTGCAGAATCGTCTGCAGAACCCGAACATCGCCGCAATTTTCCCGGGGTATACGCCGCAGATGCGGAGCGTCACCAAGCCGTAAAGCGAATACGGCAGTCCAAAATCGTGAAAAGGGCGTCCATCTGGGCGCCCTTTTTGTTGCGTAACTGTTATCGGATTCCCAGCGGGCATCCGGCGGCATCGGTCACACCGCGTTGAAGCGGATAACTCCGGAAACCAGCTGATCGTGCGGATCGCTCCGGATGGCCGGAGACATCTTAAGCGAACGCGAACTAGAGGGCGGTTCCGATTTTTTCTGGAAACTCGGCACTGGCGACCAAGTCTTGGGTTCGCTGCGGACAAATCACCAACAAATGAATTCGTATTTCGCTCACGCCCAAGAGCCCGATTCATTCACGGCGACACCACGATCGTCCCCACCATACCGTTATGTAACGAGCACACATAGGGAAAAACTCCGGCCTGCGGAAACGTGCGCGTCACCGTTTGATTGGCGAGAATCCCAATGTCCGCAGGCGATCCGGTGATCCGTGGCGACCAGATCACATTGTGATCGAGAGTCGGGAAAATGAAACGCACGGTTCCGTTTACTTTGACCACCACATCGGTGGGGCTGAACGTCAACCCTGGCATGGTTACATCTGCCGATTGTTTTGCATCGGGGTCGGGCACCACCGAGAAACTGGCATTTCCGACAATCGTGTTCCCGCCCTCCACCACCGCAGCGCGAATTTGCGTGGCCCCGACGCCAACGGCCGAAACAATGCCGGCGGCGCTGACGGTGGCGACGGCCGGACTGGTGCTGGTCCACGTGATCGTGCGCGTTCCAATTGCAATGACGGCATTGTTGGCGTCGCGCGCGCTCACGCTGGCCTGTCCGAGATTTCCGATAACCAAAATTGGGTCGGACAGCGTGATATTTAATGCGGCAATGACACCGCCGGCCGCGACAACCGTCAGCGTGGTCGAACCACTGACACCGCCACCCGATGCCGTGATGGTGACCGAGCCGGCAGCGACCGCGGTGACCACACCGCTGGAATTCACGGTGGCAACCGCATTGGCGCTTGACGACCACGCGACGGCCGTTGAGGCCACGGCACCCGTTGAGGTGCGCGGGGTGGCCGTCAGCTGCGTGGTTTGCGGTGGCGACAACGTGCTGGTCGGCGCCGTGACATCAATGCGCGTGATGGTGACCACGGGCGTGGTCGGGCCCTGGTTTCCATCCCCACAGCTGCTCAGCGTCAGCACTGCGCTCGCCGCCAGGGCGGCGAACCTGAAACGCGCCGCGATCGACCGGAGGCCCGTTCTTGCACGCCCGATGGCAGTTCCTGAGGCGTGGTGATTCGTCGGCGATGTCATGTAAACCCTCGTCCCCGTTGGCGTCTTGAATGTGTGAGGCAATGCGCGTCGCGTGCCCGTGTTGCAGGAGACCGGGCCATGAGGCGTATGTTAGTAACCCCTTGGCGCAGCAGGGCGAGGCTGCGGGGCGACCGGCTGACCATTGGGGTGCCACGTTGGACGCGGACCATCCGCCAGGAAACGCAACGCACGCGCCGTCGCACTGATCACCGCCGCCATGTGCTCGGCATCGATCGTGTTGGGATTGTCGCGCACGGTGTGATAGTCCGGATGCAGATTAAACGACGAAATAGTGTGCGCAGGAATGCCGGCCCGTGCAAACCCGATGTTATCGCTACGGCCAAAGAAGTTCTGCCCCGGTCGCATATCGGGAACCAACGCCATGGCGTTGGCGGACAACAGATCACCCATGGTCGAACGCTCATAGCCGGTCAACCAGGCTTTTCCGAAACCGCCAACCAGCGAGTCCGGACGTGCAATCATCTCCATGTTGAGATCGACGACGGTATTCGCCAGCGGGCGCACGGGATGCGCGAGATACCAACCCGTTCCTATTCCGCCAACTTCTTCACCCGTAATGGCCATAAAGATGATGGTGCGTTTCGGACGCGGGCCATTGCGCAGCGCACGGGCCATCTCGATGAGCGAAATACAGCCGGACGCATCATCGTCCGCCCCGTTGTTGATGGAATCCCCGTTGACGGGCGTGCCAATACCCAGATGATCGTAGTGTGCCGTGACCAGCACGACTTCATCCGCGAGCACGGGATCACTACCCTTGATGATTCCCACCACATTCGAGCCACGTACACGACGTTCGGGTGGTAAGCTGTCAAACGCCGCCCATGACGCGAGACGACGAGGACGCGCGCCACCGCCCCCACGCCCGCCCGGAAGAGCGGGCGCGACGGTGAGTTCGATGGGGATGTATTGCATATACGATCCTGAATCACCGCCCGGCACCAACCCTACCGCCTTGAACTGCTCGGCCAACCACGCCGCAGCGCGGGTACTGCCAGGCGAACCCGCACGACGTCCTTCCATCGCATCACCAGCCAGCACGTTTATGCCACTCTGCACCAGCTTGGGATTGACCTTGTCCTCAGGATAGGCGCGCGACGGCACGACGGCCGAACGTTTCTGCGGCACAGCCGTCACCGCGAGAAATTGCCCGTTGCGGCTGACCGCGAGGCGCGTGATGGCGTCGATGGCCGCGTAGTTGAAGTCCGCGACTTCCGTCCACGTGGTCGTGCCTTTTTTCCACGCGAACAGTTTGCTGCCACTGCCCGACAACAACGTGATGGAGTCCGCCCACACCACATCTTCCGACGTGCGACTTGGGGTGGCGACCAACGTGTCAATCTGTTTTGTAGCGGGATCGAACGACATGACAAACCAGCCGCCTGCCCCCTTTTGCACAAAACTCACTTTCGTGGTGCCGGGAATGCGGTGCAGCGAGCGCCCAATGTTGCGCGCGACGGTTTCGGTGCCTTCGCGATTGGTGTGCGCAATTTGCAGCGTCGCGGGTTGACCGAGTACGAAGAGTGCCCACGTGGAATCGTCAGCTTGTGCGAAATATCCTACGGGTTTGACCGACGGAAACATCACACGGGGCGCGCCGGACGCTGGCATGCGCCACAGCCGTTGCGCTGAATCGAGTTCTACGCGAATGACCGTAATGGCCTGATCGTCAGTGGTGGGAAACGCCGAATACTCGCTCTCCGGTGTTTTTTGCACCGGCACCGACAATCCGGTGCTGAAAGTGTAGCGATAGATGTCGGCCTGCGCGTCGGCCCGGGTGGAGGTATAGAACAGTGAGCGCGAATCACCGGAGAACGACGGCTGGTTGTCATACCCTTCGCGATTGGTCACGTTGAGCGGCGCCCCAAGTTTGGGCAGCGCGCCCCCGCCAATGATTGGAACCAGAAACACGTCAGTCGCCGTTGGGGCGCTTTGCGCGGGGGCGGGTGCCTTGCGCGTGGGGGTCGCACCCCCCGTGCCCTGTGCGATGGAAATGGACGCCAGGCCCATGCTGCTGAGCAACAGCGCGAGCGCCGACGAGCGCACGAGGTGTGCGCAGCGGTAGGTCGGACTGGGTAGGGCGGACATCCAAACGGGCGTGGTGGCACAGATCATGGGAGGGCCTGGGCATTCGGGATGGGAACCGCATCAACCGCATCAGCCGGATCAACCGCATCAACCGCATCAACCGGATCAACCGGATCAACCGGATCAACTGGAGCAACTGGAGCAACTGGAGCAACCGAGTCGTGTTGACTGAACCGGGCAACCCAATGTGCAGGATTGGCCAGCCTGATGGGTTCGACCGGATGGGTGGATCACCGGGATGAACCGGGGTAACAGGAAGATATGAGAGATGCCGGTTGCCGGTACCCGGGTCGCATCACTACCCTCCATTTTATGCGTACTCGATTTCTCGTGTCGTTGTGCTGCGCGGCGTTGGGCATGCTGTCCGCGTGTATTCGTGACAACCCCGGTGTCACAAACCCCGGCGGCAACGACGCGAAAGTGAAGAGCCTGTCCGTCTCGCCATCCGGGTCATTTCTGCAGGTGGGTCAGGATCGCCCGCTCGCGGTGGAAGCCCGTGACTCAAGCGGAGCGCTCGTGTCCAGCGTGACAGTGCAATGGGCCAGCGACGCACCAGCGGTGGCCACCGTCAGCGCCTCCGGCATTGTGATGGGCGTTTCGCCCGGCACGGCGCGCATTACCGCATCCATCGGAACGACCACCAACACGGTTGATGTGGGTGTGACCGCGCTCGCCCCGGGCGTGTCGCAATGGCACATTTCACGTCCTGCGTTCACCGATGCAACCCTGCTGGGCGTGTGGGACGACGGCGCCGGCACTACGTGGTCGGTTGGCCAGAACGGCATCATCATGCGAAGCGTGCATGGTGCCCCATGGCAGATTGTGCCATCGGGTGTGACGGTCACACTGTTGGGAGTGTGGAGTGCAAGTCCCAATGATGTGTGGGTGGTAGGCGAGTCGGGCACGGTTCTGCACAACACCGGCGCCGGATTTGAAGCGGTTGGCGGTTCACCCAACGTCACGTTGCTGGAGGTGTGGGGCCTTGGCGCGAACGAGGTCTACGCCATTGGAGATCAGGGCATCATCATGCGGTGGGACGGCGTGCGCTTTTCTGTACAAGGCACCGGCGTCATTGACGACCTGTGGGGAATCTGGGGCACCTCACGCGCGAACCTGTGGGCGGTGGGCAACAACGGCACCATACTTCGCTTTACCGGGCTCAATTGGCAACGCGTGATCAGTACTACGGCTAAACCGTTCTTTGGCATTTGGGGAACGGGCCCGAACGATATTTTCGCCGTTGGCATTGACGGGACGATCGTGCACTACGACGGGAGCGTGTGGAGCGTAATGGCCACACCGAACCGCGCCAATCTGTTTGGGGTGTATGGTCGCGCCGCGAATGATGTGTACGCCGTGGGGAATACCGGCGCCATCTGGCAATACGACGGCCGCACGTGGCGCGTGCTGTCGTTGGGCATCGGACAGAATTTGCGCGGGGTCGTGACATCGGTCGGCGGTGCGATGCGGACGGTGGGTTGGTATGGCTCGGTCGCACGCATCGTTGGTGTCGGCCTCGGCGCGACCGCGGCCTACGAAATTTCCGACCCGGCGTACCTGTCCATCTGGGGTCAGAGCAGCGGCCCAACGTTTGCCGTTGGTTTTGGAGGATCAGTCATTCGCCAGGACGCGACGGGATGGAAATTCGAACCGGTGCCGGCCGTCCCAGACCTGTACGGGGTGGCGGGCAACAGCGCGAGTGATGTGGTGGCGGTCGGCGACACGGGTGCGCTGATTCGGTTTAACGGGACCAATTGGCAGCGCGAGGCAACCCCTACCCAACTGCTACTGCGCTCGGTGTGGAATGCCGGTCCGAACGACTACGTGGTGGTCGGAGAACGGGGCACGATTCTGCGATCGGTGGTTGGGGGATGGGTGATCCAGCCCAGTGGCACGCAGCGATTCCTGCGACATGTGTGGGGCACCGATATCGGCAATGTGTATGCGGTGGGTGATAGCGGTCTGGTCTTGCATTCCACCGGTGGACCGTGGAGCGGACAAAATCTTCCCACCAGACAACGCCTGCGCGGTGTGTGGGGATCGGCCCGCAACGATGTGTTTGTGGTGGGCGATACCGGCACGGTGTTTCGGTATGATGGCAGGCAGTGGCAGCAGCAACCGGTCCCGACCAAACGCGACTTACGCGCTGTGTGGGGACGCGGGCCCACCGAGGTGTACGTCGCGGGCGACAGTGGCACCATGCTGCGTTATGATGGCAGCACGTGGCATCCTGTCACGTTGCCCACCAACAACAGTCCGCTGTACGCGCTGATCATTCGCGCCGGCACCACGAATGTGCTGGCGGCTGGCGCCGGCGGTCGGATTATCGAAGGTCGCCCATAGCTGCATCATGCACGAAGGCCGCCCGTTGCAGCCCCACATGCGCACTACCAGTTCATGCGCGTGCGAAGATTGCGAAGATGCGCGATGTGATGGTCGCCGTGCCAGGCGTATAGCGCCGCCAGCTGATCGACACGCGTCAGACCATTCTCGGGATGCAGGAATGTGCGCTCGCGGTCTGATGCACTGGTATTCCGTAACACGGATAACGCGCGCTGTTGCACTGCGTCGAACAGCTCAAGCGACGTCGCCACCGGCACTTCACGAATGTCGGACAATTGCACCCATGCATCCTGATCGTAGGGCTTGATGGTCGGATTGTCCTCCGTCAGCGCCAATTTAAGACGCACGTACATGTTCACGTGGCTGTCTGCCATGTGATGGGTCAGCTGGCGCACGGTCCAGCCATCCGGACGATAGGGTGTATCCAGTTGCGCATCGCTGAGTCCCTCGACAGCCAGGCGCAAACGATCGGCCTGTACCGTAAGTGCGTCAACAGCGGTGTCGAACTCGGCCGCGTTGAGGGCGGCGGGGCGGGAAAACCTGCCGATCGGATAACTCAAGTTGTCGGTCATGACGGAAATGAAGTGAATGGAGTGGTGGATGAGTGAACAGGTGCTCAACCCTGCAAGGGCAACAGTGCGGCCAGGCGCGCCGACGCGTCCTGCAATGCCAGGCCATCGATGGCGAGCACTTTTCGCCGGGACTGGAGACCGGACAGCACTGAGACGGTCCGTCTGGGCACGCCAAACGCGTCCGCGACCAATGCACACACCGACTCGTTGGCTTTCCCGTCAACCGGTGGGGCCGCCACCGCAATCTTGAGCGCACCGCCGTGTTCACCCAGCACAGCATTTCGCTTCGCACCGGGTTGGATGTGCACTGAGAGACGGAGGGCGCCCCGAAATTCCGACAGCATGCAGAAAAATAGCGGAGTTCTTCCCCGTCCGCGTCCCACAGCATACGTTGCCCGCGTTGCTGCCTCGGTCGCCGTCACGGCCGCATGGCCTGCCTCAGCAACAACTCAACGGTGCGCACCAGGAGCAAATGGATGGGAACCCGAGCCAAGCTGTCGATCATGATGTTCCTGCAATTTTTCGTGTGGGGGGCATGGTTCGTCACCATGGGCACGTATCTGGGCACCACGCGGCACTTTTCCGACATTCAGATTGGTAGTGCCTACGGGGCGACCGCAATTGCCGCCATCGTCTCGCCCTTTTTTCTGGGCACCATTGCGGACCGGTTCTTTTCCAGCGAAAAGTTGTTGGCTCTGCTGCACCTGATGGGCGGTGTGGTCATGTTTTTCGTGTCGCAACAGACAGAATGGAGTACGTTCTACCCACTGCTCATTCTCTACGCGTTGTGTTATATGCCGACGCTGTCGCTCACCTCGTCCATTTCCTTTCATCACATCAAAGATGCCGCGCGCGATTTTCCCCTCATCCGCGTGTTCGGCACCATTGGCTGGATTGTAGCCGGCGTCATTATCAGCAAAGGTCTCCACGCCGAGGCGCAGGCGTTGCCCATGCAGGTGGCAGCCGGTGCGTCACTGCTGCTGGGCCTGTTTTCTTTCACGTTGCCCCACACGCCCCCAAAGTCGGCCGGAGCGCCCTTCAACATTCGCGACGCGGTCGGAGCAGACGCCTTTCAATTGTTCAAGAAAGCCGACTTTGCGATTTTTGTACTGGGTTCGTTTCTGCTCTGCATTCCGCTGCAGTTCTATTACGCGTTTGCCAATCCGTTCCTGAACGAAATCAAGGTGGCCGACCCTGCATTTATTCAAACGTTTGGCCAATGGTCGGAAGTGGGTTTCATGATTCTGCTCCCCATCGCGCTGCGTCGACTCGGCATCAAGTGGATCATGCTGGTGGGCATGTTGGCGTGGGCCTTGCGCTACTTCGCGTTCAGTCGCGGTGACGCCGACGCGGGCATGTGGATGATCTACGTCGGCATTCTGTTGCACGGCGTGTGTTACGACTTTTTCTTTGTTGCGGGGCAGATTTACACCGACGAGAGCGCCGGGCCGAAAGTGCGTGCGGCTGCGCAGGGCATGCTGAATCTCATCACCAACGGCCTGGGGTACTTCGTCGGTGCGTTTATCTCGGGTTTTGTCGTCAATCGTTACGCGACCACCGATGCCGCAGGTGTCGTCGCACACGATTGGATGAAGGTGTGGCAAGTGCCGTCGCTGGGCGCGCTGGCCGTATTCTTTATATTCCTCTTTCTCTTTCGCCCCAAACGTGACGTGAACGCCGCCATCAAGGCACAAAGCTGATGGTGGACGCGACGGCAGCTCTGCCGCGAATCATGGCCGAAGCGTGTGTCGACTCCATGCACACGGCGCTCGGTGCGGAAGCGGTCGGCGCCGGACGGGTAGAACTGTGTGGAGCGGGCAACGGTGGCACGACGCCCTCCTTTGGATTGATGGCGCTTGCACGCGAGCGACTGCGTATTCCCGTGCACGTGATGATTCGGCCGCGCGAAGGCCACTTCGTGTACAGCGACGACGAGTTCGACGTAATGCGACGGGACGTAAAAGCCGCGCGCAGCGCCCGCGTAGACGGTGTGGTGTTCGGCATTCTACGCGGGGACAATACGCTCGATGAAGCGCGCATGGCGGTGCTTATCGACGAGGCGCGTCCAATGCGGGTGGGTTGTCATCGCGCGTTTGACGCGACGCCGGACGCGACGCAAGCTCGAGAAGCGCTGCTTCGGCTGGGCGTGGATATCGTGCTCACGTCGGGGCACGCCGCCACAGCGCTGGATGGCCGAACGCAACTCGCCGCCCATCTCGCGGCGTCCCGCAACACCTTGCGCATTCTTGCCGGGGGCGGCATTCGGGCGGACAACGTATTGGAACTCGTGAAAACCACCGGCGCACAGGACATCCATGTACGCGCGACCGACACCGCGGTATTCGCGGCCGTGCTGGCACAACTCGGGCGCCGATCCGCCGGCACTTCTCCTTAAACGCCCCATGAAATCAGCCGAATCTTCGCATCGCAGGGGAATACCGCCCTCAGCCCAACCGACGCTTGGTCGCGTCATCCGGGTTCTGCAACTTGCAACGTTCGTCATCGCATGTGTCGCCGCAGGGGCCAAGGTCGCACAGGCACAGTCGGCGCGGTATCCGCTCATTCCCCTGCCAGCGGTCGTCGACGCGCGCACTGGACAATTCCACCTGCGAAAGTCCACCACACTGGTCGCACCGGCATCCTTCACGGCCGTCGCACACCGTTTTGCCCGGGATATCGCCAACGCCACCGGGTACGACCTGGCGGTCAAGGCAGGAGTGCCGGCCGGTCCCAATCAAATTGTGTTGCGGAAAGACGCGACACTCGCCGCGGAAGCATACACGCTGGACGTCGCGACAACTCGGATCACCATTCGCGCGTCGTCAGCGGCGGGCGCATTTTACGCGCTCGAAACCGTGAAACAGTTGTTGCCCGCGGCGATCTATCGCGACGCACCCATTGCCGGCACCGACTGGATGGTGCCCGCCGTACACGTCAACGATGCCCCGCGTTTTGGCTGGCGCGGCATGCATCTGGATGCGTCGCGACACTTTATGCCGAAAGAGTTCGTCAAGAAGTTCATCGACCAGCTCGCACGGCACAAAATGAATCGGTTTCATTGGCACCTTACCGAAGATCAGGGCTGGCGCATTGAGATCAAGAAGTATCCGCGACTCACCGAAGTGGGAAGTTGCCGCGACCAGACGCTGGTGGGCCCGTACGTCGCCGACCCGGCGAAACGCGTCTTCGATGGTATCAAACACTGCGGGTTCTACACGCAGGACGACATCCGCGAAGTGGTGGCCTATGCGACTGAACGTTTTATCACGGTTGTGCCGGAAATCGAGATGCCCGGCCACGCGCAGGCCGCTATTGCAGCCTATCCGCATCTGGGCGTGCGCCCCGATACAACGGTCAGTGTGTTGGGGGTGTGGGGGGTGAGCGAATACATCCTGAATGCCAACGCCAGCACCGTGTCTTTCATGCAGGATGTCCTCACGGAAGTATTGGCCCTGTTCCCCGGACCGTTCATCCACATTGGCGGAGATGAAGCGGTTAAAACGCAGTGGAAGGCCAGCTCGCAAATTCAGGCGCGCATCAAAGAGTTGGGGCTTCAGGACGAACACGAACTGCAAAGTTGGTTCATTCGCCAGATGGATGCGTTCCTCACCGCCCGGGGACGTCGCCTGGTTGGCTGGGATGAAATTCTCGAGGGCGGCCTGGCCGAAAATGCCACCGTCATGTCATGGCGCGGAGTGGCCGGTGGCATTGCGGCGGCCAAGGCTGGGCATGATGTGATCATGGCGCCCAACAGCCACACGTATTTTGATCACCTGCAATCGCGCGACCGTCGCGCCGAGCCGTTGTCCATTGGCGGGTTTCTGCCGCTCGATACGGTCTACGCGTTTGACCCAATTCCACCATCGCTTTCGGAAGCCGAAGCGAAACATGTCCTGGGCGCACAGGCGCAGTTGTGGAGCGAGTATCTGCCTACGCCCAAGGCCATCGAATACATGATGTTTCCCCGCATGGCCGCGTTGGCTGAGGTGGTGTGGTCGCCGGCGCCAAAGCGGAACTACGCAGATTTTATGTCACGCCTTACCATTCACCTCACGCGCCTGCAGGCGCAGGACATCAAGTTCAGGCCGTTGGATTTGCAGATCATGAAATAGCAAACCCGTTTTGGCAGTTCCTCCGCGTCCTCCGCGCCTGCGCGTGAAAACCCCCTCGCGCGACGCACCCCGAAGCGCATGCTGGGGAAGCTGTTTTCACCCGGAGACGCGAAGGACACGGAGGAAAAACTCATGACGATTGATTGATTGCTGCGCTACTTACCCGCGCGGATTCCACGTCCCACGCGCAACGGCAGGCACAAAGGCATCGAGACCGCGAGGGGGATACGCCACAGTTTTTCCCTGCTCTGCACTCATGTACGCCGCCATCAACAGGCGTACCACTTCAAGCCCATCATGAAACGTGAGCATGGGTTCCTCCTTCCCGAGAAATGCGCGCACGAAGTGGCGGTCTTCGGCTTCGTAGCCGTACGCCACCGCCTCGGCAGCGACCACGGGCATCTGCCCCACTTCGGCGTTTTGTTTCTCCACCAGATCCTCGCCCGCACGCCCTTTCACTTCGCGCGAGAAGAACAGGTCCAGCCCCGACTCCAGTGAATTCCACTTCATGGAGTATTCCGGTCCCAGCAGTTCCGCGCTCAGGCGCAGTCCCGCGCCGACATAACTCCAACTGGTGGTCGCTTCACCAATGGCGGTGTGTCCTTCGGGTGTTTCGAACTCCACCATCACGCTGGCAAAGTCTTCAGACGGGGTTTTGGTGTAATCGACGCCCATCGACTTCTTGAGTTTCGCGGCGTATTCCTTGCGCGACCACTTGAGCGACGCGATGTGTCCGGTAATCCGCACCGGCTTCAGCGTCATGAGTGACTCGCCCGGTGGTGTCAACAGTTGGCGCACTACGAGCACCGAATGACACATCATGTCATTCAACACACCGCCGCCCTGTTGCGCGCCATTCCAGAACCACGGCATATGCGGGCCACTGTGTTCTTCAGCGGCACGCGCCAGATATGGACGACCGGTTGTGGCCGCGCCACGTTTCCATAGCAAGTTGTGCCCCGTGGAAATTTGCGGAGCAAACGCCTGGTTCTCAAGATAGCCGTGTTTGATGTCGGCCTTCTCCACCAGCTTGAGCACCTGCTTCGCTTCGGCGACGTTGCGCGCCAATGGTTTCTCGCAGGCGAGACCTTTCAGCGTGCCTTTGCCAGACGTCACCGCGTCGCAAATTTCCTCGACATTCTCCACACGCGCCTGGTTCGGTCCGTTCAACCAGATGGCGTCGATGGCGGGATCGGCCACCATGTCGGTGATGCTGCTGTACGCCTTCGCATGGCCAACATCCAGCGCACGCGCGTATTTCGCGGCAGAGGCGGCGTTTTTTTCGTTGGGACTCCATACACCCAGCACATCCGCATCCCGCACGCCACGAAACGCCTGCATGTGGAAACGTGCGTTGAAACCAGAACCGACGAAACCAATGCCCAGCCGAGTGTCAGACATGATGGAAGGAGGAGGAGACGTTAGTAGAGGCCGACTTTTCCGCGCACCGATTCGATGAGCGCCGCGGGGTCGAAACCCACACCTTGTCGGAAAACGAGCTCGACATTTCGCACATCGGAAATCTGGGCGGCAGGATTGCCATTCACGACAATCAGGTCCGCAAATTTTCCGACGGCGATTGAGCCAGTCTTGTCACCGCGTCCAAGGTACGTCGCGCCGTTGAGTGTACCAATCCTGATGGCTTCGAGTGGCGAGAATCCCGCTTCCACCAGCAATTCAAGCGCCCGCTGATTCGAGTATCCGGCCACCAGTCCGCCGCCACCTGTAGGATCGGTACCCACAATGAGCGTGCCGCCAGCCTTTGCGAACGCGCGCTCCATGGCCATGCCGTTAGGAAACAGTTTGGTATAGATGGAGTTGGTTGAGCGCGCCGTACTCGCGAACCGCTGTTCAAATTGCTCCCTGAGTTGCGGCAGCAGCAGGTCGAGTCCGCGCGGCATGGGACGGCCAGGCGTAAATGTTTCGAAAATGGTGAGCGTCGAGGTGACGGTGACCTTTTTGTCGACCAGGTGCTTGAACAGCGCCTGCACCGGTGCGCTTTGCGGATCGATGGTGGCGATTGTTGTTTGCGCGGCGCCGCCGCGAGATACACACTGGTCGGGCTGCTTGTTGGGGACAAAATCGTTGGCCGCCAGAAAACCGTGTTCGACGTTGTCGATGCCAAGGTCGGCCGCTTCGCGATACGTCACCGAACACAAGTGACCCGTCACTTTGAGGCCTCGTGCGTGCGCCGCTTGAATGGCCGCACCCAACTGTTCTCGCGTGATGTTCATGTACGCCTTGAACGACGTCGCCCCTTCATTGGCCCAATACTCAACCTGTCGTTTGGCGTCCGCCGCATCAACAATGATTCGCACCTGTCCCAGGCCAAGTCCTGGTCCTTCCAGATACGGCGCGGTCGCGTCGATAAACGGGCCCGCCTTTTCCCCAGCGTTGGTTGCGCGCGCCATGGCGAGTTCACCAAACCCGTTCATGTTGCCACCGGTGCGCATGCTGGTTACACCACCGGCGAGATACAAGCGCGAAAAACTCTCAGCGAAATTTCCGTACACGCCGGGCCCGGTGGGGTAGAACAAATGTTCGTGCACCATGACCATTCCCGGCATGAGCGTCTTGCCCGCCAGGTTCATCACCTGTGCGCCCGTTGGAATGGTCACGCTGCCCGTTGCTCCAATTGCGGCAATATGGCCGTCGCGAACAACCACCGTCTGCTGTTCCTTTGCCGGCGCGCCCGTGCCATCCACAATGCGCACGTTCGTGAAGGCAAGGACGCTGGTGTCCACCCGCACGTATGAACGCACGGCTGGTGCAACGCGCAACCGTTGGGCATGGACCGTTGTGGCGGGGGGCCATGCTGCGATCGACGCAACAACGGAAACGGCGCCAATAGTGGCGCGCGTCCAAAAGGGCTTCGGCATCGGCACGTCAGGTTCGTGAAAGTGGCTCGGCGGCAAGCTGCCGCAATGCATCCCCGGACACCCGGTACACCGTCCATTCGTTCATCGCACGGGCCCCCAGGCGCTCGTAGAACCGAATGGCGTCGGCATTCCAGTCGAGCACCGACCATTCAAGCCGTCCACAGTCGCGCGCGACTGCCAACGCCGCGAGATGTGCGAGCAGTGCTTGCCCCACTCCGTGACCGCGATGCGCCGGATCGACAAACAGGTCTTCCAGGTAGATGCCCGGCCGAGCAAGGAACGTGGAATAATTCTGGAAAAACAGGGCGAATCCAGCCGGCAGGTCGTCACGGAACGCCATGATCACTTCGGCAGACGGGCGTTCGCCGAACAGGGTGCGTTCCAGTTGCGCCTCCGTGGCCTCGCACTCGTGCGCAAGTTTTTCATACGCGGCCAGTCCGCGAATGAATTGCAGGACCAGGGCCACGTCCGCACGTTCGGCGCGCCTGATGGTGACGCTTCGCTTCATCGAATGACTCACGCAGGAAATGAATCAGGTTCTGCGCCAGTCACCATCGGCGCACGAGGAACCAGGACATGTACAGTGGTGCCGACATGCAGGGCGCTTTCCACAATCAGGAGTCCGTGAGCCTTGGTGACCGATCCGTATACGGCAGCCAGTCCGAGCCCTTCGCCGGTTCCGACCGTTGTTTTCGTGGTTTCGAATGGCAGAAACGCCTGTCGCACATAGTCGGAACTCATGCCGCGTCCGGTGTCGGTCACGTGAAAGTGCATGCACGTTCCGACAGGCGGCACCCCGTTTCCGATTACGATACCAGCCGGAACACCGTCGGTCGCCGGGTCCCACCACTTGGCGCCAATGGTGAGCGTGCCGCCGTCAGGCATGGCGTCAAAGCCGTTGACGGTCAGGTTGATCAGGACCTGCTCAATTTGCGCGCGATCGACGTCGATGAATCCTGGCACGCTGGTGAGGGACACCGACAGCGTGGTCTGTGCGGGGGCGAGCTGTCGCAGGGGTCGCTCAATGCCGCGAACAAGCAAGTGTGGTGCAACGGGCCCGTGTCTGCCGGGCAGTCGCTGGGCAAACGCCAGCAGTCGCCGCGTCTGTTCATGCATGCGCGCTGCCGCCATTCGGATTTCGTTCAAATCTCTGAGCTCGGCGATGCAATCACCACGCGACTGCAGTTGATGTTCCAGAAATTCCGCGTACCCCGTCATGGCCGAGAGCAGGTTGTTGAAATCGTGCGCAATGCCACCGGCCATTCGCCCGAGCGCACCAAGCAGGTCGACCTGTCGCTCGCGTGCAGCGGTGACCGCTTCCAGTGTGGCGATATCAGGCTCAGCAGACGGATGACTCATACGCGTGGCCAATACCAAACATCGCTCGCGACCCTCATTGCACGACCCGCAGTTTCACGGTGCCGACGCCGAGCGATGTCGGGATGTGCACAGGTTATTGACCAAACGTGTTGCACGCGGCGACACGACCCTGCGCGAACCCGCGCTTGAACCACTCCATGCGTTGCGCCGACGAACCGTGTGTGAACGATTCCGGATTAACGTGCCCTTGTCCCATCCGTTGCAACCGATCGTCGCCCACGGCGGCCGCAGCGGTCAATCCCGCTTCGATATCGCCCGGTTCGATGATGGTGCGCTTGTTGGCTGACGCCGCCCAGATGCCCGCATAGCAGTCTGCCTGCAGCTCCATCGCGACGCTGAGCGCGTTGGCTTGTTGCGGGTTGCCCTGCTGTGCGCGCCGCATTTCCCGCTCGGTACCCAGCAGGTTCTGGACGTGATGTCCGAACTCGTGCGCCAGCACGTAGGCACGTGCGAATTCACCCGGTGCACCAAACTTGCTGCCCAGTTCATCAAAGAAGCCAAGATCGATGTACACCTTCATGTCGGCGGGACAATAGAACGGCCCGGTTGCCGATTGCGCAAAACCGCACGCCGATTCCACACCGTCGCGAAACAGCACCAGTTTGGGTTCCTGATAGGGTTGCCCACTCGTCGTGAAGATCTCACGCCACGTGTTCTGCGTGTCGGTGAGCAGAAAGTTCACGAAATCCACCATGCGCTCTTCCACTGCGGACGACGCCACTGGAGCACCGGATGCCGGCTGTTCGGCGGCGGAGGGCGCGCCTCCCGAATCGAGCATCGATGTGAAGTCTTTGCCGAACACCAGGCTCAGGATCAGCACGATCACGGTGCCACCCAACCCCAGCTTCAATCCGCCACCGCCACCACCCCGAAACCCCCCGCCGCCCGACGCACCGCGGCGGTCCTCAAGATTTTCGTTGCGTTTGCCAGGAGTCCAGCGCATGATCGTGCCTCTGAGTGAACATCGTTGCGAAATGCAGGTACCGGGATGGTGCAGACTTGGTCACCGGCGGGCAAGCGGCCGGCGTGCATCCGTCACATTTGTGCTTCAATCAATTCCGCCGGGAATGAGCAGGCGTGACGGTGCGTGGTTGTGGTCCAGCGCCATAGCCACAATGGCCCGCCCGCACAACGCGCCAATGACGTTGCCGGTTCCGCTGTACCCGCCAATGGCCCAAACACCCGGCCGCACCTCTTCAACAACCGGTAGTCCAGTGTGCGAATACCCCGCGGACGCAGCCCATCGGTGCGAAACGGGCGCCTGCACGTGCAACGTCTCGCGCAAAAACGTCTCGAGCAGGGCCTGCACCGGGTTGGCGGGCGTGGTGTCCGTCGTCCATTCACCGTCACCCCCGCGATCGCGAAATCCGCCCAGCGCTATTGAGCCGTCCGGCAACTGCTGCCAATACTCAAAGCCTTCGCGATAATACATCGGACACGGCACCAAACGTTCGGCTGTTGGCTGGGTCGCCAACATCTGCAGTCGCGCAGTGCGTACGCGCCCTTTCAGTTCCGGCAACAGCAGCTCCAGTTTGCCGTCAACCGCCACAATGATGCGGCGACAACGAATTTCGCTGCACCTCGTGTGCACGCGACCTTCGCCAAAACCGGTCACCGCCGACCGCGCGAACAGTCGGGCTCCGCGCGCCACGGCCTGCGCCGCAAGCGTTCGGCACCGCACCAGTGGGTTGCACGCGGCATCCGTTGGAAGATGCAGGCCAACCCCATCCGGGCCGTCATACCAGTCAACCGCCAAACCGTCCGCGCGCATGACGCGCAACTGTTCCTCGCAGTCGGCGATTTCCGCTTCAGAGGCCGCCAGACGACGCGAGCCCACAAAATGCACACACTGCGGCGTGGCCGCAGCAATGCGTCCAATTTCCGTGAGTGTCGCGTCGTAGATCGCGCGCGCCTGATACGGGCCATGCAACCGGACCGCGTCGTGATAAAAATCATAGGCGCCCGCCAGCAGAAACCCGCCGTTCCGACCGGCCGCCCCGGCGCCGACGTCCTGTGCGTCAATGCCAATGACCTCTTCGCCGCGATCCAGTAATTCGTGAATGGCCGTCAGTCCCGATGCGCCCAGTCCCACCACGCAGGTGCCGCAGGTGGCATCGGCCTCGAGCGCAGGCAACGGTTGCCACCCGCCGTCCTCCCAGACCGGCCCATTGCTGGTGTCGCTGTTCACTGTCGCCACGAGAAGGGGTGCACCTGGTGAAGTCCGTTGTAGATTTTCGGAATGATTTTTTCGCGTCGCCTGCACGGTATCGAATTGCTCGACATTCCGCGATGCCCTCGCATGATTCGCGATGGTGCCCTGGACTACCTGCAGTTCATCATCCGGACCGGCCATGCCTACTCGCCCATTGTCGGGTTGCTGGCGCCTGCGCTCCGATCACGCAACATCACGTCAGTCGTCGATGTCTGCTCGGGCGGCGGTGGCCCGTGGCCCGACCTCCGGGCAGCACTGGTGCGTGCCGGCGCGCCGTCCGACCTCTGCGTCACGCTCACCGACAAGTATCCGAACGTCGAGGCCTTCTCCAAGAACGCCAGAACGGATGCGCAGGTCGTCGGAAGAGTCGAGCCGGTGGACGTCGAAAATAGTCGCATTCCGCTTACTGGATTGCGCACCTCGTTTTCCTCCTTCCATCATTTTCCGCCGCAGATTGCGCGACAGGTGCTTCGCAATCTTGCGCACGGCGGCCAGGGAATTTTCATCGCCGAGGTAACGGAGCGGAGCGCCATGACCCTGGTCTTTATGCTCCTCGCGCCCCTGCTGGTGTGGCTCGCCACGCCGCGCCTTCGCCCGTTCAAGTGGTCGCGACTGTTCCTGACCTACATCATTCCCGCCATTCCATTTGTGGTCTGTTATGACGGCATCGTTTCGTGCTTCCGTACGTACAGCGACCGCGAGCTGCAGGCGCTCTTTACGAGCGTGGAAGACCTGCACTACGAGTGGCAGGTTGGGCAGTTGTCTGCACGCGGCCAACTGTCGGTGACGTACGCCCTCGGTTTTCCCAAAGCGCGCGAAGCCTGACCGAGAGACTGGGGCGCGCTACCGGTGTGGCGACAGGTGCCGCGCGGATCGTGGTCACTTGCGTGAGGCGGTGTCCCGTTGGCGCTGTGGACAATTGGCCTCGCCTTGGTGCCGTCGCGGCCACGGTACGTACGGTTTGCGAGCAAGTGATGTCAGCCACCAGAATGGCCGACGGTTCGCCGAATCGCGGCTGCAACGCTGGAAACATCAGCAGCGCCCCTCCAATTCGGAACACGCGTTTCGCGCGCGACGTGACACGGTGGGCAGCCACAGAAATCCGGGCAGTAACACACATGACGGGTCCAGCCTGAGGAGGGAGGAGAACGGGGCCGCGACTGCGCGATGGAACGCCCCGCGACGTCGTTAGGACACGTTCATCTGGGAAACGGTTGTAACCGGCGCGGCATGGGCACCGACGAGTCTTCGCGAATCCCGGCAGGTGGGGCAACGCGAAACAGCCCGTTCAGTTCCCCTAACATTCCAACAGCCGTGTCGATGAGCGGGTCACGTTCCGTGTCAAACCCGCGCGGGGCCCACGGCACGGCCACATTGGGGGCTACACCTTTCCACTCAATGGGTTGGCGGTTGGGCCCGAGTTCAAACCACTGCGGCACGGTGAACGACCACCCGTTGCCCAGTGGGAACGTCCCAGGGTTTCCTGATGCCCCACCAGTGGTGTCACCGATCACGGTGACATGCTGCATTTCCCGCATGGCGGCGACAAAACTTTCATTGGCGCTGAATCCGCCACGCCCTGCCAGCACCACGACAGGTTTCGTATACTGCCAGGTGCCCCGCGGCCCGATGGTGCGCGCCTTTACCGGTGTCAGGTCGTCGTGATTGGTGCCGTTCCGCTCCTGAACGTATGAAACGATTTGCGACCTGGTGGCAAAGCGGCTGGCAAAGGCAAAAGCGGCCGCATCACTGCCCCCGGCATTCGTGCGCACGTCGATAATCATGCCGGGTGCGTCTCGGTGGCGCAGCAACGCGGCATCGAGGGCAAGGGTGTCAATTTGTCCGGCGCTCCACGTCTCGATATACAGATAGGCAAAACCGCCCACGATGGCCTCGCCCCACGCGTTTCCGTGCGGGATCCACCCCGCATCCCGTAGTGCACGAGACCATCGGCCGCGATCAAAATTCTCCAGGGCGGTTGGCACATACGTCGGCACGATGGTGCCCTTGGGATCGACGAACCACGCATGCACGTCACGCAATGGCTTGAGCATGTCCAGCATCACGGCGATGAACTCATCGTCGGTCCGCGCGGCCGATGCTTGCGGCCGGTATCGCGTGCGCATGTCGTTCCAGTCGGACGGCGTAACGTTCTTGTAGCGGAACGCCGGATACACCTGATCGTATTGCGACCACAACGCGTCAAACTGCGCTTCGTACGAGGCCGCGAGACTCGGCGGCTGGGGCACGCGGCATGCGGCCACGCCAGCAAGGCACGCAGCAAGCAGCACGCAGCGTGCGAGGTTCCATTCAGTAACTCGGAGAACCGCCAGCGATGAGCGTTTCATACGCAACCTTGAAGCGTGCCGTTCCACCAGAAAGGAGAGGGGTTCGGAAAGGTGCCGTGGCAAGCCGACCGCCACGCACCACCCAATATCATCGTTGCAAAAGGCCCCGCCCGATAGGGGGGCGCCAATAAACGCCCGGGGAGGCTGGGACCGGTCCCGGGACAAACTCAGGCGCGATGGTTCTTGGCAACGTGACCGTGAAGTACTGCCAGCTCGGGCGACACCTGCATGGCCTGATAATAAAGTCGCTGAAACGCGTCCCCAGCGACGTCAGCCCGCAGGAGTTCTCTCGATCGGGCCAACAGGGCAGAAGCCTCGTTGGTCTCCAGCGGGGACTCCTTGTCCTCCATGCGCTCGTCTATCAACAGGACCATCTGGCCCATAGGTCGCAACCAATCGAACCAGGGGTCGCCAATGACCAACTGGAGGAACAGCCCGTTGTTCGCGATGCGGCCGTGCACTTTCTCGTAGCGAAGGCGCTCCACATGCAGGAGGGCCCGGTGTACTCGCAACAAGTCTTCCCGCGCGTGCATGAGCTGCTTGCGAACGGAGGCGGTCGCCTCGTCGCCGTCGTCGGCATGAGTCAGGTGTTTTTCAGACATGTTTCAAACGTAGCGGTTGAGACGGTCCACTACACCAGAGGTTCAGCTCTCGTGCGAGCTACCCTCGTACACCTCGCTGGCTCGCGCGCTTTTGTAGGCCTTTCGCACAAGCCAGATCACCACTGCCGCGGGCAACACCACAAAAACCAGCAGCTTGACTGCCATAATCGTGAAAAGCCCAACCGCGACCAGCAGGAGTATCGGAAAGCCCAAAATGCCCATGGTCAGCAATGGGCGAAGGGCCAGCAGGCGGAGAAGCGTTGCAATCACTGTCGGGACTCCGAAGGGGACATTGAACTATACGCAGGCACGGGTCGTTCTGGTTTCCGATCCGGCAAAATTCGACAGGCCCTGGCGCAATGAGGCGGCGGCGGCCCTGCGCGTCCGCGCGTCGCTATGTTCCCGTCCCATGTGCCGACTTGCCCGCGGGGCGACCGCCGCCCTCCTCGTTGTGTTATCCGTTGCGTGTGCCGGAATGACTGGCGCTCAGGACCGCGTTTCCACTGGGCTCCCCGGGTCCGACCCCAAAACCGTCATCGCCCCTCGGGCCGACTCGGGTACCTCAAGATTTGCGCGGTTCCGGCGTTACCCGTGGAACAGCGTAAACGTGTGGGCCGGAAGTGCCTACGAAACACGTTCGGCGTCGCACAACGAACACATCGCGGGCTCGCTGCGCATTGTCGGCGTGCAAATTTCGCGCGATGTCTGGCGCGGGGCGAAAGCGCACCTCGCTTATGTTGGCGAGGTGTTGCCCATCCTGCTGGTGCGTAGCGGGCCGCCCATCACTCGCACGCTGGACTCGACGCGGGTGACGGACGCCAAACAACTCGATCGCTTTCGCTTTCGCGAGGGCTATGGATTCGGACTGGCGCCCATTGGCGCAGAACTGGCGCGACAGCTTGCACCGGGCATACACGCGCTACTGAACGTCACGGCTGGTGCGTTGATCTTTAACAAGGTGGTGCCGTACGGTGCGGCGACAATGGCCAACTTCACGGTCTCACCTGGCGCCGCGCTGGAGTGGCAACCCGTTTCCCGAACGCGCGTGGCCGTGGGATACACCTTTCATCATTTGTCGAACGCGAGCTTTGGACAATCGAATCCTGGAATGAATTCGCAGATCCTGTTCGTGAGGCTGGCCTGGATGAAGCGCGCGGCCGCAGGGAAATAACGCGAGGTGGAACAGGTGATCGTTCAGCATTCAGGCCGAGGCTACGGCGAGGCAAACCGTTTTCTCCACCACGCGCCGACCACGCCACCAATCAACCCGAACAAGTGCAATTCCCACGAAATGCCTGCCTGCAACGGTGACAATCCGAACAGCGCCGAGCCCCAGATAACCGCTGCGCCGACCGACAGCGCCACCGACGTGAGTTTGCGGTCAAACCATCCGGTCGTCAGCAGATAACCCAGGTACGCGAACACGAGTCCGCTGGCACCGATATGCAAAGCGGGGCGTCCAACAAGCCAGGTGGCCCCGCCCCCAAGCAAGACGCCAAACGCTGTTACGCGCCAGAAGTCACGTGCACTGCGCAGATACACCGTTCCACCAATAAGCAGCAGCCCAACCGCATTCATGGTCAGGTGAGCGGCGTTTGCATGCAGCAATGGGTGCAGGGCAATACCCCACGCGCCTTCTGCCGAACGAGGAATTAATCCAAACATTCGGTTCACCGCACCAGCCGTCACAGCGTTGACGATGGACACGAGGCCCATCAGTCCCAGCATGGTTCCAAAAACCTTCACGCCGCGTTTGAATGTGCCGCCAATCGTGCGGGCTACGGCCGTGACAGGTCCCTCGCGAGAGGGCGCCTCCATGACCGGCGACCATTCAGCGGCCGGCGGGACGGCACCGAGATTGGCCGATTGATCGGCAATGCGTTCGCGCGGAGAACGGCCGTCGGGAGAGGTCACACGTGCAACGGTTGCAGTGCGCGAACAATTTCCGCGCGTCGCGGTTCGAGAAACGGAGGGAGCGACACGCGGTGTTCGTCCATCGGACCATCCACTTCAAAGCCCGGTCCGAACGTGGCCAACTCAAACAGCACGTGGTTCGGTTCGCGCACGTAGATGGACTGAAAGTAGTGCCGATCGACAATGCCGCTGTTGTGAAAACCCAGCAGCGTGAGTTTGGCGACCCAATCGCCCATGCTCTGATTGTCAGGCACCAGCAGCGCAATGTGATGCACGCCCCCTGCCCCGTAACGCGCCCTCGGCAGATCGTCCCGCACAATGACGTGCACCTCAGCGTTTGGTCCTCCTTCGCCAATGTGATACACGTGCACGCTGAATTCGGGAGCCTCGGCTAACGCGTAGATGTGATCGTGCGTGAGGCCGAGCGCCAGCGTGAGAAACTGGTGGGTCGGTTCGCGGTCGGGGACAACGATGGTGCTGTAGCCGAGCCCGCGAATCTGGTGCTCTGCCGGCACAGGGCTGGCCGCCCACGGAAAGGCTGCCCCTACGCCACCGTCGTCAATCAGGGATAGTTGCGTTCCCTCGAAATCGTCGAAGTCCAGCACCGGTCGTCCATCGCGCTCACTGCTTCCGAGATTGGGAACGCCCAGTGCATTCAACCGGTCAACCCAATAGGCGAGTGTGTTGGCACCAGACACGCGGAATGCCGTCAGGGCAATGGAGTTGTTGCCGCGCAGTTCACGCACCGCGTTGGGAATGTCGAACACCGTCATATCCGAACCGGGCGTGGCTGCCCCGTCGCCAAAAAACAAATGGTACATGCGCGGATCATCCTGATTGACCGTCGTGATGATTGGCCGCATGCCAAGCACGCGAGTGTAGAAGTCTCGTGACCGTTTGATGTGCGCACTGACGGCGCTGACATGGTGCATGCTTCGGAGCTGCAGCGGTGCTACGGTCATGAACGGTGGTAAACATGTGAGGTCGCAGTGCGTACGGTGTTGCACGGTGTTGCACGGTGTTCCGTCGGGCCAACAACCCGTCACGAGCAGAGGAATGCAACAGCCCGAGCCGTCAAAACAAGGCGCGCCGTTATGGGCGGCGCACGTCCAGCTTCAGTCCGGCACCAAACGGTGCCACGCCTGGAATGGTGATGGGCAACTGACCACTGATTGCGTTCCGCCCCAACAACGCGCGTGCCGCCGCGCGCTGTGACAGCGGGGACGCGCTCCACGCCAGCAGGTGCGCGTCCGTGCGCGGCAAATTCATGGCGAGATACGGGTTGGCAAAGGAAACCAGCACCACTTTGGTGCCCGCTCTCTGCAATCCGTCAATCAGGTCGGCCAAACCAATGGTCGCATCCATGGTCGCCGTGTTGGTACTGGCGCCGATGTACGAGGACACGATGGCCACGTCAGCGCCGTTCGCAATTTTGAGCGCATTTTCAACCGCGCCCGGCAGCAACGCTGGTGTGGGACTGGCTTGATACCCAGCCGCGTTTCCGGCGGCCGCGCCTGCGGTCGCATCGAATACCACTTCGGGCGTGAGCGACAGCGCCATGAGGCCAGAAAACATACTGCGAATTTCCGCGTTGAACGCGACGCCCGCACTCACTTCATTGCGCGCCGCAATGGAAATGCTGACCACGCGGCTGGTCGCGGGCCGTTGATTGAGTGGCAGCAGCGTGGCGGCGTTTGTAACGAGCGTGATGGCCTTTTCTGCCGCCACTCGCGCAGGCCGCATGTTTGCCTCGACGGCGATGGTCCGGCGCAGCCCTTCCACATCAACAAGCCGACTGCGATGCAGCCCGAATTCATGTTTGGCCATCAACAGCCGGCGCACGGACGAATCGACGCGGGCTTCCGTAAAGCGACCGGTTTGCACGCCGGAAACCACGGCATCAATGGCCCCTGGCACGCTGGTGGGCATCAACAACACATCGTTGCCGGCGATTACGGCTCGAATGGTGACTTCGGCCATCGTCAGTGTGCCAATGGCGCCGTTCATGTCCAGCGCATCGGTCACGAGGATGCCCTGAAAACCCATGTCCTTGCGGAGCAGGTCGATCATCACCGTCGGGCTTAGCGTCGCCGCGATTTTTCCCGAATCGAGTGCCGGCAAATCGCCATGGAATGTCATCATGCCGCGAACGCCCGCGCGAATGGCTTCGCGAAACGGATACAACTCGACGCTGTCCAGACGCGCCCGTGAGGCGGTGACCCGTGCCAATTCCAGGTGCGAATTCTGTTCGGTATCGCCGTGCCCCGGAAAATGTTTGCCGGTGGCCAGCATGCCGTTTTCCTGAATGCCACGGATGAACGCGCGCCCCATCTGCGCAACGAGCTTGGGATCTTCGCTGAACGAACGCGCGCTGATGACCGGATTCCGGGCGTTGTTATTCACGTCCAGCACCGGTGCAAACGCCATATGAATGCCCAGCGCGCGCCCCTCCACGGCCGTCACTCGGCCCATTTCGTACGCGAGCATGGTGTCGCGTGTGGCACCGATACCCATTTCATAGGGAAATGGCGTCGCGCCGCCCAGGTCGATGGCGTTCGGAATGAACCATCCTCCACGTGCACGAAACGCCGCGCCTGTTTCCAGATCGGCCCCGATCAGCAGGGGTACCTTCGCGGCGCGTTGCAGCGCGTTGGTTTTGACCGCGATGTCGGCCGGGCCACCTACCGAGACAATGGCGCCACCCAGCCGTTGGTCGCGAATGAGTTTCTCCATGTTGAGCCAGGTGGGGTTATCCTCGGCGGTGTAGTCGCCGAGGGTCCATACCCACACCATCTGTGCGGCTTTGTCGCGGAGCGACAGCGTGCGCAGCACCGAGTCGGCCCACTTCCGGCCTTCCGGCGTGCCCGCGGCACTACTCAGGTTGCGTGGCGGCGTCCCAGTGCCTGACCCGACTGTGGCCCCAGTGGGGGCCGTCGCAGACGCGCGACCGGTCGCACACCCGGCCAGTTGCACTGCCAGCGTCAGGGTCACCAGTGAAGCCAAACGGAGCCCGCGCTCGGACATGGAGAATTCCGTGGATGGAGGTTGCTTGCAAGACGAATACACCACAGAAAAATAGCGGGCGCGCTTGACGAAGGCCGCCCGAACCGCGATAACTGCCAACACCCAGGAGTGTGCGCGGATTCTGGGGGGCTGACCGCGCTGCTGGACTTCTCAACCTGATCCAAGGGGCCGTTTTGATAGGTGCGACCGCAGTGGCGATTCTGGTCCGGGACGAACGGAACCGCGATGAAACGCCTTCCGGCGCCGCTCAGTGAACGCCGGTTCATGAATCTCACTTTCGTCAAGGCGAGCGACGAACACGCCAACGCCGTTTGGACCATGCGGTCACTGGTCGCGGCCTTCCTGGAATTGCAACATGGCAATGGCCACTGGTCCAGTGAGCCGTCCGAGAGCGGCGTGTTAAACGCGGTGCATACCAGTTACGTGCTGGTCGCGTTTGAAGGTTCCAAATTGGTCGGCACACTTCGGTTGCTCACCAAGAAACCGTGGGCGATTGACGCCAGTTTCTTCACGCCAGTGGAACGACCGCTCTACCTGGTCGACATGGCCGTAGCGCCCGGCTCGCAGCGAAAGGGAGTGGGCCGCGCGTTGCTCAAGGAAGCCAATCGTATCGCGGCAGCGTGGCCAGCGAACGCCATCTGGCTGGACGCGTACGATTCGCTGGCGGGAGCGGGCGGATTTTATGCGAGCTGTGGTTTCAGCGAAGTGGGACACAAGGAGTACAAAGGCACGCCCTTGGTCTATTTCGAGAAACCGGTGGTTCCGCCCGCGAAGTGATCGCAAAAGCACGTCAGCAGGGGACGCGAGCGGTTGCGTATATGCGGAACATCATCAAGGAGCAGCGCCGTGACGCGTTCGTCCGAATGCAGCGAACCGGGCCACTAGTCCTTCAGCTGATACAATAGATCGTCTTCGACCCGATACAGCAGCGGAACAACCGTGATCTTTGGATACAGGCCGCGCAGCCGTTCTGCCTCCTTCATCACGAATTCAATCTCATTGTTTATACTGAACTTCGGGATACTCTCGGCAAAATGCTTCTCAGCGCGTTCCACATCCCATCCGGCATATTCGGTGAGACCGCGAACAAACTCGTCGTGTAGTCCGGCGACGCGCGTCATGCCGCAGTCCGTGTGGGCGATGAGCACAATGGTGCGGACGTGGCCTACGGCAATGGCAAACGAAATGCGGAATTCGTTGTCCCGCATATTCGCACCGGCCGTGCGCAAGACGTACGCGAAATCGGTAGGTATGCGCAGCGCCTTGCGACTGTCCATGCACATGCCAATGAGCAACTGCTGCCCCGTTCCGGTGCCGAGCGCGCGTTCGAGGTTGTGATACTCGAGCAGCAAACCCGTGGGCGTGCCGCGGTACTCGGGCAGAATGTCAGACCGATAGTTTACCGGGATGATTTGTGTCATGGCGACTGTTGACGGGCGACTCGGCGGCCTTAGTACCGCCAGCTCCGGAGGTCAGCGCCTGCCGGTGCAAACTTCTCCATATGCGTGGTCATCCTGCCCATCAGCTCGTTCATGGGCGGGCCCCAGCAGTGCGGCGCCATGGGCTGAAACACAATTTCGCCGGCGAAGTTTGGCCCACGCACTTTCTTGAGCGATTCGTCCAGCAGATGCACACCCATGTTCAGGTAGTACGAGTCGGCGTCGCCCACATACACGTTGATCTTGTTGGCCACCTTTGGGCCTAACGTCGACCATTGGGTTTCCAGTATGTGGCGCAAGTCAAAATGCTGTTTCCAGTACTCCGCCACCTTCTGGTCAATTTTGCCGCTGCGTTTGTCCCAGATGCGCGCCGGATACCCATCAGCCGCCACGGGGCCGAACGTGGCCTCCCAGATATCCCACTGCCCGCCCGAGCGTGACTTGTCGCCGACAACCAATTCATACCAATTCTCGTCCTTCATCATCGCGTTGATGTTCCCGTCGGGTTTGCGCTGCGTGGGGCGTTCCACGCGGGTCCAGTCTTTCTGAAACCAGTACGCATTGGTGTCGCTGTACACGTTCACGATCTGGTGGTACCGAAAGTCCACGCCGTCGGGACACAGCGACCACGTGCCGCCATAAAAGTCTGGATAGAACACCTGCTTGGCCAGGGAAATCCAACCACCCGTCGAACCACCAGTCAGCAGGCGCGCCCACGGTTGCCCGATCACGCGAAACTTGCCTTCGACCGCTGGAATGAGCTCTTGCATGATGGCGTCGCCAAACGGGCCGTTGTTTGCCGAATTGACGCCGTACGAGTCGTCGTAGTAGGGCGACGGATGTTGCAACGTCACCAGAATCATGCGAGGCGTGCCGTCGGCATTCCAATACGGCGTCGAACCAACACCGGGTGCGCGAAGCGAAAAATGTCCTTCGCTATACACGATGGGATATTTGGCTTCGGGGTGTTTGTCGTAATCTTTTGGCAGCAACACCACGGCGCCGAGATAGATTGGCGCGCCCCACCATTTGCTGAGTATCTGACTCTGAATCTTGATGCGACGCACGTTGCCGCTGTCCGCCGCCACCTTGATTTCGGGAATGACTTTGTTGGCGACCAGTTTGATGGGTGTTGTTGATGCGGGATTGTACGTGATCCTGACCGGATCGCCATAAATGTTGCCCGGCGACGTTTTCCAGTTCTGCCCCTCCCACTGATCCATGTGTAGCCACACCGTCTTCCCATCGGCGCGCGCAAACCTGGTGTACACGTTGACGAACGGCTGCACCCAGTATTCCCCTGCCGGAATATCTCGCAAACTTTGCACCGGATGGCCGAACGTCCGGGCATCTATGGTGGCCGACGCGCCCGCCGCCAGGTTGTCCACGTTCACCGCGAATAAAGGGACGCCCGTTTCCCCAGTTTGCTGAATGGGCGTGCGCGTGCCGCTAAACGTTCGGCTGAGCGCCACATACACCCGGCCCGTAATCGGTGCGGCATGGGCGGCGGCGCTGAAGGCCACCTGGAATGTCGGACCCGAACCGCCGGGACCTTGCGCGGTGAGGGCGGCCACTGGCGCGAGAAGGAGCGCCAGAGCAAGAGTTAGGGCACGGCGTGATCTGTTCATTCCAGAAACTATCCTGATGCTGAACCGGCGTGAAGCACTACTCCTCATGGGCAAAAGGCCCGATGCCACCGCAGGCCGGGCTGGGCCGCACCCGGACGCCCGGTTTGGCCAGGGCGCGCGGATTGCACGGGTGATTACGCAATGATCGTCCTCGTCCTGAACGCGGGTTCCTCCACCTTGAAATTTCAGGTGGTGAGAACCGACGGCAATTGTATTGCCACCGATACCGATGTCCGGCTTGCGCAAGGAGTCTTTGAACGGATTGGCGGCGAGGCAGTCATTGCGGTGCGGAATGCGGACGGCGCCAAACGAACCATGACGGCAAACTTGCGCGACTTGCGTGCCGCCGTTGACTGGGCCGTCGCATACGTCACATCCGACAAAGCGGCGACGGGACTGACCAGTCGAGGCGAAATTGAGGCAGTCGGGCATCGCGTGGTGCACGGCGGTGAGCAGTTTATCGCCAGCGTGCGCATTGATGAAGCGGTTCGACGTGAAATTGAGGACAACATTGAACTCGCGCCCTTGCACAACTCGCACAACCTGCGCGGCATCGAAGCGGCACGCTCCGCACTGGGCGACGGCATACCACAGGTGGCCGTGTTTGACACCGCCTTCCACCAAACGCTGCCAGAACATGCGTACCTGTATGCCATTCCGTATCCCCTGTATCGGCGGCACAAGGTGCGGCGATACGGATTTCATGGAACGTCGCACCGGTCCATCGCGTGGCGCTTTCGGCAGCTCACGCATCGCGAACGCGGGGATGTTCGCATTATCACATTGCACCTGGGTAACGGATGTTCCGCGTGCGCTATTGTGAACGGCCTGAGTGTGGATACATCCATGGGGTTCACCCCATTGGAAGGACTGGTGATGGGCACGCGCTCGGGCGATATCGACGCGGCGTTGCTCGACTACATCGGCGCGAAAGAGGGACTGACACTGTCGCAGACCGAAGGACTGCTCAACCAACAATCGGGACTGCTTGGCATTTCGGGGTTGACCAACGACATGCGCGATTTGCTGGCGGAGGCGGCGGAGCATCAGGATCGACGCGCGAATCTGGCAATCGAAATTTTCTGTTATCGCGTGCGGAAGTATATCGGGAGTTATCTCGCCGCAATGGGTGGTGCGGACGCGGTGGTGTTTGCGGGAGGTATTGGCGAAAACTCGCCGGAGATTCGTTCGCGCATTTGTAAGGGACTGGAGTGGGCGGGACTCGCGGTGGAAGACGGGTTGAACGGTGCGCTGATTGGTGGGAAAGAAGGCATGTTTTCCACAGCCGATTCGCGACTGCAGGCGTGGGTGGTTCCGACGGACGAGGAGTTGCTCATTGCGCGGGATACCTATAGGGTTGTCAACGGGCTCGAGTTGCCGAGTTGAACGGCACGACGACGCTGCGAATGACCAGCGTGTTCCGACGCAACGCCGCAAAACAGGACAGCACCGGCCACATACTCGTCGCGTTTCACATCGACCCCGAACGATCCACGGCACGCTTTGTCGCATTGCTCGACAGCCTCCCCGGCACACCCGCCGGCGCGGTCGCGCTGGGTGGGCCGGAAGGCGGGTCTACCGACGAAGTCCTTGTTCGCCTCCCGGCTGGGCGCGTGGTGATCGCCTGCCTGAGTCGCGGCGAGAACGGGCACCGACACGCAACGACCGGCGAGCTGGCGGAAGTATACGTGCGGCCCGCAGTCGTGACGGCAATAGCGGATTTCGCGCCAGCCGAGCAGGACGGGTTCGACATTCCCATGAGCGATTTCGCGTTCACCGCACCCGACAAACTTCCCGCCTCCACGTGTCGCTTGTTCCCGGCACCTACGTGTTTTATTGCCTGATCACCGATCCAAAAACAAGCATGCCGCATGTCGATCTGGGCATGATGAAACAAATGACGGTGAGGCCATAGAGAGCGGACCTCACCGGACCATACGACCGTCCGGTTGCTGCAATGCTGGCCGGACTCCACCAGATTCGGGAGCAGGCGCACGATTGCGGTTGCCTCCATTGCATGGCAGTACATATTGCGTCATCCGTCTGCCAGCCGTCGCCCCGTCCTAGCCGTGCCACCTGCAACGACTCCACCAATACAGCAGCGCGTCGACCAGCGCCGCCGAACCTCCAACCTGTCGCTGAACTTCAAACTCGGGGCCGTTGCTGCGGTTGCGGTGTTCACGGTGATTGTCGGATCGCTCGGCGTGGTTGTCGTGCGGGAATCCAGTGACGCGTGGGCGCTTGTTTCGCAGACACAACAAGTACAGCAATCGCTGTCAGCGGTGCTGCAGCGACTCACCGATGCGGAAACGGGGCAGCGTGGATACCTGTTGTCGAATTCGGATGAGTTTCTCGAGCCGTTCAACGGCGCTACAACCGATGTGACGCAGACGCTGGCGCGGCTTCGGGAGCTGGTGAAGGTCAACGACTCCCAGGTCCGTGCACTGTCCGCCCTGAATGAGGCCGTCGAAACCCGGATCACCACCCTCAATGCACACATTGACGGTCGTCGTTTAGGCGACGTGTTGTCGGTCGAATTGCTGCGCCCGGGCAAGCAACAAATGGACAGGGTGCAAACGCTCGTTCGCTCTATGAGAGCCACTGAGGCGACCCTGCTCGCCGAACGCCAGATGCAAACCGATCGGTGGGGGGTGATCGCAATCGCAGTCCTTTTTGCTGGAAGCCTAGGCGCGTGTGCCTTGCTCATCGTGATCAGCACTGCCATTCGGCGTGATGTCGCGCTCCAGGAGGCGGCGCGCATCCGCATTGCGGAACAGAACACCGAGTTGGAAGCACAATCGCAGACGCTCGCAGATCAGCAAATTGAGCTCGACCATCAGGTGAAGGAGTCGCAGGCAATCACCGGGCAACTGCAGGCGACCAACCTCACGTTACATCGCAGCACGGAGATGGCCGAGCGCGAACGTGAGGACGCCATTGAGGCCCGCGATCTCGTCAAGGCCAGCGAGTCGCGGTATCGGTTTATGGCGGACACCATTCCCGTGCAGGTCTGGACCGCCGCGGCTGACGGCCAGCTTGATTTTGTGAGCGAGGGCGTCGCGCACTATTTCGGACGCACGCGAGAGGAAATGCTCGGTGAGGGGTGGTTGGCAGTCATTCATCCAGACGATGTGTCCCCGGTTGTTGAGCGCTGGACCCATGCACTGGCAACCGGTCAGCCGTACGAGGTGAAGTTCCGACTGCGCCGACACGACGGCACCTACCGCTGGCACATTGGCCAAGCGTTGGCCCAGCGCGACGACAATCAGACCATTTGCGGCTGGTTCGGTAGTAACACCGACGTGGACGACCAACACCGCGACAGTGCACGGCGTGAAAGACTGGTACGCAGTGTCGAACGGACGAATCAGGAACTCGATCAATTTGCCTACGTCGCTTCACACGACCTCAAAGCGACGTTGCGCGGTATTGGAAACCTTTCGGAATGGATTGAGGAGGACATAGGCCCGTCCTTTCCAGCCAGTGCCCGCGAAAAAATGGAACTGCTGCGCGGACGCGTGCGCCGGGTCGAAGCCCTGATTGACGGCATGCTCGAATACTCGCGCGCAGGCCGCGTTCGCAATCCGCCAACCTCGGTAGACACCAACGCGCTATTGAACGAAGTGCTCGAAGTGCTGGCGTTTCCGGAAACAGTCCGAGTGCAAGTTGATACGAGTCTGCCGCACGTCGTCACGGAGCACGTGCCACTGCAGCAGGTTTTTGGAAACCTGCTTGGCAACGCCGTAAAGAATGCCGGCCGAACTGACGTGGCGTTGCGGGTTGCAGGCACCATAGTCGGCGAATTCGTACACTTCGCCGTCACCGACAACGGCCCAGGCATTGCTCCCCAGTATCACGACCGCATATTCGTGATGTTCCAGCGCCTCGCTGCGCGTGACAAGATTGAAGGCACCGGTGCCGGCCTGGCCATCGTCAAGAAAATTGTCGAGAGTCGGGACGGGCGTGTCTGGGTTCAATCGCCATCTGATGAGCAGACTGGCTCCGGCACCACCTTTCATTTCACCTGGCCCACGGTGCCAGGACCGAAGCAATAGTAGCGATGGAAGCCAGCCGCGGTCTCAATATCCGGCTCAAGCCAGTCAGGCGGGCCGCATTCACCGAAACAATGGCCGCGATGCAAAAATACTGGTAGTTGGTCGAATTTTCCCAAGGTCCTCTGTCAATGCTCACCGGCAACGGTGAGGCGATCTTCTGCAGCATCGGGAACTGCATCCATAGGTTCCAGCACCGGCACAATATCGGCGATCATCGCCGTAAACAGAGAAGGTTGCACGGGATCCGCAAAGACCGCATCAAAATCAGCCGGAGCGAATGCACGCTCAAGTCGGGCGGCGAACGAATCCTTGAGCAGACGCACATAGTACTCAGCGTCGTAGTCGCGCATATCAGATTGGCCCTCCACGCCCACTTCCGCACGTCCACCCTCTTCCGCTTCCACGACCACCCCCGCACCACCACCCAGAGTGCGATACACGCGCGCGCGCTCACCAACCCGCCAAGTGGTTCGGCCGGTGGCCAGCATGGCCTCGTACGGCAACTCACGACGCGTTGCGCGCGCGGCGCAGTATTGCGCTGCGCTCTTCGTCAGTCGCACTTTTGACGACACGTCATAGGTCGGCATGTTTCGATTGCGTAGCTCGCCCACAACGCGTACGTACTCGTCGCGCACCCCCGCCACGTCGCCGTTCAATACCCGTCGAATGGCGCAGCGCAAAAACTTCTCGCCGAACGGCTCGGCGCGACTGGAACGAAAGGCCACCCCGCGCAAAATAAGCTGGCCCGATTCTGTCAGCAGCGCATAATTCTTGGGTTCGTGTGACAACATCGCTCTGTATCGCCCTTCAAATTCCAGCTGCACCAACGGCGGCAGCAACGCCGCCACCTCGGCAACCACGCGGCGCTCATCGGCTTCCGTCCACGATTCCGGCACAGCGAAATACACACCATCGGTGTCACCCTCCAACAACGTCACGCCGCGCTCGGCCAATTCGCGACACATGAGTGCGAGCGTGGCCCGTCCGCGCCGTGTCACCTCATTGGCCGCATGCACGTCCGCAAATCGTGTAAGCCCGGCACCTGCGCCGAGGTATCCGTAGGCAGAGTTGACCACCAGCTTCATCGCCGCCGACATCGCTTCGTGTGTGTGCCGCTCGGCCGATCCCGGCGGCGCCAACTTCGCCTGGGCCTTCGCGTGCAACCGTTGTGCCACCAACTGGTTCACCAGAGCCAGCATGGCCCCCAGTTCGTCACGCTTTGGTCCAATCCTGTATTGGCGCATAAGTGACGGGTACAAACTCGCAACATCGGCTTTCACCACCCGATGCGCGACGCCGGTGGCGAACAGGTACAGCGCGGCTCCGGTGTGAATGGTGCCGTCACCATCCTTGTGTGCGGGCAGCGCGACGCCCGCTCGCAGGTAGGCGCGTACCAGGAGCGGGTCAATCACGCCTGTCGCGGCGCCTGCGTCGGCCAGTCGTTCGTACCGCCGCGGCGCCATGCGCGCGAGCGCAAACGCCGCGCCTCCCAACATGTCCGCCAAGTGTGCCACCTCACGCACATCATCCGAGGCATAGCGACGGACACGATCAGGGTCCCGTTTGAAAGTCGCATAAATCTGATCGCCGCGAATGTATTCCCGATCCGGTCCGGCCACACCCAGGTGTTTTGCTACGGCCTTGAGACCATGTGACGGAAGTTCCCGCGCGGAAAAGTCGTAGCGCCGCACGGCGTCGAGGGTATCGATCAATTCACGCCCCGGTGCGACATACCGTACCCGCCGGTCTGCGTCGTATTCGCTGGGGGCACCGCGCCGCGAGCCACGCGTCAGCAATGTCTGGTGAGCTGTGCGGCCCAGCGCAAACGGAATGCGCAATTTCTTCGCACGGGTGAACAGGAACGGGAGATCGAAGCCATGCAGGTTGTGATTTTCGATCACATCCGGATCGATCAATCGCACGACGTCACTCAGTTCCTGAATGAGCCGACGCTCGGCGCCGTCACTCTCCTCGACAGCCTCCAGCGTCTGCACTCCACCGTTGGGATGGCGCACGGCGATCATGAAAATCCGATGTTGGTTGGCATCGAGACCGGTCGTTTCCAGATCGAATTGCAACCGTCGGAGTTGATCGAACGCGAGATCGCGAAAATACGTGCGGCCCGACGCCACCAGATATTGCTCTTCGGGGCCGAGCATCAGGAGTTGTTCGTCTCCGAGGTCGCGAGCGTGTCGTATGGCGCGCCCGAGACGGGCCGATGCCCCACGCAGCAATGGAGCGTGTAACTCGGCCCCCGTTGGCGCGCTGACGACATACCGAAATTCACCGTCACCCGTGAGGGTGCGCACTTGTATTCGCGACGACACATCATTGTCCATGCCCAGCACGGCCCCGCCCCGCCGCAGGTCTCCCAAATCACGCAGCACCAACCACGGCCGGAATGGATCGACCTGCTTCGTGAGGGCGCCCGTGGAAACATCGCGCTGCCAAACGGTGGCATAGCCGTCGCGCTCGACCCACACCGAAACGATTCCGGGAGTTTGGTCCCACCCCCACAACCATTCCTGTTCGTCGAGCGCGCGGCGGTTCGTCATCGTTGAACTACCACGAGCGGGTGCGCGACGTTACGGCACCCACCGCGTATGATGGGAAGCGGCGTCGCGATTTTTGGGGGCGGTCGCTTCTGCCGGAACGCCAATATTCACGACCAGAATAATGCGTTCGCCCTCTGCAACCGTGACCGCTGCGCGAGCTGCCGGGTCATTCAGAATGGCACCCGACTTGAATGCCGTGCCCAACCCCTTGTCCACCGCCGCCAACGCCAGATTCTGTACACCCATCATGACCGCGGCGTAATCTTCTTCGCGAATTTCCTCATTCTCGTTCACCACCATTGCCACCGCCAACATGGCGGGAACTGCCCGGTGTTCTTCTGCTACGGTTTCCCGCATTTTCTGGGCGGCCGCATGATCTTCAATTTTCTTGGCTTTCCGGCTGCCAAGCGCCATACCGTAGCCGTACCGTGCATCCGGGCCGAGTACGTAGAATCGCCACGGCTGCGTGAGACGGTGATTCGGTGCAAGAGTTGCTGCGGCGAGCAGAGACTCAAGGTCTTCCCGCGCGATTTCCTGATTCGTGAAGCGCTTGATGGTACGGCGCTGGCTGATGGCTTCGAAAGTTTGCATGCCGCAAAATAACCTGCTGCCTCGGTCCTGTCGCAACGCCCGCGTCCGGTCGACCCTGGCGCCGCGCCTGAATGGCCGCGCAATCCGGTAGTCAGAACATGATACCGCCCCCTACCACGACCACCTGGCCGGAGATGTAGTTCGACTCGGGCGAGCAGAACAAATACACACCGTCTGCGGCTTCCTCCGGAGTGCCCAGGCGGCCAAGCGGAATGGCGTTCTGCTCCAGCTGCTCGAGAAGTGCGGGCTGTACGCCCATCTTGCGCACTTCGCCCGAATCCTGAGTCTCCATCACGATGGGTTGGGTCATTCGCGTGCGGATAAATCCGAATGCCACGCAATTCACATTCACTTTGTACCGCCCCCACTCTTTCGCGAGCGTCTTCGTCATGCCCACCACCGCCATTTTCGCCGCCGCATAGTTCACCTGACCAGGGTTGCCACCCAGTCCCGACACGGACGAGATGTTCACGACTTTTCGAAAGTGCTCCTGGCCAGCGGCCGCCTCGGCCTTTGCGAATCGACGAATGGGTTCGGCGGCGGCCCGGAGAATGCGAAACGGCGCCGTGACATGTACATCCATGATGGCCTGAAACTGTTCGTCCGTCATGTTCTGTATCACGCTGTCCCACGTGTACCCGGCATTGTTGACGACAATGTCGAGCGCACCAAAGCTGTCCAACGCCGTGGCCACAAACCGTTCGCCGAAGTCCGCGGCGGTGACGTTGCCGGCGCACACGGCCGCTTCACCGCCGACCGCGCGAATCAGCGCAGCCGTCTCTTGCGCGGGCCCCTCGTCCAGATCGTTCACCACCACACGCGCGCCCTCGGCCGCAAGCTTGCGCGCCACCGCGCGACCAATGCCCCGCCCCGAACCAGACACAATCGCGACCTTCCCGTGCAGCTTGCTCATGGATTTCCGTTGGTGGCGGTAGTGGGCAGGCAGGTGCAGTCGGCCCGCACCCACTCCGTTGTGGTTGCGGGCGGTAGCGACCGGGGTAAGTTCCCGCCTGTGCGACTTCTCTCGGGGTGCCTCGCACTGCTGCTCTCGCTGGCCAGTGTTGCCGAGGCGCAGCTTCGCGAAATCAGGGTCAGTGCCAGTCCCACGCTGGTCATCGGCAACAACGATAACGATGACGCGACGACGTTTGCCGGGATAGATGGGACAACCCGCCTTCCGGATGGACGGATTGTGGTCGGCGACCGTGGCCCGTACAGCATTCGCGTCTTCTCCGCAGAGGGCAAGCTCCTCACTAAACTGGGACGCAAAGGTTCAGGTCCAGGCGAAATTTGGTACCTTGCCCGATTTTACCGATGTGGCGACGAACTATTCGCGTACGATATTGAGAACGGTTATCGCAGGACGGTCTTTTCGCTCGACCTCGCGTACAAACGCGAGTTCCGCTTTGGTGGTCCGACTGGCGGGCCGCCGAACGCATCGGCATGTACTTCGCAGAAGCGGTTTATTCAGCTTGGATGGGAATCCAGAAAAGCCATGAAAGCGGGGGCGTTTCGATCGGATGTCGATTTCTGGTTCTCGCGCGCCGATAACAAGGTTGAGTTGAAAATCGGAATGTTCCCGGGTTCGGAGCGCTGGGGATTGGTCAACAACAAGCAGTTCAGTGGTACGCGGCCGCTGCCATTCGGCAAACAGCCAGTCGTCCCGTCGCTTCGAACCGCGCGTACATCGGCACCGCCGATAAAGTTTGAGATCATGGTGTTCGACTTGAGCGGCAAACGCATCGGCTTGTTGCAGGACAATGTGCCGCTTAGGCCGGTCACGAAAAGCGACATCGACGGACCGTGTTCGCCCCTGATGGGAAGTTGTTGGCGCGGCTGTTGCTGCCCACCGACTTGACGGTGCACGAGATTGGGCGCGATTACATTTTGGGGCGGTATCTGGATGTGGAGGAAGCGATTCGACAAGTCCGTCAGTATCGATTGACGCGATAGCTATCCTCATGTTGCCTCGCTCCGCGCGCAATGTCGAGCCCTGCAACATTCGGATTCGGCGTCAGCCCAATGACGATGTCGTGTCGTCCTATCTTTCCCAAAACCACGATACCATCTCAGCCAGCTGTCAGTCGCATGCGCGGGACCCTTCGCGTCCTCCGTGACTCCGCGTGAACATTCTGCCGTTCCCATGGAACCGGCAACCCGCTCTGCCCAACCAACGACGGTCACCGCTCCCACAGACGCTGCACCGCGCCGCCGGCATTACCGCTTGAGCTGCAGCTTGTACACGCTGGGTTTCAGAAACCCGTCCGCATCCGCCACGACGCGCCCTACAAAGCCGGCAGACACGCGCTCACCAAGAAATGGCAACTCGATGCGCGCCAACATCTGCCCAACGTGAGGATCGATCACTTCAAGAACGGTATGATAGCGGCGGTCGTCAATCTCACGCGGGATGGTCTCTTCATTCGGCGCCTCATTGGGCGATAATTTTTGCGCCTTCGTGTTGATGGTGTCCCAACCCGGTGCGGCAATTTGTCGCCCAACCCACAGCAGGCCGTCCTGGTCAACATCAAGCCAGCGTTTGGGCCACAATGCTTTCACCCGTCGTGGCGATGAAATCACTTCGTACGTCGGCACCATGCGTTGCGTCGCCTGTGCCTCACGCATCTCCGCCTCGTTCATGATGGGCGGAGCCTCACCCGCGACACGCACACCGAACAGCTTTCGCGAGATGCCGCGGCGGTCGTGCTGCTCCAGGCGGTAGTTGGTTGGACCCATGGTCCACACCGTGCCACTGGGCCCCGCATACCCTTCCGACAAAAGCATGTCCGCCTTCGAATACGATTCTTTGCCAGAAGAAAGTTGCTTGGTGCGACCAGTGGACACCGAGAACACCGGAAAGCTGTCCACGAGCCGCGCCTCCGCTCCAAAACGAAACACGTACTGATTGCCGGTCGTAGGCGGCCACGTTTGGGTCGATATTGCCAGCACGTATCCGGTACTGTCCGTCGCAACTGCGAATGGCCGCTTGCCTCCAACGTCGGCACGGCGCGCATACTTTCCGTCCGCAGAAAACACGTGTCCAAGGTGGTATCCTTCGAACACAAAGAGTGAGTCGCTGTTGCCAGTTCGTACCACGCTGGTGTGTCGGTATTCGCCAGGCCCTTGCCCATAGTGACCAATTTCACCTTGGTAACGCCCCAACGAATCGTATGACAGAACGGGTTGGCTGCCCCAGCCTTCGAAAGTGAGGTAATTCGTGCCGCGGCTGTCTTTCAGAAACCCCGGCACTCTGACCGGAATTGATGCGTCCTTTGCGGTGCCAATCAGCAGTGAGTCCGTAACGGTAAGCGAGCACGTGCTGCACGAGGGCACGCTGTCAATCATGGCCGTATCACGCCGCACCATCGGGTTCGACGCAGCAACTGCCGACCCACCCTCACCCGCACACGCAGCCGTGGCGGCGGTCGCCACCACCAAACACGCCAACCGTCTGAATATTTTCATGCGGCACAATGGCGGTCCCTGAACACGAGGTCAAGATTCTTAATCCAAGCGTAATTCGCCGCACGAGCCAGCGCGTCGCCAGACCGTCCACTTTCGACCACCAAACGCGTATGTCCGATCTCTGGTCGTCAACCGCGCACAAAACCTGGCAGGCAAGTCTCGATCAATACGAAACCGTCGTCGAGCAACAGAACGTCACGAAACTCGCCGACCTCGATGCGTGGTATCGAAAGGGGCTTCCCGGTTTGATAACCGCACGCCCCCATCCGCACATCACTCACGCAGAACTCGTGCGACTCACCGAATGGAAAATGGCGCGCGGGGTGTGGCGTGCACCAAATCTGGTGCTGGTCAAAGGCAATGCTGCGCCGAACGTCATCAGCCTGAGCACCGACGCGCTTTCCAAAATTCCGCATCCCACTGCCCCCATTTCCACCCTGGCCAAACTGGACGGTGTTGGTCCCGCCACCGCATCGGCCGTCGCGGCCGCCTATGCACCCGAGTTGTACGCGTTCTTCGACGAACTGGTGGCCGAACAGGTGCCCACCATCGGCCAGGTGGCGTGGACACTTGGTTATTACGCGAAGTACGCAGCGGCGCTTCGGGAACGAGCGACCGCCCTTGGCGATGGCTGGACCCCAGTCATGATTGAACGCGCACTCTGGGCCCACGTCGGCGGCAAGCTCGGCAAAAACCTCGAATAGGCTGGTGGGGTACACCGCCCACCCGTCAGATTGATGAGGCGGCGGCGGCTAAATACAGCACCTCTGTGATCACCTGCACCTTAAACCAGCACCTTAAACCAGCACCTTAAACCTGCACCTTAAACCTGCACCTGAAACCAGCACTCATGAACAGCGTCCTGACCCTTGTGGCCGTGGCACTCGGCATGCTGCTCACGGCCCAAGCGGGAATCAATTCGCAATTGCGGGTGGCGCTTGGTCACCCAGTAGTTGCAGCCACCGCGTCGTTTCTTGTTGGTACCGCCGGACTTCTGGTGGCCGCTGTGTTCGCACGCGTGCAGTGGCCGGGCATTCAACAGGCCGCCACTGTTCCGTGGTGGGGCTGGACGGGCGGCCTGCTGGGCGCATTGTACATCGCGGCCAGTGTGGTGCTCGCGCCACGTCTTGGCGCCGCGGTGCTCATCGCATCAATCGTCGCGGGGCAATTTGTCGCAGCACTGGTGCTCGATCACTTTGGACTGCTTGGATTCGCCAAACAGGCAATCACACCCGCGCGGGCCGTAGGAGCCGTGCTACTTTTTGCTGGAGTATTCCTTATCCAACGTCGGTGATTGAGGGCGCAGACGTCTTCTGTCGGACCGTGCAGTAGGTTGTTGAACTCACTTCAGTCATCCAGATGAAACAATTCCGGCTCGTAGCGCTGCCCTTGGTACTCCTGCTGTCGGCCTGTGCGGGCGCAGCACCTATCTCCACGGCACCCACCCCGCCCCGCGCAACGCCAGCCAGCAGCATACCGCTGGCGAGCGCTCCACTCAATCTCAAATCGCTCACCGCTGCTCCGGACGACTGGCACCGGTTGTCGGCCGACAAGGATGGCGTATTCGGTGTTGGCAGTGACCGCGCGATTGCCGAGTTGTTGCAGGGAAAAGCGCCCGCGCGCCGCATCATTGTGGCGGTCATTGATGGTGGCGTGGACACCGCGCACACCGCCCTCAAAGACAACATGTGGCGCAACGCGAAAGAAATGAACAACGGCAAAGATGATGATGGGAACGGCTTGGTTGATGACGCCTTCGGCTGGAACTACGCCGGCGGCAGCGACCTCAGGTCGGTGAACGACGAAACGCTGGAAGTCACCCGCCTGTACGCGTCGTGTCGGGACATGGCGGCAGGAAAAGGCACCCCCAAGCCCGATGCCGCGACCTGTAATACGCTAAAGACCAAATACGAAGAAAAACGTGTCGAACTGACCGGTCAGTTAGGGCAGATAGAGAACATCATTCAAACCACGGCGGCGGTCACGAGCGTGTTGCAGCGCGCCATCGGTCAGGGCCCCCTCACCCGTGCGCGGGTCGAGGCGTACAAGGCAGACAATCCCCAGGCCGCACAAGCCCGCGAAGTCTGGTTGCAAATTGAAGCGGCGGGATTGCTTGGTGACGAAATGGATGGCGCGAAGAAGCAGATCAGTGGACAAATCAACGTGGGCCTCGATCTCACCTACGACTCGCGCACCATTGTCGGCGACAACATACTCGACTACAACCAACGCGTGTACGGCAATCGCGATGTCACCGGTCCCGATGCGTCACATGGCACGCACGTAGCCGGCATCATTGCTGCGGCGCGCGGAACGGGCAAAGTGGAAGGCATCGCGCAGCATGTGCAAATCATGGCGTTGCGCGCGGTACCCAACGGTGATGAGCGAGACAAAGACATCGCGAACGCCATTCGGTACGCGGCCGACCACGGCGCGAACATCATCAACATGAGCTTTGGCAAGTCGTATTCGCCCGGAAAATCGGCCGTCGATGCCGCCGCGAAATACGCCGTGTCCAAGGGCGTGTTGTTGGTGCATGCGGCAGGCAACGACGGCGAAGATATTGACGTGCTGCCGTCGTTTCCGTCTCCGATATTTGAAGATAAAACGCGCTCACTCAACTGGATTGAAGTGGGCGCCTCGTCCTGGAAGGGACTGAACGACCTGTCGGCACCCTTCAGCAACTATGGCAAGACGCGGGTGGATCTCTTCGCGCCGGGCGTGGACATTCTTTCGACGGTGCCGGGTGGCGGCACCAAGAAAGAAAGCGGCACCAGCATGGCTGCGCCGGTGGTCTCGGGGGTGGCGGCTCTGCTGATGAGTTATTTCCCGTCGCTCTCCGCCGCAGACATCAAGGACATCCTGCTGCAGTCAGCGCGTCGGGTGGACGCACCGGTGAGCAAGCCGGGTGCAGGCGGCAAGGTGCCTTTCAATTCGTTGTCACAAACTGGCGCAATTGTTGATGCGTACGCCGCCGTGAAGCTGGCCCAATCCCGCAGCGCGGTGATGAAGCAGTAGTGCAGCGTTCATCACCGCTGGGCATTCAGCAAATCAGGGAACCGGAGACGGCGCAATGCCGTCTTCGATGGGGGCCAGCGTCTTTTCACGCGAACTCTTCAGCAGTCCGTAAGCCGTATACAGGACCACGAGCACCACCAGAATCTTCATCTGGTTAAGGGGTAATGACTTCACAAGCAGCGCGGCAATCAGCACCATGGGCACCCCACCAATGGCAAGCGCCAGCGCGGCTTTCAGGTCAAAGAAGTCTTTCTTCACAAAGCGGTAACTCGCCGTCGGCATAAGAAACGCGCAGGAACCCATCATGATGGGAAACGCGACCTTCGGCGACATGCCCAGCAGGTAGATCAGCACCATGCAGGGACCGTACAAACCAATGCCGATGGTCATCAGCGCACCCAGTACAAAATTGCCCAGCAATCCGAAGGCCAGCTTGTTGCCTTCCAGTTTGATGAGATCGCCGCCGGCGGGCATCCAGTTCATGACGGATGCAAACATGAGCGCAGCGGCAACAGTAAGGGCAAGGCCCATGCCCAGTTGCACGCGCTGGCGTGGCCAACCCGACACCAGTCCTGACCCGACGTACGAACCAACCACTGCGGCGACAATCATGTACACCAGGGTGTACGGATCGACTTCAACAGTGGTCGTGAAGATGTACGCCTGCACGACCGCCGGCAGTGTGTGTCCGATGTTCAGTGTGCCGGGAATTCGCTCATCAGGCACCAGCTTCCATTTGCGAAAAATGGCAGTGGTCGGCGCAAACGACCCTACGCCCAGCGTGTCCCAGAAATTGGTGAACGCACCCGTGAAGTACAGCAGCCCGGAACGCGGTCCCCCCAGCAAATCACCGAAGGTCTGACCGCGTTGGCGAGCCGTCGTAATCGCGCCCGCAAGGACGACCAGATAGAAAACGGTGAACGCGGCCAGCGCGATGAATAGCGCCATCTTTGGGTCGAATCCGGTCATGCAAGCTCCAGAGTGCGTGGGAGGACGGCCTTCGGGCAGGAATAAGGCAGCGCAGCCAATATGTCACAAGGACACCGACGGCAGGAGGTGCCCTCCTGGCCATGCGGTTATTCGGCCGAGGCAGCCGGGCCGTACGGTGATGTGCCCCTTTCCATCATTCACCGATGATTTCGCCCCAGTGAACGATTCCATTTGGAGTCCGGGCGCGCGGTCGCCTATAGTCTCTCCCATGCAACTGCCAGCCCGAACAGTCACCCCACCAACTGCGTCCACTCTGGTACCGCGCCTGCCGCAGTACCTGGTGGCCGTGCTGCATCTGGGATATTGGGGCCTGTACATGCTGTTGCTGGCGCTCTTCATCATCGGCACGCGCTCCGGCATGTCTCCAGGCCGCGTGTTACTCGGAACAAGTGCCGGGTTCCTGCTCATCGCGCCAAACGTCGTCGCGTTCTACGTGCAGTACTTCGTGTTGACACCGCGACTGTTTCCCAAGCGGCGCTTTGGCGTCTTGACGGCCCTCACGTTGCTCACAGCGGTGACCACGTCGCTGATGTGCGGCGCAGTGCTCGCACTCATGGTCCCGGGCCTGCCGCCGATATTTCAGGACTGGCGGAACACCTTGGCGTTTGTCTCCTGGATGACGGTGCTCGCGCTCATTCACATGACCATCTCGATGGTCATGCGCGGATTCATCAGTTGGTACGATGACATCGCGGTGAAGGAGCAGTTGACGAAACGCACGAGCGAAGTGGAGGCCGCCCTCATCCGCGCCAAACTCGATCCTCACTTCCTGTTCAACACACTGAACAACATTGACGTGCTCATCATGCGGGATGCCGCTGCCGCGTCTCAATACCTCAATCAGCTCTCCGATATTCTCCGTTTTGTGCTGTACGAAGCGCGCGCCGAACGCGTGCGGCTGAGCGCCGAACTGGCCTATTTCGACAAGTACATCGCGCTGCAGCGTATTCGTATTGCCAATCCGCGGCTGGTGGAATATGAACTGATCGGCGCACCAGGCGACTTGCTGATTGCGCCGATGTTGCTCATTCCATTTGTCGAGAACGCGTTCAAACACGCGGCTGGACAGCGGGACGACAAGTCCATCGTGGTGGCCATCGCGGTTGACGAGTCCGAACTCACCTTTGTGTGCAGCAACGCCTACCACCCGCCAGGCGAAAAGCCGGCGACACATCCGTCAGAAGCGGCGGTCGTCGGCGGCCTGGGACAGGAACTCATCCGGCAACGACTGCAGCTGCTATATCCGAAGCGGCACACCTTGGCCATCGCCGACAGCAACAACCGGTACTCCGTGCGTCTCACGCTGATGCTGGATACCCCTCCCAACCACCACCATGCGCTGCGTCATCGTTGAGGACGAACCGCTCGCACTCGAGCGACTGCAACACTACATCGGCCAACTGCCCTTGCTACAGCTGGCCGCGGCGTTTGACAACGCCAGTGACGCGTTGGCCCATCTGTTAACCAATCCGGTCGATCTGCTGTTCCTCGACATCAATCTTGGCGGCGTGTCGGGCCTTGAACTGTTGGAAACCACCGCGCTCAACTGCCAGGTTATTCTGACTACCGCCCATTCCGACTACGCGCTCAAAGCATACGACCTCAAGGTGGCGGACTATCTGCTCAAGCCCTTCACTTTTGCGCGTTTTGTCCAGGCCGTCGACCGCGCCATCGGCAACGCAGCCGTCGCCGAGCCGCAGAGCGATCGCCAGTACTTCTTTGTGAAAACCGAACAACGGCTGGAACGCGTCCGTTTTGCGGAATTGTTGTACATCGAGGGTGACGGTGACTATCGCCAGATTCAAACCCTCACCCGCCGCATCAGCACGCTGGAAAAGTTTTCCGAGCTGGAAGGACGCCTCGCGCCGGAAGTTGCGTGCCGAGTGCACAAGTCGTTCATGGTGGCGCTGGACAAGGTGGAGTCGGTCGAACGCGACCGCATTCGCATTCGTGAAAAACTCATCCCAATTTCCGCCAGTTATCGCGACGCATTTTACGCGCGTATTGGATTCGGCCGAACATCGTGAGCCCACCGCCACGGCGCGCGGGTTCCCTGCAGCCTGCTTCTCTCCGCAAGCTGGCCCGCGCGGCCATGGGGGCGTCGGCCATTGGCATCAATTCGCTGCGCGAGAATCTGCTGCGCACGGTGCTCTCCATGTTGGGTGTCATTATCGGCGTGGCCGCACTCGTGTCAGTTATTTCGCTGGGTGACGTGATGCAGGGGTTCGTACGTGGCGAACTCGAACGCACCACTGACTTGCAGATGCTGGTGGTTACCGCACAAACCAGCATGGTGGTTGATGGAGAACGCGTGCCGTTGCACGATTACCCGGTCTTTACCCAGCGGGACCTGGGTGATCTCGCCGCGTCCCTGCCACTTATTCGGGGTTCGGCCATTCAGTTTTCTGGCCAGGCACTGGTGAGCTGGCCAAAGGCCGGGACACATCGCAACACCAGCATCGAAGCCGTCAGCGCCGGCATTGAAGCGTTTGGCAAAACCAAAATGGCCGCCGGGCGCTTGTTCTCACCGTCCGAAGTCTCGCACCATGCCGACGTCATTGTGCTGGGCTACGTCCTGGCGGACGAACTCGCCGGCGGACGCGGCGCTTCGGCAATGCTTGACGAATTTGTCCGCGTCCGTGGCCGTCCGCGGCAAGTGATTGGTATTTTCGCGGCACAAAAGGGGGAGCGTGGCTACAGCGCGCGGGTACCGTACACCGCCGCCGCGAGCGTATTTCCCCCCGCGTTCTCCTTCAGAACGCCCGCCATCCTTATCAAGGCACAGAGCGTTGAAGCGATGGCCGAAACGCGCCGGCAAATTCGCGACTGGCTGGCCAGCCGCTATCGCAACTGGCAGAACACCGTCGAGATAAAAACTCGCGAGCAACAGCTCGACCAGACGGTGCAGGCATTCGGCATCATGAAGTTCTTTCTCGGTGCGCTGGCCGGCCTTTCGCTGCTGGTAGGCGGCATTGGCATCATGAATATCATGCTGGCCAACGTCACGGAACGCACGCGCGAAATCGGCGTGCGGAAAGCCATTGGCGCGCGGGCACGGGACATTCATCTGCAGTTCCTCACCGAGGCCGTGGCCGTTTCCTGCTTCGGCAGCTTTCTGGGGGTCCTTTTGGGTGCGCTGATTACCGCCAGCCTTGTGGTTGGTATTCGCATGTGGTCAAATGCCGAGAGCCTGTCATTCGCACTGTCCCCGCAAACGGTGTGCACGGCGGCGCTGGCGGCGGTTGTTATTGGCCTGTCCTTTGGCACCTATCCGGCTCGACGCGCTGCGCGCCTCAGCCCGATTGACGCAATCCGGCACGAATAGCCGTCGCCAGGCGGCCGCTTAATTTTCGTGGTCCCTCTGGCCGAGTTGGGCAGTCGCAGCAATTGGCCCGCCGCCCACGTAACTGAAGCAGGTCGCCAATGCGGCCGCACCTTCCCGCCCCGCCAGGAGAATCCCATGGTTTCCCGTCGTGACTTTGTCGGCATCGCCGCCGGCGCCGGCGCCACACTCGGTCTCACGCCACGACTGCTGGCCGCCCTGCAGCAGGGCCAGCTCATCAAGCGTGCCATTCCATCAACGGGCGAGATGATCCCCGTCATCGGACTGGGCAGTTCCGCGACGTTCTCGTCCGTCGCACGCACCGACGAAGTGAGCGCGCTCAAAGCCGTGTTTCAGGCAATGGCTGAACGCGGTGCAACGGTGTTCGACACCGCGCCCAGTTATGGCGCCTCCGAAGAAGTGGCGGGTCGCATTGTGAACGAGCTCGGGTTGGCCGACAAGATGTTCTGGGCCACCAAAGTGAACGCGGCCGGTCGGGGTTCGCCAACCGCCAATCCCGCGGCCGCACGCGCGCAAATCGAGCGATCCTTCACGCTCATCAAGAAGGCCAAAATCGACTGCCTGCAAGTGCACAACCTGTCGGACGTGTCCGGTCAGTTGCCAATAGCGCACGAGTTCAAGCAGGCGGGCCGAGTGCGGTATGTTGGCATCACGACCACCAGTGACAGTCAGTACGGGCAGCTCGAAACGTTTATGCGAAACGAACCACTCGACTTCATCGGCATTGACTACGCCGTCGACAATCGCGGCGTGGAAGAAAACATTCTGCCGCTCGCGATGGAGAAGAAAATCGGCGTGCTCGCCTACGCCCCGTTCGGACGGACCAGTCTGTTCCGTCGCGCGCAAGGCGTGCCGGTTCCCGAGTGGGCCAAGGAGTTTGACGCGACCACCTGGGCACAGTTTTTCCTCAAGTGGATTGTCAGTAATCCCGCCATTACGGCGGTGACACCTGCCACCAGCCAGGCCAAAAACATGATCGACAACATTGGCGGTGGCATTGGCCGCTTACCGAACGCCGCGACTCGCAAACGCATGCAGGATTTAGTGGACGCCTTGCCACCCGCCGGCGGACGATGACCGCCCAATCGGCCGCGAACGGAAACAGCAGAGGCGCCTTCGGGTTTTTGCGAAACCTGGTGAATGCCAAGCCGGGAGAAGGGACCGTGGTCGTCTGGGCCTCGGCGTACTACTTCCTGGCACTCGCTGCGTACTACGTTTTGCGGCCGATTCGCGACGAAATCGGATCGAACGACATTGAAAAGCTCGCGTGGATGTTCACCGGCACCATGGTAGCAATGATCGCAGTGCATCCGCTGTACACCTCGATCGTTTCCAGGATGCCGCGTCGCAAGTTTATTCCGCTGGCCTATCGATTCTTCATCCTGAATCTCGCGCTGTTCTTTGTCGCCTTCAAACTGATTCCACCCGCGCAAAGCGTGTGGGTCGCACGCGTGTTCTTTGTGTGGGTCAGTGTGTTCAACCTGTTCGTGGTGTCGGTGTTCTGGTCCTTGATTGCCGATCTCTTTCGATCGGGCCAGGGCAAGCGCCTCTTCGGGGTGATCGCAGTTGGTGGAACGCTGGGCGCCATGTTTGGGGCGACATTGACCACCTCGTTGGTGAAATTCCTGGGCTCCATCAATCTGTTGCTCGTGTCGGCGGTCATCCTCGAATTGGCGGTGCAAGCCTCAAAGGTGCTGGACAAGAGTGAGGTCAGGTTGCGCGCGGCCGATGACACTGCCGCCCCGTCCGACCCCACTCGGTCGGTCGTGAGCGCCCAAACGATAGAAGGCGACCAGGCCGTCGGCGGCGGTGTGATGGACGGCGTTCGGCGAATTTTCAGCAACCCGTACCTCCTCGGCATTTCCGTCCTGATTTTCTTCTACACCATTTCTTCGACGTTCCTGTACTTCCAGCAAGCCGATATCGTAGCGCGAGTATTTGCCGATGACCGCGCCGAGCGCACGCGCGTCTTTGGTCTGATTGACATTGCCGTCAACGCATTGACACTCATTGCGCAATTATTCCTGACTGGACGAGTCATCAAATGGTTCGGTATTGGCGTCGCGCTCGCGTTGGTGCCAATCATCACCATGCTCGGCTTTGCGGCAATGTCTGTGTCGCCAGTCCTCGGCGTGTTGCTAACGTTTCAAGTGCTTCGCCGAGCCAGCACGTACGCCTTTCAGCGCCCCGGGCGCGAAACCTTGTTCACCGTGGTTGCGCGGACGGACAAATACAAAGCCAAAAATTTTGCCGATACGACGGTCTATCGGTTCGGCGACCAAGTCGGCAGTTGGTCCTACACGTGGGGGCAGGCACTCGGCCTTGGCTTATCAGGACTGGCCTTCACCATGGTGCCACTGTCAGTCGCGTGGTTGTTGCTGAGTAGGTGGCTGGCGCGCAAGTACGCAGTATTAGAACGTGGTTCGGCGCACACCTAGTACAGTGTCGCAGAAGTCTCGCGGCAACATCCATCCGCCACATGAGCCACGGGACTTCTGCGACACTACACTAGCGCTCTGCCAACCCGACACCGTTTCCTGCTGTACGGCCCATCGAGTCCCAAACCTGTAGAGGTCTGGCAGCTCACCGCTTTAAAGCTGACAGCTCCCAGCATTCGTTGCCGTTGCCGTTGCCGTTGCAGTAGCCGTTGCCGTTGCAGTAGCCGTTGCCGTTAACGTAGCCGTTGCCGCTCCGGTCGTCGCCGCACTTCCCGCCGCCCCACGTCAATCCGGCGGATCCGTCACCATGAATGAGGCCGTCCCCGTCTGATACTGCGGGGAGTTCGCATTGGCACTCTCCGAAAACTGGTACCACAACCTGAACTCGCCCGTGATATCCGTGTTCGTCGGCGTATCGCTCCACACCTTGAGCGGTTCCGTGATACTTTGCCCTGGCGGCAAACGACGCAACTTGAGCGCATCCGACGTGCAAGTGGTCAGCGGTACCAGTGACTCGGGCGTGCGCCACTCGGTGCCGTACTTTCGCTTCATCGACCCGCATTGCGGCCGGACATAGACATCCAAGGTACCTTTGTTGCTAAAACGCAAATTCACCGTGGTCCATAACTGCACATTGGATTGCAACATTTCCACCTGCAACACGCCGACCTGAGTCGGGTTGACTACTTCGGTTACGCAACCAGTCGTTGCCAGACCGGCAAGCACCAACGCAAATGAGTACCGCCGAAGACCGTTCACTTCCCTTCTCCACACCGCGTAAGGTTCCAGCCGGGGCGATTGCCCGGCAATATTACTATCACGACAACAATCACCGCGTGACAAAGGTCACTCACGCTCAATTCGAGACGGTGCACGCCTGAAAAGTGCGCGGGACGCGGCATCCGAAACACCACGTGATCGGTTTCCTTCCCGGTTTCAGAACCTAAGTCATTGCAGTTAAAGCACTTGGGCGAAGCCGTGTAACGGGAAGCCGACCATCATCCAAAGCGCAGCGAACGGCGCCGCCATCTGCGCGCACCGGCCGCCGACACACGTACCCGCCTGGATGGCGTCGCCACATTGCCCATGCTGCGCAATCGCAGTACCGTGCAGCCATGAAACTCTATTCCCTTGCTTGCATCGGCTTGCTGCTCGCTGGGGCACTGGCAGCCTGCGACACGGGTGTGAAACTAGTGGGGCCAGCGGCTGAACATTGTGGCACCGCACCGCTGTTCGCGGTGCTGCCAGTCGCGATGTCGGACATCGACATCATCACCGTGTTTGGCGGCGTAGATGGCCCCGGACATACGTTGCCGACGCCACACGCTGGAATCTTCCTCCGAACCGAAGGCGCCGCAGTCTCGGCACCAGGCGCGATGCAGGTGACCCGACTGCGTCGAACGACGTATGTCGCATCGCCAAACCGTCAGGGTAAGACTGACTACTCGGTTGAATTTCAAATCTGCAAAGAAGTGTCTGGCTGGTTCGGGCATCTCACAACATTGGCCTCGTCCATTCCAGTCCCGGCCAAAGACTGGAAAGAGTGCGAGACATACAGCACGGCACTCGAAACCATCGAGAGCTGCACTGCAAAACCCGACGGCCTGTTGGTGACCGCCGGGCAGTCACTCGGCACCAGCGGTTTGTCCATCGCCCTCGGGCTGATGGCCCTGGACTTCGGACTAATGGATTCGCGCGTCAAGCATCAATACGTGGCCGAATGGCGCATGCCCGATCCGTCGCTTCGCGCAGTTTGCGCCTGGGACAAATTCGATGCGTCAGTCACCACCATGTTGTACAGCAAACTTGGCAACCGCAGTCGGCCCAGCACGGTGCCGGCCGGTGAACCACGCTGCGGCACCATGCAAGTAGATATCGCGGGCACGGCCAAAGGTGTGTGGGCGCTGCCATCGGAAACCCGACCAATTGCTGGCAACGAAACGGCCTATCTCGCGTTGGTGAACTACCCGTATAGACCGCAGGACCAACTCGCGCTCAGCATCGGGCCCGCGTCGCTCAGTCCAGGTGTTGCCGTCGTTACACGCGCGAGCAGCGGCCGAGTGAACAGACCGTTCGAGCAGGTCACGAATGACGGCCTCATTTACTGTTACGGACCAGATGATGTTCAGGCGCCAGGCCGATTCTGGTTTATTCAGCTCACCGCATCAAACGCGCTGAGCGTTCGAAACGTATTTGGTTCACCGACCAATTTGTGTCAGGCGTCGCCCACGACATGGACGATGGTTGGTGCGACATCGTTTGTGCGATAGTCTCGCCATTTTTTCTTTGGACGTAGCGACGCGAAAACGTCAGAGGCCGATCTCCCCTCCACCCCCGGCAGCTTGTGAGTCGTTCGTGAGAATGCGCCGCCACCACTTCGGCACACTCCTGTGGTCAGCGACGTTCGCATTGGCGGCCGTTGCCGGCACCGGCGCGGTAGCGAGCGTCCGTGCGAGTGCGCAAGCGGTCAGCCCTGCCCTTCGGCCGGCCGCAGCGTCCGGGCGCAAAACCCTCGACTCGGCCGCGCAGAAATTCCTGGACGAGTGGGGCAACTATTGGCGCCGCACGCAGTCGTCCCGGCTGCCCACGCCATTGTCGCGCCAGCGACGAATGGCCACAAGCATTGCCGCGCACGAACGCCGACCGTACTTCCATTGCCACAGCAACAAACGACTGGGCCTGAACGAACAACTCGTCAAACTCACTGGCGATTACGCGCCAATTTCCGCGTCGTTCACAGCGTTTTCGGTTTGCCCTACGTGGCCACTGGACGACGAGCCGACGTTTCCGGATGAAGATGGCAATATCGATGCAGCGCTGTTGCCCTCGTTGCGCGACCAGGCAACAACCGCGCGCGCGAAATTCCTGGGTGTACTTGAACGATACGCAACCGACAACCCGCGTGACAATTTCGTTGCGGGCCAGCGCGTGCGGTTTCTGCTCGATCAGCAACTGGATGACAGCGCGTATGCCGTCAGTCAAACATGTCTCGCGGAACAGTGGTGGTGTGTCACCTTGCAGGCGTACACCGAGTTTCAAATGGGTCGCACATCGGAAGCCGGGGCAACGTTCGTTCGCGCGCGTGGATTGATGCATCCGACGGAACGTTGTCTGTGGGAAGACATCAGCGCGCTGGCGCCGGATGAGTTCTTTCAGACAGACAGCGAATCGCACTGTTACGGTCGCGATGTGCTCAACAAGCAATACTGGTGGCTGGCCGATCCCATGTGGTCGGTGGCCGGAAACGAACGGCGCGTGGAACATGACGCGCGTGTTGCGCAAATCCGTCTGCAGTCCGGATTCGGGTATGACGGCCGATCACACTGGATTTCAGCAAAAGGCAGCGACGCGTTAGGCCGCATGGTGTTGCGATACGGGTGGCCCAGTTATCTCGCGTGGGGTGGCGTGGTCGGCGACCTGGAACATGGCAATTGGCTAAAGGGCAATGGATCGCCGGAACAGCCGCCGTACACCACCTACGAATATTCAAGGGGCCGAGTACACACCGCCGCTGCCTGGGAAGTATTGGCGAATCCGTTTGCTGCCACTGACAGTGCGTGGCAACTGAACGAACCACGCAACTTTTCGTGGCGAAAGCGGTGGTGGCCGGACGAATTTACGAAACGCCCGACGCCCTTGGTGCAATTGCCGCGCGGACAAACCGCCATGCTGCGCCGAAAGGGCGACATCATTCTCGCGTTGGCTACCGATATCACGACCAACGACGCAGTGCGCGTCCGAGATGGCAGTCCGGCCACGTTGCTCATCGCAACAGGCCCCGACATTGTGCAGGTGGTCGCAACCTCGCCAATGAAGATAGGCGGGACTGTGTTTGGTCGTGGTCGCATTGGCTCGCATCCCGCATTGCTTGCGCTCGAAGCACGGGATGTTGTCGCTCGCAATATCGCGCCGGGATCGACCGCGCCATCGTCAACATCCGACAGAACGGGCGGCGATTCGGTGATGGCCGAGGCGCGTACGCGGTTCTCAATTGTTCCGCCAGCAACGCTGGACGAGATGCGGGCGGGCGAAGTTGCGATTTCAGAAGCGGTGTTGTTGCGCGTCACGGATAACGCCGTGCCCCTTGCCGCTAAATCAGACACCCTGCTTGCCCAAATGCTCGGCAGCGTGGTAATCGACGTCAACACCACACCCAAGGTTGGCGTTTACTGGGAAACGTACGGCGTCAGCGCTCGCGATTCGGTCACGGTTGGCGTGCGGGTAGAGCGGCAAGTCTCGGTAGGTGGACTGAGACGACTGGGCATGGCGCTTCGATTGGCGGACAATCCGAATTCGACGGTGAACATCGCGTGGCGCGAGCCCGATCGGGGACGGACCACCAATACCATCGATGGCGTCGTGCCTATCCAAAGTCGCACGGTCATACTGGACTTGTCGCGGTTGGAATCGGGGCCCTACGACCTGGTGATGTCGGTGGCGAAAATCAGGGGTGAGGCGGTGACGAGTGTCAAGCGAATCGTGATTGCCAGATAGTCATTCTTTTCGCCGGTGATCAGGAAGGGACGCCGGGGGGCAGACTACCTGCGCACCACCGCGCGCCGGACCAACGCCGATCGCGCCCTCGCACTATCAACGATACCCGAAAACCGTGCGTGCGACCGCAGGGGTTCGATCAGCGCGCAATGCCTCGCGATAAAGTCGACCGGGGTGAATCCCTTCTCCACTGCCAATGCCACGAGATCAATGCCGCGCTCAATGTCGCCTGACATCGCGAAGACTTCCGCGAAGTGAAACGTCAGGTGCCCGTCAAACGCGGTCAGGTCCAGACGCTGCATCAACTGGCGTGCACCAACAGCATCACCAGACAACGCGCGAAGAATGGCATCGGCTTGCACGACGTACGGCACCTCGGGCGCTGCTGACAGCATCCAGTCCACCTGAATCTTCGCGGCGGCAACGGCTCCGATCGCGGTCTGCACATACGCCAGATCCCATCGCGCAAAGAAGTCGTTTGGATGCGTCTTCAGCAGCCCCTCGAGAAGCGGCACCACTTCCCCACCGCGGCCTCCGAAAAACGCCCCGACAATTCCAAAGGTGATGGTTTGCGGCGACAGCGGATCGCGCGCCTTGAATTCTTCCAACTCCCGGTCTGCCTCACTCAGCAAGCCGGCGTACGCCAACGCACAAATGAGCCAGCCGCGTGAGTCGGAATCGTTCGGATCGCGCTTGATGGCTTCGCGAAACTGGAGGATGGCCTGCGCCATGTCGCCGCGTTCGATACTCGCGTACCCGATGACCGCGTAGCCCCACGGCCCGTCGGGAAATGCAGCCACGAGTTCGAAGGCTTGCCGCTCAAGGTCGCCCAGCCGTGACATCTCGCCAATACCCGCTTTCAGCGTGTTCACCTCAGCCCACAATCGCAAACCGCGCAGCGTGGGTACGTCGCCTTCAATGGCGACCGCGCGATCCAGCAGTGCCACCCAGTGGTTGCCCATGACAAGCTCTCGAATCTCTGCGCGCGCCTGCAGATACAACTCGAACGCACGCGCGTGAACAAACGCGCGAACGCCGAGGCGCACCTCTTCCTCGGCACTGAGCGTCACACCAAGTGCGGCAATGATCTCGCGCGACACGCGCTCCTGCATTTCAAAGACGTCGTCCATCGTGCCGCCAAACTTGTCGCCCCACAGTTGGCGATCGTCAAGCGCCTGGACAAGTTGTGCAGCAATCCGCAAAGCCGAACCTGCACGCCGAACACTTCCCGTCAACAGGTAACGAACTCCCAGCGCGGCACCAATCTCGCGTAAGTCCTTGGCGCTTCCCTTGTGCTGCATGCACGACGTGCGGGACGTGACGTGCAGCGAGCTGATACGCGAAAGATCGGTGATAATTTCTTCCGTCAATCCATCACTCAGAAACTCATTCTCGGCGTCAGCGCTCATATTCACGAACGGCAGTACCGCAATGCTGTTTTTTGAAACGAACACGGGTCGCGCGGCGGCGGTTTGCGGTGACGATGGTGTGCGAAGTCGCGACACCACTTCCGCAGCCGTGGCGGGCCGGTCCTGCACCTCACGCGCCAGCAATTGCATCACCAGCGTCGCGAGTGCGGCGGGAACCTCGGCGCGCGCAGCGGTCACGTTGGGCGGCGTGTGCACAAAGCGTCGCGCAATCAATGCGGCCGCTGACGATCCGGTGAATGCCGGTTCACCCACCAGTGCTTCGTATAACACGCACCCAAGTGCGAACAGGTCGCTCCGGCCGTCCAGCTCCTCACCGGCGGCCTGCTCGGGGCTCATGTAGGCGGGCGTGCCAACCGTGATGCCAACTTGTGTGAGGGTGCTGGTCTCGCGCGCGGCGGCGAGCGCTTTGCCAATGCCAAAATCGGCCACAATCGCGTGGCCTTCGTGAAGCAGAATGTTCTCGGGTTTGATGTCCCGATGCACGATACCCTGGCGATGCGCATAGTCCAGCGCATCTGCCACTTCGTCCATGAGTCGCGTGGCGACGTCAAGCGACAACCGGCCTTCGTGTTGCAGGCGTTCGCGCAATGACTCACCGCGCATCACGGGCATCACAAAGAACAACAGGCCGTCAGCCTCGCCGGAATCGTACAGCGGCAGAATGTGCGGGTGCGTGAGGCTGGCCGCGAGGCGAATTTCGCGCGTGAAACGATCGTGACCAAGTGCACCGGCAACGTCGGTATGCAGCACCTTGATCGCGACCTCGCGATCGTGCCGGAGGTCGTTTGCCAGGTAGACCGTCGCCATGCCGCCGGCACCGAGTTCGCGCTCAATGCGGTAGCGGTCGGCGAGGGCGGCGCGGACCCGGCTGATGGAGTCCGGGGCCGGTGTAGAGGTGCTCATGTGATCGGGAGGCAGGTGCTGGTCATGCTGAACGATACACGCCGGTCAGCTGGAATCCCGTCGCTCGGTTCTTCCATGGTCGCCGAATCGCGGATGCCGAGCCGTTCGGGCGTGTCCGCGGGAAGTCGAACGCCGCGCGAGTTCCCGATGCGGGCGACTTGGAGGGTTCGTTTGTCCATCTAGTAACAGTACGAACAATCGCGTAGCGTCTACCCCCGTCTCGCCTTCACCGTAAGCGACGGATTCTGCCAACCCCCATCCTCCCGCGACACGTTCGTTCCCGGTGCGACCAATTCATCAATACGATCGAGAATCACCGCGTCAAGTTTGACTCCATCCGCACCAAGCTGCGACGCCAACTGCTCGGCCGTGCGCGGACCGACAATCGCGCTGGTCACGGCGGGATGCGTCAGCGTCCACGCAATGGCCATCTGAACAAGACTCAGCCCTGCGCTTTCGGCGAGTATTGCCAGTGAATCAACAACGGTGAGTTTGCGCTGATTTTCCGGACGCGTGAGATCGAACCGTTGCGGTGTGCGACCCGCGCGTGACGTTACTGGTGCCGGCTGTCCTTTGCGCCACCGGCCTGACAACCAGCCACTGGCCAGTGGACTCCACGTAATCACGCTCATCCCCTGACGACGACATACCGGAAACACATCCGTTTCGGCCGCGCGCACGAGTATCGAATACGGCGGTTGCTCGCTGGTCAGACGTGCGTATCCGCGACGCTCGGCACACCATTGTGCTTCCACAATATCCGGTGCCGGAAATGTCGAACTTCCCACGTATCGAATTTTCCCCTGCGTGATAAGATCGTCCATCGCGCGCAGTGTTTCGTCAATGTCGGTTGTTGGATCGGCGCGATGCAACTGATACAGGTCAATCCAATCCGTTTTGAGTCGGGACAACGAGGCTTCGACCGCCTGCATAATGTACCGACGCGAATTGCCCTGCCGGTTACTGCCCTCTCCCATCTTGCCGTGCACCTTTGTGGCCAGAACCACTGAATCACGCCGGCCGGCGAGCGCCTTGCCAACAATCTCCTCGCATTCGCCGTGCGAGTAGACGTCGGCGGTGTCGACGAAGTTTATGCCGGCATCCAGCGCCTGATGAATGATGCGAATGCAGTCATCATGGTCGCTGTTTCCCCACGCCCCGAACATCATGGTACCGAGGCAAACGGGGCTGACTTTGACGCCGGTACGGCCGAGTACGCGGTATTCCATGGGGGAACCTGGAAGTGGTAGTGCAATCAATGTAGGACAGAAAGCGGCCGAAGGCAGCTACCGCTTGCGGATTGACCGCTTCGATGACCCAGTCATAAGTCGCTTCGTACTCTTCATCTGAAATTTTTCGCTCGATATTTGCCTGCCCTGGAGCGGACCGTTCATAATCGGCAACCCGGAATAACAACCACACCCAATTGTTGTGTTCCCAGATTGATTCAATGACCGCAGGCGCTTTTGTTCGCTCAACACTGGGCCATTGGGCGAGTTCCTTGAACCATTCCGAGTGAATAGCGACCGATTGCAATCTGATGCCGCGCGCAGGGTCCCAACGCTCCACCTGAACCCGCCCGGACGCCACGGACCAAACGCCGCCGTTGCTTGCTTTTGCCGCGAATCGGTTCGTGATCAGTATTAAATCAGCTCGGTATTGTGGCGCGTGAGGTCCGAACGATTTCAGGTCCGCGCCGTTTCACCCGAAAGCTGTGAAGCGGAAATCCTGTTGGGTCACGTGTCCGCATTTGGTCTGCAACAATTATCAGGCCGATATCCAGAAGGAGTGGGGGAAATGCCGTAACGGTTCGCACTCTGGCGAAACTGAGATCGGGCGCTCGACCCAACCTCTTGATCAGGCGACCGTTGGTACGCACTCGCTGGCTGCCTCGCCTGGCTTTTCGCAGGCGCACAACGGCAACAGGAGGGGCATTGCGAACCTGCGCATACGGCGGTTGTTGGAAACGTTCCGAGATGCGGCGGACGCGTGCGCCTATGACCCCTTTTTGGAATCGGAAGCCGGCGTCGATTTGGACTCGGTAGCTTCAACTCCACCAGCCACGCCGGCCGTTTCCTTTTTGGAAGGCGCCGGCACAGCTTCCTTACTGGCGGCCGCTGGCTCTTTCTTGGTCGACATTCAGGCCTCCAGCAATACGCTCCAGTACAGATTCGTCGAGTTGCACGGCGCCTTCAGGTGAAATGTGCTTGTCGGATGGGGAATTGGACATGAACGGTTTCCTCGGATGAATGGCTTATCGTCCTCGGATGAATGGCTTATCGCGGTATCATCACACGTCGAACTACCTGCACTTCGGGCAATGCGGTGAGCCCCATGCGCTGCTTGAATTACACTTCGGCAGCCCCCTTTTCTACACGTCTTCGCATGGCACCAAAAGGCGTCACCACGGTGTCAATCGGGATGGTGCCGTTCTCAACCATGGTGTGAATGCGCGCTGCATGCGGAGTCCTTCCATATTTATGCGCCGGTTGCACGAGCCCCGCAACCGCGAGCGCATCGATGGTATTCAGCAAGTCGGCCGCGCGCAAACCGGAAACCGCGCGCAGTGACTGCGGGCCTTGAGCCAACGTGCGCAAAATGGCGTGTGCAGCAGCGTTGTCAAACCCGATCTTGCCCGCCTGCGTGTGGAAAAAATATTTCGCTTCTTCCTCACTGCTTCGCGCCATCCACACACTGTCCAGCTTGAGTGCATCTCGCGCATCCTCCGTTAACGCAAGTGATGGCGACCGCACAAATACATCAAGGCGAAAGCAGGTGTTCAACATCGCGTCGGCTGTGAGCTCGCGTGCCCGCCTGTTCGGCATGGCGGCCAGCGCCTGCCGCTGCGCTGTGGTAAATGCAAAATCGTCGCGCCAGCGAACAGCATCGGCATTGCATACGAACTGCAATGCATGGGCTGCTGCGACGGCACCGACATCATTCGACCATAACGGTTCCCAACCGTCATTCAGGTATTCGTGCGCATAGTAGTCCCGCGCGGTTCCCTTGCGGTCTTCATCAATGTGAGCGAGGACGTCCTGGCTGACGCTGCCGCTCGAGCGCAACGTTTCCAACGCTGCATGAAATCGCTCCGTCGAGTTGCCAGGTATAGGTTCGGCCAATGCGCGCAATAGACGCTGAAAGGTCAGCAGCCAACCCCAACCGGGCATGGTGTTGTAGCCCACCGTGAGCGCACCGCCGGATTTGAGCGTGTCCTGCGCGAATTGCCACAACGCAGCGCGATTGGGAGCGGTTACCCAACTCAGCACCCCCTGCGCCGTGATGTAGTCGGCCGTGACGTCGCGTGCCGCCGAAGCAAACGTGGCGTGACGCAACTCGACGTTGGGAAGTCCGAGCTCGCGAACAAGGCTTTGCCCGCGCTCGACATGCGCCAACGACGCATCAATGCCAAGAAACTGCCCTTCGGGATGTGCCGCAGCATTCAGGATCAGTCCGTATCCATCACCGCATCCCACGTCAATCAGCGTGAATGGCTCACGAGCACCACGCGGAGGCGCATGGAAGTGCTGCAGCAACACCGCATCGGTCCACTCCGGCGTGAAGCGCTGGTGGAACATGCTGGGGTACAGCGTATCCGCCACGTAACCGTCTATCGTGCGACGGCCGCTTTCTTCTGGTTGAGTCCGGCAGATTTGTTGAAAAGACATATCCGAGCGGTTGGCATCGCCCCGCTGGGAGAAGCCTGCGCGGTTGGAAGGTGTGCCGATGGTCGGACTGCGCGTCATACTGGATAGTGGCGCAATTGCAGCGGCTCACCGGTCACCCGACCTGGCCTTTCTGGAAGGTCGCGACCGTTACTCTGCCCCCTCGAACTTCACCCCATGAATGGCCTGCTCCATCGCCTCCCGCTGCCGTGAAGCCCTGATGAAACGCCTCCACGGCCACCGGCCGAAGCAGCGCCACCAGTGAAAGCTTGCGCGCCGCTTCGGGCGCCGGTGGTGCAGGACGGCGGGCAACGGTGGTTCCGCGCGCGCCGTCGGTCACCACCGCACCCCGCCGTTCGAGTTCACGGTAGGCGCGTGCGACAGTGCCTGGTGCAATCTCCAATGAGTCGGCAAGGTGGCGCACTGTGGGCACGCGTTCGCCTGGTTGCAGCAGGCCCGTCGCCATGGCCTCTGCGATTTGCCTCACGATTTGGTCGGTGATACTGGCGTCGGAAAGTATCGGATAATTCCACCCTCAACCTTGCCGGTGAACCCGTCGGTAAGGTCTTACGTGCGGCGTCGATGTGGACGCCTGTTTCCGTCAACAATTGTCCAGCGATGCCCTTTGCTTCAAGGAGCAGGCCCAAAAGCAGGTATTCAACTTCTCGGTGCCGCAGTATTCGTGACGCAGGCGAGCGGCTTCGTTCCGGGCGGAGTTCAGCGCCACGCGCACCGAATCGGCGAAACAGCGCTCGTTCCAAGTAGTCGCTCGTTCGCGCGGTATCGACAATCGTAAGTCTCGGGCTGACATGTTTCGTTCGAATGGAGCCGACCTTTCTTTCGATAGTCGTGACCAAGCGCCGTGCTTCCTCCAGAGCAATCAAAGTCGAAATGCCTCAGCGGCCGCCGCATCGATCGCCACTTGATCGTGGCTGCCGCTGACATCGCGTAGTTGCCGCACCAGAGTTTCGCCCAGGCTGTCAAACGCCGGCACACGAAGTCTCCGCAGCGATTGCGTTTAATAGCGATGACAGCCGCCGCGCATCTGCACGGAAAACGCCTTGACCTGCATCAGCACAATCAAGCTGCGCGAAATTGCCGCCCGTAAGTCCCACGCTGCAACGTGTGGTTGATCGCGGTCGACAACGGACGAGGGTTGGGAAAATTGACCGCCTGCGCCTGCGACCAGTCGACGTACTCCATCGAATCTGCGGTCGCCCAAAAGCGGCGTTCGGCCGCTTCGGCTCTAAACGTCGGAATGCGTTTGAGTACGCGCCTGGGCGTCGGCAGAACTGCGCCTCTCTTTGCGGTTCATGCGGCGAGCCTGCATGACACGAATGCGCGTGCCGCGCATGGTACAGACCAGAAACAAATAGCGATTGGCGTAGGTCCGACCGAGCGCACGCCAACGGCGCTCCCTATCCGAGTGTTTCGCGTCTGCGGAGACAATGAATGGTTCACCGAAAAACGCTTGCTCGCATTCGCCGGGATTCACGTCGTGGCGCGCGCGCACCCTCGGCGCGTTCCCGTCGTCCCGGTCGAAGCCAGGAGCAGCAGCAAGGATCGCACCGATATCGCCAAAGTCGTCCGTCATCGTTTTAGTATATGCCCGGTATATACAGCGGTTCAGCGCCACCCCCCCTCCGGAAGCCGCAACGCCAGCTTCTGTTGCGAGCTGGTACGCGAGAAATTCTCCTCAACAAAGAAATGATTGCGGTCAATCAGGATTCACTCGACGCGACGATCGACCGGGGTGCGTCGACGATACGCACTTGATAGGATACGTGATTGCTTGCAATTATGATTACATGTAATTGAACTTACATTCATGACAGTCCGCTCCACAGCTCCGCTCCCGCCGCACCTCGTCAATCGCCACGCCGAACGTCGTGAGCTCAATGCCCTCCTGAAGCGCGG